>OGIV01000801.1_pt1 | contig 21149 bp, 17 predicted proteins | sample 1571861 | NCBI WGS metagenome assembly OGIV01 (sample SAMEA2582099, study PRJEB24529) | metagenome | biome: Human gut stool | place: China | collected 2011 | reverse complement strand
TGACTGATGATGAAAAAGATCAGATGAGTGATTCAGAAGTGGAGAAGTGGGAGACGAAAATAAAGAGTTCCCTGTTACGTCGGGATGATACATTAAGTGGAATCTTGAACAGTATGACAACAGCTATGTCAAAGAGTTATACGGTAAATGATAAAACGTATAGTTTGAGCAGTTTTGGGATTAAAACGTTAGGATTTATGAATGCGGCAAAGAATGAACAGTACGCATATCATATTGATGGAGATGAAGATGATAGCTCAACATCAGGAAATGAAGATAAATTAATGGCAGCAATCAAGAGTGATCCGGATAGCGTTGTGGATTTTATGAAACAGCTTTCAAAAGGATTGTATGATGCCATGGATAAAAAGATGAAGAGCAGCCGTTCATTGCGCAGCTCTTTGACATTTTACAATGATAAGGAAATGGCTTCTGAGTATAGTGATTACACACAAACCATTACAAAATGGGAAAATAAGTTAGAAGATATGGAGGATTACTACGCAGAAAACGATATCGACTATGTTGTAGACGAAAAGCAGAAAACAGCTACACTTACACAGAACGGTGTTAAGAAAGCCGAAGAATTTTTCGGCATTGAAAACCTTACAGACCCGGAAAACCTTACAATTCAGCACCATGTAAACCAGGCTATCAAGGCTCACGGTATTATGAAACTCGATGTTGACTATGTTGTTAAAGACGGCGAAGTTATCATTGTTGATGAATTTACAGGTCGTTTTATGTACGGCAGACGCTTTAACGAGGGCTTGCACCAGGCAATTGAAGCAAAAGAGGGCGTAAAGATTCAGAACGAAAGCAAAACTCTTGCTACAATCACATTCCAAAACTACTTCCGCCTTTACAAAAAGCTTTCAGGTATGACAGGTACTGCTCAGACAGAGGCAGAGGAGTTCCAGGAAATTTACAAACTTGATGTTGTTGAAATTCCTACAAACAAGCCTGTTCAGCGTATAGATCTTCCGGACTCCGTATTCAAGACAGAAAAAGGCAAGTTTAAGAATGTAATCGACCAGGTTGTAGAGGCTCACGAAAAGGGTCAGCCTGTACTTGTCGGTACAATTTCTATCGAAAAGTCGGAAGAACTTTCAAAAATGCTTAAAAAGCGTGGCATCAAGCACAATGTGCTCAACGCCAAACAGCACGAAAAAGAGGCTGAAATCGTAGCACAGGCAGGTAAGCTCGGTGCGGTTACAATCGCAACAAATATGGCAGGCCGTGGTACCGATATTATCCTTGGCGGTAACGCTGAATTTATGGCTAAAGCATCTATGCGTAAGCAGGGCTTTACAGATGAACTTATTGAAGAGTCAACAGGTCACGCAGAAACAGATAACGAGGAAATCCTCAATGCAAGAAAGACATTTGATGAGCTTAACTCAAAATATAAAGAAGAAATCAAAGAAGAAGCTGAAAAGGTAAGAGAAGCAGGCGGCCTTTACATTATCGGTACAGAGCGCCACGAATCAAGACGAATTGATAACCAGCTTAAGGGCCGTGCAGGTCGTCAGGGCGACCCGGGTGTAAGTAAGTTCTTCCTTTCTACAGAAGACGATCTTATGCGTTTATTCGGCGGTGACAGAATGAAGATGGTTATGGAGCGCCTTAATGTTGAAGATGATATGCCGATTGACGCTAAGTTGATTTCAAATATCATTGACAGCTCACAGGAGAAAATTGAACTCCGTAACTTCGGTATTCGTAAAGATGTACTCCAGTACGACGATGTTCTTAACAAGCAGAGAGAAATTATCTACGGTCAGCGTGATCAGGTTCTTAACGGTGAGGACTTACACGATACTATCTATAAGATGATTGAAGATACAATTGACACAAGCGTTAAGCAGTATCTCCCGGACGGCCCTCGTGAGCATTGGAATCTTCAGAGCCTTAAGGATTATTATAAGGATTGGCTTATTCAGGACGAGAGCCGTTACGACTTTGACCTCGAAGACCTTGAGGATATGGAAGCCGAAGACATTAAGAATATGCTTATCGAAGATGCAAAAGCTATCTATAAAGAAAACGAGGAGCTTTTGCCGACCGAAACTATCCGTGAAATGGAGCGTGTATATCTCCTCAAGAATGTTGATACACACTGGATGGATCACATTGATAATATGGATCAGCTTAAATCAGGTATCAGACTCCGTTCATACGGTCAGCATGACCCTGTAGTAGAGTACCGTATTGAAGGCTTTGATATGTTCGACGAGATGATTGAAAGCATCAGAGAAGATACAGTTAAGATGATGCTCGTTATGCCTAAAAAGGTATATGAGGTTAAAAAGCGTCAGGAAGCTATCGAGGCTGCAAAGCGTATGGCATTAAAGCAGGCACAGGCTGCACATCAGGTAGTTTTAAATAACGGCGAAGATGAAGAGCCGCAGGAAAGCCCGATTGAAATTGCTTTAAAGCGTGAGCAGGTTGCTCAGCCTACAGAAACTTCGGGTGACGGTACAGACACAGCCAACAAAACTATCCGTAAAGGCAAAAAAGTCGGCAGAAACGATCCTTGTCCATGCGGCAGCGGCAAAAAATATAAGAAGTGCTGCGGCAAAGACGAATAATTTTACTGAAAATTAAACAGATAAAAAATTCCGATCTGCAAGGGTCGGAATTTTTATTGTAAAATAAGTGAAGAAAATTAACAAATACACCAGATAACAATAAACAATTTTGTTTCATATTGACAAAATATTTTGTTAATGATAGAATATATTTTAATAAATGTTTTACTTAAAGAGGTTTATTATTAATAATGGTAAATTACGGTTTAGCATAATACTTAGCTAAGTAATTTAAAATATTTCCCTAACATAAAAATAGAACCTAAAAATTTTACATAAGAAAAGAGGAATGATTTTAATGAAAAATGCCAAAAGATTCACTGCAATAATATTGTCTGCGCTTATGGCGGCAAGTGTGTTTTCTGCTGTTACGGTTAGTGCAAAAACATTGGACGGAGAAGTAACCGCTGTTTCAGAGGATTTAAAAAACGATGATTATATGTATATAATACTTGATGACGGTACCGTAGAAATCAAGACTTATATGGGTGATGCATCGGAAGTAATTATTCCGAATACGATTGACGGAAAAAAAGTCACAAGTATCGGCGATGAAGCTTTTTATGAAAATAAAAACTTAGAAAAAATAACAATTCCCGACAGTGTAACAAATATCGGAAATGCTGCTTTCTCGGGTACTGCTTGGTATGAAAATCAGCCTGACGGTATGGTGTTTTTAGGTAAAGTGTTGTATGCTTATAAAGGTATAATGTATGGTAACACAAATATTGTAATCCCTGACGGTACAGTTTCCATAAGCAAAAATGCTTTTTGTGGCTATTTAGGTCTAACAAAAGTAACAATTCCAAGCAGCTTAAAAAAGATTGGGGAATATGCTTTTGGCAGCTGTTCAAGTTTAAGAAATATAACATTTTCAAATGGTTTAACAGATATTGGTGATAAGGCATTTTACGATTGCTACGGTTTAACCGATATAACACTTCCCGAAAGTGTGACAAGTATTGGCAACAATGCATTTGAGGGCTGTTCAAGATTAAAAAATATTGTAATTCCCGATAATGTGATAATTATTGGTGATGCCGCTTTTTGCAATTGTGAAAATTTATCCGAAATTACAATTCCAAATAACATAACAAACATAGGTAAAGAGGCTTTTTTAGGTACAGCATGGTACAATAATCAGTCAGATGGTATGGTATTTGCAGGCAAAGTATTGTACGGTTATAAAGGTGTTATGCCTGAAAATACAAGTATAGAAATTCCTTTTGGTACAATTTCAATTGGTAACAGTGCTTTCTATGATTGCAGTAATTTAACAAATGTCACAATTCCTAACAGTGTAAAATATATTGGCAAAAGAGCATTTCGAAATTGCATAAACATAGATAATATTTTAATTCCCGACAGTGTTACAGCTATAGGCGATTCTGCTTTTGTGTATTGCACGAGTATAGATAATGTTGTAATTCCGAATAGTGTTACAACTATTGGAGAAAATATATTTGGTCATTGCTCAAGTCTAAAAAATATAACAATTCCTGACAGTATTACAGATATTTCTTACGGTACTTTTAGCGATTGTACAAGCTTGGAGAATATTGCAATCCCTGATGGTGTTACAAATATTGGTGAGTATGCGTTTTACGGTTGTGAAAACTTAAAAAATATTAATATTCCAAACGGTGTAAAAAGTATTAAAGAATCAACTTTTAACGGTTGCAAAAGTTTAATCAATATAACGATTCCTGAAAAGGTAACCAATATCGGTGACTATGCTTTCACCGATTGTGAAAGTTTGGTAAGTTTAGTAATTCCGAACAGCGTAAAAAAAATCGGTTACAGAGCCTTTGAAAATTGCTCGGCTTTAGAAACTATAACAATTCCGAATAGTGTTACAAGTATTTTGGAAAGTGCTTTTGACGGTTGTAAAAATCTCACAATTATGGGTTACAAAAATTCTGTTGCTGAAAATTATGCCAAGGAAAATGAAATTAATTTTATTGAACTTATTAAAAAAATTATCACAGGCGATGCAGACGAAAACGAAATTGTAGATGTAAATGATGTTACATATTTACAAAGACATATTGCAGGAAACAAAAACACAGATGAATTACCTTTGATTGATGAGAGTAATAAGGATGTTTTTGAGAGCGTTGATTTGAATAAAGACGGTAAGCTTGATGTTCAGGATGTTACTTTGCTTCAACAGCTTATTGCCGGCAATAAAGAATAATTAACATTAAAAATTAAACAGATAAAAAATTCCGATCTGCAAGGGTCGGAATTTTTTGTTGTCGGTTGTTTTTGAAAGTTTAGGTAATTATGGTTTAGCAAAATATTTTGCCGAGTAATTATAAAAGCTTGGGTTAAGTATTTTTCTACCCATAATCCTAATAAAAATTTTTGTAAAATACAGTATATTAAATTATCATATTAATATGTTATTGTATTAATGTTAAAAAATTAACGGAATATTTTATAGTATCCTACAAAAAAATTTTTCCAATCGCAAAAGCATTGACTTTTTGCTCGAAAGGTGTCATACTTTTAGTATTAATGCGGTAAACAATAGCCTTTTGGCTTTTGTATAAAAAATTTAATGAAGGGGTTTTCTAAGTGGAAAAACTATTTAAACTCAAAGAAAACGGTACCGCGGTAAAAACAGAAGTTGTTGCCGGCGTTACCACATTCCTTGCAATGGCTTACATACTTGCCGTAAACCCAAGTATGCTTGGCGCTGCCGGAATGGACTCAAGTGCGGTTTTTGCTGCAACAGCAGTATCGGCAGCATTTGCTACACTTTTTATGGCATTTTTTGCAAACTATCCTGTTGCTCTTGCTTCCGGTATGGGACTTAATGCTTACTTTGCATACACAGTAGTTCCTCAGCTTGCATCACAGGGTATTACAAATCCATGGCAGGTTGCTCTTACAGCAATCCTTGTTGAAGGTATTATCTTTATTATCCTTTCACTTTTCAAATTCCGTGAAACACTTGTTAATAAAGTACCAAAGAACTTAAAACTCGGTATTTCGGCAGGTATCGGTCTTTTCATTACAATTGTAGGTTTAAAGGGTGCAGGCGTTATCGTTTCAGACGCTTACTATGACGGCACAGCTGTTCAGTCATCAACACTTGTAACACTCGGTGACTTAGGTTCCGCAAATGTAGTTCTTGCAATTGTAGGTCTTCTTATTGTAGCCGCTTTGTGGCACTTCAAGGTTAAGGGTTCAATCCTTATCGGCATCATTGTTACTTACATTTTCGGCATTATTGCACAGCTTTGCGGTTGGTATCAGGGCACTTCACTTATTCCTGATTTCTCAAACTATGCAATATTTGCTCCTGTTCAGAATATGGCAACAGAAACTTTATTTAAGTTCGATTTTACTTATGTAGCACAGAATGTAGTAAACTTTGCAGTTATTGTATTTGCATTCCTCTTTGTTGACCTTTTCGATACAGTAGGTACACTTATCGGTGTTGCACAGCAGGGTAACCTCCTCAACGAAAAAGGCGAGCTTCCAAGAGTAGGTAAGGCTTTAATGGCTGACGCCGTAGGTACTTGCGTAGGTGCTTGTCTTGGTACATCAACCGTAACTTCTTATGTTGAGTCAACAACAGGTGTTGCCGAGGGCGGCAGAACAGGTCTTACAGCTATGACCTCAGGTATTCTCTTCCTTCTTGCAATTCCTTTCTACCCGATTTTCCTTGCAATTCCGTCATTTGCAACAGCTCCTGCTCTTGTGTTCGTTGGACTTTTAATGCTTAAGAACATTACACAAATGGACTTTGAGTCTGACATTGCCGACACAGTTGGCGGTTTCCTTGCAATCATTATGATGCCGTTTGCATATTCAATTGCAACAGGTATTATGTTCGGTATCATTTCTTGGGTTATCCTCAAGATCGTTACAGGTAAAATCAAGCAGATTCACCCTGTTATGTGGGTTGCAGCCGCACTTTTTGTAGTACGAATAGTAACCATAGTTCTTCATATTGCTTCTTAAAAGTCAATATTAAAATTTATGCTCCTGCAAAATGCTGCAGGAGCATTTTTTTGTTGTGAATTGTTACATAATATGATACAATAGAATTTAAGGCGGTGAATGCTTAATGATAAGCAAGTTAATATCAAAGCTCGGCTACACGAGATTTATAGCGTTGAGCTTTATTCCTGTAATTTTGTTGGGAACTTTCCTTTTGTGCCTGCCGATTTCCTCAAAGACGGGGGAATGGACGAATTTTATTGATTCACTTTTCACATCGGTAAGCGCAACCTGTGTTACGGGATTGGTTGTATTTGATACATTTACTCATTGGACTGTTTTCGGACAGATTGTTATTCTGGCAATGATTCAGATAGGCGGTCTTGGTCTTATGACGATAATAACAATGATTTCAATATTTTTGCGCAAAAAGATTAATATGCGTGAACGCAAAATGATGATGCAGTCATCGGGCAATACTCAAATTGACGGTACTTTAAAACTCGTTAAGAAAATAGTCGGAGGTACTTTTATTTTTGAGGGAATAGGTGCTGTATTACTTGCTTTTCGCTTTTGTCCGCAAATGGGTATGCTGAAAGGAATATACTACAGTTGTTTCCACGCTATTTCTGCTTTTTGCAACGCAGGCTTTGATCTTATGGGATTTCGCCAACCGTATTCTTCGCTGACTTACTATACAAATGATTACTATGTAAACATAATTATAATGTCGCTTATTGTAATCGGCGGTATCGGCTTTATTGTGTGGAATGACATTTTAAAAAATAAATTTCATTTTTCTAAATATTTGCTTCATACTAAAATAGTTCTTGTTACAACGGCAATTTTGCTTGTCGCAGGCGGACTTGGCTTTTTTATTTTTGAATACAACGGCGAACTTGCCGACAAGACTGTTCCGCAAAAAATTGTAAACGCTATGTTTATGTCGGTAACCACAAGAACGGCAGGTTTTAATACAATTGACCTTTCAAATCTCTCGGATTCCGGCACATTGCTTTCGCTTATTCTTATGCTTATAGGCGGTAGCCCGGGTTCAACGGCGGGCGGCCTGAAAACAACTACAATAGCGGTGGTTGTGATTGCGGTATTTGCAATGGCGAAAGGCGGTGACGATATAAACACTTTTAAGCGCAGAATTGTGTCTGATGTGGTTAAGCAGTCGGCGGTAATTATTTTGATTTATCTCTTTGCGGTTATGCTTTCGTCAATGATAATTTGCAGCGTAGAGGGATTGGGTATGTCGCAGGTATTGTTTGAAACCGCCTCGGCGGCAGGCACTGTAGGAGTGTCAAAAGGCATAACAAACCAAATCTCGGCAATTTCAAAAATAATATTAATGATAATGATGTATGGCGGACGAATCGGCGGACTTTCGCTTGTGCTTGTGTTTGGACAAAGAAAACCCGAAGCACCTGTAAAGCGCCCTACAGAACAGATATTAATCGGTTAAGGAGAAACATTTATGAAGTCGGTACTTGTAATCGGAATGGGAACAATTGGAATTTATCTTGCACGAAAAATGCAGGACCTCGGCAATGAAGTAATGATTGCAGACAAGGACGAGGAACTCATACAGGAGCTTTAACCTGAATTCAACGACGCTTTTTGCGGTGACTGCTCGGCAGACGGAATTTTGAAATCTATAGGAGTTAATACTTTTGATTATTGCTTTGTGACAATCGGCGAGGATTTTTATGCCTCCCTCGAAATTACTTCCATTTTAAAGGAACTCGGTGCAAAGTATGTAATTGCAAAGGCTAAAAGGGCAAGACAGGTTGAATTTTTAAAGAAAATAGGCGCTGACGAGGTTGTATATCCCGACAAAGAGATTGCCGAAAACCTTGCGGTAAGATACAATGCAGACAATATTTTTGATTATATTGAACTCACTTCGGAGTATTCTATCTTTGAAATTCCCGTGGTATCATCGTGGGTTGGAAAAAAGGTAATGGATGTTGATGTTCGCCGTAAACATAAAATTAATATTATTGCGGTAAAAAATGATAATGAACTTAATCTGAACCTTGGCGGCGATTATGTCTTTGATGAAAACGACCACCTTGTAGTGCTTGGCAAATCAAGTGATGTATTCAGTGTTGCATCAGATGTAAAAAGACCGTCACGATAATATGAAAAGGGGAACTCGGCAGGGTTCCCTGTTTTTGAAAGGATGTTAATATGATAATAGTGGCAGTTGATTTGGGCAAAGCAAGAACAGGTATAGCGGTTTGCGATAAGACAGAGTTTTTAGCGTCGCCGCATACGGTAATTTTTGAAAAATCACCCGAAAAACTTTTTGAAAAAGTGAAAGAAACCGTTGTGAATTTAAAGGCTGAAATCGTGGTTGTGGGTCTTCCTAAAAATATGGACGGCAGTGAGGGCGAGAGTGCGCAGAACGCAAGAGCCTTTGCGGAGCGTTTACACAACGAAACAGGGTTGCAGGTGGATTTGCAGGACGAAAGAGGTACTACCATTACAGCCCACAACTTTTTAAACGATACAAATACAAGAGGCAAAAAAAGAAAAAATGTGGTAGACGAAGTTGCCGCAACGATAATTTTGCAAAATTATCTTGATAAAAGAAAGAACAGTAAGAATTATTAATTTATACAATTTGTATTTAGCACATCTTTTAACATAAATGTTGAAAACTATGTGGAAAGTGTGAAAAGCTATGTTAAACGACTGTCAAAACTACAGCCCTTTTACAAGTAACACCCAATCTTTTACAGAAATGTAACATTTCAACAATTAACGCAGGAGTTTTCAACATAGGTGTTAATACTTGAATGTGGAAAGAATTTGATTACAAATAGTATAAATCTTGTGTCAAGGTATAATTTTCAACAAAAAATTTAAGAGAAAAATTTTGAAATGTAAGGGTTAAAGGCAAATTCAAAAAGGAAAGGAAATCGGCGAATGGAAGATAAAGAACTTGTGTTTGACCGAGAACACCATATATTGTATACGAAGCAGTGCAGGGAGGAAATTTTAAATAAAATTTCTCTGCATTATTCTGCCTAAGATGTTGAAAAAATATTCACAAAGGTTCAGCTTCAGTATATTGAATTTTTAAAAGATTACAGAACGGATTTAGGTGGAAAAAAGAATTTCCACAACGGCGCCGGCGGAAATTACGATTGTATTGCTCTGTTCAGTTATTATGTGGTGTGCAAAGAAAAAACATCTCTTGCGGAAATCGAGGAGATGGAGGGCAATTTGTTTTTGCCTGCATTTAAAAATTTGAAGTTTGTCGATTGCAATAAACCGATATATAAAAAGCTGATGTATTGGTCTTTTGCTTTATCTAATTGCGGATTTTGCAAGGGAACATAATTTGTCGGAAATGATGCCTGCAATGTGCAATCCCGACTATACCGCTATGGAGCTTATCCATGCAAGACTTGTAAGAAAAACAACCTGTGCAAACGGCTGTGTGTGTGATTATACAATTTGCGGAGATAAGGACGAAGAATATCTCAAACAACACGAAGAATACATAGATGATGAGGGTTACAGGAGAAATAAGTGAGGAGATGCATTTCATATACAATGTATTTTTTTAATTATTTCACTTAAGTTTATATGATAACCAATAATTTTCCTAACTTTTGATAAAGCCCCACATTTCAATGGCAAACAAAAAGCACTCTTTGAGAATTAACTCAAAGAGTGCATGCTTTTTATTTGATTTTAGCTGAAAACATTATTGAAAAGCATTACAGAGATAATTCCGCAGGTTGAGCCGAGCAGCATACCGCAAACTACATCTGTAAGATAGTGAACTCTCAAGTAAATTCTTGAAAAGCCAATCATAAATGCCAAGAAAAGAATCGGCAGACAAGCCGCAGGCTGACATCTTAACAGTGCCGTTGTTGCAAACGCAAATGACGCCGTTGTATGACCTGACGGGAATGAGTAAAACCTCGGTTTGTTTATAATCTGCTCCTCGTCCTCAAGCAGATGACAGGGGCGTGTCCTCTTTACAAGATGTTTAATAATGATTTCGCCCATAAGGTGAGCAAGGCAGAGGGCAAAAACAAAGTTAAAGCCTGTTTTTCTCCACTCCGGTACAACAAAGAACGGTATGCAGATCGCCCACCATACAAAGCCGGCATTTCCCAGTCTTGAAGAAGCTACCATAATTTTGGTTAAAGCAGGCTTGTGCATTCTGCTGATATTATATAGAACTTTGTTGTCAACTGTTTGAATACGCCCGAACATAAAACAAAACTCCTAATCAACGCTGATACTGTTAAATTTCCAAAAGATGTTAATAATTTTAGCAAATAATTATTATATTTTGAACAATATCCTTACACATCTTTATTATAGCACAAGAATTTTGTTTTGAACAGAGCTTTTATAAAATTTATCTTAATTTTATGTTGATTAAATGAGCGACCGACGGGATACTTTCACCCTGTCCCGATGAGGTAGGACTCATCAACGCACCTGTTGCCATGAAAAGAATATTGTTGTATTTTCCACTGTTTACGGAATTTAAAATTTCCGAGCAAAATACCGAACCTGCACATCCGCAGCCGGAACCTCCTGCGTGAACATCCTGTCCCTCTAAATCAAAAATCATCATACCGCAGTCATAATGCTTTGGTTCAAGATCGATGTTTTCAAGGCTAAGCAAATCATAAAGCGACCTGCTGCCGACCAAGCCCAAGTCACCCGTAAAAACAGCGTCATAATCGGACGGCTTTGTATTTGTGTCGGCAAAGTAATCAATGAATGTCTGTGCTGCGGCAGGCGCCATAGCTGCTCCCATATTATTAGCGTCGGTTACGCCGAGGTCAACTATTTTTCCGGCCGTTGCCCGAGCTATGCAAGCGCCCTTTTTAGCGTTGCTTACAATGCAACATCCCGAACCTGTAACAGTCCACTGTGCGGTCGGTGTGCGAACTCCGCCGTATTCGAGAGGAAAACGGTACTGCCTTTCCGCAGAGGCAAAGTGAGAAGAGGTAACGCACGCAGCGGTGTTTGCCGCATTGCTCTCAACAAATACAGCCGTCATAAGCAAGCCTTGAGCCATTGTGGAACAGGCTCCGTACTGCCCGAGGTAAGCAATGTTGAAATCACGCAGACCGAAGCTTGACGATATACATTGGTTGAGCAAATCTCCTGCAAAAATGTAGTCGATGTCCTCTGCTTCAACACCGGCTTTCTGCATTGCGGTTTCTACAGCGGTAAATTGCAGTGTGCTTTCCGCCTGTTCATAGGTGTTCTTACCGTTATAGCTGTCATAAATAATCTTGTCAAAGCCTTTGCCGAGAGGACCTTCGCTCTCTTTTTTTCCCGCAACCGAGGCGTAACCGATTATTGACGGCATTTCTTCAAAGCCGAGCGTGTGACCTCCGATTCTTCGTATCATAAAAAAACTCCCTTCTGCACTATTATCTGCAAAAGGGAGTTTAATTATTATAAATAATCGGCGTGGTGAGTAAAATCAATAACCCCAACGGTCAAAGAATCTTACATCTTCGTATGTGAGAATGTAATTCTGACTTTCGTGAAATTCGCTTGCAACAAGGAGAGGGTTATACATATAAAGTATTCTGTGCTGAACGGCATCGTGGTTTTCGTCAAAAATATATCTTACAGCCTGTTTGCAATTGTCGTTTGCGGGAATGTCCGTACTGCCTGTGTAGTGATAATCTCTGATGATTGCATCAACGCTTGTAAATCCGTCAAAGCACATTGCGTCTTTTACAGACTGTGCGATAAGTGATGCACCGACAAATCCGCCCGAGCCAAACTCGCCCATACAAAGTCTTTCAAGCAAATCTCTGTCGTGATCCGAAAGTGTAACCTGACCGCTCTTGTATGTTTTGTCCGGATTGTCAATAGCTACAAGATAGCCTGCGTTCCACTGCTCGTTGTAATCAGCAGGTTCTGCGGCAGGAATTGCTGTGGCAAATTGTACCGTAGGTGCTTGTGTTGTGGCAACCGTAGACGCTTTGGCAGTCGTTGGCTTTACAGTTGTAGGAGCGGTTGACGGTTTTACCGTTGTTGCCTGTGTTGAAGCCGGTTTAGTCGGCTTTGTTGCAGCAGCCTCCGTAGGTTCGCTTGCTGCGGTGTCTGCTGTGGCGATTTTTGTTATATTAGGATTAACACGGCTTTTGTATGCTGTGTCAGAAGTAGATACGGCGGGTTTCTTTTCCTGCGGTGTGAGAGCTGAAATTACAGAGTGACCTAAAAGTGTAAGTATCAGCACGCCCAAAATAACAGTGAGTACGGTGTTTAACTTATTTTCGAAAAATTTTTTCATCCTCATCAGCCTTTTTATTATATTTTTTACAATATGAGTATTTACACGCTCATACTAAAAATTATAGCATAATTTATTGATTATTTCAACTATATTTTATACTTATGTTAAAATTGCAATACTTTTAAAATTATCAGTGAAAATTTTTGATATGACAGAGTAAATTTTGACTATTGTTTTGCTTTGCACAGGTGCTTTTTTGTTGAGTATGCCACACATATATCCAAAATATACAAATTAAAAGCAGGATAAAATTTGTAAAAAATGCTTGAAAAATGCGATATTTCGCATTATAATAAATGTGTATGAGTGTAGAGGCTCAACAATAATCGAAAGGAGAAGTACACATGATTTATTCAAATGAAGTAGAAAAGATGTGCACTGTCGCAAAAGGTCCAAAACACGGTCCTGCACCTATTCCTGAAGAGGGTAAATGGGTAAAATCCTATGATATTAAGGATATTTCAGGTCTTTCACACGGTATTGGCTGGTGCGCACCTCAGCAGGGTGCTTGCAAGCTCACACTTAATGTAAAAGACGGTATCGTAGAAGAGGCTCTTGTAGAAACAATCGGTTGTTCAGGTATGACTCACTCAGCTGCTATGGCTGCTGAAATTCTCCCTAACAAGACATTACTCGAGTGCCTTAATACTGACCTTGTTTGTGATGCTATCAACACAGCTATGAAAAACATTTTTGAGCAGCTCGTTTACGGCAGAAGCCAGACAGCTTTCTCAGAGGGTGGTCTTCCGATCGGCGCAGGTCTTGAGGACCTCGGTAAGGGACTCCGTTCACAGGTTGGTACAATGTACAGCACAAACGCTAAGGGCGTTCGTTATATGGAAATGGCCGAGGGCTATGTACTCAAGACAGCTCTTGACGAGAATGACGAGGTTTGCGGCTATCAGTTCGTAAAGCTTGGCAAGATGCTTGAGGACATTCGTCACGGTGTAGAGCCAAACGAAGCTTACAAAAACAACATCGGTCAGTACGGTCGTTTTGATAATGCGGCTAAGTACATTGACCCTCGTGAAGAATAATTCGGTAGGAGGACACTATAATGGCAGTTACATTTGAAAGTATGGAAAGAAGAATGCCTAAAATTGAGAAGTGCCTTGCCGAATACGGTATTGCAAGTCTTGAAGAGGCAAGAGAACTTTGCAACAGCAAGGGTTTTGACGCTTATGACATCGTTAAGGGCGTTCAGCCAATCGCATTTGAGAATGCAGGTTGGGCTTACACACTTGGTTGTGCGGTAGCTATTAAGAAGGGCGTAAAGACAGCTGCAGAGGCTGCAGAGTGCATCGGTATCGGTCTTGAGGCTTTCTGTATCCCTGGTTCGGTTGCAGAGCAGAGAAATGTTGGTCGCGGTCACGGTAACCTCGGCGCAATGCTCCTCAGAGATGAAACAAAGTGTTTTGCATTCCTCGCAGGACATGAGTCATTTGCAGCAGCAGAGGGTGCTATCGGTATCGCTCGTAACGCTAACAAGGCAAGAAAAGAGCCACTTAAGGTTATTCTTAACGGTCTTGGTAAGGATGCTGCTTACATCATTTCAAGAATCAACGGCTTTACATATGTAAAGACACAGTTTGATTACTTCACATCAGAGCTCAAGATCGTTGAAGAGAGAGCTTTCTCAGACGGTGAAAGAGCTGCTGTTCGTTGCTACGGCGCAGACGATGTTCGTGAAGGTGTAGCTATTATGCAGCACGAAAATGTTGGTGTATCTATCACAGGTAACTCAACTAACCCAACTCGTTTCCAGCACCTTGTTGCAGGTACATATAAGAAGTGGGCTATTGAGAACGGCGTTAAGTATTTCTCAGTTGCTTCAGGCGGCGGTACAGGCCGTACACTTCACCCTGATAACATGGGCGCAGGTCCTGCTTCATACGGTCTTACAGACTCAATGGGCAGAATGCACGGTGACGCTCAGTTTGCAGGTTCATCTTCAGTTCCTGCTCATGTTGAGATGATGGGTCTTATCGGCATGGGCAACAACCCGATGGTAGGCGCTACAGTTGCATGTGCAGTTGCAGTTTACGAGGGATTAAATAAATAATAAACCTTTCGGTTAATGCAATTAGGGAGGTCGCAGAGTTTTTTCTGTGACCTCTCGTTTTGAGTTCGGATTTATACAAAGTATATAACAAGGGGTTATAATATGAGTAATTGGAACACATTTTTAAAGTCTGTACCTGCCGGCGTGATGATTGGATTGGGTGTTACAGCATTTATTTCATCTGAAAACAAAGTATTCGGTTCAATTTTGTTCTGTCTGGGACTTTTTGGTATATGTGCTTTTGGGTTTAATCTTTTTACAGGCAAAATCGGCTATGTTATTCCTACAAAAAATAATCCGAATTGCCTTATGATTTGGCTCGGTAACCTTGTCGGTTGTCTTATAACAACAGTTCCGCTGAGATTTGCAAATCCTAAATATAACGAGGCAGCTGTTGTTCTTGCTGAAAATAAACTTTCGCAGAATTTTTTGCAGACATTTATTCTCGGTATTTTTTGCGGTATGATTATGTATATTGTTGTAGAAAATTACAGCGCAAACAGCAGTCCGCTCGGCAAATATCTCGGTATTTTCCTCGGTATTCCCGCTTTTATATTTGCAGGCTTTGAACACAGTATTGCAGATATTTGTTATTTTTCTTATGCAGCGTCATCACTTGAACAGGTTGCGAAAATGTTTGTTTACATATTAACAGTATCTGTCGCAAACGGCGTAGGCTCTATAATTTTCAGAGCATTTACTGTAATGTATAAGGAAAAAGTTAAAAAGTAAATTTGAATATAACATTTATATGTAAAAATATTCGGTCGGTAATTGTTGAAATTGCCGACCTTTTGCATTTTTATTAAAAAGGTATTGATTTTGTTGAAAATTTATGCTATACTTACAAAGTAATTGCAAGCCAGTTAAGCGTGCAAGTAAGTGAGCGGCAGGCCCTGTACGATTGGGGTCTGTGAATCATGTCAGGCGGGGAACCGAGCAGCATTAAGCAGTATTGCCGATGCGATGCAGTAAGTCTGTCGTTCACTTATTTGCATGATGCCGTATAATATTCGGCTGACGGCTTGCATTTTTTATTGAAGAGAGGTGTTTTGTATGTACCGTGTGCTTTACCGCAAGTGGCGACCTGCCGTGTTTACCGATGTTTCGGGACAGGAGCATATTACCTCGACTTTGCAAAACGAGGTTTCGTCCGGCAGACTTAACCACGCTTACCTCTTTACAGGCTCACGAGGAACAGGCAAAACCACCTGCGCAAAAATTCTTGCCAAGGCTGTAAACTGTCTTAATCCGCAAAACGGCAATCCTTGCGGCGAATGTGAAATCTGCAAGGGCATTGATGACGGAAGTATTCTTGATATTGTCGAGATGGACGCCGCATCTAACCGTAAAATTGATGATATTCGTCAGATAATTGACGAGGTACAGTTTAAGCCCGCAAAGTGCAAATACAGGGTGTATATTGTCGATGAGGTACATATGCTTACCACAGAGGCTTTTAACGCTCTTCTTAAAACGCTTGAAGAACCGCCCGAGCATGTAATTTTTATACTTGCCACTACCGAGGTTCACAAGCTGCCGCAGACAATCCGTTCAAGATGTCAGCGATTTGATTTTCACAGAATACCGCCTAAGGCGATAGCAGACAGAGTAGAGTATGTGGTTTCGCAGGAAAATGCAGAGATTACCGAGTCGGCGGCGCTTATGCTTGCATCTGTTGCAGACGGCGCACTTCGTGACGCACTTTCGCTTTTGGACAGTTGTCTTGCCGTAAGTTCTCATATTGATGAGGAAGTAGTCCGCAATGCAGCGGGACTTGTAAGCAAAACATATCTTTTTGAACTTGCAACGGCTATAATTAACAAGAATCCCACAAAGTCGCTTGAGATAATAGACAGGCTGTATTCCGAGTCAAAGGATATGGCAAGGCTTTGTGATGAACTTGTTGAACATTTCAGAGCATTGATGCTTATTAAAACAATCAAAAATCCGAGAGATATTCTGATAATGTCGGACGATGAGTTTGAGCAGGCGGTTACGCAGTCGGATTATCTTTCGCTTGCAGATATAGTTTTCTATATGGATGTGCTTTCAAGGGCATATCAGCGAATGGGCAGGGGAACAGGCGACAGAACAGAGCTTGAGATGGCTCTTGTAAAGCTGTCGGCAACCGAACTTGACGGCACGGTAGAGGCATTGACCGCAAGAGTTACTGCACTTGAAAAAGCGGTAAAGCGTGGAATTACCGTAAATTACGCACAGCCTGCACAGCAGAGCGTACAGGCGGAAGCTACGCAATCGGCAAGTGTACCGAATACACAGACCGAAGTTGAAGAACCGTTTGCAAAACCCGAACCGGAGCACAAGAAAGCACCTGTTGCAAAGCCTGCACCGGAGGTTAAGCCTGTTGCACATAGAGCAAGCGTAAACCTTGACGAACTTTACGATAATGCAGTGCCTTTTGCAAGATGGGTAGAAGTAGTTGACAGCCTGAAATCGGTTTCAAGGTCAATAGCGGCTGCCTTTGCAGGTTCGACAGCTTACGAAAGCGGAAATTACCTTTTGATTGACACAAACAATGAGCTTGCGTTTGATTTGTTAAGACAAAACGGCAGAAGAACAGAAATAAAGCAGACTTTACTTGAATTGACAGGCAAAAATTACAGCCTCGGACCTTATAAAAGGTCAACACCTAAAAAAGTTGAAAAAACAGACCCGCTCAACTCTCTTGTGCAAAGCCTTGAGGGCAGCGGAGTAGAAATAACACAAGAATAAATATGTAATTGAAAGGATGTTTTTAATATGAAAGCAAGATTACCAAAGGGCTACGGCAACGGTGGCGCAAACAACATTCAGCAGCTCGCTCGTCAGGCTCAAAAGTTACAGGACGATATGGAGCAGGCTTCACAGGAGCTTGAGGCAAAAGAATACACAGCTACATCGGGCGGCGGCGCAGTAAGCGTAACATTAACAGGTAAGATGGAACTCACAAAGATTGATATTTCTCCTGATGTTGTTGACGCCGAAGATGTAGAGATGCTTTCCGACCTTATTATTGCAGCTACAAACGAGGCTTTAAGAGCTGCCCGTAAGGAAAAGGAAGACACAATGGAAACTATTTCAGGCGGACTTAACATTCCGGGAATGTTTTAATAATGTCTAATTATAATGTTGCTCCCCTCGAAGTATTGGTGGAGCAGTTTGAAAGAATGCCCGGTATCGGTCACAAAACAGCGCAAAGACTTGCATATTATGTGCTTAACCTGTCAAAAACAGACGCAGAGGCACTTGCAAAGGCTGTGACTGATGCTCACACAAAAATCCATTATTGCGCAGAGTGCTGTAATCTTACGGATAAAGAACTTTGTCCCGTATGTGCAAATCCCGCAAGAGATAAGTCGGTTATTTGTGTGGTTGAAACTCCCCGTGACGCCTCAGCAATCGAAAAAACACACGAGTACAACGGTGTGTATCATATTTTGCACGGCTCAATTTCTCCGCTTAACGGAATCGGCCCCGATAACATTACCATAAAACAGCTTTTGGCAAGGTTTAACGGAGATGATGTTAAAGAGGTTATTATGGCAACAAACCCGACCGTAGAGGGTGATGCAACAGCTTTATATATTTCCAAGCTGTTAAAACCGCTCGGAGTTAAGGTTACAAGACTTGCTTACGGTATCCCCGTCGGAGGAGATCTTGAGTATGCCGATGAATACACACTTGCAAAGGCTCTTGAAGGCAGGAGTGAAATATAATGGCTTCATTAAAAACAGTAGCGCAGAACAAAAAGGCACATCACGATTATTTTATTGAAGAATCTTTTGAGGCAGGCATTGAGCTTTGCGGAACGGAGGTAAAATCAATCCGTGCAGGCAGAGTAAACCTTAAGGACAGTTGGTGCTCTATAGTTGAGGGCGAAATTTTCATAAACGGAATGCATATTTCTCCCTATGACCACGGCAATATTTTTAATCGTGACCCAATGCGTGTGCGCAAACTGCTTATGCACAAAAAAGAAATCAACCGCCTCTTTGGTATTGTAAAACAGACGGGCTATTCGCTTATACCGATAAGTCTTTATTTTAAAGACAGCAAGGTTAAAGTGCAGGTGGGTCTGTGCAAAGGTAAAAAACTTTACGATAAGAGAGAGGATATGGCAAAACGCTCTGCAAAACGAGATATGGAGCGTGCCGTTAAGGAGCAAAACAGATTTTAAATTAAACAGGCAAAAACAAGCAAAAAGCGTGTAACAGTATAACTTTTCGCAATCAAAATTATAAAAGTTCGGTCAGAGAATGTCGTAAAAATGTGATAACCTCTGACCTGATTTTTTATTAAGGTTTAGTAAAGTGATAATCGAGTGACAACGCTTGAAAACCACTAAACTATCCGTTGCGATTATAAAATCTTAACAGTGCAAATCATAATTTTAAATAAAATCCGTTCAACACAAAATACCGTTGCGTTTTGGTTGCAGAGGTATTTATTTTTTTGCTGTTAATTTGTATAAAAATGGCGTAAAAGATTGACTTTTTGTATTATTTGAATTAAAATTATATAATAGCTTAGTGCGGAAAAAACAGCACTGCTTTGCGGTGCGAAAGGAAAATTATATGAAAATCAAGAGCTTGTTTGTCGGCGATACCGACAATACTTTTATTCAGTTTTTCAGGTATTGCTTTGTAGGCGGTTTTGCCTTTGTTGTTGATTTTGGCGTAATGACGCTTTTAACAGAGGTTTTCTCGGTTTATCCCGTGGTTTCGTCAACCGTTTCTTTTGTTGCGGGTTTGTTGGTAAATTACCTGCTCAGTACATTTTGGATATTTAAAAATTCAAAAATAAAAAACAGATTTGCGGAATTTCTTGCCTTTGCACTTATCGGTGTAATCGGTCTCGGAATTAATGCCGCAATTATCTGGCTTTTCCAAAATCCGCTTGCGACAGGTCTTGTGTTTGGCGGCGAATCTGCTGTGGTAAACGGCGAAACAAAGTATTTCTGGCTTTGGGGTATTCAGTATTACCACATCGGCAAGATTGTATCTACCGTAGTTGTATTCTTATGGAACTTCTGCGGCAGAAAGTTCATTTTATTTGATAAAAGCAAAAAATAATTTTGTGAAATAGAGAGGGAAAATAATGAAAAAGGTAATTATTATTGGAGCAGGCCCTGCCGGTATTACAGCTGCAAACGAGCTGTTGAAAGACACAAAGGGCGAGTACGATGTTACTATACTTGAGGAAACAGAGCGTATAGGCGGTATTTCTCAGACAGTACGCTACAACGGCAACCGTATGGACATCGGCGGTCACCGCTTTTTCTCAAAGAGCGACGAGGTAATGAATTGGTGGAGCGAGCTTATGCCTGTACAGGGCAAGCCGTCTTTTGACGATAAAATTCTCGGCAGAGAAAAGCCGCTGGTTGAAAACGGCCCTGACCCCGAAAAGGACGACAAGGTTATTCTTGTGCGTGACAGAGTTTCAAGAATTTACTATAATAAGCACTTCTTTGATTACCCCGTTACAATGTCGGCGGCAACAATTAAAAATATGGGCTTTCTCACCACAATGAAAGCAGGTTTCAGCTATCTTAAATCCGTAATGTTCAAAAAGCCTGAAGATTCTCTTGAGAATTTCTACATTAACCGTTTTGGTAAGGTACTTTATTCAATGTTTTTTGAGGGCTATACAGAAAAGCTGTGGGGCAGACATCCGAGTGAAATTTCAGCCGATTGGGGTTCACAGCGTGTAAAGGGACTTTCAATCAGAGCCGTATTAAAGGATATGTTCTCAAAGGCATTCGGCGGCAAAAAATCATCAAAAGAGGTGGAAACCTCGCTTATTGAGCAGTTCTGGTACCCAAAGTATGGTCCGGGACAGCTTTGGGAGATTGCTACTGACAGAGCGATTGAAAGAGGCGCAAAACTTCTTAAAAATCACAGCGTAAAGAATATTGTATGCAAAGACGGCAAGATTACAGCCGTTGTTTGCAATACTCCCGAAGGCGAAAAGACTATTGAGGGCGATATTTTTGTATCGTCAATGCCTGTTAAAGACCTTGTTGCAGGTATGACAGGCGATGAGCCTTCAAAGGAGATTAAGTATATTGCAGAGAATCTTCCTTACAGAGATTTTGTTACGGTCGGACTTCTTGTTAATAAACTTAACCTTAAGAATGAAACCAAGATGAAAACTCTTAACAATATCGTACCCGATTGCTGGATTTATGTTCAGGAAACCAGCGTAAAACTCGGCAGAATTCAGATTTTCAACAACT
>OGIV01000798.1_pt1 | contig 21264 bp, 17 predicted proteins | sample 1571861 | NCBI WGS metagenome assembly OGIV01 (sample SAMEA2582099, study PRJEB24529) | metagenome | biome: Human gut stool | place: China | collected 2011 | reverse complement strand
TGTAGTTGTGTTGCCAATTCTTTCATTTTTATCTTTACCGGACTTAAGTCCGGAGCTTTCAGTACAGAGCATTCAATAACGAATCGCTCATTGTCCCGATATCCTAAACGTACAAAACCTTTGTCGGTTATTTCCTGAGAGAAAAACTCCGGATAACGGATGCTGTATCCGTAGAAACTGTCGCGATAGGTTTTCATTGGAGCATCGTTGATTAACTCGGTCAATACTTCCTGATAGGTGCGGAATCCTTTTTGATCCCTCGACAGGTTTATTCCTATCGTGAAGCCAATGAGTATGATGATTACAACAAGCAATTTTCTCATGGTTCTGTTTTTTTACTGAATATTCAAACAATGATGAAAGTTAGATACATCCTTTACTGGAGGGAACTTCATAGTGGTAGATATCCCTTTTGACAGCCATTTTGATGCTTCGTGCCAGCGCCTTGAATATCCCTTCTATCTTGTGATGTTCGTTCTGACCTTCTGCCTTGATGTTCAGATTCATGCGTGCGGCGTCACTCAGTGACTTGAAGAAATGAAGGAACATCTCTGTCGGCATTTCGCCTATCTTTTCACGTTTGAATTCTGCATCCCATACCAGCCAGGCGCGTCCTCCAAAGTCAAGAGTTACCTGACACAGGCAATCGTCCATAGGAAGGCAATATCCATAGCGCTCAATACCTCGTTTGTTGCCAAGTGCCTGATATAGACATTCTCCCAAAGCAATAGCAGTATCTTCGATGGTATGATGTTCGTCTACTTCAAGATCTCCTTTTACCTGAATTGTAAGATCCAGACCTCCATGCTTGCCTATTTGTTCCAGCATATGGTCGAAAAAGCCTAATCCGGTATTTATTTTACATCTTCCGCTGCCGTCCAGATTCAGACGGATATAAATATCAGTTTCTTTAGTCGTGCGGCGTACTTCGGCTATACGTTCTCCGGCAAACAGAAACTCAGCTACTTTATCCCAATCGGCTGTTGCAAGTACGCAGGTGTCTTGCAGTTTTTTATCTTTTAGTATAGAGTCGTCTTTTTGTAAGAGAATGGCCTTACAGCCCAGGTTATATGCCAGTTCCACATCCGTAGCTCGGTCGCCTATCACGAAACTGTTTTCCAAATCGTATGCATCATTATCGATGTACCGGGTAAGCATACCTGTCCGGGGTTTACGGGTGGGAGCATTATCTTCCGGAAAGCTTCGGTCTATCTGTACATCATCGAAAATAATTCCTTCGTTTTCAAGCACCATGTTGTAAGCACGCATTTCCACACCATCTAATCCTGCATTTAATAGCCCATATAGAAGGATTACCGCAAGACCTATGGCTATAGGAGCCAACACATAATAGCGCCGCCATACCAAAATGATGCTTGCAGCAACGGAAAATGCGCAACATATAGCCATTTCGGTTGAGAACGACCAATAAAATAACAATGCCATTAGTATGGCAACAATTACCCAAATGATTATGGACGCAAAAGGCAAACAAAGCCAATAAAGACTCCACCAAAGAGAAGATATCCAATCTTGCACCTTACTAATAGCGTTGTTGTCATAAGCATTCGCATAATAGTCGGTGTTCTTTTCAAGATATTCTTTTACCATACGGCGTTTTATCATCTCCTTCTTCAGCCAGTTGCCCTTTACCTTCTCCAATTCGGGTGCAACAGCCTCTTCTGCCTGTTTTGCCTGTTTCTTCAACTGACAAAGATGTTCCTCTTTCTGCTTCTGCAGCTGCTTCTGCAGCTTGTGAAGCTTCACATATAACCCAATATAACAAACAGCACCGATACCTGCAACACCGACCAACCATTTCCAATCCAGATAATTGTTGCCGTCAAAAAATAAATACCATACCATAACAGCAATGCATACCCATGGCAAGGCAATTCTAATAAATTTCTGCATATGACACTCAACACTAATGTATTAAAAAACTAAAGCCCACATGGCGACACTCAAAAGAGTAGCCTCATGTAGGCTTTGTCTGCTTACTGCTTTGTTACAGTAGCCTTGCGCGTGTCTACGCTGAACGTACCAAACGAAGTCTGCACCTTGTACACGCCATTCTTGGCGGCAATGAGCTTGGCAGTCATACCCATGAAAGAGAAGCTTCCGTCTTCATTCTTGTTGATGTTGTAACGGCCGAGAGGGGTGTTCACCACGATATGGCTCTTGGTCACTTCCACCACCCCATAAGTAGTGCCCGAAGGAGCATTCTTCACTGTCTGAACCACTTCCTTGGCAGCAGTCTGTACATTGTCGTTACTACCCTTTGCAAAACTTGCTGTGCTGGTTGCTACAACCATCAGCAGCATAATCATTAACTTCTTCATTGTCTTCTATTGTTTTTAATGGTTTTGTCTTATTGACAATGCAAAGGTAGTGTGGCTTTTCTGAACCGAGAAACTTTCCGAGGTGACTTGTACAAGATGCTGGGTTTATTGTATATCTTGGCAATTATCGCTTTCTAAGCACCAGCCAAGGAGCTACAGCGTGGTGCTTATCCGTACGATACTTTGCGGCTTTTTCCGTGAAGTATGGGGTTCCGTCGGGAGCACGATAGAAACCGCTCTCGTTGCCACCTGTAAGGTATATGGCATCCACATAGCCATATTCGCGCAAAGCATCGGCGAAGTCCCAAAGTGTTTCGGGGTGAGGAGTCTCGATGATGCAAAGGCGGTCGTCCGTGGTACGTGCAAGGGCTTTGCGCTCCACCTTGCCATGCAGGAAGAAACGCTGGGGCAGTTCGCCGTTGGACACGAGCATAAACTGGCGGAAGTAAGAGCCATCACGCTCTACCATGTGCTCGCACATATCGTCAAAACGAGATATGCCGATGACCATATTGCCCTTGGCTATGGCGCAATAGCCAAGACGCGACACATCGCTCCGTTTCTGCTCGCCGTCGACAACCAACGAGCCGAGATACTTGCCCATGGCGGTATAGTCGGCAGTACGGGTGTACATCAGCACACTATGGTCGGCGGTGTCGGGTTCCACAAGTGTTAGTTCTGCCTTCACGTTGTGCAACTCGTAGATGTTAAGCGCAACACCGAGCACAGAGTCGGTTTTAAGCACGACAGACGAAGAACCGTTCTGCGCCTGCATGCTGTCCAATTTCTTGATGTTGTCCTTCGGCGATACCGAAATACTCGCACCTATATTATAATAGTAGTTGTAGAGGCGTATGGCTTTGTAGCAGCCAAATACAAGCACCACGGTTGCCACAAACCACATGATAGCCAAACTCCACTTCGGCAACCCACCTCGCTTTTTGATGGAATCCGACGAAGTGTTGTGCTCCATTTCGCCACTACTCTCTATAATAATCGTGGGTTCGTCGAGAAGCTCTTGTGAAGAGGTATTGTTTTCATCATTCTCTATCGCGAAAATAGGCTTCTCCTGTATGTCGTTACCTTCTGTATATTTCATAATCATTTACTTTTCCTGTTCCAAAATTGTCTTTAACTCCTTGAGTGCTTCCTTCGAAGCTTTTAACCTAAACCCTTGATTCATGCGATGATCCATGAGCTTCAAATCTTGGTTGGTAATGTTGATGGCGTAAACATAATTTGTGTTTACTATCAGACTCTTGCCAACACGCATAAAGAAATTCTGCTTCAGCTTGTTAAAGGCTTCCACAAAGTAGTGCAACTGGAACGTCATCGTCACCGACTCTCCGTTGAAGAGATGCACGTCACAGTAGTTGCCAGAAGCTTCTATATAGGCAATGTCGTCCGTTGGCACCCTAAACAGTCCAACGGATGTGATAATTTTAAGTCTTTCCATTTAATCCTTACAAATTGTACATAGTTATTACTTCAAAAGGTCATAATATATATACGCCAAAAAACGAATAATATTATATTGTTTGTCAATAATTCCATGGGTTGCTTGTGCGAGAATACCACCATACGACACCAACTAAAATCATACCAGCCAAAACTAACACTCCAATAACTATTAATACTTTCTTCATTACTTTTTTATACAAAATTAGGTTATGTATATGCTATAAGCAAATCGTTGCAGATGGTTTGTATGAAATGATATAGAAAATGTATAAAACTACACTATTGGTCGATCGGCTCAAAAGCCCGTTAAATATACACAAAATCGGCTCAAACGAACCCGATTATTGACAAAAAATGAGTAAATTTGAGCCGATTAATAAATAGATACTTGTACATTGGTGAATGGAAAAGATAATGTTTTTGAGAAAGCCCTCTTGACATTATCGTTATTATCATATATTCAAGCCTTTGTGGATGGGAACAAGCGGACTGCAAGAATCACAAGCAATGCTGTCTTAATAGCAAATGGCTATTGCCCGATTTCTTTCCGAACCGTTGACTCCATCGAATATAAGAAGGCTATGCTCATGTTTTATGAACAGAATAACATCGCTGCTTTCAAGAAAATCTTTATCGAGCAGTTCTTGTTTGCAGTGAAGACGTATTTTTAAGGGAAATAGGTATTTATAAAAAAAATAGCGATATGAAATTGTTGGAAATATTAAAAAGAATGTTGTCTTGTGCTGCAACTGAGGCTTCGGAGTCAACAGAGGTTTCGAAATCAACAGTGTTGCCTTTGGTAGATAGCAACAAGGAATCTAAGGATTATGCAGACTTAGAGGATATACGTTTAGTTGTTGGCGATAAAACTTTGGCATTGGTATATAATGTTCGCTTGGGCGGTCTCCATAATGTGCTTTCTTATGATCCATGTTCTGGTGCTACTCAAGATTGCTATTCGGAAATAAAGGTCATTATAGAAAAGAATCTTGAAGAAGCCTATGAAAGTATTGTTGTCAAGACAGGAGAAGATCAATACCTGCTAAATATTGGGGTAAAACTACGGTTGGGCAATGGCAGTCTATCTCAACAACTATGTGGTGATGTTATAAATGTTTTTTATCCCATCATAAAACGTTTTATTGATGAACATGTTGTAAACAACAAAGTGGGTGTTTATTCTGTTTTCACGGGTGGCTATGGAACTTCTGTTGGTTTACTTAGCCTGGTCAACCTTTTGGAAAAAGATGGTTACATTTGTTGTGGGGTAGGAACTTCTTACGATAGTCGCTCATATCCTTTAAAACGAGTAAAAGGTTGGCATGGTTTTACATATATTGCCCTGGAAGAACTAATAAAAGACACAGAAAAGTTACCTAAGATTAAAATACTTTCTTTGTTACATGATAGGTTGATTGAGAAAATGCAACAAGCTAACAGGCAGAATGACGACAATTCACGAGAGAATACAGAAGAAACGGATTTGTTTTTGCAAAAATTATATAAAGATGTGGATTCTGTTTATAAGCCTTTTAGTGGAGAATATTGGTATTTGTGGTACAAAGGGCAATGCCAAACTTTTGCTGATGTAATAGCAGCCTTAAATAATAAATATCATTATTCAAACATAACAGAATTAATTCATGACTTCAATGCTGTCATAAATGAATATACAGAGCGTGGAACTGTGGATGTAGACGCTGTCGCTGTTTTTGAAAATATCTTGTCAAATGACATATTTGTAAAAAAACTATTCAATAAAGGTTCTCTAAACCTCAATATCTTTAGAGGGCTTACATTGCACGAATTCATCGCTAAATCAGGTGCAAGTTTTGAGGAAATTTATCGTTATCGTGCAAGTTCGAAAATCTTTATTTTAACAAAGATGCTTAATGATATTTGCCATTATACAGATGCGCAACTTTTCAAGGAAGACTTTCTGGGTGTAATTTCTGGACGATTATTTCATAGTAGTAATCATGTGATGGATGATCCTATATATCCAGGTAATTGCCCTATATGCGGGTTTGTTTCTGGTTTAGGATATCAATGGAATAATATGGTTGTTGATGGCATTTTATCAAATGAACTTATGTATAAAGTTATGTTTGAAGAGCATGAGAGAAAGTTGATGAAATATGGCATAGACCATGTCTTAGAAAAAGACTTTGAAGCGCAAGGACCATGTCACCCCGAAGTGTTTTATCCAAAGGCGAGAGGAACTGCACCTGTTTATGTTAAAGACGAAACATCTCGTAAGTATTTGATTGCATGTGGTGAAGGCAAAGGTCCTCGTAGTGGTCATGAATTATATGAAATGGAACTTGTGAAACCTATATTGGAAAGAGAGGTTAAGCAAGGAAAATATATATTTGTAAAGAGAAGCGTGCAAGATGAGACTTTCATAAACCATGGGGCGTATATACCTTTGGGAACAATTGATAAACCTGTTTTCGTTGAACATTTTGGAAGATTGCATTTTGCATCGAAAAACGCAAAAAAGGAATTTATTGAACAGTATTTAAAGATGCAATAATGGAAAGGATAATTTTTGGACATACAATACGGTTAAAATCTATTGGATGTAATGTTGTTGGTAGAGTAGGACAACCTATATCCCCATCAGTAAACCTTTTTGTAAAAGTTACAAAGGGTTGCAATGCCCATTGTCCTTTTTGTAGTAATGTGGGATGCCAAAATTCCACATCTCCATTTGACGTTGATAAACTGATTTGCATCATACATGAGTTGAAAGACAATGGGATTATTGTTAACCGGGTTAATATTACAGGAGGAGAACCATCTTTGGTGTCACCATTGGTGGTGCGTATTCTCAGTGCTATAGAAAAAGAACGTTTTGATGATGTACACCTACATCTCAATACAAATGGAGTTACGGATCAAGCGCAAGACTTGATGCAACATCCACGTTGGGATAGTATATCTATGTCTTTGCATCATTATGATACTGAGCGCTTATCTGAATTATATGGATGCAAACTATCAACACAGTTATTTCAGTTTAAAGGCGTGAATAAGCAGATAGTAAATTTTAGCTGCAATCTTGTGAAGGGTTATATTGACAACAAAGAAGAAGTTCAAAAGATGCTTAATCTGACTTTGGATTTGGGTATTCATCGTATCGGTTTTGTAGCTCTTATGCCTGTAAACGACTTTTGCAAAGAACATTTTGTGGATATTAATGATATTCCTTTCTCAGAATTACCACATGTCTATTTCACTGGTGCTAAGGATCGGGGAGTAAATTGTAAATGTAGTAATTATCTTTATAATCGAGACTTGAAGATATTAGAAATTTATATGCGCAATTATGCCAATCCGCGATATTGTGAGTCTTCCCTTGTTTTTGATGGAGAATACCTTCGTCAAGGTTTTTATAGTGATAACATCATTTATTAATTTATTGATAGAATGGAAGTTCTTAGTGACATTTTCGAAAAGAGGAAGAATGATTCTCGTTGGAATACCTCTTATCCTCTCTCTCCTGATGATTGGAAAGTATATCGTATATCAGGAGAGTTGTCTTTTTCTGGAGAAAAAGAAATGTCTTTCTATATTCACATTCCTTTTTGTAAGGGCTTATGTTCTTTTTGTGAATACACAAGGATGCTTTGTCCAAGTGAGGAGCTGCAGGAACAGTATATAGCCACATTAAAACATGACATTTGGAAATTTATTAAAAAATACCCATCAATCAAACTTTGTGGATTTGATGTTGGTGGGGGAACACCAACAGCCTTGAATGACAAGCCGTTTGAACTGCTTATGGACTTATGCAGAGAGGTTAGGGCTGCTTTAAATATATCAGAAAGTTTTATGCCAAGCATAGAGACTACATTTGATACTTTATCGGTTTCCAAAATCGAAACATTGAGATCCGCAGGTTTCAGAAGAGTATCACTTGGAGTTCAGTCCACTATGGAAAATGTCTTGTTATGCAATCATCGTAAGTCTATAAAAGTAGATATGATGAAAAGTACAATATCTATGTTGCATAGCAAAGGTATTAGCATCGTAAACTTAGATATGATGTATGGATTGAAAGGGCAAACGGTTGAAAGTCTTCGCCAAGATGTGTTTGTCTTAAAATGTTTGCAACCAGAGCAAGTAACCCTTTATGAACTACGTACCAATATGATAAGAGAAGAAGACCATATGACTAAGGATGAACTATATAATTCTTATTCTTTTCTATATAATTCTTTACGTGATTTGGGGTATTATGCTCGTTTTGGACAAAACACATTCTCAAAAAGGGCAAATGACATAGGCGTGAGTTCTTATTTAAGAGAAAGAATGATGAATGCTGGTGCTTATAAAGGATTTGGCATCTCTGCCCAGAGTATGAGCCGAAATGGTGTATCCTATAATATCGGCAAACTTAAAAAGTCGTTCAATGATTTGTTGGCAATGAAATCTTATGATGAAGAATATGTTTATCAACTTCCACCCAAAGAACTTGCGTCAAAATATATAGCCATTAGTGCTTATAATGGTTCTTTCTCATTGGAGAAACTTAGTGAATTATTGGGATGTGATGCTACCACTTATTATTCTGCCCCATTGGATTTTTGTGTTTCACGTGGTTATATTGAGATTTCAAATGAAAGAGTTATTGTTACCCCATTAGGTTTTAAGTATTATGGAGCATTGTTTTCCTTGTTTTATGCTTCATGGTAATTTGGTAAACCTCTATCGGTCTTCCGGTCTCTTTATCTTTGCCTGAATACTACATCATGACCACTATCTTACCATTATTATTCAAATACCTATAAGTCAAATATGACTCTGAAAGTTGGATATATGGTACCCCATAGAGTTCTTGGTTAGAAATAAAAGAACAGAATGAAATCACTGCAAAAATAGTCATATGGTGCGACTATTTTTGCAGTAATTCTTACAGCATCGTACCACCCATCTGTTTGTTATATGACGCTATGGCGTCATAAGCATTCAAACGCCCACCCATGCGGTACATCACGCCCTTGCACATCGCTGTCAGTCATCCAGAGTCCCTGTATTTCTTTTGCAGTTGGACTAAATAGCCTTTCTTCTTTAGCCAGTCAGCAAACAACAGTCCTGTCAGTGCGGTATTGGCAAGCAGTTGTTTATTTTTGTTCCGTATAATATACTCATAGTTTATTGCAAAGCTAAATATCTAACTACAAAGATATATGTTTTGTTTATTCTCACAAGGATTAGTTAGAATTATCGCCATGAAACAAACTAAAATTATAACTGTGTGGCGAATCATGTCTTGTTGGTAAAATAATTCCGCAGAAGGTAATGAGTTTATCTGCTTAATACCAAAATTAAGTTGGTAGCTTACCACTTTATATAGTGGTAGACAAAAGTTTTTGATCCCCCAAAAAGGAGGACTACCAAAACATAAAAATAAAAAGTCCTGTAAATCTTTCGATTTACAGGACTCTTTGGCGGAGAGAGAGGGATTCGAACCCCCGGTACCTCTCAGTACGCCGGTTTTCAAGACCGGTGCATTCGACCACTCTGCCATCTCTCCAATAAAGGAAATGCGATAGATGTAGTCTTGCAATCGCAGTGAATTACCTTTTCACTTTGCTTTATTAGCGGGTGCAAAGTTACGCTTTTTAGTTTATACCTCCAAATTTTCGGCTTACTTTTTTCGTCGAACAGCGAAAAATCATTGATTTCAGCTCCTTTGAACGTTACTAAAGCTATAACATCACCTCTTAAAAGCACAAAAACAAGCTTGCTTGTTTTGCAGTGTCTTCTATTTGCAGTAACTTTAAATAAGTTACGCTGCACCTCAACAATAAAAATATGCAAGCTTGTTTTGAAGTGTCTTCTATTTGCAGTAACTTTAAATAAGTTACGATGCACCTCAACAATAAAAATATGCAAGCATATTTTGTATTGTCTTCGGTTTGCAGTAACTTTGCACTTATGATTTATCCAAGCAACTTTGAAAACAAGATACAGTTCAGCGAGATACGCTCGCTGTTAAAGGGCTACTGTCTGAGTCAGTTGGGCAAGGACAAGGTGGACGCTATGGGCTTCACGGACAACGCGGAGCACATCAACACGGCGTTGAAACAGACGCGCGAGTTCCGCCGTATGCAGGAGGAGACGGACGATTTCCCACTGCAGTTCTTCTTCGACATGCGCGAGTCGATAAAGCGCATACGCATCGAGGGCACGCATCTTGAAGAGAACGAGATATTCGACCTGCTCCGCTCGCTCGAGACGGTGGCTGGCATCGTGCGCTTCCTCAACCGCAGCGACGACGACGGCAACTTCGACTACCCTACTCTGCACGACCTTACAGAGGGCGTGCTCACCTTCCCCGACCTTATACGCCGCATTGACCAAATTCTCGACAAATACGGCAAGATAAAGGACACGGCATCGCCGCGTCTCGCCGAGATTCGCACGCAGCTGCGCAAGGCGGAGGGCAGTGTATCGCGTACATTATATAGCATATTGCACGCCGCGCAGAGCGAGGGTCTCGTAGACAAGGACGTTACGCCGACTCTGCGCGACGGTCGTCTCGTTGTGCCTATCGCTCCTGCCATGAAGCGACGCATTAAGGGCATCGTACACGACGAGTCGTCGACGGGCAAGACGGTATTCGTGGAACCGACGGAGGTGGTTGAGGCGAACAACCGCATACGCGAGTTGGAGGCAGACGAACGACGCGAGATAATAGTGATACTCACGGAGTTCACGAAGCTGGTGCGTCCGCACGTGGACGACATCGTGAACGCCTATCGTATGCTTGCCGAGGTCGATTTCATCCGTGCGCGCGCCGAGTTCGCACAGCTCACGGGCGGCATTGAGCCGGAGGTGAGCGCAAAACCTGTTGTCGACTGGATTACGGCGAAGCATCCGCTCTTGTGGCTCGCGCTGAAGAAGCAGGAGAAACCTATCGTGCCGCTCGACATCATGCTGACACGCGACCGCCACATCCTGATAATCTCGGGTCCGAACGCTGGTGGCAAGTCGGTCTGTTTGAAGACGGTGGGTCTGCTGCAGTATATGCTGCAGTGCGGTCTGTCTATCCCCGTGAGCGAGCGTTCGAAGGTAGGCGTCTTCAGCGACATAATGATTGACATCGGTGACGAGCAGAGCATAGAGAACGACCTCTCTACCTACTCATCGCACTTGCTGAACATGAAGAACATGATGCGCCAGTCGGGCGAACACACACTGCTACTCATCGACGAGTTCGGCACGGGCACCGAGCCGCAGATTGGCGGCGCAATGGCTGAGGCGGTGCTCAACCAGTTTGTAAAGAAGCACGCGTGGGGCGTGATAACCACCCACTACCAGAACCTGAAGCACTACGCCGACTCGCACGACGGCATTGCCAACGGTGCCATGCTCTACGACCGCCACGAGATGCGGCCGCTCTTCCAGCTCGCCATAGGTCAGCCCGGCTCATCGTTCGCCATTGAGATTGCGCGCAAGACGGGCATTCCGGACGAGGTGATACGCGAGGCGAGCGACATCGTGGGCTCCGACTACATACAGAGCGACAAATACTTGCAGGACATTGTACGCGATAAGCGTTACTGGGAGAACAAGCGACAGAACGTACATCAGCGCGAGAAGGACTTGGAGAAGACTATCGCGAAATACGAAGATGAAATCCGCGAGCTCGACCGCAAGCGCAAAGAGATTCTGCGTCAAGCCAAGGAACAGGCGCAGGAACTGCTGAAGGAGAGCAACCGCAACATCGAGAACACTATCCGCGAGATACGCGAGTGCCAGGCGGAGAAGGAGGAGACGAAGCGCCTGCGCGAGGAGCTGAAGGCGTTCAAGGAGGACGTGAACGAGATAGACACCAAGTCGGCTGACGACCTCATCGAGAAGAAGATGCGCCAGATTATGGAACGCAAGGAGCGACGCGAGAAGCGCAAGAAGGAGAAGAAGGAGAACGCTGCGAACCCAGCCACCTCAACATCTCAACTCCTCACCACTTCAACATCTCAACACCTCAACACCTCAACACCTCAACACCCCTTCAAGACAGGCGACACGGTGCGTATGCGCGGACTGACGACGGTTGGTCGTGTGGAGTCGGTAGAGGGCAAAGAGGCAACCGTAGTGTTCGGCGACGTGCGCACAAAGGTGAAGACATCACGCCTGGAGCACACCACGAAGACACCGGAGTCGACGCTACCGCCAACGTTCGGCATCAGCCGCGAGACGCGTCAGACCATCGACTCGCACAAACTCAACTTCCATCAGGATCTCGACGTGCGCGGAATGCGTGGCGACGAAGCACTAAACGCTGTGCAGCACTTCATCGACGACGCTATACTCGTGGGTATGTCGCGCGTGCGCATCCTCCATGGCAAGGGCAACGGCATACTCAGACAGCTCATACGCCAGTATCTGCAGTCGGTGCCAAACGTGACGCAATGCAAGGATGAGCACGTGCAGTTCGGCGGAGCCGGTATCACGGTCGTTGACTTCTAACTTGTAAACGTAGCGGAAGGCTACGCTACGAGACACAACAATAAAAAAGGCTGACTCTTAAGCTGCAAAACCGCAGCAAGAGTCAGCCTTTTCTTATGCTTTAATATTTATTCTTCTAAAGAATACCTGCCTCTCGGCAGTGGATTTATGAATGTTTTGCCATCGGACACCGAACGCAACCCAATCAGATTCCGAACGCGAACCGATCAGATTCCGAACGCGAACCGATCAGATTCCGAACGCGAACCGATGCCTATTGCATTGCAATTCACTCGTTAAAGAGCTTCTTCTGGCTTAGCTTCCTCAACCTTATCCTCACTGAGCACCAACTCGCGATAGATAACTGCATCGACCGAAAGCATTACGCAAACGCTTACAAGGAGATAAACAAGCGAAATGAGTACTAACAAGCCTGATGCGTCACTAAGTATCTGGAAGAGAATATAATAGGCTAAGAACAGCACAAAGCCTACAACAAACTTCAGGAAGAACGCCTTCAGCTTATAGCCCATCATCAAACGGTTGCTCTCAGAAAGACACAAAGCCCAATTCATACCCTTACCTACAAGAAGATAAACAGCAAGCATCCAACTGAGCGAGAGTACTATTGCTGGAATGATCATGAACAGGAAGGCTATCGATACGGCAGAGGTGACGAGTGCCTGAAGGATGAAATACTCACCCATACAATGACGATATTTCGACTCGAAGATGAACATCGGACTAATCATCTCGCCCTTGCTAAGCTTCACCGGCAACGTAGCCAAAGCTATCGTGGTGCCCACATTAACGTAAGGAATCCATACGGTTACGAGCCAAAGCAACACTGACAATACTATTGGCACAAGATTTTTCATGCCTATAGCAAACGCGTCCTTCAAAGAAGGTACAAACTGAAGTTTTTCTTCCATAGTTTTATGTTTTTTAGATTAATTATGTGGTTTATGAATATGTAGGACTACATTCATTATTGTTAGCAATTCAGACTACTACTTAGCAATCTTCATAGTCTTCACAGCACCGTCGGCAGTCTTCACTCTTACGATGTATGTACCCTTGCCAAGTGTAGAGAGGTTGTTGCCAACCGCTACACCGCTGAGAGTGTGTACAGAAACCTTAGCGTCAGCCGGAACCATTACGCCGTTGATAGCGTCTACTACGACTTTCACGGTGAGAGAAGTTGTGGCAGCCTCCGACTCCTTATCCTTGTAGACAACAACCACCTTGTAGTTGTGTTCGCCAGCAAATGTCTCGTCGGTGTAAGCCTGTACGTGCTTACCCTCGCTGCCCGGAGCCTGGTCCTCGAATACCTTAACCACTTCCTCGCCCTCGTAAACCTTCACGGTGAGCAATGCGTCAGCCGGCAGATCCTTGCCGTCGACATCCTTAGTCGGGTTAGTCCATGTCAGCTCTACGCTCTTCTCTGCAGTAAGTTCAGCTGCTGCGAGGTTGGCTACCGGTTCTGTAGCTACAGGCTCTTCCACAACGGCTTTCTTCTCAGCAAGGCTGAAGTCGAAGATGTAGCCATAAGCATTTGCACCTGTTTTGTCGCTGATATGGAAAGCAACATAGTAGTTGCCTGCCTTTTCTACGGTGAACTCGAATGTGCTCGGGTCGCGGTCGTACACAGTGCTAAGTTCAATAGTGCCGAGAGTCTTGTCGAACGAACCCTGCACCTTCCTGTTTGTACCGAGCTTCATCGTGAACGATGTTGTGCCCGATTCAACACAACTGCGGTTGTTGGCTGTGTGAGCCTTCGCTACGTATGTCTTTCCAGCTTCGAGAGCGAATGCCGGAGACACCCAATAGTCGTTGGCGTCAGTGTTAAAGTCGCTGCTGAAACCTACGCAAGGATGCTGGTCGCCCACCGGGTTCCAGTCGGCGCCGTACTCCTGATATCCCCATGAATTCCAGCTCCATGTAGAAGCGGTGCTGGCACTGCGGTCCATTGCGGTCCAACCTGATACGCTTTCTTCTTTCTCGAACGAAACCTCGTAAGGAAGTGCTACCGGAGCCTCGGGCTTGCCTTCTGCCATCTCCTCAATCTTCACCGAGTAGATGCTGACGGCATCGTTAGTGCCGTTGGCACCCCAGTTGAGTGCACGGAAAGCGAAGAGGTATACGTCGTCCTTGTTGGCATCGAGAATCCACTCGTTCTTCACCTTGCCACCCTCGCCTTCGGTTTCGCCTTCGGTTTTAGGGAGCTTAGAGCCAATCCATTCGATAGTCTTCTGGTTGTCTGCCGACTTGCTGCCTACAAAGTAGTCGAGGATTAGGTTCAGCTCGTTGTTCGGACCCGAAGCAGCGTCAACCGTAATCTTGTACGACTTCCCTTCCTTCAGCTCGAACTTCGGAGAGACGAGCCAGTCGCAAGTTGCAGATGTAGCGTCAGTGCCCATGTGAGCAGCTGGTTTGCCAGCAAAGTCGGATGCGGTGTAAGCCCATGTCACGCCAGGAGTATCGCTATTGTCCATCGTTGTCCATGTGGCGAACTTCTCAGCCGAATCGAATGTCATATCGTAAGGCAGTGTACCGTCCTGGTCTACAGCTGGTGGGTCGGGCTGGTCGGGATCTGTACCCGGGTCAGGAGTTTCGCCGCCAACTTTCTCCTCGATGCTGAAGCCGAGAGCGTAGAGATATACCCAGTTGCTCTTGTCGCCAGCAGAAGTGTTTGTGGCGTGGAACGCAAAGCTGTAGAGTCCGTCCTCAGGAACAGTAAGGTCGTACGAATTGTCGTACTGCGCACCAGAAGACGGCATATTGATGTCGCTCAGCTTTGTGAACGAAGCGGCGTTAGTAGGAGTCGTCGTGTACTCTACAGAGAGTGTCGCGGGAGTGCTATACATTGTGCCCGAGCTTGTCTTCACGGTGTACGTCTTGCCAGCCTTCAAACTGAATGACGGAGAAACGTAGTAGTCGTTAGGTTCACCCGAATCGGTCCTAATGCAGTAGCTCGGTGTAGCTGTCCACGCGTTGCCGATGCAGAAACCGTCGTTGCCCCAATCGTTATTGAATACCCATGAGGTACCAGGTGACGGACTGGCATCAAGCACGGTCCAAACATCGTTGGTAGAATCGAAGGTGATAGAGTAAGGCAGTTCTACTGTGCTCTGGGCAGAAGCATTCGTTGCGCCAAACAACGCAAGAAGAAGCCCCATTGTGTTTAGTAACGTCTTTCTCATAACTACAAATTTTAAAAGTTAATATATTTATGTTTACATACTTTCGTCACTAACTAAAGATGTATTAACTATACTAAACGTATGTTATACGATTGCAAATGTAATAAATATTTTAATACAAAGAAATATTTGACACGATTTTTTGTAGTTATTTTGTCATTTTGTTGTAGAAAGGAGACTCGCGCCATGAATTTGTCATCAGTATAGCAGTGGTGTACGAACACAAAAAGGAGGTGCTGTTCTTGTTCCGTCGAGCACCAAAGCTGAGCGGAAAGAACAGCACCTCCCATTAAACTATGTATTCGTCTTTACTATTACTTCTTCTTTGCCGCAGCCTTCTCCTCCTTTGCAGGAGCTGCCGGCTTGTAAGCCTTGTTCAATCCAGCGATAACCTCGTTGGTGATGTCGTAAGCCTTGTCGGCATAGAGGAGGTTGTCGCCTGCCTTGCTCAGAATCAAGCCAAACTTCTTATCCTTGTTGTAAACAGCAAGGAAGTGCTGGATAGAGTCGCGCAGGGCGTTGTTGTAGTTCTCTGTCTCCACCTGGAACTCACCACTCAAGCGCTGGTTAAGAGCCTGAAGGTCGCTATTCTGCTTCTGCAGCGACATCTGTATCTGCTCAGCCTGCTCGCGTGTGTAGGCGTTCTGCTGAATCTTCTGCTGGAAGTTCATGTAAGCCTGTTCGAGAGCACGCTGCTTCTGCGCAAGTGTGTTCTGGATGTTCTGACCCTTCTTCTGCAGAATGAGCGAGTAGTCCTTGCAGAACTTGTACTGCGACATGATGCTGTCTACCTCTACATACGCAATCTTAACGTCTGAAGGCACAGCCTGCTTGCCCTCTACCTTCTTCTCGTCAACCTGACACTTCGACTTGTCGCAAGAAGTCATTGCGAAAGCGGCAACAGTTGCGAGTGCAAGTGCGCCGAAAATGTTTTTCTTGTTCATCTTTATTCTGTTTTTAATTTTATCGTTTTATACGCCTGTCGTATATACATTATATATAACAAGCTGATTTAATAGGCACCATTGCGTTCGCGAGCCTCGCGGTCCTGATCCATAACGCAGTGAATGCCCTGCTTGCGCAAGCCCGGGTTGTCGTGTACGTGTTGCGAAGAGAATTTGCCGTTGCGCTTCAGCAGAACCTTTATCGACAACAATGCGAAGGCTACTGCCACTACAGCGAGGCTGATAAGCATTAGTTTTATCATATTTGTATCTGTTTTGACTAAAATAGATGTCTACCTATATTTAAAATAAGTGAAGATATTTTGTGGTGTCTTCCTTTTACACTATCTTTGCAAAAGATAGCCCCACCATTACATATCGCTACAAAGGTACGGCAATTCGGTGGCATGGCAAAATAATTTATCGAAAATTCAGATTATTATAACATCATCATAAAAAATTTAAGGAAAATGAGCAATTGCGAATTAAAACCTGCTCGCGTGTTCGAGCAGTTTGCTAAAATCAACGAGATTCCGCGCCCTTCAAAGCACGAGGAGCGCATGATAGAGTATCTTCAGGAGTTCGGCAAGAGCCACGGCTTCGAGACCGAGACCGACGAGACGGGCAACGTAGTAATCCGCAAGCCGGCCACAAAGGGTCACGAGAACGCACCTACACTCATCCTGCAGAGTCATATGGACATGGTTTGCGACAAACTCGTAGACGTAGACTTCAACTTCTTCACCGACCCCATCCAGACTTACGTCGACGGCGAATGGCTCAACGCTAAGGGCACAACACTCGGTGCTGACGACGGCATCGGTTGCGCTATCGAACTGGCTATCCTCGACAGCGACGACATCGAGCACGGACCATTAGAGTGTGTGTTCACACGCGACGAGGAGACAAGTCTCACTGGTGCTATGGGTATGAAGGCAGGCTTTATGAAGGGCGATATGCTCATCAACCTCGACTCTGAGGACGAAGGACAGATTTTTATCTCTTGCGCTGGCGGCAAGACAACATCGGCTCGCTTCACATTCGAGCGTGAGGCTGCTCCCGAGGGTATGTTCTTCCTCACAGCTTCTGTAAAGGGACTGAAGGGCGGACACTCTGGCGACGACATCAACAAGAAACGCGCTAACGCCATCAAGATTCTCGCTCGCTTCCTCTACAAGGAGCAGGAGAAGATGGACCTCCACCTCGCTCAGTTCAATTCAGGCAAGCTGCACAACGCTATCCCACGCGACGGTAGCATCGTGTTCGCCGTTCCGGCAAGCGAGAAGGAGACTGTGCGTGCCGACTGGAACGTGTTCACAGCTAACATCGAGGAGGAGTTCCACGTAACCGAGCCGGTTATGGAGTTCAACCTCGGTAGTGCTGACGCAGAAAGCGTACTTCCGAAGGACGCAAGCCGCCGCTTCATCCTCTGTATGCAGGCTGTTGACAACGGTGTGTTCGCTATGTGTCAGGACGAGGCTCTCGCATACATGGTTGAGACATCCAACAACGTGGCAAGCGTGCAGTCTGCTGAGAACGAGATAAACATCGTTGCTTCGCAGCGTTCTAACGTCATGAGCAACCTCGAGAACGAAACTAACACCGTGAAGGCAGCCTTCGAATTGGCTGGTGCTGAAGTGAAGATGAGCGACGGCTATCCGGCTTGGAAGATGAACCCGAACAGCAAGCTCACCAAGGTGGCTGTTGAGTCGTACAAGAAGCTCTTCGGCAAGGAGCCTATCGTTAAGGGCATCCACGCCGGTCTGGAGTGCGGTCTGTTCTCAGAGCGCTACCCGAACCTCGACATGGTTTCGTTCGGTCCTACACTGCGCGATGTCCACACTCCTGACGAGCGTCTGCACATCCCGACCGTTCAGATGGTTTGGGATCACCTGCTCGACATCATGAAGCATCTCTAATATAGGAGGGTATGGCATCCCTACCATACCCACGCAGCCTACAAACATAAAAAACCGGTATAGCACTCATGCCATACCGGTTTTTCTTTTATAGCTCTACATCTGTCAGGCACATGTCGAGCTGTTCTTTTATAGCCTTTTTGTCAAGTTTCTGACCGATAAACACGAGTTTCTGCATACGGTCGCCGTACTTCTCGTCCCAGTCTCTGCGCAGTCCTTCTTCGCGTTCGAGCATCTGCTGCAGTTCGTCCTTCGGCATTGTGGCGTACCACTGTCCGGCGTTTTTCAGCTCCATCTGCTTGCCTGCCTGCTCAAAGAGATAGCACATGTCGGGCTCTTCCTTGAACCAGCACAATCCCTTGCAGCGAATCACATTCTTCGGGAACAGACGTGCCACGAAATTGTCGAAGAAGTTCATGTCGAACGGCTTTCTGCGATAGTAGACAAACGTTCCGATACCGTACTCCTCCACTTCGCCACCTTCATGGTCGTGGTGATGGTGATGATGTCCGCAACCGCTATGGCAGTCGTGGTCGTGATGATGCTCGTGCTCTTCATCATCGTGATCGTGATGATGATGTTCATGCTCATCATGGTCGTGATGATGGTGCTCGTGCTCCTCATCGTCGTCGTCATCATCCTCCTCATCGCCGTGATGATTCTCAATCTCGTTGATCCATGCAGCCGATGTAGCCACCTCGTTGAAGTTGAAACGACCGGTGTTGAGCAGACGCTCCAAGTCTACGTCGCCGTAGTTGCACGGTATGATTTCTGCTTTAGGCTGAATGGCGCGGATTATCTCGGTGAGTTTGCGCAGATCGTCAGCGCTCACCTCTGCAGCCTTGTTCAGAAGTATCGTGTTGCAGAACTCTATCTGCTGTATTACGAGGTTTTCGAGGTCTTCGTCTTCAAGTCCGTCGCGTGTCAGAGCGTTGCCGTTGTTGAACTCGTCTCTCATGCGCAGCGCGTCCACCACGGTCACGATGCTGTCAAGACGCGGTATGCCGTTGGTGATATACTGCGGACCGAGTGTCGCCATCGAACTGATAGTCTGCGCAATCGGTGCGGGTTCGCAGATGCCGCTCGCCTCGATGACGATATAGTCGAAGCGCTTCATATTCACGATGTCGCGCAACTGGTCTATAAGGTCCATCTTCAGCGTGCAGCAGATACAGCCGTTCTGCAGAGCCACCAAACTGTCGTCCTGCTTGTTCACTACTCCACCCTGCTGAATAAGGTCGGCATCGATGTTCACCTCGCCGATATCGTTCACGATAACGGCAAACTTAATTCCTTTCTCGTTGGAAAGAATGCGATTTAATAATGTTGTCTTACCGCTGCCCAGATAACCTGTGAGCAGCAAAACCGGAATCTGTGTCATAGTATATGTTATTATTCCTTCATTAATTCAGAGTATGTACGATCCATCTCGTTGGTCATAACCGTGAAGTTATGCTGCGTATGACAAACCTTCAAAAAGAGCGAAGCAAGGTCTGCAGCCTCTGCGTCAGCAAAGTCGACAGCCTCATCGAGCAGCAGGATGTTCATCGCGTCGAGCATCAAACGGAAGAGCGTAGCCCCACGTAGGGGGTGCACTTGTCCCAAGTGCGCCGACCGATCAAAACGTGCACCCTCCCCCGTCTGACGCAGACCGCGAACGTATGCGAACATCACGACACGCACGGTCAGTTCGATGGCACGGTCGGAGTCTACCGATGCTTCCGTCTCCTCCTTCGCCTTGCGCACATAGCCCTCAAGATGGTCGGCATTTGAGAGATATTTGCCTGCAAGCAGCATCGAGAAGTTGCGTTTGTACTCCTCAACCATAGCGTTATAGTACGCCTCGTTGCCACACGCCGTGCGCACAAGTGCCATCATGTCGTCGCCACGCTGCTGCGCTTCGCGAGCCAGTGCTGCAATGTCCTCGTACTTGTAGTTCATGGCTGCCAACGGGAAGAACATGATATCGAAGAAAGCGGGCGCGATGTGCTCATAATGCTCTAACATCAGCTTCTTAACCGACTGCGGTGTCGTCTTCTCCTTCCGGTCTTCCACCTGACTCTCTATCACGCCATGCGAGAAGGCATCGAAGAACGAGCGCACCAAAGCTGCCTGAACCTTATACTTATCTATTTTCTCTGTCATTAAAGTTCGGTTTGAATGTTAATTGACCTGTACGATATAATATTATGTATATAGAATGGTTTTGCTTATTAGCGCATTACTTTTTGTAAGCGTCAAGAATCTCCACCACATACACGTCGTGCAAGCCGCCCTTCTCGCCGTACCACTGCTCTATCGACTTGTCGAGCATCTCCTCTGGACGAATCTGCGTCTTGTACAGCTTGCGACAGGTGAGCGTGAGGCGTGCTTCGTCGAATGTTACGCAGCCGTTCTCGGTTGCAACGGGTGTGAGATGGGCCTCCTTCGCCTTATCGAAGTCTCTGCCCGACTTAGCACCGCAGAACGCATACGCCTTGCGTGCCTCCTCCGAGTTGCCGAGAAAAACAAGGTTCATCGTGTCGTTAGCCTCAATGAGCTCGTGGGTGTAACGCTCCGGACGGATGTACACAATAGCCACCGGGCGGTTCCATAACCAGCCAAGACAACCCCAAGAAGCTGTCATCATATTGAACTTCTCTTCGTTGCCTGCAGCAACGAGCATCCACTCCTTACCAATAGTAGTGAACACATTATCGTTGAGTGTCGTAATGTCAATCTTTTCCATAATTTTTTCTTTTTTAAACGCAGCAGAAGTGACAAGCTCCACCGCATCATGTTTTACCATCACATTGCATCCGAGGCGCAACCGTGTAACACCTCAAATATGCAAATACAAAAAAACGAGACAAAACTTAAAGTCTTGTCTCGTCATCATTTTGAGCCTCTTGTCGGATTCGAACCAACGACCCCGAGATTACAAATCACGTGC
>OGIV01000793.1_pt1 | contig 21361 bp, 19 predicted proteins | sample 1571861 | NCBI WGS metagenome assembly OGIV01 (sample SAMEA2582099, study PRJEB24529) | metagenome | biome: Human gut stool | place: China | collected 2011 | reverse complement strand
GCCCACTGCTTAGAAGGCAGTTGCTCTATCCACCTGAGCTACGGGCGCACGTTGTTATCCCATGGGGTACTTATCTGGCGGCAGTGTGCGTTCGGCACACGCTACGAGAAGTATAATACCATACGCATAGGCTTCTGTCAAGCGGAATTTCAAATTTTTTTGGATTTTCCGGCGCAGGGGGCATTTTGGGGTCACAGCAGCCACATTCCGGCGGCCCCAAGGGCAAAGCCGAGCAGAGCACCGGCGGCCACATCCCGGACATAGTGCGCCCCGGCAAGCACCCGCAGGGCGCAGATGAGCAGGGCCACCACCACCATGCAGGCCCCGGCGGCGGGGTAGAAGTAGCACCACACAGCGGCCAGCACGGCGGCGCTCAGGGCGTGGCGGGAGGGAAAGGACTTGCCGTGGGTCTCCTTGGGCACCAGCGGCGTGAAGCCGGGCTGCTCATACGGGCGGGGAAAGTTCAGCCTGGCCCGCAGGAGCGTGCCGCCCAGAAAGACGAAGGCCGGCACAAAGACTGCCCGGGCGATGAGCTGCATAAAATCCAGAGCGGCGGCGCGGTTTGCGGAGAGCAGCCGGAACCACCGGATATTCAGCAGCACCAGCAGCAGGGGGTAGCAGGCAAAGGGCACGGCAGGCAGCCAGCGGTTCAGGGCGATCACCAGCTTTTTCAGGGCGGGGCGGGCCTCCAGCCAGCGCAGCAGGGTCTGGTAGCGTTCCGGGGTCATGGTATTCCTCCCTCAAAAACAGGTGTCCAGATAGTTTTCAACATCAAACGGCTCGGGTGTGGAATCTTTGCGCAGGTAGAGCGGGTGATGGGGATGGCCTTTTTTGCTCCGCTTGCCAAAGGTGACCCACGGGATGTCCCGCTCTCTTGTCAGGGCCACCATCTCCCGCATCAGGCCGGGCAGGTAGTCCCGCTTTTCGATCAGGGTGCCCCATGCCGCCCACATGGTAGGCTCGGTCTGTGCCAGCACCGCCCGCAGCCAGCGCAGGTTTTCATCGCACAGGGCGCGGTCGGGTACTTTATCCATATCGTTGGGGTCGGTGGCGCGCTGGGGGTAGACGTTGAACATGATCCAGCTGTCAAAGCCGTTGGCGGCAGCCAGACGCTCCACGCTTTTTAAGGTGGGGTCCAGTGCGCCGGGCTGGGCGGTGCTGGGGTTGATGCCGATGCACACCAGCGGGTGCTTACCCACGCGGCCAAGGACATAACGGTAGTTTTGGTAGGTGTGGGGCTCGTAATACCAGACGCCGCCGGCGTATTCGCCCGCCGTAAGCACGGGCAGAGGAACGGTTTGCATGATCGTAAACTCCTGTCGGTTTTGAATAGCATTCTTATCGTACCTGAATCTACCGGGAAAATCAACAGTTTTAGCCCCAAAATACTGCCTTATTTCTGTTTTTGTGGTATACTGGGGGTGTTCCGGTGCGGCAGGGGGACTGCGGCACCGCGCTTCGCTTACAGAAAAAAGGAGTTCTTATGCTGGAAGATTATAAAAGTGCACTGCGCGCAGGGCAGCGCGCCTATCGTGCCCGCATAGCCCGCGGCCAGTCGCCCTATCTGGCTGTTCTGGACGATGTGCTCAAGGGCGTGGATATCGTGGCGCAGGAGCCGCTGGGGCTGGTGGAAATCCCGTCAGACAGCCTTGTGGGCACCAAGACCAGCGGACGGCACACTGCCTTTTCGTATGATTTTATGCCTCTGCTGGAGCCGGACACCGAGTTTGCCGCCAAGTGGTCGAACCTGTGCGACGCGCATCTGGAAGAGGGCATCCATACCCCCATCATCGCCTTTGAGTACATGAACCAGTTCTATGTGCAGGAGGGCAACAAGCGGGTCTCGGTGCTCAAGTATTATGGTGCCGTCAAGATCCCGGGCACGGTCACCCGGCTCATCCCCGCCCGCACCGAGGATCTGGAAAATAAGATCTACTACGAGTTTCTGGATTTTTATAAGCTGTCCAAGGTGAACTATGTGCATTTTTCCAAGCTGGGCGGCTACAGCAAGCTGCAGACGCTGGTGTGCAAGGCCAGCGGCGAGGCATGGTCGGAGGACGACCGGCTGAACTTTGCCGCCTTTTACACCATGTTCCACCAGCAGTTCGAAGCCTTGGGCGGCACCTCCATGGGGCTGACCACCGGTGATGCGCTGCTGGTGTACCTGTCGGTGTACCGCTACTCCGATACCTACGACGCCACCCCTGCACAGGTGCGGCAGAACCTGGAAAAGCTGTGGAACGAGGTGAAGGTGCTTACCGAGCCCCACGGTGTGGAGCTTTCGCTGGAACCGCCCAAGAGCCCCGCAGAGCCGCTTTTGTCCAAGCTGAATATCTTCAGCCCCAGCAAGCAGCCCAGCGAGCTGCGGGTGGCATTTATCCACGAGTACAACGCCAAAATCAGCGCATGGGTGCGCGCGCATGACGAAGGGCGCGATGCGCTGGCCAAGGTTTTCCCGGACAAGGTGTATATCAGCTGCTACGAGGATGTGAACCCGGAGGTGGACGCGGAGCAGGTGCTGGAGGAAGTAGCCCACAACAATGCGGACGTGGTGTTCGCCACCAGCGTGCGGATGTACAACGCCTGCCTGAAAGTGGCGGCGCAGCACCCCAAGACCCGCATCCTGAACTGCTCGCTGAACGCGCCGCACCCGCTGGTGCGCACCTACTACCCCCGCACCTATGAGGTGACCTATCTGCTGGGTATGCTGGCCGGTATCATGACCAAGACCGGGCACATCGGCTATGTGGCGGCAAACCCCGTGTACGGCGTGCCCGCTGCGATCAACGCTTTTGCACAGGGACTGAAGAGCGTGCGCCCGGCAGGCCGTATCTGGCTGCGCTGGGCCTGCCAGCCAGATGCCGCCCACCCGCTGGATTTTGCCGACTGCCCGGAGATCGACATGGTCTACGCCCGGGACAGCCGGGAGCCTGCCAACACCCACCGGGACTACGGCCTGTGCCGCAAGCTGCCGGACGGCAGCCTGCAGCCGCTGGGGCTGCCGATCTGGCGGTGGGATACCTTCTATGTGCAGATTGTGCGCTCCATTTTTGACGGCAGCTGGGACAATGCAGCCACCACCCGCGCAGTGAACTACTGGTGGGGTCTGCGCAGCGGCGCAGAGGATCTGGAGTATCAGGAAGCGCTGCCCAGCGGTACGCGGCAGCTGTTGGATCTGCTGGAAACGCTGCAAGGGTCGGACAATGTGCACATCTTCCCGGAAAAGCTGTATGATAACGAGGATAACCTACACTCCCCGGAGAATAAAGTTTACAGCCCCAAAGAGCTGATGGAGATGGACTGGCTGGATGCCTGTGTGCACGGCAAGCTGCCCCATTACGATGAACTGGACGTCAAGACCCGTACCGTGCTGGCCATCAACGGATTGGACAACGTGAAGGGTCTGGAGAAATGAGCCGGCCTGACCGGAAAAGAATGGAGCATACGAACGTGAAAATTCTTGCCATCTCAGATGTCCCGTCCAAGGCGCTGTGGGACTATGACACCCGTGCCCGGCTGGAAGGCATCGACCTGATCCTCTCCTGCGGGGATCTGCCCAAAAAGTATCTGGAATATCTCACAAACTTTACCGCTGCGCCCATCCTGTATGTGCACGGCAACCACGACGGCAGCTACCAGACCCAGGGTGAACCCGGCGGCTGCATCTGCGTGGACGATCAGGTGTACACATGGAAGGGGCTGCGCATCATGGGGCTGGGGGGCTGTCAGCGCTATAATAAAGAGGATACCTACCAGTACACCGAGAAGGCCATGCGCCGCCGTGTGCACAAGCTGGAGCATCAGGTACACAAAAGGGGCGGCATCGACCTGCTGCTGACCCACGCCCCGGCCAAGGGACTGAACGATGGGGACGACTGTGCCCACAGGGGCTTTGAGTGCTTCAACGAGATTTTGGACGTGTACCAGCCTAAATGGTTCATCCACGGGCACATACACCTGAATTACGATGCAAAGCTGCCCCGGGTATGCACCCGCGGCAACACCACCGTTATCAACGCCACAGAGCGCTATGTGTTCGAGATCCCGGACCCGGATCCGGCCGAAGAGCGTAAGTCCCTTTGGCGGATGCTGGGGTTCTGAGCGACTGCTGCCTATAAAAAAAGACACCGCACAGCTGTGCGGTGTCTTTTTTTGATGGAGCCTTATTGCGGGAATGGCGGGCGCGGCAGCAGTGCGGTGCTGCCTGCGTCTCTGTGAAAAAATTACAGTTCCAGCTTACCGGAGAATTTGTTGATGACGTAGTAAGCTGCGCCCTCCTCGGGCTTGACGTACACCTTGCAGGACTGCACGCCGACCTTGTGGGTGGTGCGGTAGTCTGCCTTGGCGCGGTCGATGATGTCGGTGATGTTGTACTGCTCACCGCCCATCTCTACATACAACTCGGGTGCCAGCGGCGGGCGGCCGCGGCGGGCGGGAGCCTTGGTGGATTTGCGGGTCTTGCCCTCGGCAGCCGGAGCTTCGGCTGCAGGAGCAGAAACTTTCTTTTCAGGCATAATACATAACCTTCCTTCTGTATTTGATCTGATGCAGCAGGGCTGCACCGGCGGGCTCCAATGATCTATCGCAAGGCAGAAGCGGCGCGGAAAGCGCAGACCTCGCTGCCCCATACGAATCGGAACGAAAATGTTTGCGTAAAGAAGTTGAACTTATAATCATATAATAAGTTTTTAAAATTCATTTGTAAAGACTTTTTTATAAAAAACATTGTAAAAACGGGAGGAAACAGTAGAATAAATGCCCGGAGCGGTGTTCCGATGCTTTTTTCTCGGGTATAGTACGACCTTTCGGCAAAACAGGCAGCCATTCCCGGGAAAGCCGGGCAGCACTGCGGCCACAAATACGGCGGGCAAAAACGGCCTTTTGCGGGGGCAGAATAAGGCGGAACGGAACTGTCGGCGCACGCAGGGGCGCAGCAGAGAAAAAGCAGAAGCTGCCGCACAAAAAGCAGTGCGGCAGCTTTCTTTTGCTACGGCAGGTCGTCGCTCGTGTTATGGAACGCCATCTGCGTAAAATTAACAGGATTTCGAAAATATTTTTGCAAAACTTGCGGTTGGTAATTAAAACTGCTTGAAAAATATAACAGATACAGCAAAAAGAAACCGTACAAAAATGCGATGACGCTGAAAAGCGGGAGTAATGATATCAGGCCGCGCTCAACACAGAAACAGTACCAGAACCTGAAATACGGCAAACAACACGACGAACAGTATCGCAAGGAAGCCTGCCCAGTGCACCAGCGCCAGCAGCACCAGCGCTCGCCGCCCGTCTGCACCCCGGTGCAGCAGCTGCCGCCAGCGGACAGGCTGTGCAAAGGTGATCTTTGCCAAAGCGGCAATACTTTCCATCCCGAGCCGTGCCGACAGTGCCGCTTCGCCGTCATGCTGCGCAAGCGGAAGCAGTTGTTCCGTGATGGAGAAAATGTGGCATACGCTCGTTGCAACGAAAACAGGGTGATTCCATACTGTGCCCAAAAGCAGCAGTACGCCCGCGTAAAGGCTCTCTGCGCGTACTCCCGCCAACGACTGTTTAACCCCTGAGCGGTCGTTATGGTGTCTATCCATGCTTACATAGGCACTGGTCACCCGCCAACCGCAGACGTAGATCCCAACTTCGTCCACGGCACACCCATCGGCTATGGCTGCAACCATGTGGCCGATCTCATGCAAAGCGATCCCAGGCAGCGCCAGTGCCAGCGCCACCAGCAGTTCTGTCATACAGAGCTCTAAGAGCAGCTGCCGCAGCGACAGCCTCGCCAGCGCCATGGCGGTGCAGCCTGCCAGCAGCGAGAGCGGACCGCACCACGGCAGCAGCCCACTGACCAGCCTTGCCAGCGGCCGCAGCCTGCGTATCCGCCGCTGGTCAAAACGGATGAGCGTTACGCGCTTTTCCTTTTTGCTCATTTTCCTCCTCCTTGACTGGATGTGCAGCTTTCGGCTTTATGATACCATATTTGTGCTGCTAGCACCAAAAAACACCGCATAAAGCGCGAAGGGACTGTTGCGGCGTTTTTGCGCAACAGTCCCTTACAAGTTCTCTTTTAAAATGAGAATACACGCGGGATCTGGCTTGACGGCAGCAGAGCATACCCCTGCTCTTGCCAAATAGCAGTATCGGGAGGTGCGATATGCAGCCGCGAAGGTGGTGTAAGGATGTCATGCCGCAGGTCGGCGGTAACGTCGATATACAGTGTTCTCCAACCTTCGTCCGGCAGCCAGACCTGATTAAACGCATGGTTCAGCCGTCCTGCATTGCGGCAGTCAGCCAGCACCACCCGGTTGGGTATACCTAATCGAGTAGCCAGCGCGGAGTACCACAGGGCGATACCCTCACATACGCTGGTACCGCCGGCAGCGCCGCGAATATCGTGAGAGGGGCTGGCGCTGCTGGAGCCATAAGTGGTCTCAGCGGCGATCACATCGTGCAGCCAGCAGACCCGTTCACGGTCCGTCGTGCCGGCAGCCTGCTTGCTTCGGGTCAGAATGCTTTCCATACGGTTCAATGTTGTTTTTTTGCAGCGCTCAAGCGTTGCTCCGCTGTAAAACGCTTCAAACCGCAGTGCGGTGGATCCAACATGGGTGTGGCGGAAGTCCACCCAGAAAAGCTCTGGCTTGTCATATTTGAGGGCGTTGATGATGCGCGTGATCTCCTCGGAAGAAAGTTTGCAGGGCAGAACCACGTCGAATTCATCTTCGATCAACTTCCCGTAGATCAACTCATATTCATGACATTCCTGGGAAGAGAGATACGCATAGTAATAACCGCCCTTCGACCGGGGCAAAGCGGGACCTGACATTTCCTATCTCCTTTTACAGTTGCTGCAAGGCGGCGCGCAGGGCTGCCAGCTGCTTTTGGGGGTTCCTCGGCAGCCCCAGCAGGGCTGCACGCGCTGGCGCGTAGCCTGCCCGCGCAGCGCGTTCGAGAAGGCTCTGCGCCTGCTCGGGAATAACTCCAGCTAGGTAGAACCAACAGGCGGGGTGATCGCTTCCTGCGAGAAGCTGCCGCGCGGTTTTGGCGTCCTTGTGCTGCAGGGCTGCTGCTGCTGCCAGCAAGGTGGCTGCTGCGCCGCGCGGCAGACTGTTGACCAGTTCGTTTGCATTGGCACAACGCCCGCGGAGAGCATACAGTGCGGTTTTAAGCGCTGCGGCATATCGTTCCTTGTCATGTACCAACAGCGCTCTGTGCAGCGCCGTGGAAGCCTTTTGGGGAGAGAGCCGTTCCTGCGGGTCGTTCTTTGTCAAAGCAAGGATGACCTCCAGAATGTCGTCCGGTACGTCCTTGTACTGATCGACCTGATGAGCAAAGATAAGCGGGTCGAATTGCAGCCGCTTCTTGCCTTTATGCACCAGCAGCTTGTACAAGCTGACCCCAAGGCTGTATATGTCGCTTTTGTTGCCAACAATTTCGCGGCCTTCCAGCAGCTCAGGGGCGCGGTAGCAGCCTGTCCCGCTGATGGAAAAATTATCCATTTTGCTTTCCAGATAATTCGGCCGGGCCAGCCCGAAATCTGTCAGAAAAAACTCCGGCGATGCACCGCAGTTTTTTACAAGAATGTTTTCCGGCTTGATATCCCGGTGCAGCGTCTTTTCTTTTTCCATTTTCTGGATGGTTTTTGCGACGGACTCCAGCGCGGCAAGCACGGTCGCAGTGCGTTCAGCCTCCTGAAGTTGTTCGAGGTATTTCGGCAACGACTGAAGGTATTCCATTCGGATGAGGAACAGCCTGCGATTGTTATCCGAATCCGAAAGAGCAAATTCTGCCGTGTCATAAACCTTCACGCCGCAGCCCGCGTCAGACATGCGGCGGGCGTATTCCAGCTCGTTGGCGCCTCGCCAGCAAAGGTCTTCGAACAGCTCCGGCGTGTCCGCACGGGCGGCGCTATTAGTGACCTTGAGCGCTTCGACCCTGCCGCCGGCTGCCAGTTTGTATACATCGGACATGCCGCCGTGTCCGATCTGCTCTCCAAGCCTGAAGTTGAGCTCCGGCCAACAACCTCGAACGGCTCGTTCTGCCACATCGGGGGCGGTATAGTATTTTCTCTCAGCCATAGAAAAACTCCTTTTTATACGAAGCTGATGACCACTGCAGTGGCATTGTCGCTGGCATTGCTGATGGCGCACAGCTGGTCAGCGCTGCCATTTAACTTTAGCAGAAAGCGGCTGAGCGGATTCAGATCCACGCCATCTGTGCAAAGTACGAGAGTGTCTCCGTGTTGGAGGCGGAAGTGTCCTGCGTGAAGCTCTGTGTCAGTCGCCCCCATATAATTCAACAGAATGTTTTTCTCTCTTGGATCCGCGGGTAGTCCAAGCGCTTTATGGAAATAATAGCGGTTATCCAACGGATGATTGATGAGAGTAAATTTGCCTCTGTGTGCCAACCAGATGCCACTATCGCCAGCCGAAACCCATTCCACCTCTCCGTTTGCGCACACCGAGACTGCACACAGCGTACACCCCCCGTCAACATAGCGGTAGGTTTCTGCCAGCGCATCCCGTGCCTCCATGGCTGCCGCCATCAGCCGGGACGGCGCAGGCTCTGTTTCTTCTTCATGCTCAAGCAGGGAAGCTGCGCGCAGCGGCAACAGCTGGCTCACCGGCCGCAGCACTGGCAGCGGGAACTCGCCCGTTGTACAGGTATGCAGCGGTTCACAGAGAGCCGTCTGTTCCTCTGCTTCGGTTTCAGTGGCGGTATTATAAAAGCTGTAAAAGCTCTCTCTCAGCGATTCCAGACAGCGGGCTGCGGCATATTTTCCGTTGGTGCACCCCCCAAGGCCGTCTGCTGCGGCAAAAAGCACCTCATTATCCTCACGGATATCCATCAGGACCTGCCCGCTGATGTGGCGCTCCTCGATGCCCTCCGGAAAGGCTGCCTGTTCACCGATGGAGAGATTATCCTGATTCTCTTTGCGCCGGTTTCTGCTGGAAGCCCAGCTGACCTTCAGTTTCATTCAATCACCTCCAAGGTGTGTTTCAAAAGTTCCCGTGCGGGCTCCTTCAAAATGGCCGATGTTTTGCTGGTACCGCTCCGGGTGATAATGGCTACATAGGCTTCCTTACGCTGTGTGATCAAAGAAAACGCGAGCATTGTCGTGTTTTTCCCGTCGGGCTGGGTCGCCGTGCCGGTTTTTCCATAAATTGCCTTTAATTTGTCGCTTTTCAACTTATAAGCTTCGGCCGCGCCTGCAAAAGCCGCGCGCAGGGTCTCTTGAGTTTTGCCGTATCCGGCAAACATGGCAGGCAGGGCAGGTCTTGTCTCAATATATTTCGCATCCTCCACAGTATTGGGATCTTCGATGTAATCGACAATATGCGGAGCGCCAACAGCTTCATCATTATTCAGAGCCAGTGCACCGTACCAAAGCAAGACCTGTATGGGCGTCACAAGGGCGCTGCCCTGGCCGAAGCCGATCTGGCGGAGGTTTGCTTCGCTGCTATCTGCTTGGAGACCGAGAGACGACTTCAGAGCCGTCCCTTCGTAAGAAGGGATCACCGTGGGAGCAGGAACCGCGTCCGCGAAGCCCCACTGTCCGGCTTCTTTCAAAAAGTTTGATGTACCGACCATTTCCGCGCCGTGCGCGAAGTAGGTGTTGGACGAATGAACTACCGCGCGGTTTAAATCAAGTTTTCCATAGCTTTTCTTATTGAAATTGCTGATTCCATGGTAAGGCCCGTCATCGTAATACGTCATATCTACGCCGTTTTTCAACATGGCAGACGCCGTGATCAATTTCATCACACTGCCGGGTGCCATAGGTGTGATAAGCGGGTCTACAAAAAAGTTTGGCTCACGCTTATAAACGTCATACAACTCTGCGTAATGGTTTACGTCAAACTCAAGCGTACCACGACTTGTGGCACAGGCCAGCATAGAGCCTGTACGCGCGTTCATCACCGCGCAGGTACCGCGAGTGCCAGCAATCAGGCTGTAAGCAACCTTCTGCAATTCGCTGTCAATGGTCAAATGCAGTGTGCGTCCTGCACCTTTTCCGGGAAGCGTACTGTAAAGCAACTCCTCCTGATAGGTCTTCCGCAAGCCTGTCAGCTCGCCGCCTGCGGTGCGCAGGCCGATGAGCGAACCGTAGCTGACATCCAGTACCTTGGCCGGGGTGCCGGGGTCGCCGGGCTCGGTCAGGGGCTCACCGTTCCGGTCTACGATGGCGCCCTCGATGGTCTGGCTGCGCTGCGCTTCCTTGGTAAATTTAGTCCGCCAGTTTTCGATGTTCTCACTCTCAGAGGAGGGAATGACCCCTGCCTGCTGAAGGAAGCGGCAGGTGCTTACAGCAAAGCCGCCAGCGACTGCGGCACCCAGAAAGGCGCGCCGACTAAACTTTTTTTCAAATTTCATGGTTCTCCTCCTTTTGTTTTACCGAAGAGTGAGCAACAATGCCCGTCATGACCATACTGGAAACGAGGCTCGTGGTGCCGGCGCTGACGAAGGGCATAGAGACGCCGACTGCCGGCAAGGTATTGGTTGCACCTAACAGGTTCAGCACCGCAGCAGCGGCCAGCGCTCCCGCACATCCAAGCCCCAGCGTACTAACGAAGCCTTTGCTGCGGCCACTGTTGACAAGCCCAAGCGCAAAGATGATGTACACCAAAACGACTAATACCAGCACTGCTGCAACCCCCAGCCTATTGGCGACCACGCATGCCACATAGTCCGTAGCCTGTACGGGTAGGTGGACGTGATAGGGAGAGGAACCGATAAACTTTGCGGTGAGCAAGCATTTTTTTGCTTGTACGGGCTGGTAGGCTGCCCCGAGCAGCTCCTCACTGGAGAGGTTATTCATCTTGGAAAGGATATCCACATACGCCAGACGCTGTGTGACCTTGTTCCAGATCTTGCCAAAAAGCGAACCCGGAAACTTCGTTCCAAAAATCTTAAGTACACCCCACGAGAGATAAGCCGTTCCACCTGCCAATACGCCGAGAGGGAGCAGATCGAGCAGTTCGACCTCGTTTGCGGCAATGACCATAACGGCAATAGCTAAGACAAAAATGAGTGCGCTGCCCATTTCATTCATCACGATATAGTAGAGCGTATTGATGATGGCAACTACGGCGGCAGACAAGAGCCGCTGGGCAGAACTGCTTTCGCGGTCGCTGATCGCTGCGGCTACTCCGGCCAGAGCCACCAGAAGCATCGGCTGACCCACCAGAACGGACCGACCTAATACCTGAACGGCAATGTGGCTGCCGTTTACCGCCGGACTCAGCATTGCAGCGGCGAAAATGACGAAACATACCACAAGGGAGGCAGCCTCTACAACGGCCTTGCTGCAATGAGAAATGAACTGGATTGCGCCCAGACAGATCAAAGAGGCTGCAAAGCCCAAAATATAACCAGCCATCAGGCTTTTTGCTGTGTTGGCATCCAGCAGCAGTTGGCATGTGATGCCGATATTTGCCAGAAATGTGGTGAACAAAACGATGAGCGGTTCAGCACCGACACCGACACAGAACACCATGGCCGCGATGCTGAGGCAGGGCAGCACCCAGAGCTGCGTTGCAGCCTGTGCGGCAGCAGCATCCTGTGCCTTGAGCGTGAGAAGCACCCCAACCCACGCAATGACCACGGCAGTACAGGGCACCAGCTTTTTTGCCCCTTCCCTACTGAAAATACGGCGCTGTCCAAGGGCGACCTTGTAGGAAATATTTTCCACCTTTTATCCCTCCTCTTTAATTCTTGAAATTGTGTTTTTTCGCGGGACGCTCAAAGGCAGCCTGCTTTTTGTTATTAGATGTATCGTCGTCGAGAATCACAGTCCCGGTAGTTTCCTCCGGCTTCTTCTCGCGGCGTTGGAAAAGAAGGGCTTCTTTTCCAAGGAAGAAGGGCTGATAGCTGCCCTTAGCGGAAAGGACATCAGCCAGGGGCAATTCATCGACGATCTCTCCGCGAAAACGGCTTTTGTTCAGGTTCTCGGGGTTAACTTTGATGTAGTAGGTTTGATTACGCCCCTTGTAGATCATAAGAGGCTCGTCATGGCTGACCGTGGCGATGGTGGGCGTTTTGCTCAGGGTGACCACTGCGGTTGCCTCAGGGTCAGCCTTCCCCCGGGGCGGGATGATGGCGGTGTAGGAACCCTCCTTCACAGGGAGAGGGACGAGATGCGTTGCGACGGTGGTTGCGTGCTGACTGGCGATAGAAATCTGACGGACAACGACACATTCCGCCCCAACGGTGGCCGCCTCATCCTCCCAGTCTTCCCGGTCATGATGGGAAGAGGGCAGCTTGATACGAATGCGCCCAGAGCGAGCGAGCAGAAAAAGCATAGCCGCAAGACTTACCAAAAAGGCGGCCAACACCGAAAACAGTTCCATAGGGTTTGCTCCTTTCACTTTTTACTACGATAATTACGCGTGGCGGGACGAGTGAGGCGGTCGATCGCATCATTGATTGAAGCCTTATCAAGAATGAGCATCAACGCCGCCAAAGCTGCTGCTAGGACCACCAAAAAAATTACGATCGTAAACATGCTTTTCTCTCCTATATGATGAATTTAGAGGATCTCCGATGATCCTATGATCCTAGTATAGCGTTTTTGGTTGTGTGCCTTCAAAAAATCTCTCCTTGGCACGCTGCCGGCGCAGCTCTTTTGCACTTTCAAAAGCTGCACTGGCAGAGAGGTCGAGTAGGGCAGCAAGTAAGATGGAACCGATGGCAGGCAGAGCGTTCCTGATACCGACCTGCCTGATGTGCAGTACAGCCCACGTTATTTGGATGGAATTGCACGCTGTTTGGAGATAGGTCCCGGTCAGCTTGTCAAGTGTTGTCAAATGCTTGTCACGGTTCGCAAGAGGAGAGGCAGCGATCTCAGCGCGGAGCCCTTCCAGTTCCTCGCGCCATACAGTCTGCACCCCTTCCAGCGCCTGCTGGTCATCCTCCGCTGCACCGGCGGCGGCAAGGCGCTGCGCAAGCGCCGGTTGTTCCGCCTGATGTTCCTTCAGGCGGGTGTTCAGCTCGACCAAGGCTGCAAAATCCAGCACGCTGTCGCGCAGAATGGCCAATTTCGCGGTATCAATGGGAAGCTCCACCGCCATGGCTTGTGCCACAAGGGTGTCCGCATCCGCACGCAAGGCAGCGGTGTCCAGTGTGCCCTGCATCAGTGCACTGCGCATCGCCTTGGCACCGGCGCTCACCGCTGCTGCACCGGTATTTTCCTGTACACCCAGAGAGACCAAAAGGACATTGAAATCGGTTCTGATATCACGGTAGAAGGCTTTTTGTCTGCCTGTGGCTGCAATATCGACCAGCTCATCCAGTGCGCCAAGGCTTTGCTCGATAAGCAGTCGGGCGTTCTGGGTGTCTCCGCTGTGCACCAGCGCTGCCGCCGTAAGGAGATTCTGGAACATGATGTCGTTTTCATATCCTTTGGGGTAACGGCTTGTCTGCTGTGCATACCGGGACTTGAGATCCTCCGCATCTGTTGTAGTAAAAATATTTCCGCTGCTTGCCGCCCCTTCGACATCCGCGGCGGCGGCTTCCAATGCGTCCAGCTCGGAAAAAACTGTCGTGCGCAGGTCATCCAACTGGGCGGCAGTGTCCTTTTGGACTTTGGGCAGAAGCTCTGTGTAGATATGGTTTACGCCGGTTTCAGCTACTTCTCTGAACTGCCCGGCGGGGTAGGCAGTTTCCACAAATTGGAAAGAAGAGAGGCTGACCGAAATCAGAAATGCCAGCCAAAAGCTGAAGCTTTTCCAGCTGCCGCTGAAAACGATCTCCGTGATCTGAACGACAGCAGATGCCAGAAGTGCTAGCCCTGCCTGACCCACGAAAAACAGCGTGACCATGCCTTTTTGGGTGGAAAGCCAAGAGAGAAACGATGCCAGCACAAACACGAACGAGAGCACCCACAGGCGGGTCTCAGTCCTCATACCGGGTTTGGGTTCCTTTTTTTCAAGCTTCATTTTTTTATGATGCCTCCTCTGTCAAAATTGTGTCTGCAAGTTCATCAATGTCCGCACAAAGATCGATTTCAGGCGGTTTGCTGTCTTTTTTTGTATCTTGTGGTTTGGTCTTTTTTTTGTCAAAAATCTCCCCGGGATCGTCGCTGACCAGATCGAAGATCCTGACAAGCGCTCCCACCATCGCAAACAGACCATCCAGCAGTGCCAGCAGGTCTCTCCAGTGCACCACCAGTTCCCATATCATCCCGCCTACAAGAGCCATGCAAAGCGCGCCGGTCATTACCTCGGCAACATCTTCGAGGTGCCCAGGGAACGAGCGGATAAATGCAATTGCTGTTCCAGCGTGCTCTGCCAGCCCGCTCAATGTGAGGAACCACACCATGAGAGCCCCTACGATCATGCAAAGCACGATGCACAGCAGCAGCCGCAAGGCTGCGAGAAATTTTTCTTTGCTCATAGGCAACGTCCTTTCTGTTTTGCTATTCCCGGCCGATGCCCCCCGGGGACGATTCTATTATACTCAAAAACACTTTCACGCCTCTAAAAATAAAAAATAGCGATGCTGCGAATATTTATGGAAAATGCCGGTTTTGCTGTGCTGTGGGGGCTGCTCTGTCATACACCACAACATCGGGCTGCAAGCTTTGTGCAGCCTGATAAACAATAAGACCCTGAGAACTTTGCCGCTTATCCGGCAGGGTTCTCAGGGTCTTTTTTGATTATTGCTCAGTCTGTACTCAGAGCAGTATTCCCGGTGCTTTCAATTTGTTTAGCGATCATGCTTTCCAGTTCCTGCGTGATGGTTGCACAATTTGCAACGCGGTAATTCCAGAAATAAGAAACACCTTCGCACTCTTCCACGGACAAATCGCTGTTGACCAAAAGCAAGCTTTCTGGTGTCACGTTCAGCTTTTCGCACAGAGAAGCATATTTTCCATAATCAATGCTTCGGCTGGAGGATTTGGCTTCTACCCAGAAAAATTTTCCATTGATGGAGAACACGACATCCAGCTCATGCGTGCTCCCTGCGGATGCCGTTTCTGAAAGAATCACATTGGAGCAAACCGAAACTTCTGCGCCCTGCTCCTCCCGATAGCGGTTCAGGATCTGCTGAACCTGATGCTCTACAAAAAGCTCCAGCCACTTTCCGCTCAAAAAATGCCGGACGGTTTCATTTTGCGCAAGTTCATAGACGATATTCTGCGGGTAAATCACAATGGCTGCAAAGAGTCCCATTTTGTCCCACGTCTGAGCGATCTCTGAAAGTGTGGCAAACGATTTTTTGGACGCACCCTTTGGGATACGGAACGAAAAAGAGCCGTCGCTCTGCATATGTGTTCGGATAAACTGCAAGAAATCCACCACCACCGGGTCGCAAAGAGCCTCGCCTGTTTTCCATGCCATCCGCTGAACGGCAATCGGTGGGAGTTTTTCCGGCACGACCTGCTGAACGATTTTATACCCACAGCGTTCCAGATGCTCCAATGCGGTCAAAGGCTTCTGGATCTTTGCTTTGACTTCGGGCTTTTCTGCTCCGGGTGTATTCTCGGCCAGATAGTTGAACTTCCATCCGTATTCCCAAGCAGGCGAACGGGTCAGCACTCCGACCGCATGAAATCCGCTGTCATGCTCTTCCATCGGAAAAGTGATCTTGTTCTTATGAACATTGATTTGGAGCGTTTTGTTTTTTAGTGCTTTCTGATAAGCGTCAAGAAAAAATTCCTTTCCCTTATACGCCAGCTCACTGGAATTATTTGCAGAAAGACCAGCATTTTTTGCCAAAGAGAGGAGCAGACCGGTCGCTTTGGGCAGCTCAAGGATATGTTCCATCTGCGCACCGTCCGGAATATTTGCATTATCGGACTGCGACGATTCGTCTGCCGGAATCTCCTTTGCCGGTGCAGAACCCTCGGGTGCCTTTTTTGAAGCAATCTCAGATTTTCCAGATTTGGGCAAAGGCTTTGGCTCCGTGTAAACTTCCGCAATGAATGATTCATAGGAATCGATGCACGGAAGTTTTCCAGCCGCTGCAAGTCCTACATAAATTGCAGCCGCCCGCGAGGAATCACCATAATACTTTTTAGAATCTGCTGCGGCAGCAATATCAGAAAAGGCATGATATCTGCTCAGCTGCGCAGCCTTTTCCGGGAACTGCTTCAACGCACGGCAGTAGAGCCACTCAAAAAATGAATCCGGGTGCGGCTCTATCGGATACTCACTTCCTTCCAGAGAGTAGCGCAGCAGCTTTCCATTGGTCCGCAGCCGAGTGTCCTTATGGACTTTGGATGGCACACAGGTCAGAAGGTCAGTGAATGGCCCACCATGTTCGAATACCTTGGCAGCTTCAAAAACCGTGCTGATGGGCACATCCTGCGCAACAGAATCCAGATGCAGCAGAAGCCGCAGAGAAGAAACAACCTCACCCTCCGGCTGAACGGATGCGGAGCTGACTTCCAGAATCGAAACATCCGGGTCTGTTGTATGGACGGCATCATGGACGGCACAGATATTCTGCCGCTTGCTACCTTTTATCCATGTGAATGTCACCGGCTGTTCTTTGCAATATGGGTAGCCGGATACGGGAAAACAAATGGTTCGTGTAGCCATGAACACCTCCAACTTTTTAGGACAAACAGGTTTGTGTAAATCAAGTATAGCACAATCCCGGATGTGCTGCATAGCACGATTTTCTGCTTCCGGGAATCCATCTGTGCAAAAAGTGCCGATACCACAGGCATCGGCACTCAGATTAAAAAGCATTTTGCAAAAATGCGCAGCCTGCATCCACCGGATGCAGAACACAAGGGGTTTGGGCACAGCCCAACAAGCATTTTGAATTTGGATTTTGAAAAATCCGATTCAAAAATCGCAAGTTGGTACCAAGTTGCACTGCTTGCGACGTAGATGATCTCATCGACTACTGCGTCAGAAATTTTCAGATCACTTCAGCTTTGCGAGGATATCGTCTGCGCTCACGCCGCTTGCCAGCAGCTTTTTCAGCACGTCCTCTGCTTCGGCTTTCTTTGCAGATTCCGCAGCTTTGGTTTCAGCTTTGATCTTTTTGGCTTCGATTCTGGCGATTTCCTTGTCGATGGATTTCAGCGCTGCCTTCTTGGCTTTCAGGTCAGCTTTCAGCGCATCGATATTAGCGGTGATGGATGCGATTTCAGCAGCAGCGGCTTCCTTTGCGGACTGCTTTTCGGCAATCTGTGCAGCAAAGTCAACGGTTGCTTTTACGGTCTTGGTCTTGTTCTTGCTTCCTTTGGGACGGGGCATAGTAGACACCTCCAATGTTTTTTGATGGTTTCAGTATAACACGCGTTTTTTGTGTTCGCAAGAGGTGCAGTTTGTAGAATAAAAATATATTTATGTTTATGTGTTAAACAATAAATCGATTTTGGAATATGCACCGGCGTGGGTTGCTAACTCGTTGGGGAATATCCCCTGCTGGTCGTAGCGTTGTTCAAAGTATTTGGCAACGGCATCTTTTACAGTCGTGATGAAGTTCACCTCACTATGATGTTACAGAAATCCGTGCAGCTATGCATACGCATCTGCGTATGATGCAAAAGTATTTTATGATACAGAGAATGTGCAGCCGCGTAATGGCAAAGAATATATTTAACAAAAAAGTATCCTCCATAGTGATAATGGAGGAACGGCGTATAAATAGCGCGCTATTACGTTATATTTATCACATCCCCGCCCCTCATGGACACCTGATGGGAGAAAATTCGGTTCATCTCCCGGCGCTTTCGGGTCAGGTCAGAGTGCACATAGCGCTGCAAGGTGATGTTGGCGTTAGCGTGTCCTAACAATTCGCTGAGGGTCTTTACATCGCACCCCGCCTGCAGACAGGTCGTTGCAAAGGTATGGCGCAGCGCGTGCGGACGTACCTGCCGGACAGTTGCCTGTTTCAGATATGATTTGATGCTTTTTCGGTAGCAGCGGGGCTCGGTGGGCTTGGACTCGTTGCCGGACAGAAACCATGCAGCATTGCTGACACATCCGCGCAGCTTTTTCAGCATAATAAGCAGCTGCTTTGGGATTGGAATTTCCCGGCGGGAGGTGCGGGTTTTAGGCGTTTGGATGACCACCTTTGTATGCCCATTTTCACAGGAAATTCGGCAGACCGTCCGGTTGATTTTCAGCGTTCCGAGTTTCAGGTCGAAATCGCCCCACTGTAAGCCGCAAATCTCGCCAATACGCAGCCCCAATTCCACCCCTAATAATAAGCCAATTTTGCGGGGCGTTGGGTTCTCCTGTACATACTGATAAAGCCGCTGCTGCTCCGCCGGGGAGAGGGGTACAGAAATTTTGTCGATGGCTTTTGGCAGCGCTACTTCCAGCTCCATCGGACGGATCAGGCGCAAGTGCGCAGCATATTTGCAGATACGCCGCAGCATCGAGAGGCATTCCCGGGCGGAGGAGTTCCCCAGCGGCTTGTGTGCGGCATCTATCGGCGCAATGATCTGCTGCATAGCCTGTTCCAGAAAACTTTCCTCAAGAGATGCAACTGGCACTTTACTCAAAGCCGGAAGAAGATATTTGTGCAGCGTGTACGAGTAATGCGCATAGGTGGATTCTTTTACTGCATTCCGCTGGGAGTGCAGCCATACCTCAGCCAGTGCTTCAAAGGTCAGGTCGGTTCTCTTTAGATTGTAGAAGCCTGTCTCTGCTTTCTTTTGAATCAGCACACGTTTGACCTCTGCGTAGACCGTGCCATAGACGTAGCCCCACTGGATTTTCCCCTCCGGTGTACGCGCTTTGATGTAGCGGCCTTCCCACCGGCCATCCTTGCGTTTGTGAATGTTTTCTCCCCGTCGTGCCATTTCTGTTTCCTCCTGCGGCTTGGACACCCTTCTGACCACTTATTCTGTCCACCTTCGTTTTTTGCTGGATTTTTCATGCAGAACTGGGCAATGTGCAAAAAACTTTCAGCTTCTGCGAGGTTTTTTCTAAGGTCAGGTGGGATGCATTTGTAAGGATTTCTATTGATTCCCAGATATAACCATGATAAAATAAGAGAAGAATTCAAACAACGATGTCGAAAGATCGGTATCCTCCATTATCACTGTGGAGGATACCCCTTTATTGCGGGAAGGGGTGAACAAGGTGGCATTATGTCTGTTTGAGCACAACAAGAAAGCATATCATGCGGCAGTCCGGATGATGGAGCAGTATGGCAAGGCTGCCATTGTTCATCCCACCGGTACTGGAAAAAGCTATATTGCGTTCAAGCTGATCGAGGACAACCCGGAGAAGGTCGTGATCTGGCTTTCCCCCAGTGAATATATCTTCAAGACCCAGTTGGAGAGCCTAAAAAAGAACGAACCGGATTTTCCGCTGGCAAACGTCCACTTTTATACCTATGCCAAACTGATGTGCTGTACACAGGCGCAGCTGGAGAAAATTGCAGCGCAGAAGCCTGCCTATATTATACTCGATGAATTCCACCGTGCCGGTGCGGAATGCTGGGGCGAAAGCACGGTGGCTTTATTAAAGTTATGCCCGGAGGCAAAGCTTCTGGGGCTGACGGCAACAAACATCCGGTATCTGGATAATAACCGTGACATGGCCGAAGAACTCTTTGATGGGCATACGGCGAGCGACATGACCCTTGGCGAAGCAGTCGTCAGGGGCATTTTGCCTGCCCCGAAATATGTAACTACGGTCTACCAGTACCAGAAAGCCCTTGCAAAGTATCAGGCGCGGGTGGATAACCTGCGGACACCGGGCATTCAGGACGCCAACCAAAAATATCTGGATGCGCTGCGCCGGGCACTGGAGCAGGCGGACGGTCTGGACAGGGTCTTTGCCCATCATATCACAAACAAATCTGGCAAGTACATTGTGTTCTGCGCCAACAAGGAGCACATGGACGAGATGGTATCCCATGTGCCGGAGTGGTTCGCCGGGGTCAACCCAGATGTGGTGGTGTACGAAGCCTACTCGGATGACCCGAATACGGACAAGGCGTTTGCGGACTTCAAAACGGACACAAGCGACCGTCTGAAGCTGCTGTTCTGCATCGATATGCTCAACGAGGGCGTCCATGTGGAGGGCATTTCCGGCGTCATTTTGTTCCGTCCAACGATTTCGCCCATTATCTACAAGCAGCAGATAGGGCGTGCCCTGACCGCTGGGGATAATACAACGCCGCTTATCCTAGATGTTGTCAACAATTTCGAGGGCTTGACCAGTATTTCCGGTTTGCAAGGCGAGATGCAGGAGGCGGTCCACCGGCTCTATGCCAACGGTGAGGGCGATAGGATCGTCACCGAGCGGTTCGAGGTCATCGAGCAAGTGCACGACTGCCGGGTGCTGTTCGAGCAGCTACAGGCAAGTCTCTCTTCCGGTTGGGAGCACTATTTCTCTGAGGCAAGTATCTACTATGCGGAGCACGGCAACCTGAACGTCCCGAAACTGTACACCACGCCCGGCGGTCTGAGCCTTGGCGTGTGGCTGGTCACTCAGCGTCGTGTGCGCGAGGGACAAATTCAAGGCATCCTGACCGAACAACAGATTCAACGGCTGGACAGCATCGGCATGGTCTGGGGCAACCGGAAGGAAATTGCGTGGCAGCACGGATTTGAGGTCGCAAAGAAATACCACGACACCTACGGAAACCTGATGGTGCCCGGAAAGTATGTGGATCCGGACGGCTATCCCTTAGGACAGTGGATCATCAAGACCCGGCAGCAAAAGCTGAACGGCCGACTGAAGGAAGAACGCATCGCACAGCTTGATGAGATCGGCATGGTGTGGAACATTTTCGATGCCAAGTGGGAAAAGGCTTATGCGCTGGCTGCGGCTTATTATGAGGAAAACGGCAACCTGAATATCCCACGTTCCTATGTGACAGCGGCTGGCGAACGGCTGGGGCAATGGGTCGCAAGCCAGCAATGGGCGTACCCAAAAGGAAAGCTGACGGACGAACAGGTCGAACGGCTCAACCGTATCGGAATGTACTGGGGCAACCGCAATGACCGCCAGTGGAACGAAGGGTATCAGGAAGCGAAGCGCTACTTTGATGCCCACGGCAACCTGAACGTCCCGGCAGATTATGTGTCACCGGGCGGTTACAACCTTGGAAATTGGGTCAAGCGACAGCGCTACACCCGCCAGAATCCTGAAAAAAGCTGCGCTGTTTTGACAGAGGAACGTATTGCAAAGCTGGATGAGATCGGGATGCGGTGGGAGAAAGCGGATTCGAGGCCGCGCCGGTTAGAACTGGCACAAGAATCTAAGAGGAAAAGTGAAAATCTGAATGTTTCGGCTAACCACAAAACGGGGGAAGATATCGGTTTGTGTAGTTAATAGCGCGACCCCAAACAGTTGCTGTAATTTGGGTCGGAGAAGTTACGTGAGTCGTAAAAAGAAAATCTAAAGGAGTTATTGGAGAGGATTATGTCAAAGTTTCAGCATGATGTGAT
>OGIV01000791.1_pt1 | contig 21391 bp, 20 predicted proteins | sample 1571861 | NCBI WGS metagenome assembly OGIV01 (sample SAMEA2582099, study PRJEB24529) | metagenome | biome: Human gut stool | place: China | collected 2011 | reverse complement strand
AATAAGACCGGCGACGGTATTTTGATGGCGTTGGACAAAGGTGCACAGCGCGGTCCCGTGAGCTTTATCGGTCACTTGGGCACCGAGGGCAAGGGTATCGCTTTTGCCAGCCAGCTTTACACCACCAGCTGGCAGCCCTCCACCATCTGGATCAACTCTGACGGCAACCGTTTCGTTAACGAAGATGTTTCGCTGTCCTTCAGCCAGGCTGCCAACATCATTTACACGCAATATGGTCATCATGCCTGGTCGATTTTCGATGAAAGCCAGGTTGATTACATGATTGAACGCGGCGTTGACTCGGGTGTCGGTGTGATCGTTCGCGTCGGCGCAAAACTTACTAAGCTCAAGGAAGAAATCAAGGCGGCATTGCAAGCCAAGAGCGACGGTTTTAAGGCAGCAAGCTCTGTTCGCGAACTCGCCAAACAGATCGGTGTTCCTTACAAGAACCTCGACAAGGCAATCGACGACTACAACGAGGCCTGCAAGGTCGGCCATGACGGCGTCTTCTTTAAGAACGTCAAGTACATGCGCCCGATCAACACGCGCAAGCTTTATGCCATTCGCCTGGGCTCCTACTTCTTCTCGGCCTTCGGCGGCCTGGTTGTCAATCGTGACTTCCAAGTGCTTGACAAGAGCAACAAGCCCATCAAGGGACTTTATGCAACGGGTCTGGAAGTTTCCAAGGTTGTCGGCCACACCTACACGACCTGGACATCGGGCTATGCGTTCGGCTTTGCGGCCTATTCGGGTCGCCATGCCGGTTTGAACGCTGCAGAAGCGATCAAGTAGTCGCTACGATCGGACCTTGGGTCTGATCGTCACCCCGCAAATGCATAAGCGAGCAGCCGGCAGCGAGCGTTATTGCTCACCGCCGGCTTGCTGCTAACAAAAAGGAGAGAATCTGAATGAACAGAACCAAACCGATTGCGGCGCTTGAAAAAGCTCAAAAGTACGCAGCCTCGCTCAATAACCCTTCCGTTGAAGCCTTTAAGGCTCAGGGTGGAAAAGTCATCGGCACGTTCGACCCGGAAGTTCCGTTTGAAATTTTCGAAGCTGCCGGATTGATGCCTTTTGCATTACGCGGCACGGGTGCGACAAGCACGGAATATGCCGACAAATATTTCAAGCAGCTCACGTGCGACTTCACGCGCTCCATGTTTAACGAGCTTGTCCGCGGTCAGTATGACTTTTTGGACGGCGCCGTTGTCTACAACTGCTGCGATCACATGCGCCGCATTGACGATAACTGGAAGCTGCTGCCCAACGCCAAAAACTTCCATTTCCTTTATATCCCGAAACGCTGGGATGCCTCTACCTACCCGCGTTTCTGCGAGGAAATTCAGGCGCTGATCAAGTCTGTTGAAGAAACCTACGATGTCAAGATCACAGCTGATGCACTGCGTGCAGCTATCGTTGAAAGCAACAAGACCCGCGCTTTGATCCGCCAACTTTACGAATTGCGCAAGGGCGACGAGGTTCTGATTGACGGCACCGAAGTCATGAATGTCCTTACGGCTGGCGAATCCATGCCTCGCGCTGAGTACAACGCCATGCTCACGGAACTCATTGCCGAATTGAAAGCCGGCGGCGAATCTGTTAAGCCGCGCCGTCGTTTGATGCTTCTTTCCGGTCACGCCAACACGCCCGAATTGTTGAGCGCACTCGAAAGTCAGGGGGCTTTGATTGTTGTGGACGATGCCTCCAACGGTTTGCGCATGGCTGAAAAGGACATCTCCGAAGAAGGTGATCCGTTTGCAGCGCTCTGCGACTTCTACTTTAATGTCAAGACTCCGATGCCTCGTGCTTTCGGCACGCAGGATCGTCGTTTTGAAACCTACCTGCGACTCTTTGACGAATACCGCGCCGACGGCATTGTTTCGGCCCGTGTAACCATGTGCGACCTGTGGGCCTTTGAACAGTACATGCTGGCCAATCTGCTTCGCGAGAAGGATATTCCGAGTCTTGAGCTTGAAATCAATTATTTGATGGACAGTGTCGGCCAGGTTCGCACACGCGTTCAGGCTTTTGTCGAGAATCTGCCGCGCCGCAGCGCCTAATTGGATTGAGGAGAAAAGAATATGCCCAAATATGAAACCGGTCTTGAGCGGCGTCTGGAGTACCGCGAGCGTCTTGCCGGCATCAGTCAGATGCTGCACGGTTTGCCCGCAGAGCAGCAAAATCCCATTCAGATTGCGCTGATTGACTTCATGCGTGAATACAACGAAGGCATTCTTGATGCCGCGCAGAATCATAAGCCTCTCGTTTGCACCTGGTATGGCAACGCTCAGGAGATCTTTGCCGGCATGGGCATCAAGTACTACAACCCTGTCATGGACTTGATGTTCCACCTGCAGTTCACTGATTATGCCGACGCCAAAGAATGCGATCAGTTCCCGCTTGACGACAAGATCTGCTCGCTTGTGCGCTATGCGGTGTGGTCGATGGAAAATCGCCTGCATCCGAAGCCCGATGCCTTTATCTGCATGATGGAACCGTGCGACGGACAGGTCATGCTGCATCAGGCCTTCAAGCGGTCTGACTATCTTAAAGACGTCCCCTGCTTTGCCTTTGACCCGAGCTACGGGCACGAAGATAAGGATTTCGAATACGTCGCCCGTCAGCTTCGTCAGGAAATGGTTCCTTTCTTGGAACGCACTACCGGTGCCAAGTACGACTTCAAGCGCGTGGCTGAACTGGTTGAGGAAACGAACAAGCAGTATCGCATTTGGGCCGAAGTCAACGAACAGCTTCGCGCCTCTCCCTGCCCGATGCCCTCTTTTGCCGTGCCTGACGCTTTCTGGGCGCTGACGCAGCATCTGCCGGCAGGTCATCCGACGGCAACAGCCATCATGCAGGGAGCCCTCGACTTTGCCAAGCACAATGTCGCCAACCATGTCGGACCGGTGATGAACGAACAGATCCGTATCCTGTGGCCCGACCTCAATCCGCTCTGGGGTGACAAGCTCGGCGCTTGGCTTGCGAGCGAATGGAATGCCGTTGTCGTGCAGACCTTCCAAGGCGGCACTCCCTATACTGATGTTGATACGAGCAACGAAGAGGCCATGTTCTTCGGTCTTGCTCGTCGTGCTGTAGCCGAAGTGCCGATGATCCGTCAGGGTCGCGGCTGGGTCGACGTTTTTGAAGAAGACGTCACCAAGATGATCAATGAATTCAACATCAACGCCGTTGTCTTCCCCGGACACATGGGGCATAAGGATCAATCCGGTTCCGGTGAGTTCCTGAAGCGCATTTGCCGCGATATGGATGTGCCGCTGATCAATATGACGACAAGTCTGTTTGATGAGCGCTACACGCCGCTTGACAAGGTCAAGAACGACCTCTCGAATTTCTTCTCGGCTTCCGGATTCAAACGCGCAAAGCACTAAGATCGGACTGAAGAAGGGTTGATTTTCCCTGCCGGAAGTCACTCGGCTTCCGGCAGGCTTTAAAAATAAGCAAAGGATCAAGGACTATGCCTATTTTTGCAGGATGCGATATCGGTTAGACCACCGGAAAAATTGTTCTCATGGACGAGAACAAAACGATTCTCGGTTCGTCTATCGTTCGATCGGCTCATGGCCCTCAAGCAACGGCGGACCATGCGATGGAACTCGCGCTGGCCGATGCCAAACTACCCAAAGACATCAAAATCGACTACCTCGTCTCCACCGGTTACGGACGTACAAATATCAAGGGCATGAACGAGGATATTTCGGAAATTTCCTGTCACGCCCGCGGTGTGCATCATTTCAACAGCGCTGTCAGGACCGTCATTGATATCGGCGGACAAGACTGCAAGGTTATTTCATTGAGCAAATCCGGTCGCGTGCAGGATTTTCAGATGAATGACAAATGCTCGGCAGGCACCGGCCGCTTTTTTGAAGTCATGACTCGAGTGCTTGACTGCTCGTTTGAGGAACTGGCCAACGCGGCATTGAAGTCGACACATCCCTGTCAGATTTCCAAGCAGTGTTCCGTTTTCGCCGAGAGCGAGGTGATTTCGCTGGTCAACAACAACGTACCGTTCGAAGACATCAGTGCCGGAATTCACGATTCCATTGCTCGCCGCATCAACGGCATGGTGATGAAGGTCGGTCTTGAACCTGAGGTGGAGCTTACGGGAGGATGCGCTCGCAATGTCGCGCTCATTAAGTCTCTCGAAGCCATTTTCGGTCGTGCGATGGCGAAGTTGCCAGAAAATCCTCAGCTCATGGGCGCTGTCGGCGCGGCAATTTTTGCTTTGGAGAACTCTCAGCAATGAGTCTGTTTGAAGCCCAAGTTGCCGAACTCAGAAAGTGCTTGTCTGAACCGCTTTCCCCAGTTGCACCCTTAGATTGCGGTGTCGAGGGGGGAAATCTGCCGTCGCCGCAGGCTCGAGCAGGGCTTATCCTGCAAAACGAATCGTTTTGCGAATTGGCCGGACCCGGTCGCGCGTCTGTCTTATCGCTTGCTTACAGTAATGAGACGGCATGTGAAGGCGCGTGGCGCATCGGTGAGGATTTGCAGAAATTCAAAGGCAAGACCATTGACTTTGGTTTGGTGGTTCTTCTTTCGGGCAAAGCACTAGACGCACAAACTTTCTATCAGTTCACACTGCGCTTTCCTAGGCTGGCAGACCATCCGGGCTGGATGGTAAAGACTGACAAAACGAACGTCTGGATCCGTGTGGGAGGCGACGATCCTGCTCAGGCTTTAGAGATTGCTGCTGCAAGTCTTATAGATCGGATTCATAAAGCTTTTGAAGCTGTCGAAACTGTTGAGCTTTATTTTGTCCTTAACGATAAGCAGCTCATTGAATTGCTCAAACCTGTTGCCGAGGACTGTCAAAAGACGCTTCGGGAACTGAAAACAGGGGTTTGGCAAGAACGAGGCTTCGATTATGAATCCTGTCAGCTTGCCGGCCACTGCGGCAGCTGTTCCGACAAAAAGACTTGCGCCTCGGTGCGTAAGATTCAAGCGAAGGTCAAACTCGTTCGCAAAGAAAAGGAAAAAACAACATGCAAAAAGTGATCGCCGTTTGCGGCAAAGGCGGCGTCGGCAAGACGGCTCTTACCGCCATGCTTACCCGTCAGTTAAAGAAACGTGCCGACACCGGGCGGTTGTTGGTGGTTGATGCAGATCCCGCTCTCGGACTGCTTTATGCGCTCAATGTAGAAACCGACAAGACGATCGGTGCGGTTCGCGACAAAGTTCTTGCCGCGGCCGAAAGCGGCAACCCCGGCGCACAGGCCGAAGTCGCCAATGAACTCGACTACCTCATCACGAGCACGCTTCTTGAAGAAGACGGCTATTCGGCCATTGCCATGGGTCGCATGAACGCCAAAGGCTGTTTCTGCTCGGTGAACGACCTCTTGAAGGATGCCTTGGAGCAGCTGGTTTTGAAGTTTGACACGATTGTTGTCGACGGTGAAGCCGGTCTGGAACAGATCAACCGCCAAGTTGTCGAAAAGATCAACACGCTGATTTTGGTGACGGACTCCTCTTATCGAGGAGTTCAGACGGTTCATCACATCGAAGGACTCGTCAAAAACGGCGCTGTCCCCTATTGCGAAAGCGTCGGTGTGGTGTTTAACCGCGTGCAGGGCGACAACCGCTCGGTCGATGAATTGCAAGCTGTTGTCGGACTTCCGGTGCTCGGTGTTGTGCCTTATGACCCGACGCTTCAGGAATACGACGCCAAGGGCAAAAGCCTGCTGGAACTTCCCGACAACACGGTGGCTCTGGCCTGCGTCGACGAAGTGATCAATAAGGTCTTTCGCTAAATTTATCCGCCGTAGAACGGATTAAGGGTCTCCTTATCCGTGGCGTGGTTTCACGCCTTGAGCTTCGATTCTCGTGTTGCTTTTCACGAAAGTCGAAGCTTTTTTGTTGTTAGGTAGAGACTGCTGAAGCACAGCGATCATCGTTCTCAAGTTACTCGTCAGTACCCAATTCTTCTTATCTCGATAAGTTGTCTTCCATGTACGACGGAATGCTGATACAATCAAATATCATAGATATCCTAGATATTATATAGAGGGACGATATGGAACTTACTGTTGGTAAATGGGGCAATAGCTTGGCTATCCGCTTGCCTGTTGCAATGCGTGACGATCTCGGAATATCGGAGAATTCGAAAGTCAACTTGAGCAAGACAGCTGATGGATGGACGATTAAACCGATCACGCCGTTGCCCAGATATGTGCTTGCTGACTTGGTCGCCAAGATTTCTCCAGATAACTTGCCAGATGTGCCGGAGGATGAGCCTGTGGGTAAGGAGGTTTGGTGATGGATCGTGAACGCTTTGTTCCCGATGAAGGCGATGTCGTTTGGCTTGATTTCAACCCGCAAAGCGGCCATGAACAGGCAGGGCGTCGACCTACCCTTGTTTTGAGTGGAGCGGTATATAACAGGACAACCGGTTTGATGCTCTGCTGCCCTATGACAACAAACATCAAAGGTTACCCTTTTGAAGTTGTCGTACCGTCAACGAATAAAGCTAGCGTTGTGCTTTCCGATCACATAAAAAATCTGGATTGGAAAGCGAGGAATGCGGTTTTCAAGGAAAAAATACCGGCTAAAGTCCTGGCTGAAGTGCGTGCAAAGATAATTGCACTCATCGGTTGTGAATGGCTTTTAACTGAGCCCCCAGAGGCATAAGTAGTTGTTTCGAACGCGTTCTTTGCACGATTCTCTGCCATCAACCGAGCGAGTATAGATTCGCCGTATTTCCCCAATTTTTTGTGAGTAAAAAAATTTGCCCGGGGCGCAAGCTCCGGGCTGTAGAGTCAATAGTGGCCAAATTGCTTTGCAAGCTTCAGTTTTTCTTTGAGATATCAATCCCGAAGAACTGCACCGAAAGCCTACTGAGTTCTCCCGAGGCTCTCAGTTCTGCAATTGTTTCATTGACGATCTTGCGCAGTGACTCGGTCTGCGGCGATTTCTTCAGAGGAATGCCGATTTCACCAGCCTGCGGCGTATAGAGCGCAATCTTGATCTTGGCGTCCGGATGAGCCTTGGTGTAGTCCAGGTATGTCACTTCCGAGTTGAGCGTTGCGTCGATGCGCCTTGAGCGTAAAAGCTCAAACGTCTGGTTGAGATCATCCACACCGATCACTTTGGCTCCCGCTTCTTCAGCGGCCAGAGCATAAGTGCTTGAAATGGTGTTGGCCGTTGTTTTGCCTTTGAGATCCTGCATCGTCTTGATATCGGCGCGATCGTCGTTGACAATTACCGCGACACGGTCATAGGCGTAAGGATCCGAGAAGCTGTATGCCTGACAGCGCTCCTTGGTGATGCCCACGCCGTTGATCATCAGGTCATAGCGTCCCGCGTCGAGCCCCGCGAGCAGTCCGTCCCATTTGCCTTCGATAAACTGAGCCTTGACACCGATCTTTTGGGCGATTCTCTCGCCGATGGCCACGTCAAAACCGGTCAGTTTGCCGTCTTTATCGTGATAGGTCCACGGAGACCAAGTTCCTTCCATGGCAATCGTGATCGTGCCGCGTGACTTGATTGTTTCCAACAGATCCTGCGTTCGCGCTTGAGCTGCTTTCGCTACAGGATCAGTTTTAGCGTCTTCTCCGCATCCTGTGAATGTCGCCGTCAATAAAACGGCAGATGCGAGCATCGTCAGTGTTTTGAGGTTTCTTGTCATACGTTTTTCCCATTCCCAAATCGATTGTTTGCTTGGTGCTCAGATAAGCGTTTCCAAAAATTCTTTTGTTCGGAGTTCTTTCGGGTTCCCAAAGATCGTCTGTGCGTCTCCTGCTTCCACCACGTGTCCGGCTTCCATAAAAACCACCTTGTTGGCGACGCTCTTGGCAAAGGTGAGTTCGTGCGTGACGACGACCATCGTGAGTCCCTGTTGAGCAAGCTCCTTCAGAATCGAGAGCACGTCACGCGTAAGTTCCGGGTCAAGAGCGGATGTGGGCTCATCGAAGTAAATGATGTCTGGATCGCCAGCGAGCGCTCGTGCGATGGCTACGCGCTGTTGTTGGCCTCCCGAGAGTTCACTCGGATAGGCGTTTTCGCGGTGTGTCAGGGAAAATCGAGCCAGCAGCTCATGCGCCTTGGCCTGTGCCAGTCCCTTTTTGATTCCTCTTCCGACGATCAGTCCTTCGGTGATGTTTTCAAGCGCCGTCTTGTTCAAAAAGAGGTTGTAGTTTTGAAACACGAAACCCGTGCGCTTGCGGATACTCAGAACGTGTTTGCGGGAGATCTTTGCCAGGTCAAACGTTTCGCCAGCAAAGGTCATCCGGCCGCCGTCGGCCTTTTCCAAGAAATTCAGGCAACGTAAAAGCGTGGTCTTACCCGATCCGCTCGGCCCGATGATCGCGACCACATCCCCTTTCTCGACCTCCAGGTCAATGCCATGCAATACGGGTGTGCCCGAAAAGGTCTTGCGCAGATTTTCAACACTCAACAGCATGCGATGTTCCTTTGTCTCAACGGGAGACATAGGTTCTCAGGCGCTTCTCGCCGTAACTCTGAAGGCGCGTAAGAACTGTGCAGAAAATGAGGTAAATCAAGCCGACTTCGATGTAGAGCAACAAAGGTTCGTAGGTGCGTGCCACGATGCGCTGCGTTGTCATAAACATTTCCGTGACGGTGATGTTGGCCGCAAGTGATGTGTCCTTCACCATGGCAATGAGCGAATTGCCAAGCGTCGGGAAAGCTGTTCGGAAAGCCTGGGGCAACACGATTCGGGTGATCGTCTGCAGATAGCTCATGCCGCTGCACAGGCCCGCTTCAAGCTGCCCGGCGGGAACAGATTCGAGTGCCGCACGGATGGTTTCGGCGCAGTAGGCACCTTCGTTGACGGCAAAGACGACCACTGCGGCCACAAACGGATTGATCAGCACTCCTGCGTGGGGCAGACCGTAGAAGACGACGAAGAGCTGCACCAGAAGCGGCGTGCCGCGTGTGACCCAGATATAAAAGCGCGCGAGATCCTTCAGTACAGGCACGTGTGCGTACTGGATGAGCGCCACCACAACCGCGATGCCGAGTGCTCCGGAAAAGGCGATCGCCGTAAGCGGAATGGTCACGGTCAAACCCGGCAGCAGAATTTTACAGAAAGAATCGACAAAAAGATCGAATAGTGCAGTGTCCATTGTCAGTTCGTAAATCCGTTGAGCAGCAAAGTTGCATGCGTTTGCTGCAGACACCCGCACTTTAGGCAGTTACAACTGCCGCACTGTCATTTGAGTTTTGTTTTGAGACAAACGGACAAATAAAAGATATTGCGTCGAGTGTCACACGGCCAAAGAACTCTTGAATTGAAGCGGCACGAACTCGTTTGCTACCAAAGTCTGACAGTTGCGTAACGCATCTTTACATTGAAGTCGACTATTCTGTGCACAGATCGTGGCGCGATCCCAAACATGCCGCCGAAGCTCAAGTTTTGACGTTTTGGCTTTTTTCCTGAACTATGCGCCGCGGTCTGTCTCACTTTTAGGTCGCAGGCGCCTTCCCTTTAAAAGAGGTCTCAGCCATGCGATCCGTCCTGATTCGTCGTTTTGAGTTAAGCGACCAGCTTACTCACCTATTCAATGCTCTGTTCTGGGCCGTTCTCGCCGCTACGGGCATTCTCATCGGTTCCGCTTCCAGAGCCAACCTTGAGCCGACGCACCTTTCGATCGGAGTCCATTTTGCCTTTGGATTTGCTCTTGCCGTACTGTTGAGCGCATACATCCTTTTTGCAAAATCCCGCTTTCAAAGAATGCTCTTTGAAATTTTCCGAACCGATCGTCCGTTTCTGGCTTGGCTCAAATGTTTAGGCGGGTATCCCGACAAGATATTGAATCGACCGCAGAAGCCGGGCAGCGTTCCTCCCCAAGGCCGCTACAACGCCGGCCAGCCCATTGCCTACGGCGCTCTTATTTTTCTGAATATTCTTTTGCTCGCTTCCGGCTTTGCTTTGTTCGCACTGCACCAACCGCAGGAGATACAGAGCAGTGCTTACCGATTGGCGTTATGCGTCCATTCCGGCGCTTTCGGTCTTGCCTGTTTGCTGCTTGCAGCACACATTCCGATGGCGTTTTTGTCAAGACCGTCACTCAAAGCCATGTTGAGTCTGGGCAAAGGCTTTTTGACAGAACAGGAAGCCATGAAGCACGCCGCCCTTTGGGTGAAGGAAGATTTGGAAATCGAGAGAAACGCCTTTGAAAGACATTCCAATCAAAATCAAACGATTTTGAGAGAAAAAAGCTTGAATTAATATATCAGCAAAACAGCCTCCGACGGAGGCTGTCTTTGTATCTGCATCAACAATCCCTATGGCTTAATAAGCGCTTCCGGAACAAGTGCATCGCAGTCAATGAGTTCCAACGACGTCACCATGTGTAACGTTCCTTCCTTGTACTTCTTGAAATGTGGCGTCTGAATATGCTGTTGGTAAGCCTCTTGATTTGCATAGATTTCGAGAATGGCAAACCGCGTCGGATTCTTTTTTTCCTGCATGCTGTACAGGACGCGAACGCCGGGTTCACGTTTCATCGATTCACGGCCGACTTCGGCGGCAAAAACCTTGTATTGCTCCAGATATTCGGGCGCAACTGTGATTTTGGAGAGTCGTACAATGTTTTGTTCGTAGGGATTTGCTGCAGCCGTCGAAGGTGTCTCGGCGGCAAAGCCGGAAAATGAGATAACAGCCATACATGTCGCTACCAATGAAAGAACTTTGATCATTCCTAATCCTCGATTATGGTTGTTTCAACCGCAGAAGGAACTATCCTCAGACACCCGCTGCGGCAATCGGTCCGACAATCAGTCCGCTGGCAATCACATCGCACAAGCGGGTCGAAATGGAACCGCATGTTGCACCGATGGCATAAAGTCCGGGGATCGGACTATCGTCGGCGGCCCTCAACACCTGAAAGTCCGGATTGACTTCCAATCCTCCTTCCGTTTTAAAACGAACCGGCCAACTTGGCGTTGACACATAAAAAGGTCCGTTAAGAGCACGGAAAAGTTTGTCTTTGCGTCCGAATTCCGTGTCCCCTTTTCCCGCTGCGGCATCGTCTGCAATTCTCCGCAGCGTCCTTTGCAGCCCCTTGGGATCAACACCGGCTTTTGTAGCTGCTTCTTCTATGGTCTGTCCTTTGAAAAGGGCCTTTGCTGACAATAAATCGGCGTAGCGCCAACGCTCCTTGTTCGGTCCCGTCACTGTAGCTTCGTCCAAGACAACGTAGGCGCCGTCAATGTTTTGCCTGAAGCAGGCCAGTGCACAGCCTGCGTAGCGGCTTTCGTGCTCATTGCAAAATCGTTTGCCGTTTTTGTCGACCAGATAAGCCGTATCCGTATCAAAAAGAATCCACGAGGGACTTCGGAACCCCGGTTTGGGAGCCGCAAAGAGTTTGGGCATGGACTCCATGTCTTCGACGGCGGCTCCGACAAGCCTTCCCAGTGTGATGCCGTCGCCGTCGTGACCCGGCGGAACGCCTTCGCCGATCGCCGTAAATCCTTTGGGAATATTGGCCCACACACGTTTATAGCGGCGCATCATTTGTCGATTGTCTGAAAAACCGCCAGTGGCAAGAACCACGGCCCGAGCCCGGATGAATTGTGTTTTGCCATCCTGCACAAATCGAACGCCGGTGACGCGATCTTGGCCTTTATTTTCGGTTTGTGTTTCAAGTCCTGTCACTGCGCTATCGAGCAAGACGGAGACACCGCGCTTTTGAAGTTCATCGAGCATGGCCTGCGCAAATTTCGGCATGGATCCCGGCTTGGACGGTAACAAAAAAGGCTGCTGCGGATTGATCGGCAAAAAATCGATGCCGTATGACATGATGAAGGCCGCAACTGCAGGAGACATTTCTGCTGAACGCCGCAAAACGTTCGGATCATGTTTGGCTATGCCCGAGTACATCGGCGAGTTGGGCATGTTGTCGCGCACTTTTGACAGAGGTTCATCCGTGTGTCCCTCCTCGATCAGTTGCCAATACGAGTCAAGATCCGCTTTGCCTTGGAAGCCCTGCGCCTTATGGACTTCTGAAAAGGCCGACGCGATGATGCCGGCCGATAACACGCCGTCGCCGCCGCAATAGCTGCGCTTTTCAAGAACCACGACTTTGGCTCCGACACGAGAGGCTGTGACAGCGGCAGCCAAACCCGCAAAACCGCCTCCGACGATCACAACATCGGTCGACATGTCGACTTTCGGTTTGTCAGCTACAACTGCTGGCGCGGACAACGCAACGCTCGACAAGGTTCCAAACGCCAAGGTGGACTGTAAAAGCTGCCTCCTTTTCATGATGAGTCTCCTGTTGCAGGCATGAATCCTTAGTTAGTCCGCTAAATTCGTCCCTGCGCGGGCCACACGAAATTCAAGTGTCTCCCAGGTTGCGCAGTTTCCTTTTTTCAGAGGATCGGCTTGTAAAAGCAAATTCAGCGAGTCAATCGATTCGCTTTGAACAATCAGCATTCCTCCTTCGCCATGAACGTAGGCGCCGAAAAGAATAAAGTCACCGTTTTCAAAATGACGATTCAGATATTCCAGATGTGCCGGCAGATACGGTTTTGCAGCCTCACGATCGGTAATACGCACGTCGACAAGAAATTTCATCTCAATCTCCCCAATCTAGTTTTCAGCGCTGGCTTTAATTTCATTGAGAAGCCGCGCGGCATGTTCTTCGGCTTGCTTGAGGATTCGTTTGCGGTCAGCTTCAGTGTGAATGCCGGGAATAAAAATCATGCCGTTTGAGCACACGGGAGCCAATGTCTTCATGCCGCACAAGTAGGCAGTCTGCAAAAGCGGCGGAAGGAATGCCTCCACCGGCCAGTTCATTGCACGTCCCTTTGCATACTCCTGAGCCGCCGCACCGGTCGTAAACGACAAAAGAAGCTTTTTGTCGTGTAAAGCTGTTCCTCCGGTGCCGTGGGCAAAACCGCGCGTCAGCACATCATCGATCCATTTCTTGAGAATCGCCGGAACCGAGTACCAATAAAACGGAAAATGCCACACGATCACATCGGCCCTCCGTAAAGCCTCTTGTTCCGCAGCCACATCAAAACCGTTGGAACCGCACAACTGCGCCAACGTTCTGATTTGCATCTCGCAACGGGATGATTCAAGCGTATTGAGCACGGCTTTGCCGGCAACGGAGGCTTCCGGATTCGGATGGCCGTTGATGACGAGAATTTTTTGCATGATTTCTCCACTTTTCCAAAATATCAGACCGGACGTATTGAACTGTCTTTTACATTTTTCAATCATTGGAGATATTTTTCATGGTCCATCATGTCAAATTTTTGCTTTTTTTTATCAACTTAAGACGAGATGAATTTCCTGCTTTCCTATAATGGGGTGTCTTCAGTCTCAGTTCTTCGCAAAAGCCCCTTATGTTCGACGCTTCGCTCGAGTCCGCAGCTCAAATCATTGCCCGACATGCACCGCATCACGGTGTATTTCCCACATTGGTTCCCGGACTGACGCTCTATCGCATTGAATCCAATGCATTTATTGAACGCACAGCCGGCGAAATCATGACAACTTTCATTGTGCATGGTCGTAAAACCACGGCGATCGGCGGGAAGATGCTGGAGTACGGTGCCGGGGAAAGTCTGGTGTGCGGCATTGCTTCGCCGAGTGAATTTCACACTCTCGATGCTTCGAGAGACAATCCCTTTCTTGCGCTTTCCGTGTCGCTCGATGCGTCGATTTTGATGGAATACGCCGATGCCCTGTACGATCGCCATCAATCCGGACAATTGTCAGAAATGCCCGGCGGTGTATTCGTCATTTGTCCGGACGAGGATTTGCGTGACGTGTTCCTGCGACTGCTGAAAATACTGGACCGTCCCAAACTGATTGCGGTGTGTGCGCCGTTGATACTAAGAGAACTGCATGCTTTGCTTCTGGATTCATCCTGCGGAGCAGAACTCAGAGCACTTGCGAGTACCGGATCCGAAAGCCATGCCGTTCTAAAAACCGTCAGTTGGATCAGACGCAACTATGCGACAGATTGTTCGGTGGAAGAGCTGGCAAAGAAAACCAACATGTCAAATGCTACGTTCCACCGAAAATTTCGACAAGTCACCGGTTTTTCGCCCGTTCAGTTTCGCAAACGCGTCCGGCTGTTTGAAGCTCGCCGTCTATTGGTCGCTCGCGAAACAAACGTCACCTCGGCGGCCTTTGCCGTCGGCTACGAAAGCCTGGCTCAGTTCGTTCGGGACTATAAGGAACTTTTTGGCTTACCTCCGCTGCGTGACATCAAGCAGCTTCACAACACCCCAGACGATTGAGCAGCTGACCGGAAATCAATAGGACAACAAGGTTTCCCGGATCGCATCCCGAACAATCTCCAAACCGCTCTTTGCTCCGAGTAGTTCGCGCCGAATACCGGGCAAGTCCGTCCTTAGTGGCGAGCCTTCATCAGCTCAGCAATCTGAACAATATCCGAGGGCAACGTTCTGCAGCAGCCCCCCAGACAAACGGCTCCCATAGCTTTCCATTTGGACACGAAGTCGGCCCAGCCCGGCCCCGAGACCGGATGATGCCATGTCTTTGTCGTCGGATCATACGTTTCACCCGAATTGGGATAAACGATCATTGGCTTGTCTGTGACGGACGAAATGCGCTGCAATGCGTCAGCCACCATTTCACGCTTGACGCAGTTGACGCCGACGGCGTCAACCAACGGATGCTTGCCGCACACTTCGGCAGCCTCTTCGATCGGCGTTCCGTCAGAGATATGACCGCTGTCCTTCAATGTAAAGGTTACCCAGGCAGTCATGTCGAGCTCTTCCATCATCGAGAGAATGACCCTGACCTCGTCGAGCCTTGCCTGCGTCTCAACGGCGAAAAAATCCGCTCCGGCTTCTGCCAGAGCCTTCATGCGCAATTGGTGAAAGGCACGGTATTGACCGTCCGAAAGGTGATAGTCGCCCGTATATTCGGCACCGTTGGCGAGATAAGCACCGTAAGGGCCGACGGCACCCGCGATCAAAAGAGTTTTCGGCTCTCGTTCCGGATGACGAATCAAAAAATCATCGCGAGCTTCACGAGCCAGCGTCACAGATTGAGCGATAAGGCCATATGCTTTCTGAGAGTCAATTCCGCGCTCTTTAAATCCAGCCTCGGTCGCTTGGTAGCTTGCGGTTATGGCAACGTTGGCTCCCGCTTCGAAATAATCAGCGTGCACCTGCCGAATCTTGTCCGGTTGTTCAATGAGTACGCGCGCACTCCAGAGCTTGTCGTTGAGGTCACAACCTGCCTTTTCAAGTGCTGTGGACATGGCGCCGTCAATCACGACGGAACCGCTCTGACGGATTAAATCGGCTAAAAGGTGCTGCGCCATTTGGTTTCCTCCCGGGTTGCGTTGTGGCAAAGAGCTTAACAAAAATACAGATCACCGGAAGCAGTATCTCAGTTGATACGACTGCGAAGAATTGTGTTGTGCCGATGCTTTGGCGCTGATTGCTTTCAGTCGGATGATTTGATGCAAATCGCAATACCTACACGGGAGTTTGCCCGGTGGTTGGCTCCTTCAACACAAATCACCTTAAAATTCTGAATTTATTACCGCAATTTCGCGGTATGGATGAACATCGGATTCCTGAAACCAGCAATGCAGAAGAGAACCTTTTTATCCGTCGTGACGGCCGCAGCTGCGCTGTCTGTTGTTCCAGCCTGGGCAAACCAACATCCTAAACGCACGCTGATTGTCGGCATGGACGCGACTTATCCGCCTTTTGGTTCTCAAGATTCCGAGACCCGCCAGTATGTGGGCTACGACGTTGACATCATTCGTGCGATCGGCAAGGCCGAAGGCTTTGATGTAGAAGTGAGGAACCTCGCCTTTGACGGTCTGATACCTGCTTTGAAGACCGGCAACATCGACATTGCCATCAACGACATCACGATTACGCCCGAGCGTGCAAAAAGCGTCGATTTCTCCAACCGCTACTACATTGCCGGGCTAGGCATTGTCGTCAATGCCGACAATACGACGATCACCAAGGCCGAAGACCTCGAAGGCAAGCGTTTGGCCGTTTCGATCGGATCGACCGGCGAAGCCGCTGCCCGCAAGGTCAAAAACGCCGAGGTGCGAGTCTTCAACCAGCTCACAGAGTGCTATCTGGAACTTCGCAACCGCGGAGTGGACGCCGTGCTCAACGACATCCCGACCAACGACTACTACGTTGTTACCGCCGGCCGCGGCAAGGTGAAAGCGTTGCCGGTGGCTCTGACCCGTGAAGACCTGGGCATTGCCGTCAAGAAGGGCAACAAGGAGCTTCTCAAGCGCATCAACCACGGTCTAGCCACCATCAAGCAAAACGGTGAGTTTGCGAAAATCTTTGAGAAGTGGTTCGGCCGTCAGCCTGAAGTTGAGCTACTCAGTGACTGAGTCGCAACCGCACGAAAACAAACGATTGGGCGGTTAAGTCCGGCACTTGGTGCAACCTGACTTTGCGCATGCGGTTTTGTTGCACCCGTTGCAGCCGCCGCAACACCCCGAGTGCTTACCTTTGAAGATGCGCAGCACAGCCAAAGCAAATGCGACGGCGATTACAAAAAGGACAATCCAACTGGCGGCATTCACGGCGCTCCTCCTTTTTAGCTCAGGCCGAGCAAGCTGCCGCCCGTATAGACCATAAAGGCCACAACCCAGGCTACCGCACATTGGAAAACGGCAACGCCCGTCGCCCAGAGACCTCCCAGCTCTCGCTTGATCGTCGCGATGGAAGCCACACAGGGCGTATAGAGCAGACAGAAGACCAACAAACTGATTGCAGTCAGGCCGTTTAATGCCGTCGTCAATGCTTCAGTAGAACCAAATGTCACCGAAAGGCTGCTCACGACGCTTTCCTTGGCCATAAACCCGCTTATCAAGGCGGTGCTGATGCGCCAATCACCGAACCCCAACGGTTCGAACAAAGGTGAGATCCAGCCCGAAACGACAGCCAACATGGAAAGCTGAGGATCTTCAACGGGATTGATGCGGAAATCAAATGACTGCAGGAACCAGATGACGATGGTTGCTACAAAAATGACGGTAAAGGCGCGCTGCAGAAAATCCTTGGCCTTGTCCCACAAAAGCAAAGCAACATTGCGTGCACCGGGCAGGCGATAGTTTGGAAGCTCCATGACAAACGGCATGGCTTCCCCTTTAAACATAGTTCGCCGCATGACTAGACCGAGTGCAATAGCCGTAATAATGCCGAGCAAGTACAGCCCGATCATTACCCACGCACCTTGGCCGGGGAAAAAGGCTGCCACAAAAAATGCGTAGATCGGAAGCTTTGCCGAGCAGCTCATAAAGGGTGTCAGCAGAATTGTCATTTTGCGGTCGCGTTCGGACGGCAACGTACGACTTGCCATCACAGCGGGCACCGTGCAGCCGAAACCGATCAACATCGGCACGATGCTGCGCCCCGACAGACCAATGCGTCTCAGAAAAACATCCATCACAAACGCGACGCGGGCCATGTAGCCGCTGTCTTCAAGGAAGGACAGGAAGAAAAAGAGGACGACAATGGTCGGTACAAAACTCACAACGCTGCCCACACCATTGAAGATGCCGTCGATGATGAGCGAATGAATCGACTCATTGACACTGAGGTTCGTAAGCAAGGCATCAACCTTGTCGGTTGCCAAACCGATGAGCCAGTCAAGGCCGTCGGTAAGCCACGCGCCGACAACATTGAACGTCATCCAGAACACCAAAGCCATGATGGCGACAAAGGCCGGAATGGCGGTGTATTTGCCGGTCAGAATGCGGTCGATTTCAAGGCTTCGCAGATGTTCTTTGCTGGTGTGAGGCTTAACGACGGTTTGCGCACAGACGTTGTCAATGAAACTGAAGCGCATGTCGGCGATGGCTGCGGCTCGATCCAGCCCTCGTTCGGCTTCAAGCTGCTTAAGGATGTGTTCGATCGTGCGCTTTTCATTAACGTCAAGATGAAGCTGTTCGGTTATGAGCGCATCGCCCTCGGCGATTTTGCTTGCGGCAAAACGAAGCGGAATGCTGGCTTGCTGAGCATGATCCTCAATGAGAAACATCAGGCTGTGCAGACAGCGATGTACCGCCCCGCCATGATCGTCAGTCGAACAGAAATCGTGGACTGCCGGCGTCTCGACAAAGCGAGCGGCATGCAGAGCGTGTTCAACGAGCTCTTCAATGCCCTCTCCCCGGCTCGCGGAGATCGGCACAACCGGAATTCCCAGCATCGCTTCCATTTCATTGACGCGAACGGAACCGCCGTTGGCAGCCACCTCATCCATCATGTTCAAGGCCAGAACCATGGGACGGCCGAGTTCCATGAGTTGCAGCGTGAGATACATGTTGCGCTCGATGTTGGTGGCGTCGACGATGTTGATGATGACGTTGGGGTCTTCGCGAAGGATAAACTCGCGCGAGACGATTTCTTCGTTGGTGTAAGGAGAAAGCGAGTAGATGCCGGGCAAATCGGTAACGAGCGCTTCTTCATGGCCGACAATTCGTCCGTCTTTTCGGTCAACCGTAACGCCGGGAAAATTACCGACGTGCTGGTTCGACCCGGTCAATTTGTTAAAAAGCGTTGTCTTGCCGCAGTTTTGATTGCCAACGAGCGCGATCCGAACGGTCTCGGCCGTCATCAGAGGTTGCTCACGCTTGATCACTTGATTTTTACCGGCTTCTGCGTAGCCGGGGTGATCCATTTCTATCGGCTTGGGGTGCGTTTGTTTTGCCGGCTCCCCTTTGCGGACATTCTTCACAAAAATCTCATTGGCTTCGGCTACGCGCAGAGTAAGTTCATAACTGCGGATTCGGACCTCAATGGGATCTCCCATCGGTGCTCGCTTGATCAGGGTTACCGTGGCCTGAGGGATCAGCCCCATGTCCAAAAAATGTTGGCGAAGCGCGCCTCTGCCACCGACCACTTCTACGGTAGCGGATTGGCCGACGTCAAGTTGATTGAGTGTGATAGTCATTCGTATTGATTCTCCGGGGAGTCGCCATTTTAGTTTGTGCTTTCGCGACTGTCGAAAAAAACGCCCGAGAGAATTTGCTGAGAAAAATTTTTACAGAAAAAAAGAAAATTGCTGGAACTAGTTCAAGCGGCGTATTGCGCGAACCTTAAAATCATATTAAAAATTCACCCGCAGAATTTCTCGTGCCTGACGAGAAGTTCATCAGAATTTACTAACGTAAAAAACACCCCGATAAAAAGGAGAATAAGATGAGCAAGTTCACGGTTTCCTGCGTTGTTGCAGCCGCTTCCATGATGATCTGCGCCGCCGCCCAGGCCGCTGGCGGCATGCCCTCCAAGATCCCGCATCCGATTGATGCCTACAAGATCACCGACGCCAACAACCCCTGCGTTATGTGCCACGGCGATCAGTCCAAGATGGGCGCCGCCAAGGTGAAGGGCCAGCCGATGGCTATGCCGGCCGACCACTGGGTTAAGGGCGAAAAGAAGGCTGACCCGATGCACAACAACTGCACGATGTGCCACAAGAACTAATTTCTTGACGCACTCTGCTTGAACAAAGGGCTGCTTGAACGATCAGGCAGCCTTTGTTTTTTAGCGTACTCAGATGCAAGCTGGTCCTAACTGGCCCGCCCATCTGACTACGTGGTCAATTCATGGCTACTTCGTGCCAAGCGCATACAACGCGTAACGCACAAACATATTGCAAGCCACGAGCAGCCCCTCTTCGTCGATGTCGAAATATCCGTTGTGGTTGGGCCGATCGGTCCCCGGCTTGTTGCTGTGTGTACCGAAGTAAACGAATGTCCCCTTGCAGTGCGGCAGATAATCGGCAAAATCTTCGGCCATCATGGACTTGGGATAGTCCGTGACGATGTTTTCGGCCCCCACAATTTCCTGTGCGACGAGCTTGGCTTCTTTTGTCGCATCCGCGTCGTTGATCAAGGGGTTGGAATAGTTCTTGATGACGATGCTTGCGTTGGCGCCGAGCATCTCGGCTGTTTTTTCGACGATGTCCGTAAGCCGCCGATTTGTAGCTTCACGTACTTCGGGCAAAAATGTGCGTACCGTCCCTTCCAGTACGGCTTCTTCGGCAACGATGTTGTACTGCGTACCGGCCCAGGCCTTGCCGATTCCGACGACGGCAGACTCCATCGGATCGGTGCTGCGCGCAACGATGCTCTGCACGGCTACCACGATCTGGGAAGCCACGTAAAGAGCATCCACGCCTTTGTGCGGCATGGAGACGTGAGCTCCTTTGCCCTTCACGTCGATGCGGAAAAAGTCGCAGCTTGCGTTGAGAGGTCCGGCAACGATACCTACTTGGCCGACGTTGAGCGTGTTGGTGACATGCTGCCCGTAGATGCGATCTACCCCTTCGAGCAAACCTGCCGCGACGAATTGACGTGCCCCCTGCCCGATTTCCTCGGCCTGCTGGAAGAAAAAGCGCACTTCGCCCGCAAAGTCGTTTTCCATTGACTTCAGAATGCGTGCGGCAGCTAGCAACGTTGCCGTGTGGCCGTCGTGGCCGCAGGCGTGAGAAAGACCTTCAACTTTGGAGCGATAGCACACTTCGTTGGCTTCGGCCACGGGAAGTGCGTCAATGTCAGCGCGAAGGGCAATGGTCTTGCCGGCGCCCTTGCCACCCTTGATGATGGCGACAACGCTCGTTTCGGTCGGGCGTTCGATGGCATCAATACCAGCCATCTTGCCCAATTCGTCAACGATGTATTGGCTCGTTGCGACTTCTTTGAAGCTTAATTCAGGATTTTCGTGGAAATGACGGCGCCAAGCGACAATCTCTTCGCTAGGAATCTCAAAATTTTGCATGGGATTTCTCCGATGTTTCTAAAAAAGGATTTTCCTTAAGATTCGATGTCCTGGAACTTCTCGGGCCGTTCACGAACTCAATCTTAACAGGCGATATATTACGACTGTCTTCTGATAAAATAAATCCAATCCTTTTTTAGGGTGATAACTTTTAGTTGCTCTTTCGCTATGACGATTCAACAACTTCTTGCATTAATCGCAGTGGCAGAGGCCGGTAGCATCCGTGCGGCCTCGGAAAGATTGTTTCAAACAACAGCCGCTGTCACTAAAACTATTAAAAATCTTGAAACTGAAATCGGCGTACCGCTCATTGAGCGTCTTCCTCGGGGTGTTCGTTTGACAGATGATGGTGAAATACTTTTAGTCCATGCCCGTCGCGCGCTTCGAGAAATTGATGCAGCAGAGGCAAAAATTCGCCGTCGTTTGGGCGATTCGCCGAGCAGACTCAGTTGCTCAGTGACCCCTGTTGTGATGATGCACTCTATTGGCCAAACTCTTGACTGGTTTAGCACGCGTTATCCCAATGTGAGTCTGCCTATCCGAGACGGTACACTTAGCCACGCATTACCTTTTTTGCGTAATAACATTGTCGATTTTGCCGTTGTTGTCAGCTTACCCAAACACCATTCGGTCAACGACTTATCTATTGAAAAAATTC
>OGIV01000766.1_pt1 | contig 22093 bp, 18 predicted proteins | sample 1571861 | NCBI WGS metagenome assembly OGIV01 (sample SAMEA2582099, study PRJEB24529) | metagenome | biome: Human gut stool | place: China | collected 2011 | reverse complement strand
TTATCCCCGCAGGGCATTCACCCGTGAGCTGGACTTTTCTCCTGGTCGCTATCCATGTATTGATTGGTACGCTGTGGTCGTTAACGCTGATTACCGCCACTCGCTATGCCGCCGGCATCCTGAAAAAACCGGCCGTAGTGAAATGGATGGACCGAACGACCGGCTGCCTGTTTCTGTTGTTTGCCGCGAAGCTGGCCATGAGTCGGCGGTAGTCACGCAGGGGCGTATGCCCCTGTTTTTGCCTTAAAAAATGAGCAACCCGTGGAGTACTACTCAGTGGTGAAACGATCGGGCTCGAACGAACGCTTAGCCAGTTTCTTTTGCAAAATGATGACAATAATTGGGGTTCCTGATGCGGTAATTGCACATACCGCCAACAGCGTATCCATATTTTGTAGCGCCATGCGATGGTCGGGTAACAAAAAAGCAGACAGGAAAAATGCGGCAGTTGTCATCAGATACATCATGGATGTCTGTAATGAAGAGTATCCCGCTCGTTGCTTGTTATCAGGAAACTGAATCGTCACCGCCGACGATGCCACCAGACGACTGTAAGCTGCGCCGAGAAATAACGTAATAAATAGCGCTGGATGCGGATAGCCCATCAGGGGTATCAGTAAGCTCAGGATAAAAACGAGGGTCGACCCGGTCGCCAAACTCAAAGCAGAAACACGAGAGGTTAATGCGCCTGTCATTCTGGTAGACAGATACCCCGCCAGGCCCCCGCCGAAGAACAACCAGGGCAGCAGACCTTGAGAAGCCCCCAACAGCTGCGTCATTAATGGCGCCAGGACAGGAATGATCAGCATTGGACTAAACTGTACCAGCGCATTACCGGAAGCAAACAGTAAAGTATCTACATCGAGGGGCAGCGCGTGGGACGTGTCGAAAGTGACGGGATCCTGAGGGATGATGGAGACGATCAGTGGCAATGCCAACCAACACAGTGTACAAATTAACCACAACGCGACATGCCAACCGTAATGAGTACACAAAAATAGTACAGCGGGCATCCCCACGATGCTGACCATCGAAAATGACGCGATCACCGTCGCCAACATTTTTCCGCGCAAGTCAGCCGGTGTGTGGTTTATCAAAATAGTGATCCCCACAGCCATTGTCGTACCGCCAACCAGTCCTGCGAAGAAGCGCAATGTAAGAAGAAGAGGAAAACTGGTAGTGAATGTCGTCAACAGTGTCGCCATGGCTAGCAGTACCATATTAGCGATTAAAAAATGCTTCTTATTGCAACGATCAATCCAGTAAAAGGCGATAATTCCCGACAGGACGGCTCCAGATGTGTACATACCGGATACATAGCCTGAGAAGGTGACGGGAACAGCGAAATCTGCAGCCATAAATGTAAAAACAGGGCTGAACATCATATATTCCAGCGCATTAGTAAACTGGACAAAAGCGATTACCATAGCAATCCGAATGAGCGTCTTTTGATTAAATGTTGTGGTGACCAGTGGCATAGCAAGCGACCTGTGGATGAAAGATATCCTAGCTTAACTGCTATCAAACTTGTCGATTAGATGGTAAAAATGGCACTCATTATTATCATATGTGGGATAGTTGATGCGGCCAGTTCTTGACTTTAATGCGCTGAAAATCTTCATTGCTGTGGTGGAAAGAGACAGTTTTGTCGGGGCATCGAAAGCCCTGGAAATGCCGACATCAAATGTGAGCCGTTGCATTTCTCAGTTAGAAGACAAACTGAACCTTCAGCTCATTGAGCGCAGTACCCGACATATGAAGCTCACACAGGCTGGGCATCTACTCTATACCCGGGCGAAGCCATTACTGGAAGCACTTGAGCAAACTGAAACCGAATTAACGTTGCGACAAATGCAATTCAAGGGGCCATTACGTATCTGTATTCCCAATGAAATCGGTCCTGTATTGCTGGGCTCTGTTGTTGCTGATTTCGCCTGTCAGCATCCGGATCTGGAGATAAGTTGCGTCACAAATTTGTCGGGTTATGAATCCCTGCGAGATGATCTGGATTTAGCTGTCATTGTTAGCCGTGGTCAGATGGATGACAGTGACTACATCGCCCGTCATCTGGTGACGATCCCTTGCACCATCGTTGCGGCCCCCTCCGTCATCCAGCGTTATGGCACGCCTTCTCGAATACAGCAATTTGAAGAGTTACCCTGTATTACAACGGTGAATGCGCTTAAAGGCGCTCCCTGGCAGTTTGTGAATAAAAAGGGCGGATTCGAGACGATCAAGGTTAACGGTCGTTATCGGGTCAACAGCGGAGAGATGGCAGGGCGAGCGGCCATCTCAGGTGTCGGTTTTGCCATCCTGTCGAAACAAGCCTGCCAACCCTATATTGATGATGGGCGGTTAATCGAGATTGAATTTGAACAATCGGCAGCCCCCTTGCAATTGTTCGCTCTGTATTCAGATCGGCGTTACTTGCCGGCAAAAACAAGAGCGCTTATTGATTTCATGCATCAGAGATTGAGTCATTAACAAGAGGCCATCTTCAGCGCGCCAGGGCAGCGCTGTTTTATTCAGCCGGCCGGCTCAAGCAACAAATCTCTGATATAGCCCTCCAGCAGGGAGGCACAAATTCGCGTTTCATACGACATCATCCCAGCTGGTGGATGGAGCAACCAGGCACTAAATGGCGGGATCGGATAGTGGCTTAAGAGGGGGATGAGCGCGCCGTCTGCCATTTCTTTTCTGCAAACCGGACTTTGCAAAACACCAATGGCATGTCCCGCTAATAACCAGGAGAGGACACTCCGCCAGTGCGTGGACTGAAATTGAATATTGACGGGAACATTAATGAGTTGATCTTCGGAAGCGACCAATTGAATGCGATTACTGGCGAATACACCGGAAACAGCAGCAAATGGATAATCTGTCAGCGCATCCGGCGTGTCAGGATGACCCATTTTCGCCAGCAGAGCCGGAGAGGCGAGTAACACTCTGCGCACGGTGCCAAGCGGGCGTGCGACAAAAAAACTTCGGAGACATTACCTAATCTCAGCGATAAATCGACCCCCTCGGTGACGGGATCGATGACGCGGTCGTTAAAAATGACATCGACCTGTAGCTCCGGATGCTCGTTCTGAAGCTGCAACAATGCAGGCATCAGCAGGCTTTCTCCTGCGGAATAGGGCGCGGTAATACGGATTTTGCCTTGCAGCCCCTGATTTTCCTCATTCACAGAAAGAGCATGCTCTGCCGCCTGAACGGCCGTTTTGCTTCGCTCATAAAACACGTTACCGCTTTGCGTTAGAGACATGTTACGCGTGTTGCGCCTAAGCAAACGTGTCCCAAGATGAGCTTCCAGTTTTTCTATTCTTTCACTCACGGCGGGCTGGCCAATACCGAGATCGCGGGCTGCAGCCGACATGCTGCCCCGTTCAACCACCCTGATAAATATGCGCATTGCTGAGAAGAGATCCATTCACCAATTATATTGGCTTTACCGATAAATGTAAGTGGGGACAGGTATCTACTGCTTTACTGCGAAATGATGAAAAATCCAGACTCAAGGCCTGAGTCAGGCTAAATTTCAATCTATTTAATTGATTTATTGGTGGAAAATAATGATGCCAGAGATAAAGCTTTTCATGTTCCAGTCAGGAACACAGCATTGTCGATATCAGCATATCCGGATGAATCAGGGCGTGGGAGAGCATTATGAGATCCCTGTCCCCTGGTTTCTGCTGACCCATCCGGATGGGTTTACGCTGATTGACGGCGGTCTGGCTGTCGAAGGATTGAAAGATCCCAGCGGTTATTGGGGAAGTACTGTAGAGCAGTTTAAACCGGTGATGTCAGAAGAACAGGGTTGCGTGGAACAACTTAAGAGGATTGGCATTGCTCCTGAGGATATCCGCTATGTGGTCCTGTCCCATTTGCACTCTGATCATACGGGAGCAATTGGTCGCTTCCCCCATGCTACGCATGTTGTCCAGAGGCAAGAGTATGAATATGCCTTTGCCCCTGACTGGTTTACTTCGGGAGCCTATTGCCGACGCGATTTCGATCGTCCCCAACTTAACTGGCTATTTCTGAACGGGTTGTCCGATGATCACTATGACCTTTACGGTGATGGCACGTTACAATGTATTTTCACCCCAGGGCATTCACCGGGCCATCAATCTTTTCTTATCCGCTTACCGGGTGGTACAAATTTTACGCTAGCGATTAATGCGGCTTATACCTTAGATCATTACCATGAGAAGGCTCTCCCGGGGCTAATGACGTCTGCTACTGATGTCGCTCAGTCTGTGCGAAAGCTGCGTCAGCTTACCGAGCGATATCATGCGGTATTCATACCCGGCCACGATCCTGAAGAATGGAAAAAAAACAGGCTTGCGCCAGCCTGTTACTATTGAATCATTCCTCGCTGATCGCCAAAAAGCGTCTGTTAAGCAGGGCTGTCAGCTTATCTTGTTCGAAATGGCCCTGGTGATGGCCGGGGCCATTTCTGCGGGCAAGCTCAGGGCTTCACGTCCAGCACGACATGACTGAAGGTTTGATAGGTTTTTTCGTCCGGCGCGGGCGGGATGTTGGCTTTTTTCAGCGCGGACATCACCTGCGCGCAGAATGGCCGATCGCCGCTCTCGACCGTTGGCTCCTGCACCGTCCCGTCACGCTGCAGCATAAAGCGCACCGAGCATTTTTGCCCTTGCCAGGAGGCCGGCTGGTCTATGTTAGCGAAGATAGCCGCCTGGATCCGTGCCAGATAGCGTGAGGCATTGGCCTGGGGTGAAGTATCGGAACCCGTTTGATAATCGCGAAGTATCTTATCCACTTCAGCCGATATTTTAGCGTCTTCGGCGCTGCCCGGCGCAGAAGCACGACCCGAGCAGGCGGAAAGGAGTAAAGAGAGGGTGCAAACGAGCACAGCGTTGGTTTTCACGGACATGCTAAGCCTCCTTGCTGGTGGTGATACCGTCGTGTACGAGGCGGTTATCCTCTGTTATTCCGCGATATTATTCAAACGCTGAATTGCATGGCACGCGCTTTCAGTGACAGTGTCACTCATTTTTTACTTTCGTCGCGGGCGGTGATGCCATCCAGTCGCGAATGATGTCACCGTATAGCTGTTCGGCCTCCGCCAGTCGGCTGAGCAGGCAGTATTCGTCGGTTTGATGCGCCATCGACGGCTCGCCGGGGCCGAGAATAATACAGGGCGGATCGCCCAATGCAGGCAGCAGCAGCGAGGCGTCGGTAAAGTAGGGCACCACGCGCGGCGCAATCGGCTCAGCGTGCAGCGGCTGACAGCGTTGATAAACCTGCTTAATCCACGCATGATCCTCCCGGCTGAGGACGGCGGGCAGGTCGACCAGCGTGGAGACGGTGACGCTTTCGCCAAGCAGCGTCGTCAAGCGCTCCCGGATAGTGGCGTGCTGTAAATTGGGCGCGCTGCGGATATCGACATCAAAACGCGTGCGGTCCGGTACGGAATTAATATTGAGTCCGCCTTCTATGCGTCCGACGTTGAGGGTGGGTTGCTTCATTAGCGGATGCGGCGCGCCTGGCGAAAAATGCTGAATCTTACCCAACGCATCCGCCGCAAGATAAATAGCATTAATCCCCAGCTCCGGCATCGCGCCGTGGGCGGTTTTCCCCCGCGTTTCGCAGCGTAGCCAGAGCGCGCCTTTATGGCCGATAACCGGATAGTTGGCGGTGGGTTCACCGACGATCAGCGCGCCCACCTCCGGCAACGTTGCGGAGGCGATCAGCGCCCGCGCGCCGTCGCAGCCGGTCTCTTCTCCGCCGGTTATCAGCAATACCGCGCCGCGTCCGGCGAGGATCGCTTCCCGCTGATGAACGCAGGCGACGGCAAACGCCGCTATCGCCGCTTTCATATCGCTGGATCCGCGGCCATAAAGACGCCCGTCTTCCATCTGCGAGCCGAAAGGATCGTACTGCCAGCGGGCATTTCCCAGCGGGACGGTATCCAGATGTCCGGTAAAGGCCAGCGGTTTACCGCTCTTCGCCCCGGGCAGGCTGGCGATAAGATTGCAGCGTCCTTCGCCGAACGACGACAGCGAAACCTCAAAACCGCTATCGTCAAGCCAGTCGGCGAAGAACCGCATGCAGTCGGCTTCGCAGCCCGGCGGGTTGATGGTGTTAAAGCCCAGCAGCTGCCGGGCGAGCTCAAGAGTCGCGGTCATCAGCGGCGTTCCGTCAGCCAGTCGAGGCAGTTAATCCACAGCTGGCGATAGCCGGGCCATTTGGCAAACTCTTCCGGCAGCCAGTGCGCCGACATGTCGCTGGTCCACACCAGCGAGCGTCCCTGCTGATATTCGCGAACAGCCAACAGCGGATGACCGGTACCGGCCACGGTCGCCAGCAGTTTGCCTTCCGGGTGCATTTCAACTTCGTTATAGCCCAGCAGCCACGGCCATTCGCCCGGAATATCGTTAAACAGGGGGTGAGACTCCGTCACTTCGGCATAGCAGCCTTCCGGGGTTTCAATGCGATCGTCCCAGGCCAGGCAGCGTACCGGCAGCACTTTCTCCACCTCGGTATGGCGGTAGCGCGCGCCGCCGTTGATTCCCTGGAAGCTGTAATAGCCGCCGATCATCATCAGCGCCCCCCCGCCGGCCACGTAATCATGCAGGAGCGTTAAACGGTTGGCGGTTCGGCGGCTCTTCAGCCAGGTGTCCGGATGCAGCAGCAGCGTATTGGCGCCAATGTCCGAGAGAATAATCGCATCCCACTCCTGCAGCGCTTCCAGCGTCAGCGGAAAGTCGGTCGCCGCCGCGTGGGCGGGCATATAGGTAATGGCATAGGGACTGTCGGCGAGCGCGGCCAGAAAGTCCGTTGCGCCGGTGTGCCAGGTGGCGGTGGCAAACTGGTCGAAGCCTTTAACGTGCGTTGACGTGCTGGTCCAGGACTCACCGACCAGTAAGATTTTTTTCTGCATGATGACGTTTCCTTTTATCCGCCAAAGACCCGCTGGGGGTTTCCAATCATTAAGGTTTCAAGTTGTTCGCCGCTGACGCCGTGGCGCCGCAGACGGGGAACAAAATGCTTGAGTATGTAGCCATAACCGTGGCCGCCGTAGCGGGTGAGCATGGTTTTCAGGAAGACGTCCTGCGACAGCAGAATTTGCTGGATGTAGCCGTCGTCAATCAGCTCGCGGATCGCGCGGGCGTTCTCCTCGTCGGAGGGCGACTGCGCCGACTCGTCGGCGTAGTAATAGCTCATGCCAATCATGTCGTATTCGAGAAACGCCCCGCGCTGCGCCAGTTCGCGCTGGTAGCGCTTATCGGCAAAGCTGGGATTCATATGGCACAGCACGGTATGGCGTAAATCGGCGCCTTCCTGCTCGAGAATATCCAGCACCCGATGGCCCAGCCGCTCCCAGCCGGGCAGATGGACCTCGATCGGCACGCCGGTCGCGGCGCTGGCCCGACCCGCAGCGCGCAGGGATTTCTCCTCATCCGGCGTAAAGCGGCTGGAGATACCGATTTCGCCGATGAGCCCGGCGAGCACCTCCGGTTTCTCCTCCGCGCCGCCAAGATCGTAAATCAGCCGTTCGGTCAGCTGTTCGACGCTGCTGATTTTTACCCACTCAGGGTGCGAAGGTTCCAGATAGAGCCCGGTACCCATAATGATGTTCAGACCGGTCAGCCGCGCGATGCGCGCCAGCGCTTTCGGATCGCGGCCAATGCCGATATTGGTCGGGTCGACTACCGTTTCTCCGCCAAGTGCGCGATATTTAGTCAGCTCGTCAATCGCAACGTCGACATCAAACAGCTGACTGGCGTAGGCCAGGTCAGTGACGGCGTTAAGGTGACGCAAAGCGGGGCGGAAAGTCGTTTTTACACGGTCAAATCCGGTGACACTCTGAGCGCAATCTCAAAAGCGATGTATGGCTCGGCCAATGATTATCAACGTATTTTTGAAGCCAATAAACCGATGCTGACCCATCCCGACAAAATCTATCCGGGTCAGGTGCTGATTATCCCGGCGAAGTAGGCCACTCAGCAGCAACATCAGTGATGGCAGGAATACTTGCTTTATACCGCTGTCGGAAGCCGCCGCGGACATCTATTCCTCTATCAACGACAAAAGAGCCAGCAAGCTGGCTCTTTGTTCCACCGGGTTCAGGCGCTTACTGTGCGTCAGCCAGTGCCAACCGGGCCTCTTCCTGCTCGGTGTTTTTACGCTGTTGCTCAAGTTCCAGCGCGCCGCGATGAGAGAGGTAGCAGAAGAGTATGCAGCAGACGATCCCGCCCATCAGCAGATAGAACCCGCCGTGCCAGCCCATTTTATCGACCATTACCCCGAACAGGCTGGTGCCTAACGATGCGCCAAAGATATAGCTCATAAATCCGCGCAGACCCACGGCTGAACCGACGGCAAAGCTGGGGACGATTTCCATGGTCTGGACCGAGGCCAGAAACTGCGGGACATAAATAAGGCAGCCCACAATCGCCGCGAATACCGTGACCATCAGCAGAGATTCGCTTTTCCAGTAGCCAATCAGACAGATGAAGATTAGCGTCATACAGATTATGGCTAACGGCATCCGGCGCCCTTTAAACAGCTTGTCGGAGAGCCAGCCGGCCAGCAGAGTAGACGGAATTGCCGCCCACTCAAAAAACAGGAATGCGACGCTCATTTGTTCTTTGGAAAAATGTTTCACCGTCAGCAGGTAAATTGGCAGCCAGCTGATCATGCCGAAACGCACCATATAGACAAACACATCCACAAAGGAGACATACCAGGCGTTTTTGTTACGCAGTACGTAGGTACAGAAGATCTGAAATGCGCTCATGTTCTCCGGCGCTTTCTGGCCGTGTTTGGTCTTCAGCACCACTTTCTCTTCCGGCATCATCTCTGCCAGCGAAGGCAGACCTTCCTCGCGCGGCGAACCCTTACCCAGCACCAGTACGCTAATGGCGAATACCACCGCCACGCAGGCCGGTACAATGTAGCTGGCGCTCTGCCAGTGCTCGGTGCCGAGAATGGCGAATGCGGCGCCGACGATCGGGGCGACAATTCCGCCGCCGACGTTATGGGAAATGTTCCAGAACGCCCCTACGCGGCCACGCTCACGGCGCGGGAACCAGTTCGCAATAGTAATAAAAGAGGGGCCGACCCCCATACCCTGAAACAGGCCGTTCAGGACAACCAGCGCAGCGAAGACCCAGAATGCGGTACTGAATCCTAATCCGACGTTGACGATGGCGCACAGCACCAGGCCACAGGCCATAAAGACTTTCGGGCTGGCTTTATCCGCGAGGCTGCTCATTACGCCTTTACTGATCCCGTAGGCGATGAGCATACAGCTGCTGAGCAAACCGATCTGCGTGGCGCTGAGGTCTAACTGTTCTTTCAGATAGGGCGTGGATAAGGTGAAGTTATTGCGCACGATATAGTACGCCAGGTATCCCAGAAATACGCTTAGCAGCGCCTGCATACGGTATCGACCATAGGTTGCCTGAATTTTCTCAGCAGGAACTTTATTCGCCGACGGGCCTTTTTTTAATAATGATAACATGTCGTCACCTGTATTTATATTGATATGAACATCAGGAGTAATTACCCCAAAGGGTGAAATAAGCGGCTAAAAAATTCAAATCGATGAAATGAGTCAAAATTGACTCAAAATAATGCAGGGACGGGTTGTTTTTGACCCATCTGGCATGAGTGAGATTTTGCGCAATTAATTTTGCGCTGATTTTATGTCCGGCTTGTGCGGACACTAACAAATTGCCTAATCATTATCTGGTAATCTTTCCCGATATTCCCGGACGCCCGTTTGACTATTTTTCCGCTCGCGGCGATTAATTCACCAGATGTCATAAACGGGTAAGTTTTGTCTCAACGCGGTTTTTACGGTATTTCAATATTTATGAACGGGATCACAAACATATTTCTTCGTGGGGTCAGGATAGTGAGCAAAATGCTCGCGCTGCTGCTGCTGAGCGCATGGCTGAGACCCTGTGCGGCGCAAAGCAATGAGCTGGTGATGGCGACGACATTTTCTCCCAGCGCCACCGTGTGGATTATCGATCGCTGGCAGAAAGAGCCGGGGTCGGTGATGATAAGGACGCTCAACCGCACCAGCGCATCGCTGGAACAGTTGCTTGATACGGCAAATGCCGAAAATGTCGATCTGATCCTGACTTCGTCGCCGATGCTGCTGCAGCATCTTCAGGAGCATCAAAAACTGGCGCCGTTCAGCGGTGCGCCGGCAGTCAGCCAACATCTGGTGCCGGAATCCATTCGCTCCACCTCCGTGGCCGTGGCGATCTCCGGGTTCGGTTTGCTGATGAATCGCTCGGCACTGATGACCCGGCATCTGCCTGCGCCAGCGGACTGGGATGACCTGACCGATCCCCGTTATCAGGGGGTGCTGCTGATGAGCAGTCCGTCGCGTTCGGATACCAACCATCTGATGGTGGAGTCGCTGCTGCAACAAAAAGGCTGGATTAAAGGATGGGAAACGCTGTTGACGACAGCGGGAAACCTCGTGACCATTTCATCCCGTAGCTTTGGGGTGGCAGATAAGATTAAAAGCGGCCTGGGCGTGGCTGGTCCGGTGATTGATAATTACGCCAATCTGCTACTGAACGATCCGCACCTGGCTTTTAGCTATTTCCCCCAGTCGGCGGTTTCGCCGACCTATGTCGCAGTGCTTAAAAACAGCCAGCACGCCAGCGAAGCGCGGCGGTTTATTCGCTATCTGTTAAGTCCGGAGGGCCAGACGATCCTCGCCGACGCTAATACCGGGAAGTATCCGGTAACACCGCTGGCGCCAGGCAATCCACGGGCGGCGCAGCAGGCGATGCTGATGAATCAACCGCCATTAAACTATCGATTGATCCTCAAACGTCAGCGTTTGGTTCAGCGGATGTTTGATACGGCGATTAGCTTTCGTCTTGCCCAGCTCAAAGACGCCTGGCGAGCGCTGCATAGCGCGGAGGTCCGTCTTAAGCGTCCGCTGCCCGAGATACGGGCGTTGCTCACCCGTGTCCCGGTGGATCCGGCCAGCAGCGAGGATGAAGCCTGGCTGGCTCAGTTCGACAACAAAAGTTTTGCGGAACAGCAGATGATGGAGTGGCAGCTCTGGTTTCTCAACAACCAGCGGCAGGCGATTACTAAACTGGAAGAACTGAAATGACGGACAGGTCCATGCTGCAACGCCTGCGGCAAATCAGTATCAGTAGCAGTCTGCGCGGGGCATTTCTGACGGGGGCGCTGCTTACGCTGATTGTCAGCAGCGTAAGCCTCTATTCCTGGCATGAACAAAGTTCGCAGATCCGCTATTCGCTGGATGAGTATTTTCCGCGCATCCATGCGGCTTTTCTGATTGAAGGGAATCTCAACCTGGTGGTCGATCAGCTCAATGAATTTCTGCTGGCGCCAAATACCACGGTACGACTGCAGCTGCGCAACCAGATTATCCAGCATCTGGACAAAATAGAACGGCTAAGTCAGGGGTTGTCGCCGGCAGAACGCCAGCAGTTGGGGGTGATATTGCAGGACAGCCGCGCGCTGCTGGCGGAACTGGATCGCGTGCTCTACAACATGTTTCTGGTTCGTGAAAAGGTGGGAGAGCTTGCGGCGCGGATCGACTGGCTGCACGATGATTTCACCACCGAGCTGAATTCGCTGGTGCAGGATTTTACCTGGCAACAGGGAACGCTGCTCGATCAGATTGAAGCCCGACAGGGGGATGCGAGGCAGTATCTGAAACGCGCCCGGGAAGTGCAGAATGAACAGCAGCAGGTCTATACCCTGGCTCGTATTGAAAATCAGATCGTTGACGACCTGCGCGACAGGCTCAATGAACTGAAATCCGGGAATGATGACGGCATGCTGGTGGAGACGCATATCCGCTATCTTGAAAACCTGAAAAAAACGGCGGATGAAAATATCCGTGCGCTGGATGACTGGCCGAGCACCATTACCCTGCGACAAACGATAGATGAGCTGCTGGAAATTGGCATGGTGAAAAATAATATGCCGGATACCATGCGCGACTATGTTAGCGCGCAAAAAGCGCTCGTGGAAGCCAGCCGGTCCAGAGAAGCGACGCTGGGGCGCTTCAGAACGCTGCTGGAAGCCCAGCTTGGCAGCAGTCACCAGCAGATGCAGATGTTTAATCAGCGTATGGCGCAGATTGTCCGGGTCAGCGGCGGGTTAATCCTGGTGGCGACCTTGCTGGCGCTGCTGCTGGCATGGGGGCTAAACCATTATTTTATTCGCTCGCGGCTGGTGAAACGCTTTACCGCGCTGAATCAGGCGGTGGTGCAGATTGGTCTGGGCCGGACCGAGGCGACCATTCCGGTTTACGGGCGCGATGAGCTGGGACGTATTGCCGGTTTGCTTCGTCATACCCTGGGTCAGCTTAATGCGCAAAAACAGCAGCTGGAACAGGAGATTGGCGAGCGAAAAGCGATTGAGGCCGATCTGCGCGCCACGCAGGACGAGCTGATCCAGACCGCTAAACTGGCGGTGGTGGGACAGACGATGACCACCCTGGCGCATGAGATTAATCAGCCGCTGAACGCGCTGTCGATGTATCTTTTTACGGCGGGAAGGGCGATCGAACAGGGACAGGCGGAGCAGGCGCGGACGACGTTAAGCAAAGCAGAAGGGCTGATCAACCGCATTGACGCGATTATCCGCTCCCTGCGCCAGTTTACCCGCCGCGCAGAACTGGAAACGCCGCTGCATCCGGTCGATTTGCGTCAGACGTTTACCGTGGCGTGGGAACTGCTGGCAATGCGTCATAAGCCTCAGCAGGGGACGCTGGTGATACCGGATGACACTGTCTGGATCCAGGGGGACGAAGTGCGCGTCCATCAGGTGCTGGTGAACGTGCTGTCCAATGCCCTCGACGCCTGCCCGCACGCCGCGCAAATCACCGTGAGCTGGCAAATCCAGGGCGGAAGGCTGTGCGTGTTGATTGCCGATAACGGCCCTGGCTGGCCTGCGGCCTTACTCCCTTCGCTGTTAAAGCCGTTCACTACCAGTAAAACCGTGGGGCTCGGAATAGGGCTTTCGATATGTGTTTCGCTGATGACGCAAATGGAAGGGGCGTTGCGCCTGGCGTCGACGTTTACACGCAGTGCCTGCGTGGTGCTGGAATTCAATTTGACGGATGTAAAAGATGTTGAGTAATAACTGTTCGATTCTGCTGATTGACGATGATGCCGATGTGCTGGATGCCTATACGCAGCTGCTTGAGCAAGCGGGGTATCATGTCAGTGCCTGTAATAATCCGTTTGATGCGCGGGAGCAGGTGCCGAAGGACTGGCCAGGCATTGTTTTAAGCGATGTCTGTATGCCCGGCTGCTCCGGTATCGATTTAATGACAGTGTTTCATCAGGATGACGATCTGCTGCCGATTCTGCTTATCACCGGTCACGGCGATGTGCCGATGGCGGTGGAGGCGGTGAAAAAAGGGGCCTGGGATTTCCTGCAAAAGCCGATCGATCCGGGCAAGCTGCTCACGCTGGTGGACGCCGCGCTGCGTCAGAGGCAATCGGTTATCGCCCGTCGCCAGTATTGTCAGCAAAAATTACAGGTTGAGCTTATTGGCCGCAGCCAATGGACGGTTCGGTATCGCCAGCGCCTTCAGCAGCTGGCAGAAACGGATATTGCGGTATGGCTTTACGGCGAGCCGGGAACCGGCCGCATGACCGGCGCGCGTTACCTGCACCAGTTAGGACGGCACGCTGAAGGTCCGTTTATCGCCTGCGAGCTGACTCCGGCTAACGCCCATACGCTTAATGAACTGATCGCCCAGGCCCAGGGCGGAACGCTGGTCTTAAGTCACCCCGAGCATCTGACTCACGAGCAACAGCATCAGTTGGTACAGCTGCAGAGTCATGAGAAGCGGCCTTTTCGCCTGATTGGTATTGGTAGCGCTTCGCTGGTGGAGTTGGCCGCCAGCAGCCAGATAGTGGCGGAACTCTATTACTGCTTTGCGATGACGCAAATTGGCTGCCAGCCTCTGTCAAAGCGACCTGATGATATCGAGCCGCTGTTTCATCACTATTTGCAAAAAACCTGTCAACGGCTGAATCATCCTGTCCCGGAGGTGGATGCTGGTCTGTTGAAGGGGATGATGCGCCGGGTGTGGCCAAATAACGTTCGCGAACTGGCGAACGCCGCCGAGCTGTTTGCAGTAGGGGTATTACCACTCGCAGAAACGGTTAATCCGCTGATGCACATTGGCGAGCCGACGCCGCTGGATCAGCGGGTTGAGGACGTCGAACGGCAGATCATCACCGAAGCGCTGAATATCCACCAGGGACGTATTAATGAGGTGGCGGAGTATCTGCTGATACCGCGTAAAAAACTTTATCTCAGAATGAAGAAGTATGGTCTGAATAAAGAGCACTACAAAGGGGTTTAGGGCATCTTGTCAGACGATGGTTGAAAATTATGAGGACAGATACAGATTATAAATGCCTTCAAGTCAGCAGAGGCGATTTATGTTATTGTGACTGCTTAAATTTCCTTAAAAGGTGTGACTGTTGAACATGCGAATATTGACTGTAGTTGATTATGATGAAATGTGGCCGACTTTATTTGAGAACGAACGTACTCTGTTGCAGATGACGCTTGGTAAAGTGATATCCCGGATTCATCATATTGGTAGCACCTCGGTGCCTGGATTATCAGCTAAGCCAGTAATAGATATATTAATCGAAGTTGCTAATCTTGAAGAACTGGACAGTTTGAATCAGGCAATGGAGGGTGTAGGATATACTGTGCGTGGTGAAAACGGCATTTTAAATCGTAGGTACTTTACAAAAGGTGGAAGTCAGCGTAGTCATCATATCCATGCGTTTACCACCGGGGATGCTCAAATCATAAAACACCTGGCATTCCGTGATTACCTTATTAAACACAATGACGTAGCCATTCAGTACGCTTTAATGAAAAAAAGCGCGATGTTATTATGTGAAAATGACAGCCACCGATACAGCATTTATAAAGCGGATTTCATTCAGAAACATCTTCGTATGGCGCTTATTGATGCGGGTCACCTGGGCTAGCCTTCAAATAAACTACAACCCATGTTTTTTTTGTAATTTTTCACAGCGTTACCTCTTGTTTCTCCATTATTAGCAAACAGCACGCCTTGCAGACTACCTGCGGCTTCCTGCAACTGAGCTTTCTGAATAAGCGACAGGGCGATAAAGCCGATAACGCATCGTTCAGTATGGAGGCACTATTTCACAACCCCAGCGGCCTGGCCTCCTGTATGAACTCAATCAGAAGGCGAAGCCCGGTCGGCAATTGCCGGCGGCTTGAATAATAGATATGAAAACCTTCCTCCAGTGGGGACCATTCCGTAAGCACCAGACGGAGCCGTCCATCCTTGACATAGGGTGCAACAAGAGGCTCCGGAAAATACATCAGGCCAGCTCCGCCCAATACGGCCACCAGACCCGTTTCGGCATGATTGACCGTCACTGAGCCTGGCACTGTCATTTGGTATGTTTCGCCGTCTCGCGCAAGTTCCCAGCGATAAACCCGATCGTCACCGAGACGATTGCTGATGCAGCGATGGTGTAATAAATCATCCGGATGTTCAGGCGTTCCGTAGCGTTCCAGGTAATCAGGGGAGGCCGCGATAACCCAGCGAATATCGGCAGATAAACGCCGGGCAACCATGTCCTCCGGGACGGTGCCACCATAGCGGATGCCGGCATCGAAGCCCGCATCAGTCACGTCAACCATACGGTTGCTGGCCACAATATCGATTTCAATATCGGGATAGCGATCCATAAAAGCGGGCATGACCGGCGCAAGCAAAAGATTTGCCGCTTCAACGGCTGCATTGATGCGGATACGTCCGGTAGGGGTATTGCGATACCGGTTAAGCGATTCAAGCGCGCCTTCTATGGTGTCGAAAGGCTGAAGAACAGACTGAACCAGTTCCTCACCAGCTGCCGTAGGGGTGACGCTCTTGGTCGTGCGATTAAGCAGGCGAACTCCGAGCCGGGTTTCCAGTCCCTTCAGGGCATGACTCAGCGCTGATGCACTGACGCCTAATTCAATTGCCGCACGGCTGAAGCTGCGATGACGTGCAATCGCCATGAAATAAATAAGATCGGCAACATCAGCTCTGCTTATTTGCATACAGAATAGTTTTCCTTATGCGGCGTTAAAACCCGAATGCGTTGATGAAGAAATGATATACACCTTAGACCGATTAGGGCTAATCCATTGCTGAATTTTTTTCACAAGTCCATTCATGCACGTCCACTCACTGTACACGTTGTGCTTCGTTATTCTTGAAAATTATGCGCTCTGGCCGTCGGTCAGGGCGGAACATTCACTTAACGGAGCCGTGTATGAACTATACGCATCTTGGCCGCACCGGCCTGAGAGTCAGCCGCCTTTGTCTCGGAACCATGAATTTTGGTGACGTCACCGACGAGAAAACCAGTGCCCGCATTCTGGATGAAGCGCTTGAGGCAGGTATAAATTTCATTGATACAGCAGATGTGTATGGCACTGAACAATCACCCGATATCCAGCAAGGTTCGGGGCTGTCTGAAGAAATTATTGGTCGCTGGCTCCAGCAGGGTGGCCGCCGTGACCGTATCGTTCTGGCGACGAAAGCCTATCAGCCAATGGGGCCAGGTCCGAACGATCGGCGTCTTTCTGCTTACCATATTCGCAAAGCCTGTGAGGACAGTTTGCGACGGCTTAAGACCGACCATATTGACGTCTATCAGATGCATCACATCGATCGTCATACGCCGTGGGAAGAGATCTGGCAGGCCATGGAACTGCTTGTTCAGCAGGGAAAGGTTCTTTATATCGGTAGCAGCAATTTCGCGGGCTGGGACATTGCGACTGCACAGTCAGTTGCCACGGCCCGTCATTCCCTGGGCCTGGTTGCTGAGCAAAGTCTCTACAATCTGACTGCCCGAACTATTGAGCTGGAGGTCATTCCCGCATGCCGTCATTTTGGGCTGGGACTGATTCCCTGGAGCCCACTTGCCGGAGGGTTGCTTGGCGGTGTACTGAAAAAGATGGCAAGCGGGCGCCGTGCCAGGCCCGAGTTTTCCCGTCTTATCGAACAGTATCGTCCGCAGCTGGAAGCCTACGAAGGATTATGTGAGGACCTCGGTGAAACACCTTCCGATGTGGCGCTTGCGTGGCTCCTGCAGAATCCTGTCGTTACTGCTCCACTTATCGGGCCACGTACGGTCGAACAACTCCGGGAGGCGCTTCACGCCACGACAATCACGCTATCAGACGACACCATGAGCTGCCTCGACGAAATCTGGCCCGGACCCGGGGGAGAAGCGCCCCAGGCTTATGCCTGGTAATGACCAAATTAATGAATCCTTTCTTCGTTATAGGGAGTTCCAGTTTATGAGCAAGATGATGCATGACCAGCCTTCTGCTGCCGTACCCGCTTCCCGGGACCGGCGCAATTTTCTGATCGCCGGCGCCGGTCTGGCTTTGGCCGCAACCACCCTTGGCAGGAGCAGCGCCGTGATGGCGAAACCGGCTGGTCAGGACACGCTGAACGCCCCTTCGGATGCTGCTCCCGTCCGGAAGGAAACCTTAACCACGCGTAAACTCGGCTCGCTGGAGGTTTCAAGCATGGGGCTGGGGTGTCTGCCCATGGTGGGGTATTACGGCGGTGGTCCGCGCGATCGTAAAGCCATGGTTTCGCTTATCCGGGCAGCCTTCGAACAAGGTATCACGTTCTTTGATACTGCCGAGGTCTACGGCCCCCATCTCAGTGAAGAATTTGTCGGGGAAGCACTGGCCCCTGTTCGCGATCGTGTGGTGATTGCCACCAAGTTCGGCTTCGGCGTGGAGGAGGGGAAGCCCACTTCCCTTAACAGCCATCCTGACCATATCCGCCGCGCCGTAGAAGGCTCGCTAAAGCGTCTGAAAACGGACCACATCGATCTTCTTTATCAGCATCGCCCCGATCCGAATGTGCCGATCGAGGATGTGGCGGAAACCGTGAAGGCGTTGATCCAGGAGGGTAAAGTGAAACACTGGGGACTGTCGGAAGCGAGTGCCAGGACAATTCGCCGCGCACATGCGGTACTCCCTGTGACTGCGGTGCAGAGTGAGTATGCCATGTGGTGGCGTGAACCGGAGACACGGATATTTCCAACGCTCGAAGAGCTGGGTATCGGTTTCGTACCTTACTGCCCGACCGCCCGCAGCTTCCTTGCCGGAGCAGTCAATCCAAGCCAGCGGTTCGACAGCACCGATCGGCGGCATAACCTGCCACGCTTCCAGCCCGATGCCCTGGCCAAAAACATGGTGCTGCTTGAATTCGCGCAGTCGTGGGCCCGTCGCAAAAACACCACTCCGGTTCAGTTCGCGCTGGCCTGGGTGATGGCGCAGCGGCCCTGGATTGTCCCTATCCCGGGTACGACGCAATATCCGCACCTGATAGAAAACAGCGGTGCACCGCAAGTCCGGTTGACGGACAGCGAGCTACGCGAAATCGATGCGGCGCTTGCCAAAATCCCATTGCAGGGCGGTCGCGCCGATCCGTTTACCGAAAGTCAGTTTGATAAAAGTTAAACGGTGATGGCCACCTTTATACTTACTGTCACAGGGAGACTGTAGATAATGTCTCCCTCTGTGTTATTGTCAGGGATAAACCACATGAATGGACTAAATCATAACGCGCTTACATGCAGTGCCGTCCCCATACCGCCCTGGGAGCGTTCTCTTCAGACCGTGGAGGCCCAGCCGTACTTCAGCGTTTCACAGGCGTCGCTCGTGCTCGAAGGGATCGTGTTCGATCGGAACAATAACCTGCTGTTTGTTGATGTGGCGACGGGGCGCGTGTTTAAGCTAACCCCGGAGCGGCAGCTTTCCATTGTCCTTAAGGAGAATTCATTCGGTGCTTCCGGCCTGGCGGTACACAAAGATGGACGGATCTTTATCGCCTCGGTGGGCGATATGCAGCGAGGTTCTGTCCGGGCTATCGAACCCAACGGCACCCGTGAGCAGATGATTGTTGCTCCTGATGCCGGATTTCTTGTCAACGACCTGGTCTTTGATAATCAGGGCGGATTTTATTTCACTGACAGTCGGGGAAATTCAGCCGATCCACAGGGTGGGGTGTTCTACGTTAGTCCCAATGTCGGGGCAATTCATGCCATCCTGCCTGGACTCGCGGTCGGGAACGGCATAGCGATTGACCCCGCTGGCTCTCAGATATGGGCCACAGAACACGCTAAAAACAGGCTTCATCGCGTAAGACTGTCAGACGCCACCACGATCGCCCCGTTTGGTTCAGTTGTTACCTATCAGTTCACCGGGCCGGCGCCAGACGGGGCCCGTGTCGACAGCGAAGGCAATGTATATGTGGCCATCTCAGGCCAGGGCCGCGTCATGGTCTTCAACCGCAACGGACTGCCTATTGGGCAAATTGTGCTGCCTGACCGCGACAAAGGCCGTAACCTTAAATCGACAAGCCTGGCGATCCGCCCCGGGCATCGCGAGTTGTTTATTGTCGCTAACAGCGGGACCGAACCTGGTGGAGCGATGATTTTTCGATCGGGCGCATTCGCGCCGGCACCGTTTCCCTTTTCACATCAGTGACCGGGAATGAGTGGTCTGGGAGACCCGGCAACGCCGGGCCAGGGCAGGGTGTTAATAGTTCTGGATCGCTGAAGGTGGCGTGAGGGAAGGCGGCGTATCCGGAAGCGGGGGAATGATCCCGTCAACGGGGTGCGGCAGATAGCGAGCTTCCAGTTCCGTGATTTCGGCATCGCTAAGTGAAAAGTCCAGCGCGCTGATAGCCGTGGAAAGATGTTCTGGTTTCGTCGCGCCGATGATCGGTGCTGTGATGACCGTTTTTGATAGCAACCAGGCAATTGCAACATGGGCTCTTGGCACATCGTGCTTTTCAGCAATGCTGGCAACAACATCAATAACGGGCTTATCCAGCAGGGCTGCGTTCTCATACATTTTTAACGCAAAGGCATCGTTTTGCGTTCGTCGGGACGTGACACTCCAGTCTCGCGTGAGCCTGCCCCTCGCCATCGGACTCCAGGGGATCACACCAACGCCCTGGTCTTCACACAGGGGCAACATCTCGCGCTCTTCTTCCCGGTAAAGCAGGTTGTATTGCGGTTGCATCGTGATAAATCGGGTCCAACCGTTACGCTCAGCGGTATGCTGCATTTTTGCAAAGCGCCAGGCTTCCATAGAAGATGCGCCGATATAACGCGCTTTTCCTGCTTTAACGACGTCATGCAGAGCCTCCATGGTCTCTTCAACAGGCGTGGAGTAGTCAAAGCGATGAATCTGAAAGAGATCCACATAATCCATGCCTAAGCGCATCAGGCTATCGTCAATAGACTGAAAAATGGCCTTGCGGGAAAGAAACCCGGTATTGGGTGAGTTGCGCCACGGAAAGAAGGTCTTTGTCGCTACAACGATCTCGTCGCGTCTGGCCATCTCTCTCAGCGCTTTTCCTGTAATTTCTTCTGAACTACCGCCCGAGTAGATATTCGCGGTATCAAAAAAATTAATGCCGGCTTCAAGCGCCTGACGAATGAGCGGTCGTGACGCCTTTTCATCCAGGGACCAGGGTTGAGGCAAACGTTCAGGTTCGCCATAACTCATACAACCGAGACAAAGACGGGAGACTTTCAACCCGCTACGACCCAGATTCACATACTTCATTCGGTGTTCCTTCTTTTATTGCCAGCAATTATGTATGTGACAGGGTATTGCACTGGTATGAAGGGAACCAGCATGCGCCATTGAATGGTGTTATGAGTTTTTTTCACAAGTAGACAACATTCTCATACGCAAGCCTAGGCCCAAAGTCGGTATAGCGTTCGCGGATAATATTGAGTGCGTACCAGGCAAGACCATCAGGCAGCTGGTTATTGCTGGGTTATCCGCGACGGCGGTTAGGCATACTCAGTGGGCCTGATTGATTGTAACGCGAGAGAAGGCGTCGGCACTGGCGATCGGGAATACCCAGGCGCTGCGCGGCCATCTGAGTGGTCAGACGCCGGTCGACAACGTCATGAATGATTTAGAGTCGGTTAACTTCATCCAAAGTAAAAATGCCGGTGCATGATCCGTCATCAGAATCCTTTGATTGGGAAACTATCTTTGAAAGCAGTGATCGCTGTGGTAAGACTGTAGCGCGGACATATCTATTTGGTCAGAGACGGACATCGCAATTTAGCTACTACAACATGAGTGCGCATAATGTATATTATGTTAAATTTAATTCATCGTTCATTTAGTTCATAACCGCCCACAGAATGCGATTAATCATACACTTACCTATCCCCCTATCTTCTTGCAGGACGTTATGTTTGTCGGTTACTTTGTTCATAACCATACTATAATGAATTTTTTTGCCACGGGTCACGCTTACGGGCGAGCGCCCCATGTTCATGTCACCCTTATACCAAGTATCACCGCGCGCGGTTACAGGCTGATGGTTCCAATCTTTCAGTTCAACAATGATCACGTTGCAGTGTGTGACAATAACTAAATCGAATTCACCCTCTTTTTTTGCCTCAACAAATCGAAAACCTGCATAACCTTTCCAGGGGAACATTCCATTGCCGGTAAAACCATAGCTTTGTAGTTGCTCGCCAATTGAACCGCCACGGACAGGCTTGTCAGGCTTAGATACGTTGGCTGAAAAAGCAGCCTTTATTTTCTCGATAGCCAACACTTCCTGTTCTTGTAAGCCACCATCCCACATTTCTACTTCCAACGAAGTGTCAACGTTTCCACAGGTCAGGTATGGTTTTCTTTCAGACCCAGAGGTATTGTGCTCTGAGTGTTATTTCCATTTTGTCACTTCTGAAATATCAATAAGGTATATTGTCTGGACAGAATCTGAGTCTTACTATTACATTCATTCCAGTGAGGAACGAAATAAACTTTGCTGAATCAATGTTTTTAAAATAAATCTTGCTGATTTTTTATTTCTTTCAATTTCACGACAGGAAATTGTCGCGTATGTGTTGTGGCGAAACAGAAATTTTAATTCACCGTAGTAGCAGAAGAGAAAAATGTTATGAACACCAGAGGTCTCATTCTTATTATCATCGGCGCGATGTTTGAGTGCGCATGGGCATTCGGACTTAAACAT
>OGIV01000764.1_pt1 | contig 22122 bp, 21 predicted proteins | sample 1571861 | NCBI WGS metagenome assembly OGIV01 (sample SAMEA2582099, study PRJEB24529) | metagenome | biome: Human gut stool | place: China | collected 2011 | reverse complement strand
GGCTGGCGATGGAACAGGCCGACGATGCGCAGACTATCCACCGTATCGTGGAAGCGACAAAACTGGCCTTCAGCCTGCGAGATAAACATATTACCGATCCGCTGCACCTGGACGTGGATATTCAAAGCCTGCTGTCCCCGCAGGCGTTACAACCGCTGGCGGAGAAGATCGACGACCAACGCGCCGCGCCATGGGGCGCAGGCAAAGGCCCCGGCGATACTGTCTGGATGGGCGTGATGGACAGTAGCGGGCTGGCGGTCTCCTTTATCCAGAGTCTCTATCATGAGTTTGGCAGCGGCGTGGTACTTCCGGACAGCGGTATTGTCTGGCAAAACCGCGGTGCGTCGTTCAGCCTCGACCCGGCGCATTTGCTGGCCCTGGCGCCGGGCAAGCAACCCTTCCATACCCTTAATCCCGCCGCCGCGCGTCTTAACGATGGGCGGGTGATGGTTTATGGCTCGATGGGCGGCGACGGGCAGCCGCAAACGCAGGCGGCGCTGTTTACCCGCTATATCCTGCAGGGGGTGCCGTTGCAGGAGAGCATCTCCCGTCCGCGCTGGCTGCTGGGCCGCACCTGGGGCCAGTCCTCCGACTCACTGAAGCTGGAGGGACGCTTTGCCCCCGCCTGTATCGCTCGCCTGCGCGAGCTGGGGCATGACGTAGAAGTGCTGGCTGATTTCAGCGAAGCGATGGGCCACGCCGGCGCCATTGTCCGTCATCCCAACGGCCTGCTTGAAGGGGCGACCGATCCACGCAGCAACGGCGCCGCCGCCGGATACTAAGGAGCAGACCATGACCACACAGCCAGACTGGAGCGAGTATCTGACGCAGATGACTCACCTGTTGGATATGGAGCTGGATGCGCCGCGCCGTAAGGAGCTGGAGCGCCAGTTTGCCCGCATCGCCGCCATGGCGCAGCCGCTGATGGACTATCCCCTCGGGCCGCGCGAGGAGATTGCGGGGGTGTATAAAGCATGACTCTTCAACACTTCACCATTGCCGATCTCCAGCGTGCGCTGCACGATGGCGAACTGAGCGCCCGGGAGATCGCCCGCCAGACGCTGGACGATATCGCCCGCGTGAATCCGCAGATCAACGCCTGGACTGAGGTCACCGCCCAGCGCATGCTGGCGGAGGCCGACAGCATCGACGCCCTGCGCCGGGAAAAGCGCCCCTTGCCGCCGCTGGCAGGGATTCCTTACGCAGTGAAAAATCTGTTTGATGTCGCCGGGCATACCACCCTCGCCGGCGCCGAACTGCTGAGCGACCGGCCGCCGGCAGCCAGCGACAGCTGGGCGGTGCGCCAGCTGCACAGCGCCGGCGCCCTGCTCAGCGGGATGCTCAATATGGACGCCTACGCCTACGGCTTTACCACCGAAAACAGCTACTATGGCGCGACGCGCAACCCGCACGATCTGTCGCGGATCGCCGGCGGTTCTTCCGGCGGTTCGGCCGCGGCGGTGGCGGCCGGGCTGGTTCATTTCAGCCTCGGCAGCGACACCAACGGCTCGATCCGTGTCCCCGCGTCGCTGTGCGGGATCTTTGGCCTGAAACCCACTTTCGGGCGCCTGTCGCGCTCTGGCAGCCATCCGTTTGTCGCCAGTCTGGATCATATTGGTCCTTTTGCCCGCCGGGTGGCCGACCTCGCCGCGGTGTATGACGCCCTGCAGGGGCGCGACCCGGCCGATGACTTTCAGGCTGATAAAGCCAGCGAGCGCACCGGCAATCTGCTGGAACGCGGACTGGAGGGGCTGCGCTGCGCGCGGCTGGGCGGCTATTTCACCACCTGGTGCGATGACGACGCCCGGGCGGCCGTGGATCGGGTCGCCCACGCGCTGGGCGCCGACAGCGAGCTGCAGTTCGCGGATGCCGCCCTGGCCCGCTCGGCGGCCTTTATCATCAGCGCCAGCGAAGGCGGCAATCAGTATCTGGCGGATCTTCGCCAGTCGCCCGAGCGCTTTGAACCCCACTCCCGCGAGCGGCTGTTGGCCGGGGCGATGATCCCCTCGGCGTGGTATCTGCAGGCTCAGCGCTTCCGCCGTCATGCCCGTCAGGCGATCAAATCCCTGTTCAGTCAGGCCGACGTGCTGATTGCCCCGGCCACTCCATGCAGCGCTACGCCGATTGGCGCCGAGGAGATAGTGATTAACGGCCAGCCGCTGCCGGTGCGCGCCAGCATGGGCATGCTGACCCAGCCGATCTCCTTCCTCGGTCTGCCGGTGGTGACCGTGCCCCTGCGTACCGCCAGCGGTAAGCCGATTGGCCTGCAGCTGATTGCCGCGCCGTTTAACGAACAAGCCTGTCTTCGCGCCGCGCGGGCGCTGGAAGCGATGGGCATTACCGATGCCCGAGTGGCGGAGAGTGCAGCATGATCAATCTGGATAATGTAGACCGCCCGGCGATCCTCGCCGAGGTGACGGCGGCGTTTTATCAGTATGAAGAGGCGCTGGTCAGCAATAACATCGAGGCACTGGATGCGCTATTCTGGCACGACCCGCGCACCGTACGGCTGGGAGCCGGCGAAAATCTGTATGGCATCGAGGCGATCCGCGCCTTTCGCGCCGCCCGCCCCGCCGCCGGTCTGGCCCGCGATCTGCGCCATACCACCATTACCACCTTTGGCGCGGATATGGCGGTGTGCAGCACCGAGTTCACCCGCGAAGGCAGCGCGCGCCTGGGCCGCCAGCAGCAGACCTGGGTACGCTTCCCCTACGGCTGGCGGATTGTCGCCGCCCAGGTCAGTCTGATGGACTGAGTGGCATAGACTGGAGCGGACCGGGGAATAAGGTATCCGCCGGCCCGCTTCCGGTCCGGTAACATGTTATTTGGAGTCGAAGATCATGGTGTTCATCAGAGCGGCTGAAGCAGAAGATATCCCCTCGCTGCAAACGCTATTTCTGCAGCTGGGCTATCAGACGGAGACGGCGATCTTAGCGCAACGCATCACTACCCCGCAGAGCATGATGAGTGCGCTGGTGGCGGAAACAGAAAACGCCGTGTGTGGCGTAATCGTTATCAATTTTATTTTACCGGTACATGAGAACCGTTTATGGGCATTAATTTCCGCGCTGATCATCGAGGAATCGTCACGTGGATCAGGGATAGGCCAGCAACTTCTCCAGGCCGCAGAGCGCCTCGCCCGTGATAAACAATGCGCTCAGATCGAGCTTTCAAGTAGTGAAAAAAGAATCAGAGCGCATCAATTTTATGAAAATAACGGCTACAAGGAGGTTCGCAAACGCTTCGTTAAACATTTGTCTTAACCGCCTGCGCGAGAGAGCTTTCCCCGGATGACCGTAACTATATTTTGCCCAGCAGGATATTTAACATGCGGCGCAGGGGTTCCGCCGCCCCCCACAATAGCTGATCGCCAACCGTTAACACCGAGTAGACTGGGTCATTATTTAGCGACATTTTCTTGTAGCGGCCAATACCTACCTGCAGCGAACCACTAATAGCAGCCGGGGTCAATTTACTGACACTCTCTTGCTTATTATTGCGGACATAGTTTACCCACGGATGGGAATGGGTGACTAACTCAGCAAATTCTGCTTCGCTGACCTCACGTTTAAGTTTCAGCGTAATCGCCGCGCTGTGACAGCGGATCACCCCGACCCGAATGCATAAACCATTGACCGGGATGGTACCCGGCGCAAGGCCAAGAATTTTATTAGTTTCCGCCTCGCCCTTCCATTCTTCGCGGCTGTTTCCATCGCCCAGATCGCTGTCGATCCACGGAATGATGCTGCCCATGAGGGGGACGCCAAAATTCTCCACCGGCATGCCCGCGCTGTTAATCAACTCACTCACTTTATTTACCAATGGCAGCACGGAACCTGATGATGTCAGTTCATCAGCGGATAAATGCTGACTGATATAAGCGCTTTGTGCGATTAATTCCCGCACCTGTTTGGCGCCCGCCCCGGAGGCAGACTGATAGGTCATCACGCTCATCCATTCGATAAGATCCGCTTTTATCAGCCCGGCCAACCCCATCAGGCTCAGCGTAATGGAGCAGTTGCCGCCGACAAACAGTTTAATTCCCGCTTTTACCGCACGATCGATATTTTCGCGGTTGACGGGGTCGAGAATAATGCAGGCTTTTTCATCCATCCGCAGCGCCGAAGCCGCATCAATCCAGTAACCTTGCCAGCCATGGTTAATTAACGCCGGATAGATGGCTTTGGTATAATCCCCGCCCTGACAGGTGATGATGATATCCATTTCGGCGAGTGCGCTAAGGGAATTCGCATCTTTCAGCCTGTCGCTTTTACTATTAATAACCGGGCCCGGGGCACCCGCACTGGAGGTACTAAAAAAATGCGCTGTAATATCGTCGAAATCATTTTCTTCGATCATGCGTTGCAACAATACTGAGCCCACCATCCCTCGCCAACCAACAATACCCACCTGCTTCATTTATTTAACCTTTATAAGTTATGAGAATGTTAATTTGAGTGTCGCCATACCTTATATCGTATCCCCCAATAAAGGTCATTACCCAGCACATCGATTTTTATCATTATTAAAATGTTTCATCTGCCATCAGCGATATTTATCTCTTATTACGGTCAAGCAGATATAAGGCGGCGGCGACTGTCCAGTTTTCGGCATTCAAAGGTGAAACGGCGTAGCGAAACGGCAGCGGCTTCTTCTCCGGGTACCATGAAGAGTAACTTGCATTTTGATAGTTACTATGTCAATTTGCTGGCAAAAGCCACCTGGTTACTGGACAGCCCATGAAAAATGAACCGCTTTGCCACGCTCCCTGCCCCATCGCCCGCAGCCTTGGCCGCATCGGCGACAGCTGGAGCATCATGATCCTGCGCGATGCCTTCGCGGGCTTTACCCGCTTTGACGAGTTCCAGAAAAGCAGCAACGTCGCGCCCAATATTCTGTCTCGCCGCCTGAAGGAACTGGTCGATGACGGACTGCTGGAGAAGGTGTGCTACAGCAGCACCCCGCCGCGCTACGAATACCACCTCACGCCGCGCGGCCGCGATTTCCGCATGGTGCTGCTGGCGCTGGCGGAATGGGGTAATCGCCACTTCGCCCCCGAAGGGCGTCAGATGCAGCTGGTGGAAATGGCAACCCAGCGCCACGTGGAGCCAGTCATGGTGGATAAAGCGACCGGGGAAGAGATTATCCCGGGTAAATACGCCATGGTGCCGGGCCCCGCCGCCTCGCCGCTGATGAAATATCGTCATGAATATCTGCTGCGCAAACGCGAAGGCGATAGCGGGCAAAAATTCCAGCCTGAACCTTACAGAGATGCCAGCAATGAATCCGACCAGTAAGAAAAATATTCTTGTCCTGGCGGCCCTGGGGGCTGCCGCACTGGCGGCAGCGAGCTACGGCGCTTACTGGTGGCATACCGGGCGCTTTATGCAGACCACCGATGATGCCTATGTCGGCGGCGACATTAGCGCCATCTCCAGCAAAGTCTCCGGCTATATCCAGCAGCTGGCGGTGCAGGACAATATGGCGGTGAAAAAAGGTGACCTGTTGATCCGCATTGACGACCGCGATTATCGCGCCGCCCTCGCGAAAGCCGCCGGAGAAGTGGCGGCGCAGCAGGCCGCGCTGGCCGATATCCAGGCTACCCGCCAGCTTCAGCAGGCGACCATTGCCGGCTCTGCGGCCTCGTTACTGGCCGCCACGGCGGCAACCGAAAAACTGGCTAACGACAACCGACGCTATAACGCCCTGGCCGCGTCGAGCGCGATTTCCGCACAGATCCGCGATAACGCCTCCGCCGATTATCGCCGGGCGCACGCCGAGCAGGAGAAGGCCAAAGCGGATAAAACCGTGGCCGAACGTCAGCTGGCGGTGCTGGATGCTCGCCACCAGCAAATCCTGGCTGCCCTGGCGCAGGCCCAGGCTAACCTCGAGATGGCCAGGCTGAACCTCAGCTATACCGACATTCGCGCGCCGTTCGATGGGGTGATTGGCAACCGCCGCGCGTGGTCCGGCTCCTTCGTCAGCAGCGGTACGCAGCTGCTCTCCCTGGTACCCGCGCACGGCCTGTGGATTGACGCTAACTTCAAGGAAAACCAGCTGGCGCATATGCGTGCCGGCCAGCCGGCGACCATCGTCGCCGATGTGCTGCCGAACCATACCTTTAAGGGGCATGTCGCCAGCCTGGCGCCGGCGACCGGCTCACGCTTCAGCATTCTGCCGGCGGAGAACGCGACCGGGAATTTCACTAAAATCGTGCAGCGGGTGCCGGTCCGCATTGCGCTGGAAGGTGACGGGGCAAAGCTTGACGTCCTGCGCCCGGGACTGTCGGTGATCGTCACCGTGAACGAAAAGAGCCCTCGATGAGCACCGTTCAGGCGCTGTCCGCCCCGCAGGGTCTGTCGATGCCGACGGCGAAGAAGATCTTCGCCTTCGCCAGCATGTGCGTGGGGATGTTTATTGCCCTTATCGACATCCAGATCGTCTCCGCCTCGCTGCGGGATATTGGCGGCGGCCTGTCGGCGGGCGACGATGAAACCGTCTGGGTACAAACCAGCTACCTGATCGCCGAGATCATTATTATCCCGCTTTCCGGCTGGCTGGCCCGGGTCATGTCGACCCGCTGGCTGTTTGCCGCTTCCGCGGCGGGCTTCACGCTGATGAGCCTGCTGTGCGGCTGGGCGTGGAACATCCAGAGTATGATCGCCTTCCGCGCCCTGCAGGGACTGGCGGGCGGGTCGATGATCCCCCTGGTGTTCACCACCGCTTTCGCCTTTTTTCAGGGCAAACAGCGGGTCATCGCCGCGGCGACGATCGGCGGCCTGGCCTCCCTCGCCCCTACGCTGGGTCCAACGGTGGGCGGCTGGATCACCGAAAACTACAACTGGCACTGGCTGTTCTTTATCAACGTTGTTCCGGGGATTTACATCGCGGTGGCAGTGCCGCTGCTGGTAAAAGTAGACAGCGCCGACCCTACTCTGCTGCGCGGCGCCGACTATCTCAGTATTCTGCTGCTGGCCTTGTCCCTCGGCTGCCTGGAATATACCCTCGAAGAAGGTCCGCGCTGGGGCTGGTTTGATGACGCGACCCTGACGACCACCGCCTGGGTCGCCCTGCTCTGCGGCGTGGCCTTTGTTATCCGCACCCTGCGCCATCCGCAGCCGGTGATGGATCTCCGCGCCCTGCAGGATCGAACCTTCAGCCTCGGCTGCTATTTCTCGTTTATGGCCGGCGTCGGCATCTTCGCCACCATCTATTTAACCCCGCTGTATCTGGGGAGTGTGCGCGGTTTCAGTGCGCTGGAGATCGGCCTGGCGGTATTTTCCACCGGTCTGTTCCAGGTCATGTCTATTCCGTTTTATTCGTGGCTCGCCAACCGCGTCGATCTGCGCTGGCTGCTGATGGCCGGGCTGATCGGCTTTGCGGTGTCAATGTACAGCTTTGTTCCGATCACTCAGGACTGGGGGGCGGACCAGTTGCTGCTCCCGCAGGCCTTTCGCGGACTGGCGCAGCAGTTTGCCGTCGCGCCAACGGTGACCCTGACGCTGGGCAGCCTGCCGCCCGCGCGCCTGAAGCTGGCCTCCGGGCTGTTTAATCTGATGCGCAACCTCGGGGGCGCCATCGGCATCGCCCTGTGCGGCACGGTGCTTAACGACAGAACCAATCTGCACTATAGCCGCCTGGCGGACCATCTGAATAACGCCAACCTGGCAATGAGCGATTTTGTTCAGCGCAGCGCGGCAAACTTCACCGTCCAGGGGATCTCGCCGGATGCCGCGCAGACGGCGGCGCTGAAAAATCTTTCCGCGCTGGCGCTACGGGAGGCGCGAACCCAGGCATTTTCCGATGCTTTCTACCTCATCATGATGGGTTTTTTACTTGCCGCGCTGCTGGTTCCCTTGATGAAAAAGCCGCCGGCACACTGATACTACAGGAGAGTTAACTATGGGCGTTTCCGTTAAACGCATTGTCGTCACCGGGATGGGGATTGTCAGCCCGCTGGGCTGCGGCGTACAGCACGTCTGGCAGTCGCTGCTGGCAGGAAAGTCAGGGGTCACCAGGCTCAGCGAGCAGCTGGTCGCGGATATTCCCTGCAAAGTGGCCGGCCAGGTGCCGTCCATTGACAGCGATCCGCTGCACGGCTTCGACCCGCTGGCGACCATCCCGGCGAAAGAGCGCAAAAAGATGGATCGCTTTATCGAGTTTGCGCTGGTCGCCGCGCGCGAAGCGCTGGCCCAGGCCGGTTGGTCGCCAGTATCCGAGGCCGAACAGGAACGCACCGCCACGGTGATCGCCACCGGGATCGGCGGGTTCAGCGAGATCGCCAATGCGGTACATACCACCGATGAACGCGGGCCGCGTCGTCTCTCGCCGTTCACTATCCCCTCTTTTCTGGCCAACCTGGCCGCCGGGCATGTGTCTATCGCCCACGGCTTCCGGGGCCCCATCGGCGCGCCGGTCACCGCCTGCGCAGCGGGTGCCCAGGCCATCGGCGATGCAGCGCGGATGATCCGCAGCGGCGAGGCGGATATTGCCCTCTGCGGCGGCGCGGAAGCGGCAATTCATCGCGTCAGCCTGGCCGGGTTTGCCGCGGCAAGGGCGCTGTCCAGCGCCTACAGCGACCAGCCGGAAAGCGCTTCCCGCCCCTTTGACCGTGACCGCGATGGTTTTGTGATGGGAGAAGGCGCCGGGCTTATCGTGATCGAGTCGCTGGAGCACGCGCTGGCGCGCGGCGCCACGCCGCTGGCCGAGCTGGTCGGCTACGGCACCAGCGCAGATGCTTATCACCTGACCGCGGGCCCGGAAGACGGGAACGGCGCACGTCGGGCCATGGAGACCGCAATTCGCCAGGCCGGGGTGACCGTCGACGAGATTGACCATATCAATGCCCACGCCACCTCGACGCAGGTCGGTGATAAAGGCGAGCTGGCGGCGATTAAAACGCTGTTTGGCGCCCATCCGGTCGCCATTACCTCGACGAAATCCGCCACCGGCCATCTGTTAGGCGCGGCCGGCGGGATCGAGGCCATCTTCACCATTCAGGCGCTGCGTGACCAGATGGTGCCGCCGACGCTGAACCTGCATCACCCCGATGAAGACGCGGCAGGCATGAACCTGGTGGCGCTGCAGGCCCGCCCGCAGAAGATGCGTTACGCGCTGTCGAACGGTTTTGGCTTTGGCGGCGTTAACGCCAGCCTGCTGCTGAAACGCTGGGAATAATCGTCAACTCCCCCCGCGGTACTGGCCGACGGGGGATTTCCACCGTTGCGGCTTTTGCCCTGCTGCTGGAGTAAATCAAGTACAACGCAATACCCAGGGAGACAATGGCGCCGATTCGGCTCATCGAGAATGGAATCGACGCATTGTCCAGCCAGCCGAAGTTATCGATCAAGGTCAGTTTTGAGCGAAGAACGGACCACACTATCTAAAGAATGATATCGCCTATTATGTTGGGACCGCTCATGTTAAAAAAGGGATAGCTTTTCTTTTCATTGACGATAACGAAGGAATTTTCATGGTTGAGGTTGAGGAAATAAAAAAGAAATATCCCGGCGCAGATGCCTGGCAAATGGGTGACAGTCCGGAACTGGCTAACGAGCTTGCTGACCTGATCAAAAAAGGGATCAAAACGGCCTCTTGCGGATCTTTTGCCTCTTACCAGCAGGAAGAATCCGCCCCGAGAATCGGGAGTTATAACATTATTCTTGATGGTCAGAATGTTCCAGTCTGCGTGATCAGACTGATTTCGATGCAGCTGGTTCGTTTTTGTGATGTCACTGAAGCGTTCGCCCGCAAAGAAGGTGAAGGCGATTTAAGCCTTGAATACTGGAAGAAAGAGCATCAGAGATTTTTCAGCTCTGAAGGTCATTTTTCTGAAGATATGGAGTTGATCGCAGAAGAATTTGAAGTGGTTGAGGTGCTGTAAGGCAAGGTCAACGGGCTGACATTTTATCACTGGCCACTCATAACACTGTTCGCTTCTGGCGCGGAGCGGACAAGCTATCGAGCTAAAGGTCCGCATTGAGCAAGGAGCTGACGTGCCAGCTATAATTGGTAATAAAACGAGAGTAGAACTATTCTGATTTGTTTAAAAAAACATTTTTACATCCAAGGGCAAAATATTTTTTATGCTATCTTACATGCTATCTCAATATGCCAGGCTACCTGTGCCTGAAGTTACTCTACGTTCATGGTTAAAACAATGGTTGTCAGAGCAGGAATCGAGGTGTACAGACAGAAGTTTCTCGGCGCGATTTCCCTGGAGAGAAACTGGATTATGTCAGGAATATTTTTTACAACGAAAACTCAAAATTGATGGAAAGCAATTTCTTACTGGCCCCCGTTATCAGGGCGGAAATATTAACAAACCTTTTATTGATATTGTAGGTATGGATTCTGACCTAAATCATACTGCATTAGAACTCATTAGTAAGGAATGGTCACAACTCAGAGCTCAGTATGTCCGCATTCTTGTGCCAGGCCAGTCCTTCCCGCAGGGTATTCCCGACCAGTATATATATGCCACGTCTTTTTCTGAACCCCCTGAATTCAATGATAAATCTCTTACTTTGCAAGTGGCGACATACGAAGATTTTGACTGGTGTTGTCAGGCCCTGGGTGATGCCTATAAGCATACATGGCAGACAGTTCGCGAACTGTCTGCAAGCAATTTGGTAGCAGTTGATGACGAAGAGTTGTGTGACCATATTTCTGAGAGAGAAGTATATATTATCTATGAAAACGATGTTCGCGCCGGGTTGCTAATATGCCAGAAAGGAAACCTCGCTTTTCTGAGAGGATATCGTATTACTGACAAAGTAATACTTCCTGCTTTTCGTGGTCGATCATTGTCGGCCCGAGCGCAACGCCTGCTGTACCGATTATTAACTCATTCCGATTCGGAACTATCTATGTATATGGGCAAAATTATTCCGCAGAATATCCCCTCGATGAAAACTGCAGAAAGAGCGGGACGAACTTGCATCCTAAGTTATCAATTTCTACCCATCTGCAGAACCCACGACTAACAGCAATGCTAATTTATCTTCAGCCTACTTCCGCTTTTGGCACACAGGGGATGTCCAGGGCCCGGGAGTACTCCCCTGGACGCATTAATGGGCAGGATGTGATTGTTGCGCAGGCTATCATATGGTCTGAGGTACAGCAGAATCAGGCTTCGTAGCAATGAGTCGGCTCACAGCGTCCGGAATCCACCACCCGGTGCCGTAAATCACCGCAAGGTCTGTCATAAGGTAATTTCATCACACATCGCGACACCTTTTTTCTTCATGCAGGCCTTCTCTTTCACGGTTTGTCAGAACTGTGGACCGCAGTAATCTCCACTCCGTGCTTTAATCAATGAGAGTGTGTCGGGTGCAAATTAAACTACCTTTCTCAACAGCAAAGGCGGGATATCCCTGCCCTCGCAGGGTTTCTGCGTCTGGTAATATGCCCATGACAGTCTCAAAGACCGCTTTGAGGGTTTCCCGGTTTAAGGCACAAAATCGCGTGGCGTAGACCCCAGAATGCAGCGAAAAGCAGCGGTAAATGCCGCCGGGCATGAGAAACCAAGCTGATAAGCGACCTGTTTGATTGGAACGCCGTTCGCGAGAAGATCCAACGAAGCGCAAATTCTGGCTCTCTGCTTCCATGTTCTAAAACTAAAGCCTGTATCCTTCATAAACAATCGGGAAAAGGTCCGTTCCGACATGGCCGACATAAAAGCCAGCTCGCTCAGCGATGCTTCCCAGCGCTGATTGACCAGTAGCGATCTGGCCGCGCTAAATAATCGCTCATCATTCGGCATGGGAAGCACCATCGTTAAAGGTGGAGCCTCGCTGAGAATTTCCAGAAGCAACAACGCTATCTTCCGTTGACTCGGTCTGGCGTAGTCCTCACTGAACAGCCCTACGATAAGCTCTTTGACTAAGGGCGTAGCCGTGATCACATGCACCTGTTGACTCTTCGTAAAGCTCGTACATTCTGCGATAAGGCTACTGCTGAAATAGATCGCCCTGAGATCGGTTTGTGAAAGCAGATGATAACTATGGATATGCAGAGGCGGTAGCCATAATGCCCGTTGAGGAGGGATCACCCAACGGTCGCTCTCTGTTTGCACCAGCATAACCCCTCTGGTGGCGAAGAGTAGCTGCCCCTCAACATGATGATGGGGAGGATCTACCTCGCCGCGTTGATAGCTTATCGCAGTACTGGACCAGCCTGTGGCTTCATCATGTCTTGGCGCTTTATCTATACTACCTGGCATTTCAGATTTAGCCCCTGCCATTATCATATCGAAACTGGAACCACCCGGAGTAGAGCCTTAGGCAATGGGTGCGTGACTTATCATTCTGATCATCAAAGATATTACAGGAGCTTAACCTCATGCGTGTACACTTTATCGTACATGAAAGTTTTGAAGCCCCGGGCGCATATGAAACCTGGGCAATAAACCAGGGTCATGATGCAACTTACTCACGCGTCTATGCAGGCGATCGGCTACCTGATGACGCCGTAGGCATCGATTTTCTTATCGTTATGGGCGGTCCGCAAGATCCGGACACCACGCTTGAAGAGTGCCCGCACTTTAATGCTAAAGCGGAACAGGCGCTGATTGCTTCCGCGGTTAAAACCGGTAAGGCGGTGATCGGTATCTGCCTGGGTTCACAGCTAATCGGTGAAGCGCTGGGCGCGCCGTTCTCTCATAGCCCGGAAAAAGAGATTGGTAAATTCCCGATCACATTGACCGAAGACGGCAGTAAGGATGAGATGTTCTCTCACTTTGGGAAAACACTGGCAGTGGGTCACTGGCATAACGACATGCCAGGTTTGACGCCGGAGGCTAAAATTATTGCTTACAGCGAAGGCTGTCCGCGGCAGATCGTTGCCTATTCAGACCGCGTCTTTGGTTTCCAGTGCCACATGGAGCTCACATTGGACGTTGTAGAACGGCTGATCGCTCATTCTGAGAAAGACCTGAGCCGTGCAGCAGAATATCGTTTCGTTGACACGCCTGAAGCGCTCCGGGCGCACGATTACAGTGAAATGAATCAAGTACTTTTTGGCTTTTTGGATAAGCTGGAAGCACGTTACACAGCAGCGCAAGCATAATGTTATGCTCGGTGAGCTTGCCATCGGTTTTGATTTTAATGTCCGCTCCTGGCACAGAGCGGACAAGCTACCTGATTTGAAGGTCCGCTATGAGCGAGAAGCGGAAAAGTGCTCTGGTAGGTTGTACACGGACCTGGGCATTAGAGCTTGCTCAATTCGGGATCAGCCTGTTGATGGTGGAGGAAGCCAGGGAGAACGTTAGAAACGTTCAGAAACTCTGTTGAAATAGACAAACGCCTATCCAGGGCTGCAATTTGATATTGTCGCTGTTAGTAAGATATTTTTAACCTGTCTTATCCAATAAATACACTGATGCATTTAAGCGAGAATTATGAGTTTAAAGCCGCGTAGAATCGTTTTAATTCCTGGGTTTATGCTGAATGAAATGCTTTGGCATGAATTTGAAACATACCTGCCGTCAAACTGTATTGTTCATCATGCATCTGTAACTGAAGGACGAACCATTCATGATGTAGTGCAGCATTTGATTACTCTTCTGCCTGAGAAGTTTTCTTTGATAGGTTTTTCGATGGGAGGATATATTGCCCGACAACTGGCAGCAGAATTCCCTGAACGTGTAGAGTCCTTAGTGCTTATTGCCAGTTCCTTACGGGAAGATACGCCGTTAGAAGCTGAAGCAAAGCGGAAAAGCGTGCAGTCATTGTCCCCCACAACCTTTAAGGGGCTGAGCAGACATGCTATTGCCCGGTCACTCCACCCTCTAAACACATCAAATCAGGATATGATTTCAGCTATCCAGAAAATGGGATGCTCTCTGGGATTTGAAGCCTTCATCACGCAATCATCCTTATCCAGGCAAGGTATACCTTCTGCAACGATACGTTGTCCAACGCTGGTTATCGCCAGTGAAGATGATGCCATCCGTTCGATGAAGGAGGCAGAAGAATTGGTCGAAGCCATACCTTATGCGTCGTTAAGAATCATTCTGGATTGCGGCCATATGATTCCGCTCGAACAGCCCAGGGAGTTGGCAAGAATTATTGTTGAATGGATCCCTGCTACGTAAATTATTGGGGGTTTATCCGGCAAAAATCCGGATTTACTTCATCGGGGTAAGTTCCGCTCCTGGCTCAGAGCGGACATTCCCCTTTGCCGACGTGAAAACCGCTATTGCCTGACCTCATTCTGGTCAGCCAGATGTTCTGTCCCGCCGCCCTGCCGGCGGCCTCTATCTCAGTAATACCTGTATCAGTTGAACGACGATATACACTCCCGCTACCACCTGTATGATTCGAAATCCCCATCTCAGATAGCGCCATTGATAACGTTCGCTGGCATCAGCGGCTTCAATCGCGGGATCATAGCGTTTTCTTTTCCTGGTTCTGAAGGTATCGAATCCCCACAGGATGAGAAGAATGATGATGATGATTTTTTCAACGATAAGATGGTTCACAAAGAGAGACTCCGGTCTTCTCACGGTTACAGGCAGAATAGATAAACCGCCTGGATGTAGCCACCACTAAATGTAGGGGTACCTGAAGACGAAGCCAGGCCTTCCTGGATTATCTGTCTTATGACCGCGTAAACGCATAGCAACGCCATAAAAGCGACATTCTTTTCCGACACATGCTGCGGGAGTCCCCTTCTCCGACGCCTCAGGCTGGGTGATAAAACGACGGCGGCTGCCCGGTCACGCGGCGGAACATGGTGGCGAAAGAGGACGCATTGTCGTATCCAAGGGATAATGCCACTTCGTTCACCGGTTTGCCTGCTATCAACCATGCCAGGGCGCTCACCACGCAGGCTCGCTGTCGCCAGGCGGAAAACGACAGGCCCAGCTGCTTCAGGAAATGGCGGCGAAAGGTACTAGGACTCATAAACAGCGCCCTGGCCCAGCGCGCCGCAGGATCATGGATAGAGGGGTTAAGCAAAAAAGCCTGACAAAGCGCCAGCAGCGCCGGATGCTGCGGCAACGGAATGTCAAATTCGCGGACCGGCATGGCGGCCAGTTCCAGCAACATCAACTGTATCAGCGCGCGATCGCGTGGGCTGTCGTACAACGGTGGTAAATCCACAGCCTCAAGCAGTAGCTGGCGCAACAGCGGCGAGACGCTGATCACTTCGCAACGACGGTGTTTAATGAAAGCGGCCACACAATCTGGCTCAATATACAAGCTACGCGTGGTCACCCCTGCAAATCTGACGGCATGCACGGTTTCAGGGGGGATCCAGACAGCGTGTTGCGGAGGAACCACCCATTCTCCGTCCTGCGTAGTGACATACATCAGTCCGGTCGCGCCATACAGTAGCTGTGCGCGACGATGCTGGTGCGGGGGCAGGATAAATCCCTGCGCATAGTCATTACCTAACGCCACCACATCACGATCGAGTCGATCGACCTCGTCAATTTTTACGTTGCGCACACCTGCCTCCCTCTGACCGATTTACAAAGGTAATTGAGCGCTACGCAAATGGGAAGCAGTACGCGACCGGTATAAGCTGCTCGCTCATTTTCAGGTCGGGGATACTCTCTTGAATGAGATCGTTATTATTGCGCTGGCAGGCTTTACTACCGGCATTACCACGGTGCTGTTCGGCTTCGGCGGCGGCTTTGTGGTGGTGCCCTTTGTCTATCAACTGATGCTCCGGCAGCCGGCTACCTCAACGGCGGTGATGATATTTAACGCCGGCTGGGTCAGCTATCGAAACTGGCGGGCGGGCAGGCTTGCCGCGCAGACGCTGTTTCCGTTGTTATGGTTTATTGCCATTGGGGCGGTGGTAGGCTCCTGTCTGGCGGGGATATTGAGCGAGAATATCGTTCGCGCGCTGTTTATTCTCTATATGCTGGCAACCATCAGCGATTGTTTGTTGCGCAAGGGTTTTTTCACGGGCAGCGCTCGGCGTCGCCTGTCCCTGCCAGTGGTCACCGGCGGCGGTGTGATTATCGGTACGATCGCCGCATTGCTGGGCGTGGGCGGCAGCGTCATGACGGTGCCCCTGCTACGGCGACACGGGTATGCAATGCAGGAGTGCGTTAGCGCATCCAACCCGCTTTCTTTGCCCGTGGCGCTATGCGGGGCTGTGACCTATGCCGTCATTGGCTGGCACAGCATTCCGCTGAGCGGATTTTTGGGGTTTATCAGCCTGAAAATTTTAGGCCTGCTCGTCCTGACCGGCTGGGCCGGGATAGTGTTTAGCCGCCGGGCAATCCCTGCGGTACCTGATATATGGTATGCGCGCATCTATGTGCTGCTGCTGTGCCTGGTACTCCTCGCCATGCTTATTCAATAATCAAATTACATTCTGGTAAACCGGTGTAATAGACGCGACCGGGCGGAGCCCTCTCCCTGAAGAGAGGGCCAGGATCAGGGGCAACAAGCTACCCGCGATACGGATGGGTTTCGCGCCAGTGGTCGGCAATCTGCTGCCGGGTGCAGACCCACACCTTGTCGTGCTGCTGGATATAATCAAGGAAACGCTGCAGCGCGCGGAAACGGCCCGGGCGCCCCAGCAGCCGGCAGTGCATTCCCACGGACATCATCTTCGGCGCGGTTTCACCCTCGGCGTACAGCACGTCAAAGCTGTCTTTCAGATAGGTATAAAACTGCTCCGCGGTGTTGAATCCCTGGGCGGTGGCGAAGCGCATGTCGTTGGCGTCGAGGGTATAAGGCACGATCAGGTGCGGCCGCTGGCTGCCGTCGCTGCAGGTCACTTCGCTCCAGAAAGGTAAATCATCGCCGTAATAATCGCTGTCGTAGTCAAAGCCGCCGTGCTCCACCACCAGCTGGCGGGTGTTAGGGCTGTCGCGGCCGGTATACCAGCCGGTGGGTGGCTTGCCGAACAGGTCGGTCAGCACCTGCACCGCTTTGCGCAGATGCTCGCGCTCCTCGGCAATATCCATGTGCTGATAGTGGATCCAGCGCCAGCCGTGGCTGACCACATCGTAATCCGCGGCCTTGATCGCCGCCACAATCTCCGGATGCCGCGCCAGCGCCATCGCCACGCCGAAGACCGTCAACGGCAGCCCGCGCTGGCTGAACTCGCGATGGATGCGCCAGAACCCTGCCCGGCTGCCGTACTCATAGAGTGAATCCATCGACATATGGCGCGCCGGGTAGCTGGCGGCGCCGATAATATCGGACAGGAACTGTTCCGAACCCGCATCGCCATGCAGGACGTGATTCTCCGCGCCTTCCTCATAGTTGAGGACGAACTGCACCGCGATCCGCGCCCCACCCGGCCAGCGCGCGTGCGGCGGCTCCCCTGCGTAACCTCGCAGATCGCGAGGATAGTGTTCCTGGTTCTCTCCCATCTCCTGCCCCTTTTAAAATGGATTTAACGACTGAAACTGTCCGCTTAACGCTTTTTTCTCCGGGAACGCTAAGTCCCCATGCTTGCTGGTCGCCAGGCCCAGCGCGACCAGCGACTCCACCATCTTCACCGCCGCGCTGACGCCATCGATCACCGGCACCCGCAGCTCGCGGGTCAGCTCCTGCGCCAGGGTCGCCATCCCGCCGCAGCCAAGAACAATCGCCCCGCTGCCATCCTCTTTCAGCGCGCGAATGCAGCGCTCACGCACTTTCTCCTGTGCCAGGCCACTGCCGTCTTCCAGCGCCAGCACCGGCAAGTCAATGGCGTGTAGCGCCGCGCAATGTTGATGAAATCCGTACTGGTGCAGCAAATGACGGGCGATGATCAGCGTGCGCGGCAGCGTGGTCACAATGGAGAAACGGGTGGCGACCATCGTCGCCATATGCATCGCCGCTTCCGCAATACCGGCCCCTGGGCCAGCTCCCGCGCCGCCAGCAGCCCCGGGTCGCCGAAGCAGGCGATCACATGCCCATCCACCCCCTGCTCCCGTCCGGCCCTGATCTGCTCCAGCACGCCGACCGCCGCGATGGCTTCGTCAAAGTGGCCCTCAATTGACGGCACCCCGGCGCGGGGACAGACCGCAAGGATCTCGGTGCCCGGCGCAGCGACCGCACGCGCGGCAGCGCCTATCGTTTCGGTCATCGCCAGGCTGGTGTTGGGGTTAATCACTTGTATACGAACGGAAGACATCACGACTCCTTGTGGCCGGCGAACAGCCGGGAAAAATCGGGCAGGCTGACGCCATCGCGCTCGAAGCACAGGCTGGCGACAATATGATCAAAATGGTGCATCAGCGCCTCGCTGAGCGGCTGCAGGGCTTTATCCCGCAGCAAACCGACCAACTGCTGGTGATCGTCGCAACGGCAGCCCTGTCGCCAGGGGGCGCCCCAGGCGGCAATCACTAAAGAGGAGCGCTGGCTGAGGCGGGTCACCATCTCGGTGAGCACCGGGTTGCCGGAGATAGCCTGCAGCTGAATATGAAAGTCAGCGGAGTGGCGGATCGCCGCCGGGCCGTCGTGCGCCGCATGGGCCTGCTGTTCACGCTGAATAATGTTCTCCAGCGCCGCCAGATGCGGCGGCTGACAGCGCGCGATGACATCGGGGAGATTGGCGACCTCGAGCAGCGCCCGGGTGCGAAAGATCGCCTGGGACTCTTCCACGCTCGGGCTGGTGACGTGTGCACCACGTTTGGGCGTCAACGTGACCAGTTGCACAGCGGCGAGTCGTTGCAGCACCTTTCTGATGCCGGTGCGGCTCACGGCGAACACCTCCGCCAGCGCCTCTTCCGGCAGTTTGCTGCCCGGCGGCAGCTGATGTTCGACGATAGCCGTCATCAGCGCCTGGTAAATGCTTTCGTCCTTGTCCTGCAGCGCTGGCGCGGCCTGGAGACGATGTTCATTATTCATTAACCCACTCCGGTTTCACTTATCGATAGCAGATCGTATACATAAAATTTATTTTTTGTATACAAGATTCATCATTCTGGCCTGGATCCTGCAATAGCCTCAGCAATCCATATCAAAGGGTTTTCATTCAGAGGAGCAGGTTTCATGCCACATTCATCCCACACGCAGCAGACGAAGACTCACGAGGCGGCCGCCGGCTACAGTCCGCGGCTATGTAATGACGATCTGGCGCCGACCCGCGACCAGAACTGGAGCTGGTACAATATCTTTTCATTCTGGATGTCGGACGTGCACAGCATGGGCGGCTACGTAGTGGCGGCGAGCTTCTTTACGCTTGGGCTGGCCAGCTGGCAGGTTCTGCTCTGCCTGCTGGTGGGCATCTGTATTGTCCAGCTGTGCGCCAACCTGGTGGCGAAGCCGAGCCAGATGGCCGGGGTGCCTTACGCGGTGATTTGTCGTCAGGCGTTTGGCGTTTTCGGCGCCAATATCCCGGCGGTGATCCGCGGGCTGATCGCCTTTGCCTGGTACGGCATTCAGACCTATCTGGCGGCGAATGCCCTGATGCTGGTCCTGCTCAAGTTCTGGCCCTCCCTAGCCTCGCTGACCAGCAGCAGCTTTCTCGGGCTGTCGCCCCTAGGCTGGCTGAGCTTCGCCACTATGTGGCTGCTGCAGGCGATGGTGTTCTGGCATGGCATGAACGCCATCAAACGCTTTATCGATATCGCTGGTCCGGCGGTTTATGTGGTGATGCTGGCGCTGGCCGGCTGGATTGTATACAAGACTGGTCTGGACGGTATCTCCTTTACCCTCGCCAGCAAATCCCTGAGCGCCGGCGAGCAGACCTGGCAGATGATCACCGCCACGGCGCTGGTGGTCTCCTACTTCTCCGGGCCGCTGCTTAACTTCGGTGACTTTTCCCGCTACGGCAAAAGCATGGGCGAGATCCGCCGCGGTAACCGCTGGGGACTGCCGTTTAACTTTCTGCTATTCTCGGTGGTTACCGTGGTGATTGTCTCCGGCACCCAGTCGCTCTTTGGCAAAATGATCACCGACCCGATCGAAACCGTCAGCCGCGTGGGTAACGATCTGGCGGTGGCCATCGGCCTGCTGACCATGATCACCGCCACCATCGGCATTAATATCGTGGCTAACTTCGTCTCGCCGGCCTTCGATTTTTCCAACTGCGCGCCACAGAAAATCAGCTTCCGTACCGGCGGGATGATTGCCGCGGTGGGCTCGATACTCCTGACGCCGTGGAATCTGTTTAACTCGCCGGAGCTGATCCACTATACCCTCGACGTGCTGGGCGCCTTTATTGGCCCGCTGTTTGGCATCCTGATCGCCGACTTCTACCTGATCAAACGCGGCCGGGTGTCAGTGGACGATCTGTTTGACGATACGCCGCAGGGTAAATACTGGTACCGCAACGGCTTTAACCCGAAAGCGATTGCCGCCCTGCTGCCGTCGGTGGGCCTGGGGCTGATTATCAGCTTTATTCCGGCCCTGCATGAAGTGGCGAACTTCAGCTGGTTTATCGGCGTCTTCCTCGGCGCCACCACCTACCGCTGGCTGGCTCGCGACGAGCGCGAAGTGCAGGCGAAAGCTGCCTTCCGCTCCGGCGCGGTGGCGCAAAAAGAGTAACCTTCCCCTTCTGCCGCGGCGTCTGGCCGCGGCAGGCTGCAAACTGGCACCAATCTTGCTGTTTATCACTATTCCCAGAGCGTTAAGAGAAGGCAGGTTCGATGATGGATTACCAGACCGCGGTGCGCGGTGCATTTTTTGATATCGCCGGCGTGGCGGAGACCCCGGATGAGGTGGCCGCCCAGGCCCGCTATCTCGATGATGGCTTGTTGTTCCTGCAGGAGGGGAAAATTATCGCCCTGCTGCCATGGCAGGAGGGGGAAGCCTTTCTGCATCCCCTGAAGGGCTATGTCGATCTGAGGGGTAAGCTGCTGCTGCCGGGGTTCGTTGATGCCCACGTTCACTATCCGCAGACCGAGATGATCGGCGCCTTTGGCGAACAGCTGCTGGAGTGGCTCACCACCTACACCTTCCCGGTGGAGAGCCAGTTTGCCGATGCGGATTACGCGCAGGAGATAGCGCAGTTTTTTGTAAATCAGCTGATAAGCCATGGCACCACCACCGCGCTGGTGTTTTGTACGCTTCATCCTGCGTCCGTGGAGGCCCTGTTTACCGAGGCGTTGCGCCTGAACATGCGCCTGCTGGCCGGTAAGGTGATGATGGATCGCCATACGCCGGAGTATTTAACCGAAACCGCCGAACAGAGCTATCGCCAGACCCGCGAACTGATCCAGCGCTGGCACCAGCGAGGCCGTCTGGGCTACGCTATTACGCCGCGTTTCGCCCCCACTTCCACACCGGAACTACTACAAGCAGTTCAGCGGCTGCGGGAGGAGTTTCCTGATACCTGGCTGCATACCCATCTGAGTGAAAACCTTAATGAAGTTGCGTGGGTAAAGCAGTTATGGCCGGAGCATGAGCACTATCTTGATGTTTATCATCACTATCAATTGACCGGAGCGCGCAGCGTCTTCGCCCACGGGATACATCTGGCGGAGAAAGAGTGGCGGTGTCTGCATGAGACCGGTTCGGCAATCGCCTTTTGTCCTACGTCAAACCTGTTTTTAGGTAGCGGGCTATTTCGCCTGCCCGCCAGCTGGCAACATCAGGTCCGGATCGGCATCGGCAGCGATGTGGGCGCCGGGACCACCTTCAGCCTGCTGCGCACCCTCGGCGAGGCCTATAAAGTGGCGCAGCTACAGAGCTATCGCCTGCGCGCCAGCGAAGCGTTTTATCATGCGACGTTGGGCGGCGCGCACGCGTTACGCCTGGATGACAAAATTGGTAATTTCCAGTCGGGAAAAGAGGCCGATTTGGTGGTTATCGACCCGGCGGTGACGCCGCTACAAAAGCTGCGCGGCGCACGCTGTCATGATGTCTATGAGCAGCTGTTCGTATTGATGACCTTAGGCGATGAACGAAACATTAGTGAGACCTGGGTCAATGGCCAACAGGTATGGTGTAACGAAGGCTGAACCGCTGCCCGGCACTTTATTCTGACCGGGCAGCGGACTCAACTTAACTTCCGCGATAGGTCGACCAGCCGCCGGGGGCAATTAAAAACGGCAGATGAAAATGGTCTTTGTCCTCGGCGGTGATCATAAAATCGATCTGCGCCTGCCGGTACAGGGTCTGGCGGCCATCGCACGCAAACCACGATTGCAGTTCGGCCACCAGCTGATAGTTGCCGGGACGCAGTTGTCCCGTCGCCAGCTCGCCCAGGCGGCCATGGCTG
>OGIV01000762.1_pt1 | contig 22167 bp, 19 predicted proteins | sample 1571861 | NCBI WGS metagenome assembly OGIV01 (sample SAMEA2582099, study PRJEB24529) | metagenome | biome: Human gut stool | place: China | collected 2011 | reverse complement strand
TCCGGAAACGGCGGCTACAATCGAAGGCAACGCCATGCTTAAAGCGCGTTGGGTGAAGGACAAATACGGATACGACTGCTTTGCCGACGACACCGGTTTGGAGGTGACGGCGCTTGACGGACGTCCGGGTGTCTACTCCGCACGTTATGCAGGCGAGGACTGCGATTCGGAGCGCAACATAGACAAGCTGCTCGGTGAATTGGCTGGAAAGACCGACCGCACAGCGCGTTTCCGCACGGTGATAGCACTTATTGAAGGCAGTGAAAGCATTGAATTTGAGGAAAAAATAGAGGGAACAATTGCCACAGAGCGTCATGGAGAAGGTGGATTCGGATACGACAAAGTGTTTCTTCCGGAAGGCAGCGACCGCACTTTCGCAGAAATGGAGTCGGCAGAAAAAAATGCCATCAGCCATCGCGCAAGGGCTACAAAAAAACTTATAGACTATTTAAAAAAGACACTATGATAAAGAGAATATGTTTGGCAGTTGCATTACTGATTGTGATGGCTGTTGTACCGGCGAAGTCCCAGCAAGTGGGCAGTTGGAGCATTTATCCCGTATTTTCGGGCAACAACAACAATTCGCTTGTCGACGCCGACAACAAGGTGTTCTATCTCGCCGACGGTTGGTTGTATTCCTACGACAAAGATAACGATGAGTCGGTGTTTTATACGAAAATGAACGGAATGTCGGACACTGACATTTCGGGCATATACTATAACTACGACAAGAAATTTTTGCTTGTGGCATACAGCAACTCAAACATCGACATTGTGCGCGAAAACGGACGTGTTGACAATGTGCCTGACCTCAAAAGCGTTATTCTCACAGTGTCGAAAGCAATCAACAGCGTGGATTTCAGTGGCGATTATGCATACATTGCCACTGATTTCGGATATATGGTGGTAGACTGCAAAAAATGTGTGGTAAAAGAGTCGTTCAACTATGGAAAGGCTTTCAAGTCGATTGTAGTGACCGACAAAAACATATTTGTCACGTTCGACAAAAAAATCTATGTGTCGTCGGTTGGTGAGAGTCATTATGAACTGAGCAGTTTCAAGGAAACCAATATCAAGCAGGAAATGCATTTGCTGAAAATAGACAACAACAGTATGTTGACCACGACTGGTTGGTTTTATTATATAAAAATAGGAGAGGATCCTACCAATCTTGCAATGTCGGTTATAGAGAAGTCGGCGCCGTCGAACGTGTCGATGTCGGGCAGCAATATGGTGGCTTCGTATAAGGAAAAATATATCGTTGTAAGCCCGGATGGAACGTCGCAGACAGTGGCGATGCCTTCGGAAATCGACGGTAGCCATCTGTCAACAATCGATGGCAAAGGATTGTGGAATCTCGACAGCAACGGATTGAAGGAGTTTTCAATCTCCGACGGCTCTGTCACCATTCTTCACGACACTTATCGCCCAAACACCTCTACCGTCAGCGAGCCTTACTACCTCACTTATCAAAACGGCACGCTGTATTCTATGAATTCGGGAGCTAATTATAAAAGTGCTACGCATCTTTTACCTGTTATGCTGGGTTCTTTAAAAGATGGTGTTTGGAAAAATTTAGAGCCAGTTGATGTTGAAATACATAACAAGAGCTACCAATCATTAATAGATCCTTATGGAATGGCTATAGATCCATTTGATTCTGAAAAAATTTGGTTTGGTTCTTTTTTTGAGGGTATATATTGTGTAAAAAATGGTGAACAGGTTCAGAAAATAGACCATCTGAATTCTCCTATGTATTTGGATTTTTTAGTATGTGTCAGCGACTTGAAATTTGACAAAGAAGGAAATTTGTGGTTTTCTTTCTATAATTTCAACAAGACAACATACGCACCTTTGTATATTTTACCAAAGGACAAACTTTATAAAGAAAATCTGACTGCCGACGATTTTATATCTATTGATTTAGGCAATTTTGCCACAACGTATGGCAGCCAGTTATGCATTTCTAAAGATAGCAGATACGTGTTGTTGGCATCAAATATGTGGAAATCAAAACTGGCTATAATTGACACCAATGGTACATTGACTGATATTTCAGATGATAGGGTTGCAATTGTAACAACCTACAATGATCAGGACGGAAAAAATTTTGATATAGGACATATAAATTCTATCAAGGAAGATAATGGAAAATATTGGCTTGCTACAAATGTAGGCGTTGGTTTGATAAACAATATAAAAGCTGCTTTTTCTGGAAATGTGGTTGTGAATAGAGTGAAAGTGCCTCGTAACGATGGTACAAATCTTGCCGACTACTTGCTTGATGGTTTATGTATTAATGACATAGCCATTGATGGAGCAAATAGAAAATGGTTTGGATCCTCTGCATCGGGATTATATTTGACCAGTAGCGACGGCAGTGAGATATTGGAGCTTTTTTCTACGGAAAACAGCCCGTTGACAAGTGATGAGATAACATCTGTTGCATGCAGCACAGATGATAATCGCGTGTTTATAGGAACAAAGAAAGGTACACTTGTCTATGAAAGTGACGCTGCGCCGTCTCAAGATGACTACAGTGATGTCTATGCTTATCCTAATCCAGTGCGTCCTGACTATAGCGGACATATCACAGTGGCAGGACTTATGGACAATTCTCTCGTGAAGATTACAGACTCTATGGGCAACCTTGTTTATTCAGGACGCTCCACAGGAGGTATGTTTGTTTGGAACGGACTCAACAGCGAAGGTTCACGCGTGAACACGGGTGTATACTATGTATTTGCATCGCAGAATGAAAACGATAAATCGAGCGGCTGTGTCACTAAAATTTTGGTAGTAAAGTAAGTTTTTAAGAATATATGACGGAATCAAACAAAAAGGGTAAAAGTATAAAGGAGCGGATATTATCGGCAAAAAGGTCACAGAAGATACGTTTTGCTATTGTCTCAGTGCTGTTTTTCGCATTTTTGACATGGCTTGGCAACTGGTGGTTTCTGATGGTTTATCCCGTTTTGGTCGACATCTATCTGACGCGCTATGTGCGTTGGGACTGGTGGCGCACGTCGAAATCGTCGGTAGTGCGTACAGTGATGAGCTGGATAGACGCTATTGTCTATGCCCTTGTGCTTGTATATATAATTTTCACATTCATTGGTCAGAACTACAAGATTCCGTCTTCTTCATTGGAGAAAACGCTTCTTGTGGGCGACTATCTGTGGGTCAACAAGATGTGCTACGGGCCGCGTGTGCCTATCACTCCAATCCACTTTCCTCTTTGTCAGAACACGTTTCCTATAATCAACACAAAGAGCTATCTCGACCATCCGGAAAACGAATACCGTCGTCTGAAAGGATTCCGTAAGGTTGAACGCAATGACATCGTTGTGTTCAACTTCCCGGCTGGCGACACTATTGCCTACAATGTGCAGAATCCGGATTACTATACAAGTTGCTACATTGAAGGTTTCAAGCAGCAGAATCCAACATCGCTGCATGAATATTACAGCTACGAGTTCGGCAAGCGTTGCATTGAGCTGGGACGCCGTGTGGTAAACCAGCATCCGGAATATTTCGGAAAGGTGATGTATCGTCCGGTGGACCGTCGCGAGAACTACGTGAAGCGTTGCATCGGTTTGCCTGGCGACTATCTGAAGATTGTCGACCAAACGGTGTATATCAACGGCAAGCCGCTTGATGAACCGGAAAATTTGCAGTTCAACTATGACATCTATACCAACGGACAGTCGATCAGCGATGAGGATTGGGAAAAGGCAGGCATCAGTCTTGCTGACCGCAATGCTCCGGTTGCCAATGCCGATGGTGAGATGGTCTACGACAAGAAGATGAACCGCGATGGATCTTTCTATTCCGGAGGTGTGCCTCTGACAAAAAAGGCGGTGGCTTATTTCAAATCGTTGCCTTATGTCACGGCTGTGGAGCGCTCGGAAGTGATGGAGCCGTGTCCGCCTTATCCTATTACGCGCTATTACGGATGGACGCGTGCCAACTATGCCACAAATATAGCTCAGGGCGGAATGTGGATACCTAAAAAGGGTGTGACGCTGAAGCTTAACATGTTCAATCTGCCTGTTTATGAGCGATGCATCCGCAACTATGAGCGAAACGACTTGCAGGTGCGCGACGGCAAAATATTCATCAACGGCAAACAGACCGACTCTTATACGTTCAAGATGGATTACTATTGGATGATGGGCGACAACCGAGACAATTCGCTCGATTCGCGCTATTGGGGGTTTGTGCCTGAAGACCACATAGTAGGCACGCCGATGTTTGTCATCATATCATTCGACGAGGATAAACCGTTATTCTCTGGAATCCGTTGGAACAGAATCTTCAAGGATGCAAATCCCGACAAGTAGAATAAGATGGACACATTGAAAGCAGTGTTCAGCTCCAGATATGCGGGCAGCGTAGACTATTACGCTGCCATGCTTCGTTATGGCAAGGTGGCGATAGATTTGTCGGAGCCTTTCGACAAGCACCACAAGCATCTTAACCGTATGGACATTGTTGGCACAAACGGATGCCAGCAGCTGTCGGCGTCGCTGCAAAAGCCAAACAGGCGGATGGCGGTGGGAGAGGTGGCGCTTTCCAGTCACGGCAATTGGCGACATACGCATTGGGGTGCGTTGTTCTCGGCTTACGGACGCACTCCGTTCTTCGACTATTTTGCAGATGATTTGAAGCAAATCTATACAGACGAGTCGATACAAACAATAGCATCGCTTAATTTGACGTTGCACGCCGCTGTAATCGATTTTCTCGACTTGGATATAGAAACAACCGTTATTGACAATAAAAACGATTTGGCGGTCTCTGACGCCCTCAATCTACGCGACGGTGTGCTGACGGAGCAAACACTCGAGCCATATTATCAGATATGGTCGTCAAAATTTGGATTTCAGTCCAATCAGAGCATTCTCGATTTGCTTTTCAACGTAGGCCGCGAGGCTGTCTTTGTGCTGAGAAACGCATAAATGGTTTTTCTATAAAGTTCCAAGAGAAGATGGCAAGTGCTATTGTCAAAAATACAGAGAGCGCAAGTGCCAACGAAAAGCTGTATTCGTGTATTTTATAATGTAGAATTGTTTGTATGACAGGAAAATGAAACAAATAGATGCCATATGCCACATTGCTGTATTTTCCAATAAAATTTAGATATCTGAAGTTATATGCAATCCCTATTATAATGATGGCGAATGCAAATGGTGCAAGATATTCAAATACGATGAATTCTGATTTGAATAAATATATAAGCAAAGCGCAGGGAAGGAGAATCTTTATATTTTTCTGAAATTTGTCAAAAAACATTAGAATGGCAGTTCCTGAATAAAAATAGACCAGTTGACTTACCATTTGTCTGCCTAAAATTAAATAAAAATCGTTGTTTGTTATGTCGTAAAGATATTCAAAACATTCACGATAAGAGATTGATATGGCAAAAATCAGTAAAAGAACGATTTTTTTGTTCCATCGTTTGAAAAAATAAAAAGAAATGGGGACTGAAGCATATAGCATAACTTCAACTTTCATTGTCCATAATGAGCCATTGACTGCTGGCATTATGTTGTCTGTAAATACACCAGGAAGACACGGTTCTAAAAAATTCAAGAAACATACATTGGAGACAATGTATTTATACAATTGTGGAGAGGTAAAATATTCAGAAACTGTCATTGTCGACAAAAACAATCCTCCAATAAAGCATAAGAAAACAATGAATATGTATGGTGGCAATATGCGCCGAGCCCGTTTTTTTATATAATCATTTAACTGTGGTTTCTTCAGAAAACTATAGTATACGAGAAAGCCACTGAGTATGAAGAATCCAGAAACAGCTTCTCCGCTACTTGTTATCCAATTGAAATTATTTGCGCCAGACAGTATTGAAAAATGGGCAAAAACCACAATAAAAGATAGATAATAGCGTATTATGTCAAAGCAATTGTCGCCTTTTATCAATTCTTGGCTTTTGTCTGAAATAAGTTTCATCATAATTTATTTGCGCATATTTTTCAAATAGTTGTCAGAACATCCTGCGCTCTGCCCAGTTGCCGCAGCACAGATTTCTATAAAATTTGTACAAATATAACTACTTATATTCAAAAATGCATATACAAACCTATGATTGTGACTTCTACTGATTCTCTTTGTTGATAAGATTCACCACAACTTTCACCATCACGTCCTTCTCTTCTGTGCGGCTCTCGGCTATCATCAGAGTGAGCGCTACGAGAGTGTTGTCGGCTATGCGCTTATGTCCGTCTTTTGCATAGAGCACACGGTTGTTGTTGAGAAACCAGAGAAAGAGCATTGCGGCGATACGCTTGTTGCCGTCGCTGAAAGAGTGGTTCTTCACAACAAGATACAAAAGCATTGCGGCTTTTTCTTCTACCGACGGATAGAGTTCCTCTCCACCGAAGGTCTGATAGATTTGTCCGATGCTGCTCTTAAACGAGTCGTCCTTCTCATTGGCAAACCACTTGCTGCCACCGAACTTCTCTTTCAATGCGTTGATAACCTCCATTGCATTGTCGTAAGTGGCGCGGAATGGCTCTTCCTTGGTTGTCTTTGAGATGGAGAGCGACTGATAGTCATACTGGTCGAGTGTGTCGAGCGCATATACATAGTCGGAGATAACGTTGAACAACCCGCTATACTCGTCTGTGGTCACATTGTCCTGCAAGACAATGGAGCGCGACATGAGGCGCACAACATCCTTAAGATCGTTGTAGCGGTCGAGTTTTATCTGTTGGTTGACAACGTAGCCCTTGATGAGGTATTGTTTGAGTACGGAGGTTGCCCATTGGCGGAATTGTACGCCTTGCCTACTCTTTACTCTATATCCTACAGAAATGATTACATCAAGATTATAGAACGGAACAGGTTTGTCGGAATTAGCAACACGCATTTTTTGCGTGTTGCTTTCCTTTGCCAATTCTCCATCTGCAAAAACATTGTTTATATGTTTGCGTATTGTCTTTGCATCGCGGTCAAAAAGCATAGCCATTTGATTTGCACTCAGCCACACTGTCTCATTTTCCAGCTTTACATTAAGCTGTACGCTTCCGTCTTGCGAGTGGTATATTTCGATTGAATTGTTCATTTTTGTTTTCTTTTTGTAGGGTTAAAAACCAATCGCAAAAAGCCTTTGTCAGAACATTCTGCGCTCTGCCCAGTTGCCGCGGTCGAGGTTGCGGTAGCCGATAGCCTCCTGGATGTGGTAGGTGAGCACGCGGTCGCTGCCTTCAAGGTCGGCGATGGTGCGCGCCACGCGGAGGATGCGGTCGTAGGCGCGTGCCGACATGTTGAACCGCGTCATGGCGTCTTTCAGTTTTTCGAGTCCGGCAGCGTCGGGCTGCGCATATTGGTGCATCAGTGCGGTGGTCATCTGGGCGTTGCAGTGCACGCCTTTGATGCCTTCATAGCGGCGTGTCTGTATTTCGCGCGCCCGGATCACGCGTTCGCGTATGGCTGCGCTGCTCTCGGCCGGGGCGGTCGACGAGATGTCGTCAAATTCCACTGGCGCCACCTCCACCTGCAGGTCGATGCGGTCGAGGAGCGGTCCGGAGATGCGGTTGAGATAGTGCTGCACCGCGCCGGGTGCGCAGATGCATTGTTTTGTGGGATGGTTGTAGTATCCGCACGGACAGGGGTTCATCGATGCCACAAGCATGAACCCTGCGGGATAGTCCACGGTGTATTTTGCGCGCGAGATGGTGATATGGCGGTCTTCGAGCGGTTGGCGCATCACTTCGAGCACCTGACGGCTGAATTCCGGAAACTCGTCGAGAAAGAGGATTCCGTTGTGGGCAAGGCTGATTTCGCCGGGTGTGGGATAGGAGCCTCCGCCAACGAGAGCCACCGGAGAGATGGTGTGGTGGGGAGAGCGGAAAGGGCGTTGCGTCATCAGCATCGACCCTTGTTTCAGTTTGCCTGCAACGGAGTGGATTTTTGTGGTTTCGAGGGCTTCCTGCAGCGTCAGCGGCGGAAGAATCGACGGCAGGCGTTTTGCCATCATCGACTTTCCCGAGCCGGGCGACCCGATGAGCAGTATGTTGTGGCCGCCGGCGCACGCCACTTCGAAGGCGCGTTTCACGATTTCCTGACCCTTGACTTCCGAGAAGTCGAAGTCGAAATGGTCCACTTGGCGGCGAAACATCTCGCGCGTGTCGACCACGGTGGGCTGAAGGTCGTAGGTGTTGTTGAAGAAGCCGATTACCTCAAGGATGTTGTCGGCGCCATAGACGTTGAGGTTGTTGACCACGGCGGCCTCCATCACGTTGGCCTTTGGCACGATGATGCCGTCGAGTCCGTGTTCGCGTGCCTTTATTGCCATCGGAAGCACGCCTTTGATGGGTTGCAGCGAGCCGTCAAGGCTCAGTTCGCCCATTAGCATGAAGCGCTCCAGGCGGTCGGCTGTCACCTTTTCATCGGCGGCAAGCACCGCGATGGCAAGCGGAAGGTCGTAGGCCGACCCTTCTTTTTTCACGTCGGCGGGCGACATGTTGACCACCACCTTGCGGCGCGGAAACTCGATGCCGCACATCTTCACGGCAGAGAGGATGCGTTGGTAGCTCTCCTTTACGGCGGTGTCGGGGAGTCCGACAATGCAGAATCCGAATCCTTGTTCCACCGACACTTCTATCTTTATCATCAGGGCGTCGATGCCTTGCACGGCGGCTCCGTTGGTCTTGGTAAACATCTGTGTTATTTGATTTTTTTCTTGTTCAGGACGTCGCGCAGTTTATCAAACTGTGTGCCGCGGTAGATTTGTGTGCCGGTAGAGTCGGCGACGATGAAGTATGGCGAACCCTTGACGTTGAGGTCTACGATGGTCTTGTCGACAACGCCGCCGATGGCTTTGTAGTGACCCCATTTCACGGAATCTCCATCAATGGTGCGGCGCCAGTCAAGTGTGTCGGAGTCAAGACAGATGTCGACCATTTGCAGGCGGCTGCCACGACACAGTGTCTTCAGCGAGTTGACCGTTGTCTGGCGGTCGCTGTCTTCGTTGCGCCAGAAAAACAGGATGGTCGCCGTATGGTCGTAAGTGCGCACAATCACCAGCGAATCCTGGTCGTTGCGCAGTTTCAGCGAGGCCACTTTTTTCGATGTCAGGTCGCCGCTGTTTAAAAATTGCGAATACAGCGACAGCAGCTGCTCCGGTTTGGCTGCCTTGTCGATTTTCTTCAGCAACGCCTGTGCGTTGGGGCTGGAAATGTCGGAATAGTCGCACGTGAGCAGCAGCGTGCTTACCACATTTTTCGGATTCTTGCCTATATAGTCGGCTATCGCCTTGTCTGTGCGGTCGTTGCGCATCGCCTTGAAGTCGGCGGCATGTGCCCGGATAAAGTCGTTCCACTGCTCGTTGATGTCCGAGCCCGTCACCTTCAGGTTGTAGCGGTCGGCTATTGAGCCTTCAATCTTTATGTGGTCGCTGCCTTCCACTGCAAGGTGGGCAATCAGTTGCATCTGCGCGCTGTAGAGATAGACCACCGACAGGTCGGATGCCTTGCCGTCCACTTTAAACTCGCCGTTGACTGCCGGCACCCATTGCGACACGATTGAGTCGCCTGCCTGGTATACGATGCGCAGATTCTGTGTGCCAGCATCGGTCAGTTTGCCCTCGATGCTGAACGCGCTGTTGCCGCATGCTGTGCATACGGCAGCCGCTATGACGGCAAACAGCAGATATATCGTTTTTCTCATTGTAAAAATCATTTTCCTATAAGTTTTTTCAGTCGGTGGTGGAGCGCCTTTTCTTTCTTGTACTGTTGCAGCATCCCGACGGCAACGGTGCGCATCTTTTCCTCGTCGAGTCCAGCCACGCGGGCATAAGCCTCGGCGAAGCGCGCTGTCTCGTGCTCGCTTTGGATGTTGATGCTGCGGAAGTTGCGGTAGAGCCGTGCAGTGTCGTGCACGCCAAACAGCATCCGGTTTATGTCGACAAGCACAAACTCGAATCCGCCGTCTTTGTCGCGGCGATAGAGGATGTTGCCCTGCGAGAAGTCCTTGTGGTAAACGCCTTTTTGGTGGAGTGTAAGTGTGAAGCGGGCAAGCGATTCGAGCATCGCGCCCGAGTCGCTCATTTTGTGTTCCCATCCGCCAACAACGTCTCCTTCCCAGTAGCGGCACACGTAGTAGCTGCGGCGGAGCAGACCGCCGGCGCGCTCCTCGATGTAGGCTATGGGCTCCGGAGTGCCGATACCGAGCTTGCCGAGCGTCATCGCGTTGTCATACGACCGGCGCGCTTTGCCTTTCCGGAAGAAGGTGTAGGCAATGCGGTTTGCCAGCGACGGAACTCTGAATTCCTTCACCGTAAGGTCGATGCCGCCGATGGTGGCGCGGTAGATGCGGTTGCGTCCCTGAAAAATCTTTGTGCCGCACACGGCTATTGTCTCCGGGATTGACGACAACTCCTTGCGCAGATGCTCGAATTCCGGGTTTATTACTGTTTTTATCATTGGCACAGGCGGTTAGAAACTGTCGAAATGCAGGGGCAGGAGGTCTGCTACCCTGTCTACAACATAAATGCCGTCATCGCCGTATAGATAAATCTTCACCGGTTGCTTGCCGAGGGTCTCATACTCAAGGATAGACTGGCGGCAAGCGCCGCAGGGCGACACGGGGCAGCTCGTAAACTTTCCGTCTTTTTTGGCGGCGATGGCGAGTTTCTCAAACTTGGCTTCCGGATATTTTGAATGCGCGTAGTATACGGTGGTGCGCTCGGCGCACGTGCCCGACGGGAAAGCGGCGTTCTCCTGGTTGGAGCCGCCAACAATCTTGCCGTTCGACAGCAGCACCGCGGCGCCTACATGGAATTTGCTGTAGGGCGCATACGAATTTTCGGTCATAGCCTTTGCCTTGTCAACTAAAATTTTGTCCTCTTCAACGAGTTCATCATACTGATAAACCCGCACGTTGGTAGTGATCTTTAATTCTTTCATATCAATGAAGACTCGTTTATGCAAATGTAAGAAATATTTTTTATAAACGGACATCATCAATGTCAAAATGCGGAGACGCGCCGCTGTCTTGGCTTTTTTAACGGCTCAAAAAAAACAGCGGCGCGGCAATGCGTTTGTGTCCTTCTGTGTCTGTCGGCTTTGTCAGAATTCGTAGCCCAGACGGAAGCCTATGTTGGTCTGGTAGTAGCCATTGTCGCTGATGTCTGATTGAAAACTGTACTCAACGCCGGCGGTTAGCGAGTGGTTGTTTTTGAGAGCGAGGCGCATGCCGAGCACAATACTGTCGTATGAGCCGTGAATCTTGCCGAAGCCGTAGCCATAGCGTCCGCAGACAAACGGGGTGGTGCGGCGGTTGAGAAAGTTGCATCGCAGCTCGCCGAATATCGGCACAACAAGGCGTGTCGTTCCGTCGCAGAAAAACGAGTTAAACCCGATGCCGCCGCCAAAATAAAGATAGTTGTTGAATTGGAATCCATGCGACGTGGAGAAGCCGAGACTGTTGCCCGTATCTGTGTCTGAGGGATAAATCGTAAACAGATAATTGACGTCGTAAAAAGCTTTGTAGCCGCGCATCGTCAGCTTGCTGCGCACGGCGTCGGTGTTTGTCGGCGACTGTTGTGCGTTGGCGGCAAGTGCCAGCATCGCTATTGTGATAAAAGCCAGGAATCGTCTCATAATCTTTGTGCTTAAAATTCATAACCCAATTTAAATCCGAGATTGTCGTTGACAAAGTCGGTGTGGTCTGCCGAACCGTCGCCCAATTGGTTGTCATACTGGCACAGCAGGTAGATTGCATGGTGCTTCGGAAGTGAGTAGCGCACTCCCACTTGGAATGCGATATACGCACCGCGGATATCGCCGATGCCGTAGCCAAACCTGACATCGCCAAAAGGTGTAAACTTTTTGTCGTTTAACACATTTATTCTGAGTTCGCCGAAAACGGGAACCGTCAGATAGGTGTTGCCGCCGCTACGGTATAATTGGAAATCGGTGCCGCCGCCAAGAAACACGAAATTGTTGAATTGGAAGCCTGCCGACGCGCCGACGCTCCACTTGTCGGGGTCGTAGACGCCGCATAGGAAGCCTTCTTTGTCGGGCAACCCCCATTGGTAGCCTGCCTCGAACAGCATTTTATATCCGCGCATGGTGCGGCGGTTCTGATAGCGTAAAATCAGTTCTGAGTCGTCGTTCTGTTCTGCAGCCGGCGCCTCCTGTGCATATCCGCAAATCGCAGTCGCGAATATGAAAATCATAAAAAATAGTGCCTTTTTCATATCAAATCAGATTAATTTGCGTAAAAATAATTATAATTTGCGAATAAGCAAAATTATTTACAAAAAATGAGCGAAAAAGTGCTTAGCGACATAGTTTTGTCCATTGAATACTCTTGGGTTTAGGAAATTGAAACCGTGTTCAATCAGAATGCCGGTGTCAACTTCTTGATATTCCATATATTGGAACACGGAATCTACTTTTTGACGAAATTCTTCTTCGCTGAATTAATACCGACAGATTGAGCTTTGTCGTTGTCATCCGTCAGCGCGGCGTTTCAGCGGGTTGCAGACGGCTGGCTCATCGTTTTTTCATACACGCGCATCAAGTCGGCGCACAGCGTCTCGTCGGTGAAGCGCTTGATGTGTTCCCTGCCGTCGGCAATCATGCGCTGGCGCAGCGTTTCGTCGCCAAGCACGCTCTCCACAGCCTTTCTCATGCCCTCTGCGTCGTCGGGGTCGACATATATCGATCCCTGTCCGCCGGCCTCCTCAAGACACGAGCCGGTGCAGCCTACCGCCGGCACGCCGCTGGTGAGCGCCTCGAGCAGAGGAATGCCGAAGCCCTCGATGCGTGAAGGGTAGACAAACAGGCACGCGAGCCGATAAAACGATGGCAGGTCGGCAAACGGCACGTTGTGGTGAAAATGGCAGTAGTCGGCAAGGCCGAGCTCTGCAATGCGGCGTTTCAGCGACTCGCAGTAGGCTGTGGAGCGTCCTACGGCAACGATGTGGAACGCGCGTCCACCGGAGGCCGACAGCCGCAATGCCTCCACGAGCAGACCGAGGTTTTTACGCTCCTCTATGCTGCCCACAAACAATACAAACTCGGATGGAAGGTCGTAGCGCGCCTTCACGTCGTCGAGCGTGGATTGCGCAATCTCGGCGGCAAACGCCTTGTCGCAACCCTGATAGACCACGTCGATTTTCTCCTCTGCCACGCCGTAGTAGTGCATAATCTCGCGTTTGGTGTATTGGCTCACGGCAATAACGCGGTCGGCGGAATGGCAGGCGTGGCGGAACTTGTAGTTGTAGATCTGCCGGTCAATCCAGTGGTAGTATTGTGGAGTGTGGATGAAGATAAGGTCGTGTATGGTCACCACGCTGCGGCAATTGCCGCGGCCTATGTTGAGGGGCAGCTCGTTGCTGAGCCCGTGAAACAGCTCTATGCCGTCGTCGCGCAGCGTGGATGTCACGCCCCACACGCGCCACAGTTGCCGCAGACGGCTCCACACTCCTTTGGGAGGGAAGCATTGTCGCAGGCTCGCAATGGTGGGTATCTCGTGCAGAAACGGCGTGCGCCGTGGGTTGGGCATGTAGAGGCGGTATTCGTTTTCGGGGTGCTGCTGCGAGAGGATGCGCAGCACGAAGCGGCTGTAGTTTCCCAGCCCTGTGCGGTTTTGTGCCGCCCGCTTGGCGTCGAATCCTATTTTCATAACTTAGAAATCGCTGAAAAGTTTTGGCTTTATCACGAGTCCCACACGCAGGCGCGAGTGAAACTTGTTGTAGTCGAGCAGGTTTTCTCCATATCCGTTGTAGTATTGCACGAAGAGAAATTGATTGTCTTTCTTGAACACTCGGTAGTTGAACTCCCAGATGGTGTTGTAGCTCAGCCGCCATCCGCGGCGCTTGATGAGCGTCAGCCCAAAGCCGAACCGCTTGTTGGGGGTGGTGTAGGTCATGCCGGTCTGGTAGATGCCGCTGTAGTCGAGGATGTCTTTGTTGTTCATGCCGTCGATGATGGGAATCCACACTTTGCCGTGAATCATGAAATTCGGGTCGATGAAGATGTTGCAGGCAAGCGAAATCTTGTTCCAGCTGCGGGAATCCACGCCGTCGCGTCCGTTTGACTCATGCTCGACGAGGAGCGTGACCTTGCCGATATAGCGGTTTTTGACAAACAGATGCTTTGCCAGACCGATTCCGGGGTTGAAGTTGAGGTCGCGCATGGGAAGCGACTCCTCGTAGATGTTCCACATGCACTTCTGCGAGTAGAAGAGAAAGAGATACGTGTTGAACGGAAGCGTACTCTTTGTGAGACGCTGCGCGATGCTCACTTGGAATTTCACGTCGCTGTTGGTGCGCGACGGGGCTTGCGGTCCTATCGATGTGCCGGTGATGAAATAATTGTCTTTGTAGAGCGTGAAGTACGGACCATTGTCAAGTTCGCGGCGCAGACTGTCGGTGTTGATCTTTTCCTGTCCAAGGTCAACAATTTGTGCGTCGGCTCCAATGGCTGAAACCACGCAGATTAGTAACGTGATGAATAACTGCCTCATTGCGATTGCAAAAATACTCATTTCCCAAGCATTGCGGCAACTTGGAAGAAGATAATAATTTTTAAAATATCGCTTTTTGTGGCTTAATTGTCCTATAGCTCATAGTTCGACAGCGACTTGCGCAGTTCTTCAACCACGGCGGCCTTCAATTCCGCGGGGGCGACAACCATGATGCGGCTGCCTTTCGACAACAGTTCCTGGATAAAGTCGTAGGTGATGCAGAGATGGTAGTCGAAATCGCTGTAGCCGTCGCCCATGGTCTCGCGCTGGGAGGGGTGGAGCGGAAGGGCGCGCAGGTATTTGGCCTGCTCGCTGTCGGCGCGCAGCACAACGTGCTTTGCCTCGCTTTTGGTGGTCATGATGCCGAAAAAGTTCTTGAAAAACTCTTTCACGCTGATGCCGGGGTCGTCGAAATGCTCCTCAGTGAGTGTCAGGGTGTTAATGCGGTCGAGAGAATAGGTCTTAACCATGCGGTCCTTGGAGTTGTAGCCTATCACATACCACCGTTGCTTAAAAATGCGCAGGAAGTAGGGCTCTATGATGATGCCTTCGCTTGCTTTGCTGCGGTAGAATGGAGTGTAGGAGAACTTCACCTTGCGAAACTTCTTGATGGCATCGATCACCGAGGCGAGATAGCGGCGTGCCGACGGCACGTCTTCCAGCATCACGCGGTCGGCGATGTCGCCTGCGTCGCTGAGCATTCCGTTGATCGACATTGAGTTGATGAGCCAGCCGCTGAGCTCGCCGGTGGCGTCGGCGTTTTCGATGAAATATTCGTAGGTGGCGCTGTTGTAGGCTATCGAGATGCCGAAAATCTCCTCTATGCCGTTGCGGTAGTTGTAGAATGTGCGCCGCGCCAACGGCTCCCCCCCTCCGGAGATGTCGGAGGCGAGCCACAGGTCGTTGAGCTCGGCGCGCGACAGGCGGCCGTGGCGCTCTATGGTTTCAAGCAGCCAGATGTATTTGTTCAGCAGGTTGCGCGACATTCCTGGCTATTTGTTTCTTTTGATTAAGAATGCCAGACCTACCACGGTGAGCGCTGCGTTGATGAGCAGCAGCTCGAAGCCTATCTGATAGCCGTTGAACCATGCCTCGCTGTTTTTCTGAAGCACGAGGCTGATGAGCGGTGCCGCGATGCAGACCACTGGGACAAGTTTGTCGTTGACGGGCTTCTTGCATGCCATGCCAAACACAAACATACCGAGAATCGGGCCGTAGGTGTAGGAGGCAAGCGAGTAGACGGCGTTGATGGCGCTGTCGTTGTTGAGGGCGTTGAACACGATGATGGTGACAATCATCAACACCGACATGGCAACGTGCACTTTCTTGCGGGTGCTTGTCAGATGGGCGTCGTCCTTCTTCTTGTCGGCTTGGAGAATGTCGACGGTGAATGAGGTGGTCATGGCCGTGAGGGCGGAGCCGGCGGCGGAGTATGACGCTGCGATGAGACCGAGGATAAACAGGATGCCGATTATTATCGGGAAGCCGTCGCTCCAGGCAATTGCGCCGAAGAGGGCGTCGGGCTTCTCGGTGTGGATGCCGTTGCGGCCGGCATACATGTAGAGAAGGGTGCCGAGCACGAGAAACAGCCCGATGACGAAGATCTGCATGAAGTTGGCAACAATCATATTCTTCTGTGAGTCGCGGAAGTTCTTGCAGCTCATTGTGCGTTGCATGAGGTCTTGGTCAAGGCCGGTCATGGCTACAAGCATAAACACTCCGGCGAGAAATTGCTTCCAGAAGTAGTGGGCGTCCGATGGATTGTCGAAGAAGAATATCTGGCTGGTCTTGTCGGCGATAACGGCGCTGGGAAGGTCGGCGATGCCCATGTCGAGGCGGCCGGCGATGACCACAACGCAGCAGATCAGAGAGCCTACAAGGCAGATGGTCTTAAGCGAGTCGGTCCAGATGAGCGACTTGACGCCGCCCTGGTAGGAGTAGAGCCAGATGAGTGCCACGGTGAGAATGACGTTGACGGAGAACGGTATGCCGAACGAATCGAAAACAAGCGACTGGAGCACAACGCAGACAACGAAGAAGCGCACCGACGCGCCGAGCATCTTGGAGATGAAGAAGAACCATGCGCCTGTGCGGTAGCTTGCAAGACCGAAGCGGTTTTCAAGGTAGCCGTAGATGCTGACAAGGTTCATGCGGTAGAACATCGGTATCAGCACAAGCGAGACGAGCAGTGCGCCGACAAAGAAGCCGAGCACCATCTGCATATAGGAGTAGCCGTTGGCGGCGACGGCGCCGGGGACGGAGATGAATGTGACGCCTGAAATCGGCGCGCCGATCATAGCTATCGCAACAAGATACCACGGCGATTTGCGGTTGCCGGTAAAGAAGCCGGCGTTGTCGGCCTTGCGGCCGGTTATCCATGAGATGACAAACAGCAGTAGGAAATAAAACGCGATTGTCGCGAGGATTATCCAAGGAGTTGACATAAGTTTTTCGGTGTTTTGTTATAAGTGATTGAATTGTTGATTATTCTGCATAAAGAAGATATGGACGGCGCTGTGCCTTGAACTTCTCGACGTCCGACTGCCATGTGGCTTTGATTTCTTCGGCGCTCTTGCCTTCCTTTATCATTTTGCGGATGTCTCCGCGACCTATGAGCAGCTCGAAGAACGGACGGAAGAAGTGGTCGTCAAGATTGAGGTTGCGGTAGGCGTCGATGAGGTATTCGAGGTTTATGCCTTTGGCGATGACTTCTTCGTCCGACAGACCTGACAAGTCAACACCGTAGCACAGCTTGTTGAGTTGTGGCGGATTCTTGGCGCCGCTGATGCTGCGCGGTGTGAACGAGAACGAATAGCCCTTCATGTTGGGATGCCCGTAAATCTGGAATGGCTTCGTCGTGCCGCGCCCGAGGCTGACCGGGGTGGCTTCGAAATAGCACATCGACGGATAAAGATAGATGGCGTGCATGTTGGGGAGGTTGGGCGACGGTGCGATAGGCAGCACGTAGCGGCTCTGATGGGTGTAGCCCTTGCACTTTATCACGGTCAACGGCACTTTCTTGCCGCCCTTGAGCCAGCCTTCGCCGTTTGCCATTGTGGCAATCTCGCCCATTGTGAGGCCGTGCACGATGGGTATCGGAAGGCGTCCTACGCCTGATTCGTATTTCATGTCGAGGATCGGACCGTCGACATACATGCCGTTGGGGTTCGGACGGTCGAGAACCATAAACTCCTTGCCGTATTTGACGGCGGCGTTCATAAGGTCGACCATAGTGCAGTAGTAGGTGTAGAACCGCAGGCCTACATCCTGGATGTCGGTGACGATGATGTCGAATTTTGCCATTATCTCCTTCTTGGGCTCGCGCTTGTCGCCGTCGTAGAGGGAGGCGATGGGGATGCCGGTTTTGGGGTCGACGCTGCTCTTCACGTGTTCGCCGGCGTCGGCATTGCCGCGGAAGCCGTGTTCGGGAGAGAAGATTGTTGTGACGTTGACGCCTTTGCGCAGCATGATGTCGAGCACGTGCTCGTTGCCAACCATGCCGGTGTGGTTACTCAGAAGCGCAACGCGCTTGCCTTTCAGCAATGGGATGTATTCACTTGTCTGCTCTGCGCCGACACTGATTGCCGCCTGTGCCGTCAAGGTGCTCATTGCAACCGTCAGGACTGTCAGGATGATTGATTTTAAGGACTTCATAATGGTTTGGTTATGGTTCTTGTGTTTAATCGTTGTGAAAGCTGGGGCTCGGCATAATCGTCAATAGGTGACGTCGTTGTGCGTTCGCTTTGCTTTATCTGTGCAAACATACGCAAAAATCCTCAAAAATTGCGTCTACAAACCTTAAAGATTGTTGATGTGCTGCCCTTTTCCCGTTTTTTATGAAAAATGGCAGGCGGCAAGTTGCACAACCGTTGCAGCTTGCCGCCTGTAGATTGTCAGCCGTGCGGCTCTATGCCTCCGCTTCTGTCTGGGCGCGCACGCAGTCAACTACGTTGACGATGTAGTCGCACAGACGCTCGCTCTCGCAGATGATGTCCATATAGTAGATGCCTTCCTCATACGGGTAGATCTTGTGGTTGATGTTGTCCACATTCTCCGAACGGAGGGCATTGCGGTAGTTGTTGATTTCACGCTCTTTGTTGTAGGAAATCATGATATGCTTCTCGTCGGCGTTTTCGATGTCGCGGAGCAGCAGTATCATGTTCTCAAGGGCCTCGGAGGTGTATTTAAACATCGTGTCGATGTTGGCTGAGACGATCTGGTTGAATGTGACTTTTGCCTCGTGCTGGCGCACCATGGTGCGCGCAAGGTTGTTGCAGCTGTCGGCGATGCTCTCTATCTCGCTGACAATGTTGAGCATCGACGAGATACGCATTTTGCCTTCATAGCTCAGTCGGCCGTCGACAACGCGGTTGAGGTAGTTGGCTATCTCTATCTCCATGCGGTCGGAGATTTCCTCATATTTGCCGATGCGCGAAAAAAGCTTGTTGAATTCCTCGGTCTCGGGCTTGATGTGGCGCAGCGACTTGACCATGCCGAACATGCGGTTGACGCGGTCGGCGTAGACCTCAATCTCTCGCTGTGCCTGGGCAATGTTGAGCTCGGCGGCGTTGAGCATGCCTCGGGAGATGTATTTGAGCTGGAACTCGTCCTCTTCTTTGTGCTTGGGCTTGATGAGGAAGTTGCAGATTTTCACGTAGTATTCGGTCAGCCAAATCATGATGACTACGTTGATAAGGTTGAATATCGTGTGGAAAACCGACAGTCCGAACGACATTGCGGCTGCACCGGCGATGTCGGGATTGCCTGGCCCTATCTTGGCTGTGATGGTGATTACAAGCGAAATCAGTGGGTAGATGAAAATCAGTGCCCACACGGTGCCGAAACAGTTGAAAAGCAGATGCCCGAGGGCGGCTTTCTTTGCCGCGGAGTTACCGCCGAGGGAGGCGAGAATTGGGGTGATTGTGGTGCCGATGTTGCTTCCGAGCACCATCGCGCAGCCCATCTCAAACGTTATCCAGCCCTTGCCGCACATAATCATCACGATGGCAAACGACGCTGCCGACGATTGGATTATCATGGTGATGACGATGCCGACAAGCACGAAAATAACCACCGACGCAAAGCCCATATCGGCGTAATGGGCAAGGAATTCGAGCGCGTTGGCGTCAAGCTCGGGCACGTTCTCGCTGATGAGTTGCAGGCCTAAGAAGAGGAAGGAGAAACCGATAAGAAATTCGGCTATCGACTTGTAGTTGCTTTTGCTTGAGAACAGGAAGGGGGTGGCGATACCGATAAGAGGCAGGATGAAGGCGTTGACGTTGACCTGGCCGCCGAAGATGGAGATTATCCAGGCGGTGAAGGTGGTGCCTACGTTGGCGCCCATGATGACGGCCATGGAGTCGGCGAGCGACATCAGTCCTGCGTTCACGAAACTGACAACCATCACTGTCGAAGCCGACGAGGATTGAATCAGTGCTGTGATGAAGATACCGGTTATCAAACCTGCGAAACGGTTCTTTGTCATTGCCGACAAGATGTTGCGCATTCTGTCGCCGGCAGTCTTCTGCAGGCCTTCACTCATTATTTTCATTCCGTAGAGGAACAACCCTACCGCTCCAATAAGCGATAGAAAATCCAAGAAAGAATAATTCATCGGTCTTCGGTGTAAGTTTTTACAGGGTACAAAGTTAAGGCATAGAAATCAAAAACACCTTAACTTTGGTTCATAAAAAACACTTTTTTTTTAGAAAATATCCGACTTTTGCCCCGGAGGGGCTTCTCTGACCCTCTTTTGGGACTCTGTTTCTTTGGCACATATTCAAGGACAAGACTCCACGAATGGTATGACAATGTTACGGAATCCACACTGAGAGAAATAAAGTCTGTCAGGGACACCATAAAGACGTACGAGGACGAAATACTCAATTACTTCATTTCGCGCGCTACCAACGCATCGGCAGAATCGCTCAATTCCAAGCTGAAGGCTTTTAGAAACCAACTGCGTGGGGTAAGGGACATTCCGTTCTTTTTCTATCGGGTATCGTTGGTGTTTGGTTATCCCTGCCACGGACTTTGTCGGGTGAGCCGAATATCCACCGAATTACGTCACTTTATTTGTGCCCTGATCCGGCTAAGACTTGCCTGTGTTATGCCTAAATAGGTAGCAATGTTTCCCAACGGCAACCGTTGCAACAAATCGGGTTCTTTCTCCAACAACTCTTTGTACCGTTCGGAAGCAATGGCGGACAACATGGAAATCAGCCGTTCCTCGGTGGCAAGCAATTCCATCTCCGCATAACGCCGTCCCCAATTGGCAATATGCAAGTCTTCCGAAAATAATTCTTTCAGCTTTTTCCTCTCCAATACGTATAAGACAGAATCTTCCATCAGCTCCATCGTCTCATATCCCGGCTCATCGTTCACGTATCCTTTCATAGAAACAATGGTCGCCCCTTCCTTGCCAACCCAAAAGGTAATTTCTTTCCCGTCCACCGAAGTGTAAGCGCGAACAATGCCTTTCTTGATGAAAAAGATATCCTTTTCTATCTTGCCGCTTTCCAACACGCGGAATCCTTTGGGGTACGAAACCTCAGTCAGGCATTGCCGCAATCTATCCAAAGACGCATCCGGCATGGCATATCTTTGATTGATGATTTCCTTTATATCCATAACTCTTTGTTGTATTCGGTGTGCAAAATTATAAAATAGCACATAGAAACGGGAATGAACGGCTGTTTTTTGCCAAATGCAAAATCAGTTTTTACCAAATGCAAAAAGCCATTAGAGATTACTTGCTTACTTTTACACCTGAATTTAGTAAATTATATGTATGAATTGGATAATCTTATTATTGGCAGGATTGTTTGAGGTGAGCCTTACTTTCTGTTTGGGTAAAGCGAGAGCAGCGTCAGGACTTGCTTTTTATCTGTGGGGTAGCGGCTTCTTGGCTTCCACGGTATTGAGTATGATCATGCTTGCCAAGGCGGTTCAGACTTTACCTTTGGGAACGGCATACGCCATTTGGACGGGTATCGGGGCGGTTGGCACGGTCTTGATAGGGATATTCGTCTTCAAGGAGCCGGCCACTCCCATCCGTCTTTTCTTCCTGTTCACGCTCATTGCTTCCCTGATAGGATTGAAAATCGTGTCATACTGAAAGGAGGCGGAAGATGAAGTATGAATTGAGGGAGAACCTAGGCATTCCGGCGCCTCTGCTGGCGCTGATGACAGTAGCTACCGGGCTTTCCGTTGCCAACTGCTATTATAACCAGCCTCTGTTGGGCAGCATGGTTAAGGATTTCGCGGTAAGCGACTTTTCCGCCAGCATGGTTGCGACATTGACCCAGTTAGGCTATGTGGCAGGGCTTGTATTTGTCATTCCGCTTGGCGACCTGGTTTCACGAAAGAGACTGATATTGACCAATTACATCGTTTCTTCGTGCGCTTTGTTTGCTATAGCACTCGCCCCTAACATCTATTGGGTGTGGGGCGCATCATTGCTTGCCGGGGCATCTTCGGTCATGCCGCAGTTCTTCATTCCGTTGGTGTCGTATAATTCAGCTCCGGACCACAAGGTGCGCAACGTGGGGATTATACAGTCCTGTTTGCTCATAGGCATTCTTGGGTCACGAGTATTCAGTGGTTTTCTCGCCGATATATGGGGATGGCGTTCTGTCTATTTTGTGGCTTGCGTGTTTATGC
>OGIV01000760.1_pt1 | contig 22220 bp, 22 predicted proteins | sample 1571861 | NCBI WGS metagenome assembly OGIV01 (sample SAMEA2582099, study PRJEB24529) | metagenome | biome: Human gut stool | place: China | collected 2011 | reverse complement strand
AAAGGTAAGCAATAATATTGGATTGTTAAAAACACAACAATATTATTTGATTCCGTTATTCTATCAAAGGATAGTAATCCAAGCGACATTGAGCGTTACTTCCGTGGCGTGTTGGAATTAGACCAACAAGAAAAAGTGTTTTCCGTATTTCTTGATGATGTTTGGATGCTTGCATACTCACGCAAGGATGCAGCTGTCAGAGCATTAAAGGCAAACTTTATGGAGAATGTGGACTTTATAGTTATCCACCAAGATGTGGAAAACGCAAAGGATGGCAGGCCGATTGATAACTACTATCTTACTTCCGCTTGCTTGGAGTACTTTGTAGCTCGCAAAGTTCGCCCAGTGTTCGAGGTTTACCGCAGAGTGTTCCATCATGTAGCAAATTCTTTTCAGCAGCCTAACCTCCAGGAACAAGTGAATGCGAAGATAACGTTCGCCGACTGGAGCGCAAAGTTCCTCAACCTGAACGATGCAAGCAAGCTGGGTATGGCAAAGCGTATTGGCAAAATGGTGGGCCTTGAAGACACCTTGCCAATGGCCGTGAATGCGGGCACGGAGAAACCCGTGACGCACGCCTCCCGCGATCTTCTTCTTTCTCATGGTGTGGGAATATCCACACAGGCTTTCAACAAGGTTTTTGAGATAAAGGGAATTGTCAAACAGGCCACACGCCCTGGACGTGGCGGGAAAGTGCATAAATGGATGGTATTGCAGCCCGCATTTGACAAGTACGGACAAAACCAGCAGCATCCCAACTACCAGCAGCAGACGCAGATACGATGGTATGATGCTACTTTTGCAGAGTTGCTTACCATTGTCGGCCTCAACAAACAAACGTCGCTCTCCATGCAATAGTGTGTGCGATAACACAAAAATGAAACGGAGGAAATCAATTTTTACATATCAATTATAATAAACAATGAAAAAAACCGTTATGAATGAGAGTGCAAAGAACAGAGTGTTGAACCCGAAGCTGGCCAAGGTGCTTGTCAGCCTCCACGCCGTCTATAAGGACTTCACGGAAGAGACCGATCGGGCGCAGGGCGAATACGGCGTCCACCTAAGCGGCCGGGTAGATGACTTTGTGGAGCACTACAATGCCATGTGCGACGACATAACCGACGCTATGGGCAAGATCATGGCCGTGGAGGTCAATAGCATAGAAGAGGACGACGAGAGTGGTCACCAGGAAGAGGAGGCCACTACTTCAAGCCTCGAATAGAATAGGGAAAGAGTTTTTGATTATTATATAAATCCATTTCCTGCTGGTTCGTGAGAATAGGCAGGTTTTCCCTTCAAGCCAAGAAGACATAGAACCTCGGATGACCCAGGGAGGGAGGCGCGCGGGCAATGTGCTCCCGCCTCCTCTTCCTTTCCTTTGGACAGGATAAACTTTTCCCTTCAAACCAAAAAGAGATACAGATTCTGGTAAAACCCGTGGGGGCGTGCGGGTCAGGTGTGCGTCCCCATCCTTTTTCCTTTGAACCGGACAAACTCAGATGCTTTTAGTACTGGTTAGTTTTTAGTTAATTGTGTTATTCCATAACAAACCGTTCGCGAGAATAGTTAGTTCTTTTGTTTATGGTTAATTGAAAGTGTTCAGAGTTGGTTGCCCGCGAGGGTAGCCAACTTCTTTCAACGAGACTTCAACTGTTGCAGACCTACGACATACTCATAGTTAATACACATAGAAAGGTTTTGTTTTTTAGTTTCGAGTGAATATTTTGCGGGGATGGCCGTCCGTGAGGATAGCAGCCCCTTTCATTAGTCTTACGAATGATAATATTTGTACATCCCCAGCGGGGGGAATGCCATTATTCAATATAGTGTGGCTTTATTCACATTTTTGTGTGTCTTTTTTCCCTGTCGTCCGTGAGGATAGCAGGGTTTTTCTTTTCCTTCAAACCTACCCTACACTTAGAATCATCTGTAATGATGAGGTGTTTGGCCGTACCGAGCCCGCAAGGGCGTACTGGATGGGAGAGGGCACGTTCCTTTCCCATCCGCTTTTTCTGACCGTCAGGCATCCCAAAATCATTCCTCCATGATATGGCAATCGTGCCAATATGGCCTCAACAATGGCCGTCGCCCTGCCCTTCCTGGCTCCCACCGATTCATGTAACTATGTGGACGGAAGACGGGATGGCGATAGGCGCAAAAAGTAACTATCCGTAAGTAGCACTTCGCCCAAAATCTGCAAGGCAAACCGTATTGCAACTGTTTCATAACTGTTGCAGAACCGTTTACAAGGCGTTTCAACACCTTTGTAAATAGTTGTGTTTTAGAAAGTTACAAGCCAATTACTGTTGCATAACTGTTTCAAACTGTTTGCAACTGTTTGCGAACCGTTTACGGGCGTGTTTTTGGGCAGGATTGCTTACAGACCAATAGTTAAGCAATATTGCCGTTTTTGCGTTAATCTGTTAGTTTTCTCCCAGTTTCTTGGCGTGTAACCACCATGTAACTGCGGGGGAAGTCGAGGACTGATATACAAACTTTAACACTTGTGTTGTTATTGTACTTATAACTCGGGGCAATATCCAATATACGTCGTAGTCTTAACTTTTGTTATTGTACTTATAAACGAAGCGTAACACGTTGAGCCTCAAATATTTACGGCGTTTTTGTTTGGAAGTTTGGTCTCAAAACGCTTATCTTTGCACCGACAATTCTTTTCATTAAGTCCTGCTTGGGGTTGCGGCGGAGGAGATCACCCGCTGCTTCCCAAGGCCCTGCCAAGTGGATTTGGTGCATCCTTCGTGGAGGGTAGCGGGTTCGACTCCCGCCAGAGCCGCCAGGACAAAGTGAGAGAATAACTTGGAAGTCGCGCTCCATGTCTCAAATAGGATTAAGTCCATCTTTATAGGTAACACTATATATGCCCCTATCCTGAGTTCGTTGTGCGCGACACGAGCAAAGGATGGGGGATTTTCGTCCCATGAATTTAGGATGTATTTTCCAGTAACTAAGTTATGCATTTTTCCTGCTGGTTCGCGAGAATAGGCGGGTTTTCCAAAAGAATACAACATTAAACAAAATATAGAACGAAATGAAAAGAATGACAAGAAAAGAAGCTGCCGAGTATCTCGGCGTTTCAATCAGCACTATCTCCAACTACATGGCAGAGGGGTTGCTTGGTGGTTTCAAGGATCACAAAAACCTCATCTATGTGAATGCTGATGACGTGGAGAAGTATGCAAAGCAATACCGCATGATTCCTGCCAGCGAGAAAATGCTCCAGGAGAAGCTTGATGAGTTGGAACGGTTGCGCAATGAGGCAAAAGAAGAGATTGCCGAGTTGCGGAAAGGACTTCTTGGCCCTACTTTGTCTCGTTTCAATCATCCAGCCATGGGATGGGCCATAACGACCTTGATCGAGATTGTAGGAGACATCCATATTCCGCGTAGAGAAGAAAGTGTGTTGCATGGAGTGCTCATAGGTGAAGATTTGACCGAGCTTGCCGAAGAAAAAGGCGTGACGATAGAACGCATACGGCAGATAACGATCAGCGCCTGCCGACACCTCTGCGACAAAGATCAAGAGTTAAGGAAAGACTTAAAGAGCAATGCCAGGCTATTGAAGGAGAATGAGGCCTTTTGCCATGATATAATCGTTCTCCAAGAATTTATCAAAAACATACCCGGCGTAAAATTTGAACGGGAGCTCCTTACGCCTCCTGCCTTGTTCTACAAGAAAATATCTAATTGTGGATTCAGCGTCCGAGTAACAAATAGTCTGACCTTCGGAGGTATTGAGACCGTAGGCGACATGATAACGAAATACAACAGCTTTCAGCACATGTTGGCCATGAGTGGGCTTGGCCGGGTAAGCCTCCGTGAGATTGAAGCCTTCATGAAGGAGAACCATCTGGTGTTCCGAAGAAAAAACGAAGGCTACAAGGAGTACTTTGCCCGATTGACCAAATACGGAAAGTATAAGGATCTTCAAAATAGCAATAACAGACGATGAAAGATATTCAGCTAATCAATGATAGTTTCCAGAATTACAAGTCGTACCAGATACCGAAGGCGCAGCTCATTCTGACGGACGTGCCCTACAATTTGTCGAACAATGCCTATGCCTCGAATCCCGCATGGTATATAGACGGAGACAACAGCAAGGGCGAGAGCGACTTGGCCGGCAAGAAATTCTTTTATTCCGACGATGAGTTTAGACCGGCAGAGTTCATGCACTTTTGCTCCAAAATGCTCATCAAAGAGCCAAAGGCCAAGAACGCCGCCCCATGTATGATTTTGTTCTGCGCCTTCGAGCAGCAGTTCCACTTCATAGAGTTGGGCAAGAGGTACGGATTGAACAACTACATCAATCTCGTTTTCCGCAAGAAATTCTCTGCACAAGTCTTGAAGGCCAATATGAAGATTGTTGGCAACTGCGAATACGGATTGGTTCTCTATCGTGACAAGTTGCCAAAGTTCAGGAACAATGGTGGAATGGTGTTCAACTGCTTCGACTGGGGTGGGGATACGGCCACACCTCACGTTCATCCAACTCAGAAGCCCGTGCCACTATTGGAGCGACTGATAGAGATATTCACTGACCCTGGCGATGTAGTGATTGATCCGTGTGCAGGAAGCGGGACTACCCTACTGGCCGCAGCCAATCTGAAACGCAAGGCTTACGGCTTCGAAGTGAACAGAAAGTTTTGCGACGACGCAAGACAGAAGGTGTTAAGGCGGATCCAGCCCAACTTGTTCGTTTGACACGAAAGGCGGGCCATTATAAACAACGAAACAACATTAGACAATGAAAGTAAGATTAGCAAAGAAACTTGCGCTCAGGCCGATGTACAAACTGTCAACACGATGGATCATGCGGTTCTTCAACAATGACGAGAGGTTTAACAAAGCGCTTAGGAAAGTTAAGCGGAAGAGCAAAGAAAGCGTATCCGTGCATCCAAAATTCACCTTGAGGAGTGGTTCGGATGGGTGTAGCCAGTCTCCCCTGTGCCCTTTGTGCCGCTGCCTACAAGGGTGCTTGATAGAACATGAGTAACGACAAAGAAATACAACGATATGACAGAAGAATATTTGAAAAGGAAATATGAAGAGCTTGAATCAATGAAAGATGAGCAAAGAACGGACTGCACGGTGACACTGCTTTTGTGTGTACTTTTGCTATTGCAAATGCTTTTTCTATTGCTTTTCGCCTTTGCTTGAATATAAAAATGTATGACATATATCAAAGGCCTCGTGGTTACAACAAGGGTGGACGTTTGCGGACGGACGTCTGCCCAACTATCACGGAATCTGATTGGCAACAGAACTGCTTCCTTATAGAGGAATTTTCATAACTAAATATATCATCAACTATGATAACAAAAATAAACTTCGAAGATAGAACCATTAAGAGCTATGCCATACGCAAGTTTACGCCATTTGAGTGTTTCCGCCTGATGGGCGTGCGTGACGACGTTATCAAAGCCATGCAGAGCAACAATGCCCGGGCCGCAGAGATTGTTCCCGAGTACAAGGGGATGGGAAAGCCCGAAGACATGGCCATATCTGCCAGCCAGCAATACAAAATGGCGGGCAATAGTATCGTCGTAGATGTACTTGAAAATATTTTTGAGAACCTTTTCTACCCTCCGAAAGAGAATATTATCAGAGAAGAGGATGGCGTAATATATAAAGTGCAGGACAATGGACAAATCTCATTCTTCTAAGCCTATTCCCGGCTTCCCCGGATATGCTGTTACGAGCGACGGGAGGATAATGAGCTTGCCTCGCAAGGTATGGAACGGCAAAGGATTTCTGATAACTAAAGAAAAGGAACTACGCGGCAATGTCATCGGCAAGGGATATTTGCAGGTCGCACTTTACCGGAACAAGAAGCGTGTGCAGAAACTGATTCATGTTCTTGTGGCGGAAGCATTCATTCCGAAAGAAAATCCCCGTTTCGTGCAGGTGAACCACAAGGACGGAAACAAGCGCAACAACAGCGTCGGCAATCTTGAATGGTGTGACAACAGCCGCAATCAGCTTCATGCCTGGAGCAACAGTCTGCAACCGCGATGCCGTGCCCAGCGCACTACTGGCGGCACACCTGTGGCTGAAATTGACAAAGATGGCAATATCATAAAGAAATACTCCCATGCCAGACATGCAGAGATTGAGATTTTCGGCGACTATAAGCGCAGAATATCACGTGCCCTTCGTCACGGAGGAACTGTTTACGGACATAAATTCATCAAGTTATGAGAGAAAAGAAAAAGGTTGTAACCTTATTTTCCGGCTATGACTCACAGTGCATGGCCTTGGACGAATTGAAGAATCGTCATCCGGATTTCGATTATGAACTGGTGGCATGGTCGGAAATAGACAAGTATGCCGTTCTGATGCACAATCTTGTTTACCCCGAGTATGCCGACCGCAATCTTGGCGATATAACAAAGATAGATTGGCACAAAGTGAAGAATACCTTAGCGGGTGGGCAAATTGTAGATATGCTCACTTACAGTAGTCCGTGCACAGATATTTCACAATGTGGCAAACAAATGGGGTTGAAGGAAGGATCCGGCACTCGTTCTGCCCTATTGTGGAACGTGGTGGACGCAATAGAGGTGTTGCGCCCCAAGTATCTGTTGCAGGAGAATGTGGCCGCATTGGTGAGCAAAAAGTTCATGCCCGACTTCCAGCGGTGGCTTGAAAAACTGTCATCGCTCGGATATGTGTCAAAATGGGCACGGCTCAATGCGCGCGACTATGGCGTACCACAAAACAGAGACAGAGTGTTTTGCCTAAGCATGCGAAAAGATGTTGCCTTCAACTACCAGTTCCCAAAACCCATAGCACTTCAACGAAGATTGGAGGACGTACTTGAAGAGGAGGTGGCCGACCGATATTTTCTCAAAGATGATGCCGTAGGAAAGTTCCTTGAGGTCAACAACTCGGACAATGCCCTATTCATTCAGTTTGACCTTCCACCGACACACGAGGCCGCAATGTTTCTCAAGACATGGCTCACCATGTGGATGCAATCAGCCGATGGTTGGGAAATGACATCCGTAAGTCTTCAACGCGCCATTTGCTCCGCAAAGCAGGAAATGGAGTTGTCTTATTCCGTATTCAAGGACAAGGGGGTGGCCGCATTAGGCGAAGAGTTTGAACGGCTATTCTCGAAGAATATGGAGAGGAAGAATGATGGAGTGTAGGATTACCCGCGTCTCGCCAGTATTTACACTTTCGGGTGGAGCAAACGGGCAAATGGTGAACGTGACGGACGGACATTGTTCGGCCACCATAACAACAAGATACGAGGCGATAGGCCCTACCAATATCATCACGCTCGCCCACTATCCCATGACAGTAGTATTGTATGAGTTTGAATAAAAGAACGTATATCCCTATATACGCCCAAGGCTCTGTTGCTTGGCTCTCTCCAACAGCATTGCGTAAAGCAGCCAGTTCGGGGTGGGTATAGTTCGACTTTAGAAACGACTGACTTAGGGCTTCCAAAGATAGTGATTGAATATAAATAAAAAAAATAACGACAAAATGGTATTTATCAAGAAAATGATTAACAATGGATGCACCCAAATCTATGGGAGTAGCATCGATCTGACGGGAAAGAATGTCAGCATAACATCCGACGGCTTCTTTGTGGACGGAAAGCCGATTGTAGAGTTTGATGAGAGCGAGACACCCGTCCTGAAAATTGAGATAACGGGAAACGTTGAAAGCCTGACAACAGAAGAAGGAGAGATTACCGTGAATGGGCATGTCGGGACGGTTGTTTCAAAGGACGGATACATCAAATGTCGGACGGTTGGGGGCAATGTGGAGAACAAGGACGGAGACATCTATTGCGGAAAAGTCATGGGAAACTGTTACACAAAGAACGGCGACATTTACTGCAACAAATAGGTGTGAATAATGTGCGAGCAATAAACTGCCCCCCAGATAAGTGCAACCATCACGGCCCATTACCGCAAGGAAGGCTTCGGGAACATCCTTCACGGGACGAGCTCGATGACCAAGGCGCCAGCAATATTAGTAGAATACGAATGAACAGATTGTAACAAAAACAAATATTGTATGAAATACGGACTTCCCTACAAAGGGAGCAAAAACAAACTGGCGGAGCGCATTGTGCGCCTCATGCCAAAGCGCACACACCTCATGGATTTGTTTTGCGGGGGATGCGCCGTGAGCCATGCCGCAATGGTAATGGGCAAGTACAAGCATATCCACATCAATGACATAAACTGGATGTGCCCCACGTTGTTTATTGATGCCATTAACGGGAAGTACAACAACGAGAGCCGATGGATAAGCCGTGAGGACTTCTTTCGCCTCAAAGACACAGAGCCGTATGTGGCGGTAGTGTGGTCGTTTGGCAACAACATGCGCGACTACCTTTACTCACGCGAGATAGAACCATTGAAGAAGGCTATCCACTACGCCCTATTCTTTAGCGACTATTCTTTGGCAAAGGAGCTCGGCCATGACCTTTCGTTCATTGACCCAATCAAAGACCTGCAAAAGCGATACATGGCCGTGAAGCACTACTTCAACCAGTTCGGCCATTTCCGGAAGCAATCTTTTGAGGGGGGCAAAACGGGTCGCTCAGATTGCAGTCAATGGAAAGACAAACGTCCCTCAGAGTTGCAGCACTTGGAATGTGTCAACCGAGTGTCGCAACTCAAAAAAAAAAGAATCCTGCGATGTGGGGAAATGGCAAACCTCGAACGAAGGAACGTACTTGCATGCCTTGGAGAGCTACGAACGGACGAGAAGGTTGCGGCAATGTTCTTCGGGGGGGGTATTCCGTGCCAATCACTTCCTCTGTGTTGGACTATCAAGATGTGGCCATACCCAAGGATAGCGTGATCTACTGTGACATACCTTACCTAAATTCGAATGTGTATAACAAGGCGGAGCACTTCGACTACGAACGATTCTATGAGTGGTGTGGGCGCCAGGCTGAACCCGTTTTTATATCATCCTACCAAATGCCAGAAGACCGATTCGACTGCATCGAGGAGTTTGTTCATCGTTCAACGCTATGCGCCACGGCCAACAACCAAGTGACGGAGCGTATTTTCGTCCCAAAGCACCAAAGTGAGCGAGGAAACAAGAGGGTACAACTTAGTTTGTTCTAAACAAAATTGCACAAATGCTCAAAAGTGTGCAATTTCTGATTATGCGGACTGATTGAAATTACCAAACATATTCTTTCGTTTTATGTCTATTTAAGTGGCGGGGGATGCGTGAGCACCTCTCGCCATGCTTTTAGTATGCTCGTACTAAAGAACATGTTAGCCAAAACGCCGTTTCCTTAACACGTTTCATGCAACATGTTAAGGAAATGACATTTTGTTAACATGATAACTCAAACAGATTACACCTTGCCATGATTGTGATTAGTGTTTACCTCCTAATCGGTCCTGCTTAGGGCCAAGTCGGCATTGAGCGCATTGATAACCTTCCTGTTGGCCTCATCTATCTTTCGGTTGTCGAAATTGATGTATAGGTCAGTTGTCGTCGAATCCCATTCGCTATGGCCGAGGGCCTTTCCTATCACCTCCTTCGGAATGTCAAGGCTGGCCGCTATCGTGGCCCATGAACGCCTGGCCGTGTACCACACAATATCATCGTGCAATGGCTTCAACTGCTTTTTGATAAGTGCGCCCCCTGCGATTCTTCACCAATTCTACCTTTCCTATCCTCTTGATGTAGTCTCCAAGCCGTCGCTTGAAACTCGACAACTTTGTGCCATCATCCAGGAAACGGACAAGATGCTTCGTACCATGGTACTTGTTAATAATCTCCAGGGCCTCGGGCTCTACCTTGATGTCATACAGACGGCCCGTCTTCTTGCGTCGATATACAATGCGTCCGTGCTTGATAGCATTCGCTGGCAGCTCAAGAAGGTCAGAAAGATTGATGCCGATAAGATAGAATCCGAGCAGGAACATGTCACGGTACTTCTCCATGAAATCCTCTACCTCAATGTCTCTGTATTCGCGCATCTCCTCTATGGATAGGTACAGAAACTTTTGTCGTTCCGTCTTGATGGTGAACTTGCGGAACGGGTAATTCTTCGTTTCCTCGTTGTCTATGGCCCAGTTGAATACGGCCCGCATGTTGCGGAAGTCAATAGCAATTCCATTCATCTTGCGGCCACGCATGATTTCGTGTGCCAAGAAACCGTCAAGCCACCTACGGTCAATATCATCGATCAATGCCTTTTCGTCGTACATGACCAGCCGCTTTCTCGTAGTCTCATAGATACCGCGGGTGCTTTCGTTGGTCTTTGTCTCCATAAACTCCTCGAAGTAGTGGACGAGTGATTGTCCCGACTGAGGCTCCTCGCCGTTAATGATAGCTTTGATATTGCGCCTCATCAACTCGAAGGGTTCATCCAGGTGTTTCTCCATATATGCGTCTATGGAGGAATAGAGACTTGCAAGGCGTGCCGTCTTTGCCGTACTGTTTGGCGTACTGTTTGGAAACACGAGGCCCGAGAACTTTTCGCTACTCCTCATGCCAGTACTTACTTGGAATCTTTTCTTCTTGTAAGAAATAATGAAGTACACACAATTCGTCTTTCCATCGACGTATGGCTTAATGCTCGTTATCATAATTTATACAGGTGTTTTTTCACTGATAATCAAACCTGCCGTTTTTTACTCACAGATTTACCCACAAAATCGCCAGATTTAGCCACGTTTATGACGGGTTATTTGCCAAATTTTCTGTATGAATATAGCTGTTTTCTGATTTCTTTTTTACAGAGAAATTTTGTAAGGTGTTGATTTTCAGTGTATTCCTGCTAAAGAGCGGAATACGGGAGTCGAACCCGCCTCCTCGGCTTGGGAAGCCGATGCACTACCGATGTGCTAATTCCGCGGGATGTTTCACTTTGCTTTTTTCTTTCCTTGAATCTTACAGAAACAAAGAAAGAGCCGATACCCGGACTCGAACCGGGGACCTACGCATTACGAATGCGTTGCTCTACCAACTGAGCCATATCGGCTTAACGGGTGCAAAGGTACTACCTTCTTGGCGAACCACCAAACTTTTCGGCAACTTTTTTTCAATAAATGTGAATTTTGCACCGAAAATTGGACAAAATCACTGATAAAGGTGGAAAATGCGCTCCATCATCTGCCATTTCTCGTCGGAAGTGGACCCTTTCGCGCAACTTTGAAACTGCGCCACATGGTCTTCCCACTCTGCCTGTCGTGGCAACTTGGCCAGTCGTGCCATCACTTCGTCCCAGTCGAGCTCGTCGGGCATATCGACGATCATGACCAGTCGCGTGCCGAGGATATAGAGTTCCATCTCCAGGATGCCCACGGCGCGGATGCCCTCCCCTATCTCCGGCCAAAACTCGGGCTGGCTATGCGCCTTGCGGTAGAGGGCGATGAGCTCGGGGTTGTCACGCAGCGACATCGTCTGCACATAGCGGCGGACGGGGAATGGATACTGTTTTTGCAAGATTCCTTTTCTCATGTTTCAGTTTTTTTTTGTTGTTGCAAAAGTAAGGGTTTCCCCGCGCCCCCACAAATCTTTTCACTCCAAAATGGGTTTCGGCCCCTATTTTCAGCATAAATTCGTACCTTTGCACCCCGTTATATATAAATAGGTATAAGATCAAAGATGATATATCCCCACAACTACGAAAGGAAGATCGGCATCGACAGCATCCGCCTCCTGCTCAAGGAGCGCTGTCTGTCGTCGCTGGGCAAGTTGCTTGTCGATGAGATGGCGTTTTGCAAGGATGCGGCGACCATCAACGAATGGTTGGAGCAGGTGCGCGAGTTTCGGCGCCTGCGCCAGGAGCGCGCCGACGTGCCGCTGACCTTCTTCTTCGACGTGCGCCCCGCCCTGAAGCGCATCCGCCTGGAGAACACCCACTTCGAGGTGGAGGAGCTCTTCGACTTCCGCCGCTCCCTCGACACCATCCACCGCCTCGTGGTCTTCATCCGCGGCCTCGACGAGGAGCTGGACGAGGACGGCCACATCGCCGAGAAGCACTATGAGGCCCTCTACCGGCTGGCCGACGGCGTGGCTACCTTCCCCATCCTGATCCAGCAGGCCGACCAGATCGTCGATAAGTTTGGCCACGTCCGCGACACCGCCTCACCCGAGCTCAACCAGATACGCCGCGAACTGGCGCGCGTGGAGGGATCCGTCTCCCGCACGCTCCACGCCATCCTGCGGTCTGCTCAGTCCGAGGGCTTGGTCGATAAGGACGTCGCTCCCTCGCTGCGCGACGGCCGCTTGGTCATTCCCATCGCTCCGGGCGTGAAGCGCAAGATCAGCGGCATCGTCCACGACGAGTCGGCCTCAGGCCGCACGCTCTACATCGAACCGACCGAGGTCGTCGAGGCCAACAACAAGATCCGCGACCTCGAGAACCAGGAGCGCCAGGAGATTATCCGCATCCTCACCACCTACACCAAGCGCGTGCGCCCCCATGTGGCCGAGATCATCGACAGCTACGACTTCCTCGCCCAGATCGACCTCATCCAGGCCAAGGACCAGTTGGCCGAGTCGATGCGGGCCACGGCGCCCCACGTAGCCGACACCCCCGTCATGGACTGGACCCGCTGCTGGAGCGCGCGCTGGCCGAGACGCGGCCCTCCACTGAGGAGGACGACGAGCCGCGCGACAGCAGGCCGCAGCGCATCATCCCCCTGGAGATCACGCTGACGAGCGAGGGCCGCATTCTGATCATCTCCGGACCCAACGCGGGCGGCAAGTCGGTGTGCCTGAAGACGGTCGGCCTGCTCCAGTACATGCTCCAGATGGGCCTCTCCATCCCCGTGAGCGATCGTTCCAAGGCGGGCCTCTTCGACGACATCATGATGGACATCGGCGACGAGCAGAGCCTGGAGAACGACCTGAGCACCTACTCCTCCCACCTGCTGAGCATGAAGCGGATGATCCGCCAGGCCAACGACCGCACGCTGATCCTCATCGACGAGTTTGGCACGGGCACGGAGCCGCAGATCGGCGGCGCCATCGCCCAGGCCGTGTTGGAGCAGTTTTGGAAGCGCCAGGCCTGGGCCGTCATCACTACCCACTACCAAAATCTGAAGCATTTCGCCGAGGACCATCCCGGTGTGGCCAACGGCGCCATGCTCTACGACCGCCACGAGATGCGCCCCCTCTTCCAGTTGGCCATCGGCCGCCCGGGCAGCAGTTTCGCCATCGAGATAGCGCGCAAGATCGGACTCCCCGAGGAGGTGATCCGCGAGGCTTCGGAGATTGTCGGGTCAGACTATATCCAGAGCGACAAGTACCTGCAGGACATCGTGCGCGACAAGCGCTACTGGGAGGCGAAGCGGCAGACCGTACACGCCCGCGAGAAGGAACTGGAGAAGCGGCTGGAGAAATATGAGTCGATGGTGGAGGACGTGGAGAAGAGCCGCAAGGAGATCCTCGCCCGTGCCCGCGCCCAGGCCGAGGAACTGATCAAGGAGAGCAACAAGCGCATCGAGAACACCATCCGCGAGATCCGCGAGCACCAGGCCGAGAAAGAGGAGACGCGCAAGATCCGCCAGCAGCTCGCCGAGTTTGAGCGCGGACTGGACAAGGAGACGCCTGCCCCGTCGAAGGAGAAGCGGGCGAAGGGCCACGGCGTGATGAGCGACGAGGACTTCCAGGCCAAGGTCGAGCGCATCCGCAGTCGCAAGGAGCGCCACGAGAAGCGGCAGGCCGAGAAGGCTTCGCAGCAGAAGAAGCAGGCCGAGATGCGGCCCACGGCCCAGCGCGAGTTGCCGATCGACAAGGGCGACACCGTGCGCATCAAGGGACTGACGAGCACGGGCACGGTGGAGAGCCTGGACGGCAAGATGGCAATGGTCGTCTTCGGCGGCGGCATGCGGACGAAGATGCGCCTCGACCGCCTGGAGCGCGCACAGGAGCCGAAGGCCAGCGCCTCCACGGGCAGCACGAAGACCTCCCTGGCCAACCTCCAGACCTACGCGCCGACGAGCAACATCACGCGGAGCACGGTCGATGCCCACGTCAAGCATTTCCGCACGGAGATCGACCTGCGCGGCATGCGGGGCGACGAGGCGCTGATGCAGGTGCAATACTTCATCGACGACGCCATCCTGGCCGGTGCTTCCCAGGTGCGCATCCTCCACGGCAAGGGCAACGGCATCCTGCGCCAAATGATCCGCCAGTATCTTGCCACCGTGCCCAACGTCCGGTCCTACCGCGACGAGCACGTGCAGTTTGGCGGAGCCGGCATCACCGTCGTGGAACTGTAATCGCTGGAGCCAACTGAAAATAGAGCCGAAGGACTCCTCGCAGCCACACAAAAAAAGCCGAAGGACACGAGACGGACCACTACCAATGGTTTCTCTCGCGCCCTTCGGCTCTTTTTTATATTCTCTTCGACCAGAGGATCTCTCTGCCGGAATACTATTGTACAAAGGAAGGCTATTTCATAAGCACAGCTTCCTCTACGCAGGACTTACTCCACCACCACGAGGGGATCGTCCTCCAGCACGGCCTGGCCCACCTTGACGGCGATGGCCGTCACCTTGCCGTCCTTCTCCGCCTCAATGCTGTTCTGCATCTTCATGGCCTCGAGGACGACGACCGTGTCGCCAGCCTTCACCTCCTGGCCCACGGCCACCTCGATACTGGTGATCGTGCCGGGCAGCGGTGCCTTGACGGCGTTGGCCGCATTGACCTGGGCAGCGGGGGCAGCGTCGTCAGACGCCTCCTCGACGGGCTTGCCCAGCTCCACCTTCTTCTCCGGCTCCTCCGGCTTCTCCATCTGCACCTGGAAGGTCTCTCCATTGACGGTGACGTCGGCCACGTAGTCGTCGCTCACGCCTCCGATGGCAACGTGATACTCCTTGCCATCAATCGTATATTTGAACTCTTTCATCTTGTGTCTTTACTGTCTTGTCTATGGCTTTGCCGTCATGGCCTCCAGGCGGTTGTCCCACTGCGTGAGTTTCGGCTGGATGGTGATCACCGTCGGCTCCGTGTCGTGTACGTTGTTGCCAGCGTAGTCGTAGAGCGCCATGGCGATGGCGGCATAAATATTCTTGTCCATGATTCTTTCTGATTCTATTGTTGCGGATAGGCTTTACATCGGCATGCAACCGTGCTTCTTCGCCGGCAACGTCTGCTTCTTGTGTGCCAGCTGAGCCAGGGCGCGGCAGATGCGGAAGCGCGTGTTGCGCGGCTCGATCACGTCGTCGATGTAGCCAAACTGCGCCGCCTGGTAGGGGTTGGCAAACTTCTCGGTGTATTCCTCCTCTTTCTCGGCGAGGAACTCGGCCACGTTGCCTCCCTGCTCCTTCACCTCCTTGGCCTCCTTGCCACAGAGGATGGCTACGGCTCCCGAGGCACCCATGACGGCAATCTCGCTCGAAGGCCATGCGAAGTTGATGTCGGCGCGCAGCTGCTTGCAGCCCATGACGATGTGGCTGCCACCATAGCTCTTGCGCAGCGTGATGGTGATCTTGGGCACGGTGGCCTCGCCATAGGCGAAGAGCAACTTGGCTCCGTGCTGGATGACGGCGTTGTACTCCTGGCCCGTGCCCGGGAGGAAGCCCGGCACATCGACCAGACTGACGATGGGGATGTTGAAGGCATCGCAGAAGCGGACGAAGCGGGCGCCCTTGCGCGAGGCGTTGACGTCGAGCACGCCAGCGTAGGCTGAGGGCTGGTTGGCCACGATGCCGACGCTCTGACCGTTGAAGCGGGCGAAGCCCGTGATGATGTTCTTGGCAAACTTAGGCTGCACCTCGAAGAAGTCGCCATGGTCGGTGATGGCGTGGATCACCTTGTACATATCGTAGGCCTGGTTGGGGTCGTCGGGGATGATCTCGTTGAGGATCTCCTCCTTGCGGCTGACGGGGTCGTCGCAAGCCACGCGCGGCGCCTCCTCACGGTTGTTGGAGGGCAGGTAGGTCAGCAGCGTGCGGATGTCGCCCATGAGATCTTCCTCGGTCTTGGCCGTGAAGCTCGTCACGCCGCTCTTGCTGGCATGGACGCTGGCGCCACCGAGGTGCTCGGCGTCGATATCCTCGCCCGTGACGGTCTTGACGACCTTCGGGCCGGTGAGAAACATATAGCTGGTCTGCTCCTTCATGAAGATGAAGTCGGTGAGGGCCGGCGAATAGACCGCGCCACCGGCGCAGGGGCCGAGGATGGCGGAGATCTGGGGAATGACGCCCGAGGCAAGGATGTTGCGCTCGAAGATCTCGCCATAGCCCGCCAGGGCGGAGATGCCCTCCTGGATGCGTGCGCCACCCGAATCGTTCATACAGATCATCGGCGCGCCGTTGGTCATCGCCATGTCCATCACCTTGCAGATCTTCTGCGCCATCGTCTCGGAGAGCGAGCCGCCATTGACGGTGAAGTCCTGGGCATAGACATAGACCAGACGGCCGTCTATCGTGGCACTGCCGGCTACGACGCCGTCGCCCAAGAACTGCTTCTTCTCCATGCCGAAGTTGTGGCAACGATGGAGTTTGAACATGTCATACTCCTCGAAAGAGTCCTTATCGACCAGCATCTCGATGCGCTCACGCGCCGTGTACTTGCCGCGCGCGTGCTGCTTCTCGATGGCCTTCTGACCACCGCCGAGGCGAGCCTGGGCACGCTTTTCCACCAGTGCCTTAATCTTTTCTGTCTGCTTACTCATATATCCTATATATTATATATATCCGTATTTATTATCCTTGATTCTTGATATTTGAGGCTGCAAAAGTACGACTTTTTCCTGAAAAGACCACCAACTGAGGTTATAAATCTCGCTATCAAGGGGCGGTTTTTTTGCCATTCGGCCGATTTGTCGTAACTTTGCACCCATGAAACGTGAAGAAAGATACCACCAGGTGCTCGATTTTTTTCGCCGCGAGGCAGGTCCTCAGACCACGGAACTGGAGTTTGGCTCCGCCTTCCAGCTGCTCTGTGCCACGCTGCTCAGCGCCCAGTGTACGGACAAGCGCGTCAACGCCATCACGCCCGCCCTCTTTGCCCGCTTCCCCGACGCCCGCGCCATGGCCCAGGCTTCTGTCGAGGCGGTCTATGAGCTGGTGCGGTCGGTGAGCTATCCCAACGCCAAGGCCCGCCATCTGGTCGAGATGGCGCGGATGCTGACCGATCAGTATGGTGGCGAGGTGCCCTCGGAGGCCGCCGCGCTGGTGAAGTTGCCGGGCGTGGGCCGCAAGACGGCCAATGTGGTGCAGGCCGTGTGGTTTGGCCGTCCCACGCTGGCGGTCGATACCCACGTCTATCGCGTGAGCCACCGCCTGGGCCTCGTGCCCGAGAGCGCCGACACGCCGCGCAAGGTGGAGGACTACCTCATGGCCCACATCCCCGAGGAGGACGTGGCCGACGCCCACCACTGGCTGCTGCTCCACGGACGCTACGTCTGCCAGAGCGCGCGGCCGAAATGCGAGGAATGTCCATTCGACGGCTTTTGCCCGAAACGGATGAAGGGTAGCAAACTCCGCTGACGAGCGGGCTTTCCCCTTGGCGTGTGGACTTTTCCTGACGAGCGGACCGCCACAGACCAATTGATTTCGACCTGTACGGTTGAAACGGGCTGAAAGGGCGTATTGGGCAATTTCAACCGTACAAGTCGATTGATTTCCAAACAAGAGAAGAAGAAAAAAGAGAGAAAACAAACAAGAGAAGAAAAAAGAAAAAAAAGAGAGAAGAAAGAAAAGCATGACACTACATCGTTATACTCCCTATTACAAGCCGCTGACGATGCTCGGCGTCCCCATCGTGGTGGGACAGCTCGGCACGATCGTCCTCGCCTTTGCCGACACGCTGATGATCGGCCACCATGCCACCAGCGAACTGGCTGCCGCGGCTTTCGTCAACAATATCATCAACCTCGTCATCATCTTCGCCCTCGGCTTCTCCTATGCCGTCACGCCCACCGTCGGCACGCTCTACGGCCAGGAGAAGACGCAACGCATCGGCGAGATGGTGCGCAACGCCGTCTGTGCCAACCTGCTGCTCGCCGCCCTCATCGTCGGCGTGATGGGGGGATTCTACCTCTCCATCGACCACCTGGGCCAACCCACGGAGCTGCTGCCGCTGATCAAGCCCTACTACCTCGTGCTGCTCGCCTCCCTCCCCTTCGTCTGCCTCTTCAACGTCTTCAAGCAGTTTGCCGACGGCATCACCGACACCGCGCTCTCGATGTGGGTGCTCATCGGCGGCAACATCCTCAATATCTTCGGCAACTGGGTGCTGATCTACGGCCGGCTCGGCGCGCCCGAACTGGGACTGACGGGAGCGGGACTCAGCACGCTGGCCTCGCGCGTAGTCATGGCGGTGGCGATGATGGTGGTCTTCTTCTCGCGCCGGAAGTATCGGGCCTACGCTCAGGGCTTCCTCCGGGGACGCATCAACCGCGCCGACTTCCGCCAGCTCAACCTCCTGGGATGGCCCATCGCGCTGCAGATGGGCATGGAGACCTCGGCCTTCAGCCTCACGAGCATCATCGTCGGCTGGATCGGCACGACGGCCCTGGCCGCCCACCAGGTGATGCTCACGATCAGTCAGGTGGGCTTCATGGTCTATTACGGCATCGGGGCCGCGGCGGCGGTGCGCATCAGCAACGCGATGGGCCAGCGCGACTACCGTGCCGCCCGGGGCAACGCCTACGCCGCCTTCCAGATCGTCATGATGCTGGCCGTGGTGGTCGGTGCCGTGGTCTTCGTCCTGCGCCACAATATCGGGTCGCTCTTCACGCCCAACGACGACGTGGTCCACCTCGTCTCGCTCACGGTATGGCCGTTCCTCGTCTATCAGATCGGCGACGGCATGCAGATCGTCTTCGGCAACAGCCTCCGCGGCCTCGCCCACGTCCGCCCGCTGGTGATCTACGCCTTCCTCGCCTTCTTCGTCATCTCGCTGCCGCTGAGCTACCTCTTCGGCGTCACGCTCGACCTGGGCCTCATCGGCGTCTGGTATTCCTTCCCCTTCGGACTGACCACCTCGGGCCTGCTCTACTTCCTGGCCTTCCGCCGACAGCTCGACCGCCTCACACGCTCGGGCTCGGAGCGCCTCGCCACGGAGAAGTAAGGAAGAAATGAAAAAACTCGGATAAAAATTTCATGCTTTAGCGGAAATCCGCTAACTTTGCACGAAAAGTCACTCAACCAGCCAAATACGCAAGAAGATGATTTGTCCCTACTGCCATCAAGAGATACCGCAAGGAAGCGACCGCTGCCCCCATTGTGGCCGGTCCATCGTCCAAAAGCCCATCGAGGAGGAGCCGCGACTCAGCCGGGGGATGAAGGTCTTCATCGCCGTGGGAGGCGCGCTGCTTACCGCCTTCACGATCTACAACGCCGTGAGCCATTTCGGCGACCCGGAATATACGCGCACGCCCTCCTACCTGGAGCCCGACAGCACGCTCATCGAGAAGCTGGCGGAGCCCACCGACCTCATCTCCGTCGATACGGCTGCCGCCGACTCCATCGAGCAGCTGGAGAAGGAGGAGGCCAAGAAGGTGTATAACAGCATCCGCCGTCCGCAGCGCAACGAGGAGGACGAGGAGGCCGAGGCCAGTAGCGAGACCAGCAGCGAGGGCGAGGCCAGCAGCAGCGACGACGCTGCCTCCACCGCGCCTTCCTCCGCCCCGTCGCCGTCCGTCTCCGCCCCCAAGGTGGAAGCCATCGGCAACGAGTAGTTTCCCCATCCCCACAATCATCCACATGGAAATCCATCCGATAGCCGTCTTCCGATCGCCCTTCAAGAGCAAGTTTGGCGTGCCCCGGCAGAGCGGGCTCGTCGAAGACCTGCAGGGCCGCATCGTCCTCCTCGACACCTACGCCGACAGCGAGTCGCTGCGTGGCCTCGACGACTTCGACTACCTTTGGCTCCTCTGGGGCTTCTCGGCCAACCGCCACCAGTCCGCCACCTTCCAGCCCACGGTGCGTCCGCCACGGCTGGGGGGCAACGAGCGGATGGGCGTCTTTGCCACGCGGTCGCCCTACCGTCCCAACGGCCTGGGCCTCTCCTCGGTGCGCATCCTGGCCGTGGAGGGCACGGAGATCGTCGTCGCGGGAGCCGACCTGATGGACGGCACGCCCATCTACGACATCAAGCCCTACCTGCCCTACGCCGACGCCCATCCACAGGCGCGCGGGGGCTTCACGGACCAAAGCCAATGGCGCCAACTGCAGGTCGTCCTCCCCGACCCTGCCGACAGTCCGCTCTCTGAGGCTGAGACGCTGGCCCTGCGCCAGGCGCTGGCCCTCGACCCGCGGCCCCACTACCACAACGACCCCACCCGCCTCTACGGCCTCGCCTTCGCCGACTACGACGTCCGCTTTCACGTCGAGGGCGACCAGCTGACGGTAGTGGAGATCGTCGAGGGCAAGGGGGCGCAGCCCAAGAAGACCTGACGCTTCTTATACCAATAGACCCACAGCAAAGATGATAAACAACGGGAAGTAAAAATATGGCATACACAGACGATGAGACATACAGACATATCCATTTCGCCGTTATGGCAATAGAGAGTGGAGCCCGCAAATTGGGTATCTCTGGAAAAGATCAGCCGAAAAGCGTAGTTTGTCACAATCGTTTTTAGCCACGGTCGTCCTCGATCATTTTGTCCAATGACACCAGGCAGGCATAGAGGGGGACGTTGACCATCCAGTCTTGATCCTTGTAGGGCAGCATGGAGAAGCGAAGGGCTTTGAGCTGGGGATGGCGCATGATGAATGTTCTGAGGGATTTGGCCTTGACATTGACCGCTGCCTTCACCTCTATCGGAACGACCCGATCGTGCCATTGAGCCAGAAGGTCTATCTCTATCGTGGAGTTGTCCACCGCATGATAGTACAATGACATTCCGCGACTCTTCAACTGGGTCAGGACGTAGAGCTCCGTGAAGGCCCCTTTGTACTCGGAGAAAATGCCGTCGCCCACCAGCGTCGACTCGGCGGAGGTTTCCGCCATGGCTCCCATCAGCCCTACGTCGAGCATGAAGAGTTTGAAGGCGTTCGGGTCCTCATAGAATTTGAGGGGGAGGCGTGGCGTGTTGACCCGCTGCACCTTGTAGGCCAGTCCCGCATCTATCAGCCACTGTATGGCCAACTCAAAGTCAGCAGCCCTCGCGCTTTTCCTCACGGCGCCATAGACGAACTTCTTGTTTTCTTTGGCAAGTTGGGCTGGAATACTGTCCCACACCATGTTGATACGAGGCACCTCCCGCCCAGGAGCGTGCTTCGAAAAATCGCGACGATAGTCTAGGAGTATCTGCGTTTGGATGGACCGCACCTCCTGCAGTCCCTTTTGCCGCACATGGGCGAGGACGGCAGCAGGCATTCCGCCCACATAGTAATACTGGCGCAGCAGACTGGTCAATTCTGTTTCCAGCATGTTGACGACATTCCAGTTGGCGTCCGTCAAGATGCTTACCAGTTGTCTTTTGCCCATCGCGCCGAGAAACTCGAGGAAGTTCATCGGATAGAGCCGCAGCTCCTCCACCTTGCCCACAGGATAGGAGACGCCGTTGTGGAGAGAAATGCCCAGCAAGGATCCTGCCACGATGATATGAATATCGGGCGTGTCCTCGCAAAAGTACTTCAGGGCTTCCAACGCCTTGGGGCAGTCCTGGATCTCGTCGAGCACCACGAGGGTATCATTGGGGGTGATATCCACCTGACTAATGGCCGAAAGCGCCATCAACATATCGGCAGTAGACCCACCCTTCTCAAACACTTCCGCGGCCTTCTGATCTCTGTCGAGACTGAAGAAAGCAAGTTGTCTGTATTCCCTTCTGCCAAATTCTTGGAGGATATAGGTTTTACCCACCTGCCTTGCTCCGTTGAGTATCAACGGTTTACGCTCTTGCTTATTCTTCCATCCTAATAGGCTCTGATAGATGCTTCTTTCCATGACTCACACTTTTTCCGACGAATAATCGCTATAAGTGCACACTTTTTCTGACGAATAATCAGCCATACGGCACACTTTTCCTAACGAATATCGGAGCAAAGGTACACTTTTCCTGACGAACAACCAAGAGCGGGCGCTACTTTTTTTCGAGGGATTGATGATGGTTCGTGCAGTATCGTGCGGCGGGAGGGGAGCAATGCCCCTCCAAGATTCACGTCTCAGAGGGGCGGAAACATTTTTCATTTAGCCCATCATTCTATGAAAACTTCTATCGTTCGCTATGCGTGGCTACACGGCTGCCATGCAGCTCGTCACGCCGAGGGCCGTGGCGATGGCCG
>OGIV01000757.1_pt1 | contig 22288 bp, 20 predicted proteins | sample 1571861 | NCBI WGS metagenome assembly OGIV01 (sample SAMEA2582099, study PRJEB24529) | metagenome | biome: Human gut stool | place: China | collected 2011 | reverse complement strand
TCCCGTCACGGTCAAAGATGTTCTGCTCCAGCCACCAGCTGAAATTCCGCACAATGATCCCTTTCATCACCGGAAGAGGCAGCGGTTCCAGCCCGGCCCAGATGCAGGCCGACCAGAAACAGTTCTGTGCAAACCGGTAGGTCAGGCTGCGGCCGAACGGCAGTGCCGCACCGTTGGAATCGAACCAATAAATGAACTGCTGTGCGAACAACTGCGCACGGTTGCGGTAAAGTGCTGCACGCTGTGGATCTGAGTCGGCAGCAAATCGGGAATACAGAAGCCCGTAATACTGGATTGCCCATGGGATGTAGTAGTCTTTCTGAATCTGGTTCCCATCGGTAGACCAGCCATCGCCGCCGTAATAGCTGTCGATCTTGGTCAGACTTTCTTCCAGTAATGCAGCGTCATAAGATTTTCCCACACTTTTCAGCGCAAGACACACCAGAATGCGGAAGAAATGCCAGTTGCAGTCCGGCACGGTATATTCATTGATCTGGTTCAGCCATGCGGCGAGATTCGTCTTTTCCCGCTCGGTCAGAGGATCCCACAGTTTCTGCGGCACCAGCAGAATGCCGTATGCAATCGCTGCCATCTCCACAAAACACTGGTCATGGTCTTTGCAGATCCCCCAATATTCAGGTTTTTCCGGGTCAGAACCGGCAGCAAGCCCTTTGCGGTAAATGGCTTCAAACTCCGGTCAGAACCACCGTCCGTCCAGAACGGCACCAGTGCCCACAGCGGGCGGCTGAATGCTTCCAACTCGATGGTGCTCTGTTTGTATTTTGCACCGGTCTCACCCAAATGCAACCGGGCGCAGCCAGCCGAATAATACGGCTTGAGCGGATCCAGAAAGCGGTGCATCAGCGAAACGAAATCTGCTTTTGTCTGTAACTCCATAAACGATCTGTGCTCCTTACATAATCTCCCGGTAAACGAACTGCCGGAAGTCGGCATAGCTCTCGTGAGCATCCATATCCTGTGCACAAATGCCTACCATGGCACCGGTAAAGGCGCAGCGTTTACGGCGGTGGTTGATATAGTCATCGCTCAGGTGCTCTGCAGGCTGCACACCGCCCAGCAGAGCCCAGTCTGCCCCATTGGTCTTGTAGAAGAACCGTGCCTCGGCGCGGTTCACTTCTGCCCGCAGAGAAACCGCACCCTCAGGCAGGCAGACCGCCTCGCTGCCGTAGGAAAAGTCCTTGAAATCGCACTGCATCACCTGCAGGATTCGGCAGTGCCGCACCTCGTCCCATGTCACATACGCATAGATCCAGTTGCAGGTGTCGTAATACAAAATCAAGCCCGCCACCTGCTGAAAGTTCTGCGGGGCAAAGTCCAAGGTGGTCTCGGCTGCAAAACGGAAGCTTTCCCACCGCCGGGCAAACAGGGTCTGGCGATGATGGCTGGACAGGGTCTGCCCGCCATACAGCCGCAGCCAGCCGGGGCGGGCGGTCAGGCTGTAATCTCGTTCTGCTTCCAGCGGTACACGCAGGGTCTTGAAGCTGACCGGCAGGGCTTTGTCCGGGGCAAACTTCACCGTCTCGCTGTGATCGGTGCAGGGCTGCACCGGGGAGTCCACTTCAATTTCCACGGCCATATCCGGGTGATGGGTGCCGTTTGTAAGCCGGGGCCAGCCGTCCACCCATTCGATCTTCTGCAAGGCGGTCTCCCGCCCCAGTGTGCAGTTGCCGCGCTCGGTCAGCGGGCGGGCACAGATCTGTGTGATGTACCACTCCTCCCCTTTCTGCAAAAAGCAGGCGTGGCCGCTTTTCTGCAACGGATTTGACGGATCATCTTTTGTAGTCATCAGCGGCAGATAGGACGAATCTTCCCACGGGCCGTCCAGACTTTTCGCCCGCGCCACCGTGGCAGCGTGGCTGTAGCCAGTGCCGCCTGCAGCACAGAGCAGGTAATACCATCCGTCTTTTTTGAGGATCTGCGGGCCTTCACACACGCCCAGCGCCGTGCCCTTGTAGAAATGTTTCCGCTGGCCGATGAGCTTGCGTTTCTCTGTATCAAACTCCTGAATGACCGTTCCGGCAAAACCGGGGTTTTCCAGCCGCCAGTCAAACAGCATATTCAAAAAATAGTGTCTCCCGTCGTCATCGTGGAACAAGGCCGGGTCAAAACCACTTGCCGTCACAAAGGTCGGCTCGCTCCATGGACCGGTGATGGCCGGGGCGGTAATGACGTAATTCAGGGTGTCCTTGAAAGCCGTCGAACTTTTCACATCCGTGTACACCAGCCAGAACAACCCGTCTGCGTAGGACAGGTGCGGTGCCCACAGACTGCCGGAATTATAGTTGCCTTCCAGATGGCTGGGTACCTGTTCCGGTTTTTGCAGCGGTGCCGCCACCCACTCCCACCGGACAAGGTCGGTGGAGCGGTAGATGTCGATGCCCGGCCACCACTCAAAGGTAGATGTGGCAATGTAGTAGTCCTCTCCCACCTGCAGCGCACTGGCATCCGGGTGAAAGCCCGGCAGAATGGGGTTCTGCATCCGCTGACGCATAGTAAAGCTCCTTTCCAATAAAGAAAGGGGCATCCGTACTAGTGGATGCCCCCTCTTTTATGATGAACTCTCCGGAAATGTCGTTAAACCAGACCGATAAACACGGTGATAAAGCCAAAGGCGATCAGACCAAGCATGATCCAGTTGGGGCTGACCTTTTTACGCAGAGCCTTGAAGCAGACCAGAACCAGGATCAGCGGGATCAAACCCTTGCAGATGCTGTCCAGAATATCCTGCAGGACAAAGGGGTTGGCGGAACCAGCCATGGTCACAGACAGGGTGGTCTTGAAGGACACCATGCTGTAGGTCATGCAGCCAATCATCATCAGACCAACGATAGACGCCGCTTTTGTGATGCACTCCAGCAGGCCGCTCTTCTGGGCTTCCAGCACAAAGGTGCTGCCCAGACGGTAGCCGTATACCATGCCGAAGTAACGGATCAGGTAGTTGGGGATATTATATAGCAGCAGATACAGGATGGGTCCAAGGATATTGCCGTTCAGTGCCAGACCGATGACCAGCGAGGTGATGATAACACGCAGAGTGGAGTAGAAGAAGGTATCGCCGATGCCAGCGAAGGGTCCCATCAGACCGCACTTGATACCGTTGATGGTGTTGGTGTCAAAGTCCGGGTTCTCAGCGTTCTCCTTTTCCATGGAAACTGCCAGACCCATGATGAAGGGGGCCAATGCCTGTGTGGTGTTAAAGAACATGGACTCACGCTTCAGAGCCTCCATGTACTTGTCATGGTCGTCCTTGTAGATCATCTTCAGGGTGGGTGCCAGTGCCCAGCCGAAGCCGATGCCCTGCATACGAGTGTGGCTCATGCAGCCCAGCAGCTGGAACTGCCGCCAGAAGATGCTCTTAAAGACTTTTTTCTCGTCCAGCTGGACCTTTGCAGGTGCGCTGACGGTGTTCTGCATTTCGTTAGTCATTGAAGAAGTCCTCCGTTTCCGAAACAGGCTGCACGCCAGCAGCTTTCAGCTCGCGCATTTCCTGAATGTGCTTGTAATCGTTCAGGCAGATGTACACAGCAATCGCCACGCCGATGATCGCCACAGGCACGGTGCCCAGACCCAGATAGGCAGCTGCGATGAAGCCAATGAAGAAGAAGGGCGCAATGTCGGTCTTCCACATGGTCTTGAGCAGGATAGCAAAGCCCAGAGCAGGCAGAACGTTGCCGGCGGTCTTGAGCGCGGTAAGAACCACCTCGGGGATGCTGCTGACCACTGCACTGATGGCGTTGCTACCCAGCAGCACGGCAAAGAAGGCAATGATGGCAAAGATGGTGGGGTACATCAGGGTAAGGATGACATTCAGATTCAGAGCCTTTTCGGGCTTATCCTCATCCAGCAGACGATCGTACCGCTGCACCATGGTGGTGCAGAACAGCTTGAACACCTGATAAGCGTAGGTTGCCAGCAGACTGATGGGCACTGCCAGAGCGATCGCCACGCTGGCGGCCTCGCTGGGCTCGCTGCTGATGTTGTTGATCATTGCAAAAGCGGTTGCCAGCACACTGCCGACGGCAAGGTCAGCGGGCAGCGAACCACCGATGGTGATGGTGCCCAGGAAGATCAGCTCCAGCTGCGCGCCGATGGCAACGCCCAAGGGCAGATTGCCCAGCACAAGACCGACCATTGCGCCGCAGCAGATGGGGCGCTCCAGCAGCGCCTGACCCCAGCAATGGTCACTGAATTTGGCAATGAACATGACCAATGCCACTAACAAAGCTTTGACCACCATAATTTACTCTCCTTTTCTTGCCTGTTTGATAAGCTCGTACACATCCTGCGGAGCGTTGTCCGGCACCACCTGATACTGGCACTTGACACCAGTCTTCTGGATGCGGGCAAAATCGTCCAGATCACTGGGGGTGGCGTACACCGTATCGGTGATCTTGATACGCTCCTTCAGGTCATCACCCAGATGCCCATAGTTGCTGATGTTCACCAGCGGCACACTGGGCACTGCCTCCACGATGCGGCGGGCATCGGTGGGGTTATTCACCACGATGAAGATGCGCAGACGCTCTGCGCGCGGGTCGTTCAGCACCTTGATGGAGTCCTCCACGGACAGCACCGAGCACTTTGCAGTAGCGGGACAGGCCATCTTCAAAGCAGCCACCTGCACCTCGTTTTTCACGATGGTGTCGTTGGCCACAATGATGCGATTTGCCTGCAGGTGCTTGGTCCACAGCAGTGCAACCTGACCGTGGATCAGACGATTGTCGATTCGCATTAATGCGATCATAACAGTTTTCCTCCTTTTCTATTTGCGTACTGGCTTTACCAGTAAGGGTTCCATTGTTTTTTCAGCCGCACCAGCGCCTCCAGATAGAAGTAATCGCCCCAGAGGTTTTGCGTGTCGATGCCCATGCCCCGGGGGTAATTATAGACGCCATGCAGCAGCAGACCGTCCTGTCCGGGCTTTGTCAGGTAATTTTTCCGCAGAGAGCGCATCATGTACGCCACGGCATTGTGCCACGGCCACCAAAGTGCATCCTCCGGTTTCATGTATTTCAGCTGTTCCAGCAAACCACACACGGCACAGCTCACAGCGCTGGTATCACGGCACTGACCGTCCTCCGGTTTGAAGATCAGATCCCAGTAGCAGATGTAATCCTCCGGAAGGTGGTTCAAAAAGTAGATGGATGTTTTCTGTGCAATATCCAAAAGGTTCGGGTCTTCCATATACCGGGCGTTCAGCGCAAAGCCATCCATCGCCCATGCCTGTCCCCGTGCCCAGCAGCTGGTATCGCTGTAGCCCTGATGGGTGGTGCCCCGCAGCGGCTTGCCGGTGTGCACATCCATGAAATAAGTATGGTAGGTGGACGCATCCGGTCGCACCAGATACTTCATAGCGTGGTGCAGGTGGTCCTTAGCAGCTTCGGCGTACCACTGAACGCCGGTCTCCGCCGTAGCCCAAAACAGCAGCGGCAGGTTCAGGTTGCAGTCGATGATCATGCGTCCCTGCTTGGCAGGGTCATCCAACGCACCCCACGCCTGCACGATGCCGGCGGTGCGGTTATAACGTTCGTACAGTAAATCTGCCGCCCACAGTGCAGAGCTGCGAGCCTCGGCGTTGCCGGTCAGCTTCCATGCTGCCACGCAGCTCAGGCTGTAAAGAAAGCCCAGATCGTGGGTGTTTGTCTTGACCTTCTGTTCCAGACGGGTGCGGAACTTTGACAGCAGCCCCTCAGCGGCTTTCCGGTAGTTGTTATCGCCGGTGGCTTCATACGCCAGCCAGAGCATTCCCACCCAGAAGCCTTCTGTCCAGTCCACCTTTTCCACGGCTGGATAGATCCCATTCACAGCCGCAGCCGCCGGGAAAGTCTCGGTGAACCGGGGTATCATGGCATCCAGACGGTCCAGCACCTCCCGCAGAGCTCCGTTCAGCCACACCTTGTCCAGCGGAGCGGCTGGGATCGTGTACCGGGCGTCCAGCGTCTCTTTTACAATGTTGTTCATCAGAAAAAGTCCTCTGCGCTGTCTGCCTGTGCACCTTCCAGCTTGGGCAGCACCATGGTAAACTGGCGGCTGTCCTCAATGGCCTGTGCAAAGCTTTCGGCGGTGTAGCCCTCTTCCATATTGATGAGCAGATCTGTCACCAGCGAAAGGTTCATGCCGGTGCCGATGAGCACGTTCGGCTCATTCTGCAACCCGAAACTTGCATTGTACACGCTGCCGCAGAACAGATCCGAAACGATCAGGAACTGGTTGTCCGGCTCTGCCTGCACCCGGGTGCGGATGGGGCGGATGATGTCCTTTTCCACATCGCCGCCGGGCATCAGTCCGTAGTAAGAAAGATTTTCGTTCTCACCGGCGATCATCTGTGCAGAGTAAGCCATTCCTTCGCTCAGCTTGCCGTGAGAGATCAGGATCAGTTTGGTCATTGGGTATTCCTCCTTGCCTGTCCTTGTCTGTGATTAAAGGATACCGCATTTCCTTCTGTTCGGAAAGACATTTTTTTTGGATTAAGGCGGTGTTTTTTTGGGTGTTTTTTGCATACAAAAAACGCCCTCCATTGAAAAAAGCCCGTTTGTATTCAACATACAAACGAGCTTTTTTCAGAGGTGATCGGAGAGAGAACGCAAAAGCAAGGCTTAAACATCTACCGCTTCCTATTGCAGATCAGCAGCGGCGGATATAGTAAGGGCTCATTTTTTCTTTCAGGAATGCAGACAGTTCGGCGGCTTCGGTGGACTTCATATCCTTTTTACGGATGATCGCCGCAGCCTTCCGGCTCATATAGAGGTAAAAGTATTCGCCGGTCTCCGCCACACGGATCAGTTTTTCGTAGGGGATCTCCCCAGTCTGCTTCACATCCTGTGCGTGGATAACCACACCATCTCTTCCAAAATGCAGGGTCTGCCACCGACCAAATTGCTGAAGTGGGTCGTGGTCGGTGTTCATGCGGTATTGCAACTCCAGCTCAAACCGCTGGATGGCAAACAAAAGCGCAAGACTTGCTGCAAATACGACTGCCATCACGCCAGCGGCGGGATGCAGAGCGTTGCGTACCAGCAGCGTGATGATAAGTGCCAGTGCCAGCCGACCGACCAACGTGCTGACTGTGGAGATCTTGTAGGCGTTTTCCAGCAGAAAACGTTTGTAATCCTGTTTTTCCATCCGGGTGGAAACCGTGATCTCATTTTTCCGGAACATAACCATTCTTCTGCTCCTTTCAGAGTTCGTGCCCAAACACCTGCACCTGTGTCAGTGCCGGGAACGGAGAGGGATCCTCTGCTTTTTTCAGCTCATCCAGGACAAGACCGCTGATGATCGCCCCCTGCAGATCAAAGCACTGTCCTTCTGCCGTTTTTTGCAACTGCAGTCTTTTCACTGTCCCATCGGAAAGGGTCAGCCGGACACTGGTCCACCATGCGTCATGGGGAAAATCTGCCCGAGTGGTCAGAACCAGTGTTTCCGCACAGACCGGGCGTCCGAAGTCCAGCTGCCAGCAGGCATCCTCCCGTTTATTGATGCCCCAACTCTCAAAGGGATAGCGGCCGTGGCACCACGGATAGATGACCCCATCAATGGCGTTGCGGGCAGCGAACACGGACTCGCCCCGGGTCTCCACATTTGCCCATGCGTGGGGGAAGCAGCTCTCGTTGCCGTGGCAGTCGTAAACATTCTGCGCCAGATTGCGGGGCAACTCCATCTCCTCTACGGTTGCCGGACGAGCGGTCAGATAGTGCCGTTCGCCAACAAAGGCACGGGGGTTGTAACTGATACGCCCTTCCTCGAATGGGATCGCCCAGCGATAGGTCGTCTCCTTCATATACACCAGTTCCCTGCCCAGCGTGTCCTCCAGACAGATCACGTAGTATCCTGTCTGCGGCACCGTCAGTACCACTGCATCTCCGGGCTGATACGCAGCATCATACAGCAGGACATTTTTGCCCTGTGCCAGCACTTCACCAGCCTTGTTCACAATTTCCAGCACTGCGCTCTGCATTTGAGTTTTCCTCCCATCCACGTTTCTGTCCTCAGGATACACGATTTTTCCGCCGAGGAAAAGGGACTTTTTTCAGATATTTCTGCCCTTTCTTTGGATGTTGCACAAGCAGTCACCGGATGGTTTGCTTTCATTTTTTTATTATGCTATATTAAATATGATCCATCGCAAAGGAGGCAATGCCGTGAACCATCATCTGAAAACCAAGATCATCGTAGGTGCCCTTGGCCTTGCCATGCTGCCCATGATCGTGCTGACCTGGTTCACCTATCGGGTCTTTGATGCCCGCTGCACCGAGCTGCTGGATGCACAATATATGCAGGCCGTCGAATTTGCCGGCAAAGGTCTGAAATTGCTGCGAAGTGCCAACAGCTCCCATCTGACAGAGCAGGATCTGGCGCTGGTATTTGACTCTATCGACATCTTTGACAACGGCACACTGCAGGTCATCGACAGTGACGGCTCCATCCTGTACCATCGTGCCGAAAATGACAACTGGATCGACCAGAGCATCGCTGCCAATCTGGACAAGCTGCACTTTGAGACCAGACTGGAGGATACCGGGTGGACGGTCTGCTTTGATGTAGACAAGGTCAAGGCGCAGTCCGAGCTATACGTCCTGCGGGGAATGCTGGTGCTGGTCATTATGCTGTGTGCGATCGCCGTTGTATGGGGAGCCTCCCGCCTGTCCAATGGGATCACCCACCCGCTTTCCGACATGATGGAACAGATGGAGCGCATGGAGCGGGGCGAGTTGAAGGTAAACATTGCCGTGGACAGTGACGACGAGATCGGTATTCTTGCAAGAAAGTTCAACACCATGTCCCGCAGCCTGCAAAATTATATCAACCGGTACTATGTGGCCCGCATGAAACAGAATGAAGCCGAACTGAACGCTTTAAAAGCACAGATCAGTCCCCACTACCTGAACAACACGCTGGAAGTGATTCGGATGCAGGCAGTCAGCGAGGATGCGCCCGTGGCTGCTCACATGATCGAGCTGCTGGGACAGCAGATGCAATATGCTCTCGACAACGCCACCATGATCTCCCTGCATGGGGAATTGGAACTGATCCGAAGCTATGTTTCTCTGCTGAATTTCCGTTACAATGACAAGATCCAGTTGGATATTCAGGAAAAAGGCTTTGGCAACTGCGAGCTGCCAAAACTCAGCCTGCAGCCACTGGTGGAAAACGCCTATAAGCACGGGCTGAAAAACAAGCCCGGCATGGGGCTTGTACAGATCACTACCGAAGCAGTTGGGGAAGATCTGGAGATCACCGTACTGGACAACGGCTGCGGGATGAGCAAAAGCACCCTTGCAGGTTTAACAAAGCAATTACAGGGGCTTGCCAAACCACCCGAGGAAGGGCATACCGGTGGTATCGGTCTGAAAAACGTCCACGACCGGTTAAAGACCCTCTATGGTGAGGGATACGGTTTGACTATCAGCAGCTGGCCCGGGGTCGGCACTGCCGTCTGCCTGAAACTGCCCAAACACTTCAAGGAGGAAAACGATCGTGTGGAATTTGATCCTCGCTGACGATGAACCCATTATCGTGCATGGCCTGCAGAAGATCATCAATTGGGAGCAGCTCGGCATCCACATCGTTGCCACCTGCAACGATGGTGCCAGCGCACTGGAACTGCTTATTCAGCACAAGCCGGATCTTGCGATCCTGGACATCAATATGCCCGGCAAGACCGGTCTGGAAATTCTGGAAGGGCTGCACGCCGCTCATGTAGACACCAAAGTCATCTTCATCAGCGGCTACCGTCAATTTGAATATGCACTGGGTGCCATGCAGCTGGGGGCGGTAAACCTTTTGCTCAAGCCGGTAAATCGGGATGATCTGCTCTCCAGTGTGCGCAAATGCCTGCCCATCCCCGATGTGCAGCCAGAGATCAACGTAACCGACCTGCCCATCATCCCTCCCAGTGTGGAAACGCTGAGCGCCTATCTGCCGGTGCTTTACGCTGTAACCTCCCCGGTTCCTTCCAGTTCCGTGGAGCGGCGGCTGATGGAATTTGCCGTATCCAACGAGGTGGAAACATGGCATCATGCTTCCGGCATCGACGCCGAGATCTATGACGCCACATCTCCGGTCTGCCTGCTGTTCAAAAACTATACAGCAGACCGTCTGGTACCCGCATTACAGGAACTTACCAGCACGATCCAGCTTCACACCGGAAATCATGTACTGTTCCTCATCGGTCAGCAGGCTGCGGATGTAACACAGGTTCCCGACAGGGTCAACCAGTTGAAAAGCCGCAGCGGACTGTTTTATTTTGATGGCTGGCTGAACGGCACTGTTCTTTTGCCGGAGCAGCAGCCCTTCAAATCCGAAAACACTGCCGCGCAGCTGCGTGCACAGCGGGAGAAGGTACTGGATGCCTGTCTGCAGTTGAACCCAGCCCAGTTCCAGACCGAATACGCCGCCTACTGCTCTGCCTGCTGTGCCGTCTGCAACGGAAACGTACAGGCTGCCCAGATGCGTCTGTTGACCCTTTATAGCAATGTGGTCCAGCAGGTAGAGTCCTACGGCAAGGATGGCAGCCATACCGATACCAATCCTGTCGTTTCGCAGGCATCCGCCTGCCATACCTACGATCAGCTGGTCCAGCTGATCGGAAACCAGCTGAAGCTATTCCTCTGCGCTGCGCGTGAAAAATACAGTGACAGTGACAAAACGGATGCCTTGCGTGCCTTGAATTATATCGACGAGCATTACGCAGAGCCCCTGACGCTGGAAACCATGGCAAACCATTTCCACATGAATTCCAGCTATTTCAGCAGTTACTTCAAAAAGAATACCGGGAAGAACTTCAAGGAATATCTGATCTCTGTGCGGCTTCAGCACGCCTTGCAGTTGCTTGTTTCCACCAATATGCATAACTACGAAATCGCAGATGCCGTTGGCTTCAACGACATCCGAAGCTTTACCGATCAGTTCCAAAAAATATACCACAAAACGCCGCAAGCCTATCGTAAGGAACTACGGCAGGAGATCTGAGTACCCACATAGCTTGCAGATCGTTTTTGCCACGCCGTCCTCTCTGTTTGCAGGTGCGTGCAGCGGGATCTGCTCCAGCACTGAAGGAAAAGCGTTGCTCATGGCATAGCCGTGGGTGACGCTTTTCAGCATTTTGATGTCGTTTTCACCATCCCCAAAAGCAGCAGCCTCTTCCGGAAGAATGCCGCACTGCTGCATGATCGTTTGCAAGGCAGACCCCTTATTGAGCCAGTCCGGCACAATCTCTACCCAGCAGGGCGTTACCAGCAGGGCGCTGCACTGTGCAGGCAGCTTTGCACGCAGTTCCGGCAGCAGCTGCTGCAAGCGCAGAGAAGAATGCAGATAGGCGATTTTCTGCACTGAACCCGCTATTGCCGGGTAGTGCGGCGTCGGCAGTTCGATGTTCCCACCAAACAGATGCTCCACATTGTCCTCAACGGCCAGACCATTCTGCTTCAGGTATGTCAGCCGTCGCTGCTCAAATCCCTGCTTGGCATACCGGAACCGTCCGTTTCGGGTATAGCATAATGCTTCCAGATCGTATTCCTCGGCAAGGCGCAGCACTGGGTCGATCGTTTCCGGCGCAAATCCATTGATGCGCTGTTCTTTTCTGGTTTCGCAATTCACGACCAGTGCGCCATTCAATGCAATGTAGAAATTCTGAGAGAACATATCTGTATGCAGTGCTTCCCGCACCGTTTCAAAGTGCGGCAGATCCCGTCCGGTTGCCAGCACGACACGGATGCCATCCTGTTGCGCCCGCAGAAACACTTTTTGTGTAAATTCGGAAACTTCCCCCGCTTTGTTCAGCAGGGTGCCGTCCAGATCGGCGGCAATCAACTTGAGTGGCATCGTTCTTTCCTCCCTGAATTTTTCTGCTTTCAGTATACGAAAAGACCGAAGCCGGAACAAGAGCTTTTCTTTGGCAAACAGGGGGATTTTTCTGGATGATTTCATGTGTTCCAGCTTGTGAACAAAAAAGAGTGTGAAGAAGGGGGTGCAAGCAATGAAAGGTTACCTTTGCCTTGGTTATAACCATGACAGGAAGGAAGATTAACTGTTCACTTCTATGAAAAGTAAGGTGCTCATCAGCCTATGATTCTCATCATGCACGGGTGGGCATCAATTTTCCTGATGCGTAAAATGGGGCTATTGCAAAACGACCGAAAAAGAGATAGACTTGCCCGAAAAGGGGGCGCCTATCTCAATTTTTATTGTATGCAGAAAGTTATTCTACGGAATCCAAAAGCGGTATTATCAATCTAACCGCATCTAGATCGATAGGCGACGTAACATTGATGTGGGAGTAGAATCCAATGAAGTGTTAAAGCTTTCTCTCTATATATTGATCTTTCAGGTTTTTGAACGTTGAAAATTTCATAAGATATAAATTTCCGCGACTCCTCGTCATCGCAACGTATAGCTGGTTTAGTGTCACTGGGCCCAATTTGCCAGCCGAAAAAGTATCTTCACCAAGATTTTCGAGATTTTCAGTAAGAATCACACATGCTTCGTCAACCGTATCTCCTTTAGAATAGGACCAGTTCATGGCGCGAAAGTCATAACTTGAAGCATTCTTATTAATCAATTTTACAATTTGATTGTTTTCAAGTATTTCTTTTGCGTTTTCATCTGCCCAAATGACGGAACCGTTGCTAATTCCATAGGAGTCAATATGTATCCCAAGTTTTTTTCTTACATACTCGCAAATTTCCAATGAACACCGTCTGGATTTTTCCAAAGTTGTTAAATCTACAGAAAAGCCAGATTTCTTCAAGTTTGTGATAAAATCAACACAGCTTACATTACTCTTTTTTATCTTAAATGGTTTTCCTGAATTGTTTCTTCCTGAAACAGAATGCTGGTAGTAATCGCCGACAAGAACAATATCGCGAAGATACTTTGAAAGAGACATTATGAGTTCATAATCATAATTTCGGAAATCTTGAAACTCATCAATCAGTATACAATCGAAGAAAATATTTAATCGTGTTGCTGCTCTTTTGATAAGGCTGTCTTTTCCTTGCTTTATTTGAAGAACCAATTCTGACAGGGTGGCACAATAATACTGTTGTTTCCTCGTGATATAGTGCCGAAGATAGTCTTTTTTGATATAATATGGATTTGGAACTGTCGTATTAGGAATCACTTGTTGTGGAGGGGTTATAGTGCTAATCCCCTGACTCGTAAAATTGGTGGCACCAAAATGTTCTGCTATACTTGGTTCATAAGGTAAAACCAGATGGTGGTACACGAATGAGTGGAAGGTTGCAACCGTTGTCAGATCAGGGATGCAACCAAAAGCATCGCACAGTTCCTTTTGGATATTAAAGATATTTTCATGCGTAAATGCCAGAATAAGATTTCGCTTAGTAGGATCTATTGTGTGACAGATATGATAAGTTTTTCCAGCACCTGCTACAGCCAAAATTACGCGCTTAGCCATTCGATAGCTTCCTTTACATACTGTGGCACCACGAATGTGGTATCGGAGGTTAACATTTGATAAGCAACATCGACCTTGTTTTGGAGCATTTTGCCTAGTACAGGGCCGTAATCTTTTTCATGAAACAAGTATTTTGCATCCTTCTTAACCGAAATCATGCCATCTAAGGTTGCTTTGTTTTCTTTATAAATACAGGCTTCCCACGTCCACTCGTCAATCGTTTTTCCCATAAAGATACGCTGATTTATAGCAGACTGATTGAAAGTATCTGCATCTTTAATCTTTTGTGATTCCTCATCGTTATCTGTAACGACTGCAATACGTTTATTTGTTGCCTTGGCGATTTCAAGATATCGCTTATATGAAATGCCGTTACAGGAGATAATGGAAACATCATCATTTTCAGTAGTGCGTCCGGTAAGTTGTTTATAGAACAGCGGGAGAAGAAGGAATTCTGTTGCACCTTCAACAAGAAAAACTTTTTTTGACAGTAACAGCTGTAAGAATCCGTTGTCATCTGCCCGAACAAAAAATTCAGCATCATCAGGCTTTACGCCCGCCAAAGATTTAACCTCATCTTCCGCAATCCAAAGAACATTTTTGAGATTAAGTCTGCTTGCAATCATATTGCTATGCGTTGCAACGATAATTTGAGAGTTTTCTTGTTGGGTCGAAATCGTATCGAGCATTTTTTGCAGAGACGAAAAACTTAGGTGATTTTCCGGCTCCTCCATTAGAATGACATTCAAGCCATTTGACTTGTCCAGCGCAATTTGTGTTTTGATAAGACTTTCCATACCGCTTCCACGATTTTCAAGCGCGATAGAATCTTCATATACAGATAAAACTGTTTCCAAAATGACTTTTTTGCTATCAATCCCAAATTTTCTGTGTTCACTGATATCCGGCAGGTTGGTTGACTCAAGGGCCTTCTCTAAATTCACTCTGAACTCATTCTTGGCCCTTGCTCTGGTGACTGGGTCATATTTGCTTGTAAACAAAGTCCTGTTATAGTAGTTAAACGAAGGTGCCGCTGCGCTACTGGTTGTGTCAATAGATAAAAAGTTCAAAGGACGTTTAATCATTTGATAAGGACGATTTGCAAAAGTCGTCCATGTTAAAGTATAGTATTCATAGGGGACATTTCCACTAAGGATAGATTGCTCTATACCTGTGCCAAGTTCGGCATCGTACTTGCACTCGAACCGAATACCGTATTTTTCAGGTTGGCTTTTTTTATCGCCGTAAACCTCACCATAAAAATAGTCGGAATTCTTTTGACGAGGATCAAGTGTTAATTCTACCTCGATTATAATTTGTGGGAGGGTCCTTATACTTGGATTTGCTTGAAAAGCGGCAACCTGACTTACGTTCAATAAATCCTTTAGCACCGATTTATCTGCATTCCGATATTGCTGATTTAGAACCGTTTTAAGCGCATCCAGAATAGTGCTTTTTCCTGCCTCGTTCTCTCCAACGAGAATATTCATGTGTTCATTAAATAACACATCCAGCGAAACGAATTTCTTAAAGCCTTCTATATGCAGCGATTTTATGCAATTCACGAGCTACACTTCCTAAAAATCAATTTGAATTATTTTCCTCAAAGTTCTCCACCTGCTCCATCACCTTACGGAAAACTTCTGGGCTATACTGTGGAGGATAACCATTTTTGACGAGGCAGATCTTGATTTCCAGTTTCAACTGGTCACGGACGTTCTGGTTGTTCAGCCAGTCGGCAAAAGAAGATTTGGTGTCGATGATTTCTTTGACCTTTTTCGCCAACATCTTGCACTTATCGTTGACAACTACACCGTCCACATTCTGGTCGGTGCCATACTCGAAATTATACTGGTCCCGCAGGGCAAGGAGGATATCGTAGAACGCCTTTTCTTCAAAGGTCAGACCGATCTTTCGGAAACTCTCCCGGCTCTCTTTCATCTGCCGCAACACTTCCAGCGCATGGTCGTAGGCAGCTTTGATAATATCATCCGAAGCCTGCTCCTGTGCTTCGCCAGCTTCTTCGGCGGCAAGGTGCTTGCGCCGCTCATGGTAGGCACGGATCGTGTCCTCCAACATCTGCTCAAAGGTTTTTGCCGCCAGCTGGTTTACGGCGCTGTATTCTCGGATCTGCTTTTTCATCATCTTAACAAGGATTTCCAGTTTGGTGGCAGGCATCTTGATGTCGGACAGTTTTTCAAAATATTCCGGGCTGAAAATATCTTCTTCCTTGCCGTTGTCAAGGATACTTTCTACCTGATTGTACTTCAGAGCTTCTTCTACCATCCGGGCAACATTGCGATTCGGTGAGAGCGCGGTAACGCTCCACCGGGTCTGTCTTTTCGCTCAGGAACGGGGTGAGGTCATACCCGGTGAACAGCTGCTTCAGAACGCCCAGTTCGTCCCGGAACGCATTGGTTGCCTGCTCCACATCGTCCGCGGTCGGGGCAACAGAAGTGTTGCCGCCGTAGATTTTCATAGCTTCGCGCATATTGTCGCGGATGCCGATGTAGTCCACGATCAGGCCGTACTCTTTGCCCGAATACTTCCGATTGACACGGCTGATAGTCTGGATGAGCATGTGTTTTTGAAGCGGCTTGTCGTTGTACATATAAGTAAGGCACGGCACATCAAATCCCGTGATCCACATATCGACAACGATGACGATGCGGAAATTCGACTGTTCATCCTTGAACGCTGCATCCAGTGTTTCCGAACGCTTGTCGTTCTTGACACCGCCAAGGTAGTTATACATATCCGGCTTGTCGTTGCTGCCAACACTGGCTACCATCGCCATAAAGGGCATTGGTTTCCGCTTGGCAAGCTCCTCTTTGGAAAGCGAAACGCCATCCGGTACCTTCTTTTCCACAAACCACTCCGGGTATTTTTCCTTGAACTTTTCCATCAGCGCAAAGGCGATGGGGCGGCTGGAACAAACGATCATGGCTTTCTGCACCCGGTCGGGGTCTTTTTCGCAGGAAGAAACATAGTGGTCGTGGATATCCACCGCCAGACGTTCCAGACGGGACGGCTCGCCCAGAATGATTTCCATGGAACTCATAGCTTCCTTGCTGGCCTCGATATCCTCTTTGGTCGCACCGTCCTCGGCGCAACGCTTGTAGTAGGCTTCGATCTCCCTGACTTTTTTCTTGTCCAGCAGGACTTTTGCAATGCGGGGATGATATTTAATGGGAACCGTCAGGCCATCGGCAACTGCCTGATCCATGGTATAGCGGTCGATTTCGTTGCCGAAAGTCTGGTAGGTTTCCGCAATCGGGGTGCCGGTAAAGCCCACAAAGGTGGCCTGCGGAAAGGCTTCCCGCAGCACCTTGGCATAGGGCTTTGACACCAGTGCTTTCATGTTCTCGTCGGAATCCTTGCTGAACTGGATCTTTTTGGAGTGTTCCAGCTGCGTTCGGTGCGCTTCGTCCGAGAAGCAGACAATGTTCCGCCGGGCATTGATAAGCCCGATCTTATCCTCTTTGCGGTCGCAGAATTTTTGAATGGTGCAGATGTAGAACCCGCCGCTCTGCCGCTTGCCCAATTCGTCCCGGAGTTGGGCACGGTTTTTGACCACAGACACCTGCCCCAGATTGAGAAACTCCTGACTTTTGGTAAACAGCTTGGCACTCTGCTTTTGCAGGTCGTCCCGGTCTACGATCATCACGATGGTGGGGGAGCCAATCTCCGGGGTGTCGGTGCAGCGCAGGGCAAGTTGACGTGCCAGAAACGCCATGGTATAGGTTTTGCCGCAGCCGGTTGCGCCAAAATAAGTGCCGCCCTTGCCGATGCCGCTGACTACCGACTGCACGATGCTCTGTTTCAGCTTCCGTGCGGCGAAGAACTGCGGATAACGGCAGACGATCTCCACTTCGCTGCTGTCGTAGATACTATCCTGAAAATAGATGTAATCCCGGAAAATTTCCAGAAACCGTGCCGGACTGTACACGCCGTTGATGAGGGTTTCCGTCTCAGCAAAAGGCAGGGTGGAAAGCTGGTCGCCGTCGTTCACACGCCGCCATGCGTAGAAATGCTCATAAGGGGTACGCACCGTACCCAGCCGGGTCTTGACTCCATCCGAGATGCAGGCAAGGGGGCAGTAGTGCAGTAGGTGCGGGATATCCCGCCAGTAGCGAATGGTGATCTGCTCCCATGCGTCGTGAATGGTGGCGTTGGCATCTGCCGGATTTTTCAGTTCAATGACGCACAGCGGCAACCCGTTGACGAACAACAGCACATCGGGGCGGCGGTTCTCCTTCTGGCCGTTGTTGGTGTACTCGATGGTAAACTGGTTTACCGCCCGGAAGATATTTTTAGCCGGGTCGTCGAAGTCGATCAAAGGCACCATACAGGGCAGACCGTTCTGCGGCACGAACTGGATGCCGTAGACCATCCAGTTGTATACCTTGTGCAGCGTGGCAAAATCGCTTTCGCCGCCGGCAAGGCGCACGGTATCGAAGATGTGTGTCCGTTCTTCTTCGGTCAGTTGCGGGCTGGAATCGCGCAGAAACTCCATAAAGTCCGCTGCAATCAGAACGTCATGCCGGGACTTGCGCTGGATGGTGTTCCCGGCAGAGTAGGTCCAGCCTGCCTTTTCCAGCAGAGCAAGAAAGGCGTTTTCATAATCCGATTCGCAGTAGCGCCCCTGATAGTCCTTCAACTTCGCCATAATTTATGCCTCGTCTGTTTTCTGTGCTTCCTCGATGGAACCTTTTATCAAAATCGGGCAGATGTTCTGGATTTGATTCTTTAATTTTTCGGCAATGCCCTTGCGGGTGTTATAGGCTTTGAAAATATCCACAATGTCCTGCTGTATCGCAATATCCGGCACAGGAATTTCCACACTGCACATTTCGTCCCAGTCAAAGGTTTCCCGTGCAGAACCCCAAGAGTGAAAACGCGCATAGCGGTCAAACTCATCCCGGCAGAAGAAAAGCATTAAATATTCCGGGAGCAGATAATTTTCATCTGTCTTAAAAACGGTAGAAATAGAAGAAACAAGATAGGTGTCCTCAGAATCATTGAAGCCGAGGGACATTTTATCACCTCGCCGGGAGGTATCTGCGACATAGGCGATTGCTTTGGGTGGAAATAGTTTGTAACTGTTCAGACTGACGCCGTCCATATTGGCTTTGGTTGTAATTACCTGTTTTGCAACAGACAGCCCCCGAACGGAATCAACAGATAAACCGATATCATTTCGCTGCTCACAGGGAATAAGATATTGACCAATCGTTTTCGCAAGGGTGTGCTTGCGAAGGTTTTCAATGTAGGCGTCACAAACCAGCTTCAAATCTTCCAATCCGCGCTCATAGCTTTGCTGGTTGGCGAGCATGGCATTGTAGACAGCAACATATTTTTGCTGGAGGGGATAAGAGGGCATGTCCAGTTCAATTGCCTGAACATCTTCCCAGTTATAGAACTCCGTGGAGCTGCCCCAAGAGTTGGTGATTACATAACGGTCAAACTCTGGGCGGTTGAAAAACATATAGAGCCACCGTGCAGAAAGTTCTTTTTCACATTCCGGTTTGATACGGAATACAACATAATCTTCCGTGCAAATGATAGGCTTGCGACCGTCATTGTAGGCAATGCTGAATTTAGAGCCGTTCCGGGAAGTACGGTGATTAAAAACAAATTCGCCGGGATATACGATTTGGAACTTGCTTAGGTCTCTGCCGTTCAAATCAGATTTTGTGGGCATTAGTTCTTTCAGGTTGTTGACACCTCGGACATCGGAAACACCATAGGACAAATCAGCATTTGTGTTTTCACGAAGTTCAATAAACGGTCCAAGACGACATTTACTCAATCCCATAGCCAATCCCCCTGAATGCTTCCTCCAGCATCCGCTGGGAATCCTTTTCCTGCTTCATGATGTCCTGCATCTCCTTCTGGATGCGCGCCATCTCCGCTTCGTAATCAATGCCCAAGTCATGGTCGATGAACTCAATGTACTTGCTGGGGGTCAGTGCCCAGCCGTTCTGTTCGATCTCCTCCATGCCCACACTGCGGTACAGCTCCGGCACGGCATAGGCTGCTCCGTCAGTGCCTTCGTTCTGCCAAGTATGGTAGATACCCGCTGCACGGTCGATCTGGTTGGTGTCCAGCAGAACCTTCTTTTTGCCCTCACCCTTGACCGGATTTTCCGTCCACTGGCGCAGATCCATGAACAGAATCTCATGCTCCCGGTTGCGCAATGCTCTGCCGTGGTAGTTGCCGCCCTTTTTATTCTGGTTGAGGATCCACAGGGTCACGCTGATATCCGTGGTGATAAAAAGTTCGCGCGGCAGAACGATGATGGCTTCCACTTTGTCGTTCTGGAGGAGCTTTTTGCGGATGTCCAGCGTGTCGCCGTCATTCAGTGCGCCGTTGGCCAGCAGGAACCCGGCCACACCGTTGGCGGGTTTCAGGTGGGAGAGAATGTGCAGGATCCACGCATAGTTGGCGTTGCTCTCCGGCGGAGTGGAATAATCGGCCCAGCGGGGGTCGTCTTTCAGGTTGCTGTCGTACCAGCCTTTCAGGTTGAAGGGCGGGTTCGCCATGATGTAATCAAAGTGCAGCCCTTTGTGCAGGTCATGGGTAAAGCTGGAATCGTAAGTTTCGCCAAGGTTGTGGCTGATGCCGCGCAGGGCAAGGTTCATTTTGGCAAGGCGGTAGGTGGCAGCTTCTTTCTCCTGACCGTACACGTTGATGCGGTTGATATCGCCCTGCTTCGATTCCACCAGTGCGGCACTCTGCACGAACATACCGCCAGAGCCGCAGCAGGGGTCGTAGAGTGTGCCGTCGAAAGGCTCGATCATGGCGGCGATCAGCTGCACAGCATCGTGGGGCGTGTAGAACTCGCCCTCTTCTTTCGTGGCGTTGACGGCAAACTCCTTGAGGAAGTATTCGTACACACGCCCGATCAGGTCTTTTTCCTCGCCGAACTGCTTGTGGCTGATCTTGTTGACTTCGTCCACGATCTTCTTGATGTCGTTGGGCGCAAGGTTGCGGGTGGTAAAGGTACCCTCGACAAAGCAGCCCTTCAGCTGCTCCGACCCGGCGGCAATGCTGTGCAGTGCCGTGTCCAGCGCCACATTCAGGTTGGCACTCGGCGTGTTGATGATGGTATTCCACTGTGCTTCCGGCGGCAGGCTGTACGTTCCGTCGTCAAAGCTGGGGTCATCAAAGAACGCCGCCTTGATATCTTCATCGTCCGGGTCAAGACCCTGTGCTTTCAGCTTGTTGCGCAGATTTTCAATGCCGTCCTCGTATTTCTCGCCGATAAAGCGCAGAAACACAAGGGTAAGCATCATATCGCGTTTTTCAAAAAAAGATCCGGAATTGCGCGCCGCGCGCAGATAATCCCGGCAGTTGAACAAAATCCGATCCAGATTTAAGGGCTTTTCTTCAGCCTTCTTTTTTGCCATCGTGTGATTCCTCCGGGTGAAATGTAGTCTTTTCATTATTTTATCACAGTCGGACTGCGTAGGAAAGACTTGATTTTGGATCATGGTCCGAAAGGACGCATAGCCGGTGCAAGCAGTGCAGACGTATATACATCTGCTTATTTTGCGTTGCAAAATGCTTGTTGGGGAATGCCCCAAGCCCCTTTGATCTGCATTTTCCAATGCAGGCTGCGCATCCCTTCGGGACGCTTTTTACCCGGTGATATGCTCCGGGTCGTTAAGAACTTGCATGAGGTGAGAAGCGGCTTCTGCAAGAGAATCGTACTTCATCTGTTCAGGAACAGGCGCATCCAGAAGCGAAACGCCCCACACCTGCATACGGTCCGCAAGTTCTTTCTGTGCCTGCAATGCCGCCACCTTACGCACATCCGGGATAGTTTCTGCATCCAGAACATAAGGCTGCGGAGTATTTTCCGTTGCGGTTTTCCGTCAACTGCACCATGGAGTAGTGCTCATCCCAAAAGTGACAGAAGCGAACCCTGCCACCGATGTTCTCCATTTCGATACACAGTTCTTCTTCGCCGCTCCATTGCGGAGTTTCGGACAAAATGCAATTCAGTTCCGAAAGCGCCTGCCGTTCTTCAGCCGTTAGCTCTCCATGTAGGCATTCACGTTTTAGATTATTCTGCCAATACGGGCTCAACTTTCCATTCCGGGCATCTTCCATTGCTTCTTCGATATTGGGTAGCATCGTCATGTCGTTCACCTCAAATACTTGCCATTAGCGTTATATGCACGCTTACGGTGTTGATTATAAACTATTTGAGGGCAAAAAAAGAGCGTCAGCACGTTTGCTGCGCTCCTTGACATAGGTGTTATTTTGTGATATAGGGGATATTGTCGGTGTATGCATTCAGGATGTCAATGGCGGCTTTCTTTTGCCCCGGCGTGAGCTGGCTCAGCTTTCTGCTCAGTTCATCATCTGCCACATGGGAAGCAGATGCAACCGAATCCCGGATCAGCACATCGGCAGATACGTCCAGCACCTCGACGATTCGGATAAAGGTTTCCAGCTTAGGGATTTTTACTCCGCGCTCTAAGTCTCCAACATAATTTGCTGACAACTCGACCCGTTCTGCAAACTGCTCGATTGTCCATCCTTTTTCTTTGCGCTGCTCTCGTATTCGTTGACCCAAAAGCGTATTCATAGCGACCTCACATTCTAATTGTGTTTGTTGCACACCAATAGCATACCTGTCGCAATTTTTGTTATACACAATCCATCTGTGTTCATTCAACGCTATTCGGGTAATTTCAAGGTGGAAAATTTTTGTGCGTATCTTTGGTCAAAAAAGCAATGGTCTTTGGGGACGGTACATGGTACAATAGCAAACGTTGTGCCCCTTGGCACATGAACGAAGGTAAAAGGAGCTGCTGAACGTGGATACGATCTATCTGCTGC
>OGIV01000747.1_pt1 | contig 22546 bp, 17 predicted proteins | sample 1571861 | NCBI WGS metagenome assembly OGIV01 (sample SAMEA2582099, study PRJEB24529) | metagenome | biome: Human gut stool | place: China | collected 2011 | reverse complement strand
TCGGGTAAAGCTCGCGAGACATCGGCCAGAGACGACTGCCGGTACCACCAGCCATTATCACCGGAAGTAACATATTAATATCCTTTAGTTAAAGCTCAGTTATTTAACGCTCAGTAAATTACCGAGGCCAGAAGCAGACTGATATAGGTGTACGAGTTAATAAGTACGGTAATTATTTAAAATTAAAGATTAGATATGTTTTTAGAAAGGGAATATTTTAATCAATTAATAAAATGGAAGATATATTTAAAGCAGTCAGGCCAAATGGCCTGACTGTAACAGATAATATTATTCCAACCATTCAGTATGGAAAATACCTTCTTTGTCTGTACGCTTGTAGGTGTGAGCACCAAAGTAATCACGCTGAGCCTGAATCAGATTAGCTGGCAGAACTGCGGAGCGATAGCTATCGTAGTAGGCAATTGCTGCAGAGAAGGTCGGTACCGGAATACCATTCTGCACAGCATAAGCAACCACATCACGGAGAGCCTGCTGATAATCATCAGCAATCTGTTTAAAGTATGGTGCCAGCAGCAGGTTAGCAATCCCGGCATTTTGCTCGTATGCATCGGTAATTTTCTGCAGGAACTGCGCACGAATGATACAACCAGCACGGAAAATCTTAGCGATCTCACCGTAGTTGAGATCCCAGTGATATTCATCAGAGGCGGCACGTAACTGTGAGAAACCCTGAGCATAGGAGACAATCTTACCGAGGTACAACGCGCGACGCACTTTCTCGATAAATTCCGCTTTATCACCAGCCGGCTGAGCCTGCGGGCCGCTCAGCACTTTCGATGCCGCTACACGCTGGTCTTTAAGAGAAGAGATATAGCGAGCAAATACAGACTCCGTGATCAGAGACAGAGGTTCTCCGAGATCCAGAGAGCTCTGACTGGTCCACTTACCGGTCCCCTTGTTCGCAGCTTCATCAAGAATAACATCAACGAGATATTTACCCTCATCATCTTTCTTGGTGAAAATATCTTTAGTGATGTCGATTAGGTAGCTACTCAGCTCACCTTCGTTCCATTCGGCGAAGGTTTGCGCTAGCTCTTCATTGGACAGCACCAGACCACCTTTCAGCAGCGCATAGGCTTCTGCAATCAGTTGCATATCGCCATACTCGATGCCGTTATGAACCATTTTCACATAATGGCCAGCACCGTCAGCCCCGATATAAGTGACACAAGGTTCGCCATCCTCAGCAACCGCAGCAATCTGCTTCAGTATCGGAGCAACCAGTTCATAGGCTTCTTTCTGGCCACCAGGCATGATGGAAGGTCCTTTAAGAGCCCCCTCTTCGCCACCGGAAACACCAGTACCAATGAAGTTAAAACCTTCAGCAGACAGCTCACGGTTACGACGGATGGTGTCCTGGAAGAATGTGTTACCACCGTCGATAATGATGTCGCCTTTATCAAGATAAGGCTTCAGCGAATCAATAGCGCTGTCAGTGCCAGCTCCAGCCTTAACCATCAACAGGATACGGCGAGGCGTTTCGAGGGATTCAACGAACTCTTGTACTGTGTAGTAAGGAACTAGTTTCTTGCCGGGATTTTCGGCAATCACTTCTTCAGTCTTTTCACGTGAGCGGTTGAAAACGGAGACGGTATAACCGCGGCTTTCGATGTTCAGCGCAAGGTTGCGCCCCATCACTGCCATACCGACAACCCCGATCTGTTGCTTGGACATTACATACTCCTGTCAGGTGTGGTCACTGCGACATATGCACAGCTTAAATGTGATGATAATGTTAGCGCAAAGAAAGTTAGTAGCATAGAGCAAAAATCACAATTGATGCTTTAATCCATATGTTTATTAGCGCATACTACTGAGTATATAAATTAACAAAACTTGAAGTTCAATCAGATAAAGAATTATTTAAGAAAGTGAGCGAGTGTTTTTTCAACTCATTCAGTTTTAAATTGACCATGGCGAAATCAATAGACTCATTAATTAATTCCGAAGTAATCTCACTCTCATGACTAATCAATCTATTTTCAAGATTGAACTTGCTAAGTAATGATGTAAATCTTGCTTTGCCACGACTTTCATTACCTATTGAAATAAACGGTTTATTAAAAATGATTGAAAACACTGTTCCATGAAAAGAATCGGTGATGACAAAGTCTGCATCATAAAACGAGCGAACCCAGTATTCAATGGAAGGGTATTGATACTCAGCGTAATCCTTTATTCTTCGGGCTTCCTTTTCCGAGTATTTAGGATATGTTTCAAAACAATCCTTCCCAAGCAGACGACAAACATTGCTAATTATATTTACTTTCTCTTGGCTTTTATCGAGAACATAGCTAAAAACCTTCCCTTTACCTCTTGGTGGAATATCCTTAATGAGCTCAAGATAAACCTTTTTATCGAGTAAAAAAGTAGGGTCCAGAACATGTTCTGATGAAACACCTAAATATTTTGCACATAAATTTACAGCTGAACTCTCACGTACTGAAATAGAGTCAAACCTTTGTAACAACTTTGAAAATTTAGCTGTTTGCTCCTTAGTAAATTCCCAATTATCTGTACCAAATGAAGAAGCATAGGAAATTTTTTTGATGTTTTTATTTTCACTTAGGAAGTCAAGGAAAAAACTATCAATACGTGGCGAATATCTAGGTCGCCAAGTCTGGTCGCTACCGACAATAACTGCATTAAAGTTTTCTATGGAAAAAAGTCTACACAATTCATCAACACCATATATAGAATCAGTGTGTTTTATATGCTTATCGATAAATTCATTATGGTATTTTGATATTATTAATAAATCATCATCGGTAAAGGAATATATAATTCTTCCATGAAAAATTTTTTGTTTTATCCTGGATAAAACTAAGCGTACTGGATGAATAGTAGGTTTAGTTTTGCGGTAATTAATTGTGACTGGTTCATGCCCGATATCCCTTAAGATATATTGAAGAGCAAATGCCTGGAGTGTACCACCATAATTAGTATGTAAAGGTTGGGTTAAAATTGCAATTTTCATTATTTATATCCAGATTTATTTAAAAAAATTCTTAATATTCCCTAATTTATGATTAAGTCTTGTTGCGCGTTTTAAAAAAGATAAATGAGGTTTCATTTCGGTATTGAAATCTTCAACATTACGAACTCTTACCCATACTTCAAGACTTTGTTTCCTAACTTTCATTCTAAGGTACTGAATAAAATTAAGTAAAACATGTTGTCTCCGGAGGAATCGCTTACGCTTCTCTGGTGCAAGAGAGCCGTTTTTTTTAGCATAGTTATGTCTGTATAATAATCCCTTATGCCTATGATTAAAACTACCTTGTTGGGATGACTTTATTTTTGGCAAATCTAAAACATCTAGTCTTAAATCGCCTGAATTTATCCCCTGCTTTATTATGCTGTCAGCCACGGCACTTCTTGAAATCACAATGCTATTACCTAACCCATCTTTATTGTAAGGTGGTATCCAGGCATCTCCGAGTGAAACATCAGCTAGTTCCGTTGTAACATCATCACAAAAATCACATGCATTAGATTTAAAAAGCCCAGTCCCCCACATATCCCCAAGACTTTGCATATCAACAACATGAATTCTATTGTCATTTTTACGATTGCAGGAAAACTTATAATCTAATGCTACACTCTTAGGGTTTTTAACTCGGTACTCAACATTATTATAAGAGTCCTTACAGCCTGAGGATTGAGCTAAAAAATCCGTGTAATATTTACTTTTTAAACCGCCACATATTATTCCTATTAAAAAAGGAATTTTTTCTTTTAAAGCTGGTGTAAAATGTTGTTTTAAACGTATAGCCTTGATAAAACAAGCTACGCCAGAAACAGCAATCTTACCCTCTAGCTTGTCTAAACAATCAAAAAGAGACGCCATGGTCACAGGGTAGTAACGTGTTTTTGAAATTTCTGTTATCTGATCTGCATCACTGAAAAGTTGATATGCATAACGCCCTTCAAATTCTCTGACAATAAAAAGATGGTCAACAATTTTTTGTTTTAGAAGTTGCTCGAAAAAATATGTTGCCATTCCACCAGAGGAGGAGGTCTCACGATACTCAACAGAATAGCCTGCATAGAGTCCCGTATATAACCCAATTTGAGCATCTGAGAATATCGACGACTCCAAAAACTCCTTAGCTAACTGATCCTCATCGAGATGTGTATCTTTTTGAAGACTAAAAGGGCAAACTTTTTCCATCTCGGTAGCATCGGTATTTTCGTTTAAATCTGGGATATAGAAACCCAGATCATTCCAAGTCATCTTAGTTGCTTTATTTTTATCCTCCGATACACATACACCGCAGCCAGTACAAAGATTGTTATCTACAATTTGTTTTATCGTCATTTGAATTTGCTCCCGAAATATGTAACTATCAATTTCCTCTCATCTTTGCTAACGACGAAGATAAAAATAGACAAAATAGATATAAAGGAATATAAAGAGCTAAAACACAGCAACTGAACTACTCCTCCATATGAAATACTGGTACTAATATAATATCCAATAGATAAAGATATTAATGCAGACAAGGCACAAGGCAAAGCAACCGACTTGAAAAAATGTGTAGACTTAAAATCTGAAAGAGATGAGATAAAATAAACTCTGAGAAACATATTCAATATTGATGTAATAATTAAAGGAATAAACACTGAATAAATCGGGGCACCTAAACGATAAAGAATGTAGGTGACAGGAAAGCTTATAAATACAAAAAAGCCCACAACAACTTGATATTTCTTTATGCGACCGGTAGCTTGTATCCCAGTAATTACGCTAGAAGAAAAACTATCAATTAAAGCCACAAGAATAACAAACCGAACAAATCCAACAGTATATTCAGGTATATTAACAAGCCAAAGAGACAATAATTGTTCAGTGCTAAGCAAAACTGGGCAACTCAGAATGAAAAGTAACGAAAATGTATACTTAGCCCCAGCATTAATTAGGACATTGTATCTATCAATATTTTTTTCAGCGTATGCCTTGAAGATCTGGGGTCTTATCGCAGTTATAAAAGATTGAGTTAATGAATTAATTGAATTCAGAACGGTATTTGATAATGCATATGCCGCATTCGCTGTCGTTGCAAAAAAAACGTTTATAATAACATTAATTCCCTGAGTTCTGCATACATATGCAAAATTACCAAATACGTTCCAAAACGAGAATACTGTTATTTCCTTAATTATTGAAACGTTAATCTTTCCACCAACCAAGAAATTCTTAAATTTGGCATAACAATAAAAAAGATAAATACAAAAAACAAAGAATGTTGATGTCAGCAGCAGTAACGAATAGATTATGACTTTTTGATAGGGAATCATCACAATCAAAAGAGAAACAGTCAATTTTGAACATGCGTCAAAAATTGTCATATATGCATAAAATGACATCTTTTCATTTGCTAAAACGAGAGCATTAAAAGGGGTTTGAAGTACAGATATAAAAATTGAAAATAAGGCTATTAAATAGAGTATCTTAGCACTATTTAATGAAGTAGCATCAATATTCAAAAAATCATATATGATGTGAGTTCTTGCTAACAAAAGTATGCTGACAAGGCATATACCCGCCAACAAGTATACTAAAATACTATTCTTGACTGTATCCCTAATATTTTCAATATCTTGTAGCCCCAGATTTATCGATATAAATCTTTGAACAGAATCATTCATTGCTGATATAATAAAGACAAAAAAAGCAACAACACCATAGATTACACTAAATAAACCATAATCTGAAACTCCAAGCTGATGTAGAACAATTCTGGTGGTATAAAATGAGATTGCTAATGAAAATATGGTTCTTGTCGCCAAAAATAAAGTATTTTTAACTATAAGTTTATTCTTAGACATTTTTTTGACTTTCTCTTTTTTCAAAAAAAGCATCCGTGTCACGAATAGCTATATCGTTATTTGATAATGAAAACCCTAAATAACCTAATAACTTATTTCTTATTTTTGATAAGATTTTTTTTAGCATCCCGCCACCCGGGATGACATTATTTGACTGATTTAACGCATTGTTTGAATGTGTGATTTCTTGTATATACTGCAAAGATGAGGCACAGCAATACACAGATGAACCAGAATCTTCGAAAATTTTACTCAACCAGATATCGTCAGTTCTAGGGACTACTCGGATAAAATCATCAAGAAATATCAAATCTTCCCTTATATGAGCTTTCGTTAACATACATCCACCAACGCCAGTAACTATATATCGATTATCCAAAAGCATATCTTGACTACAAACCCTGAACATATTATAGCTCTGTAATCGCCCAAAGATGTTCTCTCTTTTTAATCGAACCCTGGGAGCAACAATGTATTTCCTCTCGTATTGATTGAATGTAAACAGCAGTGATTCATACCACTCACGAGCATAAATCACATCGTCATCTGCATAAGTTAAAATATCATCACTTTTAGCAGCTCTAAGCGCTGGAATAGCCTTACGATAAGGTCCGATATTTTTAACAAAATGAATCCGTAAGATATCATTAATCTTATTTAACTCATCAAACCAAATTGGGATAATACTAACCCCTTGATCTGCCATAAAGGGTTCATGCGAAACCCAAAGATTAATTTGATCAGGCAAAATGCTTTGATGCATTAATGACCATATTGTGGCAGAGCATAAATCAAGGCGACTATGAGTTGTTGTAATATTAATAGTTTTCATATAAATCTCTTGAGTTTCCTGATAACCGAGCATTTAAAGATATCAAAAATGACTGAATGATATTTCCATAAGTTATAGTAGAACGCGGGATACATCAACCACACCCATATAATACTTACATTTTCATAGCATAAATGAATAAAAGAAAATACAGACCATTTTTCATATAAATAAATAGATTCTTTTGAATATAGCGAGTTCATGTCATCTCGAGACTCTTCAAAAGCCCGAAATCGTTCAGAGATATATGATCGTTTTTTCTTAGAGGTAGTTAAAGAACCAGCTGTTTTCTTCTGTAGGTAAAGAATATCTTTTAAAACTTGAATTTTCTGTGAATGCCCAACAAGTCTTAATGTAAAAATATGGTCTTCATGAGCAACTCTATCCGTAAAATACGCCTCAGAAGTAGTAGCTAACTCCCGACGAAAAACATAAGACCAAACTGCTGAAGTCCAATTGTTGTTTTTGAACATCATACATATAAAATCGTCAGGATTATTAAAAGTTTGTTCTTTATGAAAAATAATTTTATCAGATATTTTTTTTTCAGGGTTAACGGCATCTACTATAACTGAACTGAAATAAATCATGTCTGGTCCTTTTGCAAGCTGCTCAAAGATATTCTTTATAAAAGCACCATTAATAACATCATCTGAATCAAGAAAGAATATATATTCTCCAGTGGAGTGTTCAAGGCCCCTTGTCCTAGCTTTCGCGGCTCCTGAATTTTCATAATTAAATAAATAAAAAGTTGATAAGCACCGCCTTTCAATATTCTCTTTGATTATTGATGCCGTATTATCACTAGAACCATCATTAATGAATAGAACTTCTACTAAGGGATTTATTTGTTGTTCGAGTAAATCGATAATATTTATTATGTTATTACTACAATTGTAGCATGGTATAACTATTGATAATTTCATGAAATGGGTCTCAATTTTTTATTGCTCTGTTATTAAATTAATCTCACATACAGGCATATTAATACGCACCATCTTTGCGTAAAACTACACTGATTGTTTTAAACAGTATTGCAATATCATTCCACATTGACCAATTTTTAACATACCATGCATCGAGATACACGCGTGTTTCATAATCAACATCACTGCGCCCACTAACTTGCCATAATCCCGTCATCCCGGGTTTACTTAAAAGATAGTAATCAACCTCATCAGAATATCTTTCAAGTTCTGCTGTAATGATAGGTCTTGGCCCAACAAGACTCATTTCACCTTTTAAAACATTAAACAGTTGTGGTAGTTCGTCTAAGCTAGTTTTACGTAAAAATTTGCCAATATCTGTAATCCGAGGATCATCTTTTAATTTAAATGTTGCGTCCCATTCAGCTTTCGCAACTGGATCTATATTCAATAGTTCATCAAGCACTTCTTTTGAGTTTACAACCATAGACCTAAATTTAAGACATTTAAACGGACAACCACCTTTACCGATACGCTCATGTCCATAAATTGCAGGCCCTTTGTCTTTTTTAACTTTGAATGCAATATACAGTAGTAATGGGGAACTAATAACAATAATTGCAAGTGAACCAACAATATCAAATAAACGCTTAAGGATACGAGACGATAGTTTTGCTAAGTTTTGTTGTACACGGAATATCATTACTTCATGGCTGAAAATAAAAGACATATCAGTGCTATCTAATGGCACACCTCTCAGGGTAGGAATAACTGATACATAACGATAACCATTGATGAGGAATTCTCTTAACCAATCATTACGTATGGAACTTTCATTAGTTTCTAAAGCAACTATAAACTGCGTACTTTTATCAAAATGATGTACAGCATCTTTTGAATTTAAATTGATTACGGGAATGCCATTAATATCATCCTGTGTTTTTACCTTATGACTACCAGCAACGAAGCTAATAACATTAAATCCTAAATTAGATTCACTATTTATTGCTTTCCAGGCTTCTATCGCATTATTGCCATCGCCAATTATAATCGTATCACGTTTCCATACGCCAAAGAGATCAAGAAACTTTTTAGTGAAAAAACGAAGTGCAGGCACCAAGAACAATACAAAAAGCCATGTAATACTCCAAATGTATCGAGAGAAATCCCAGTTCGCAAAAGATAAAACAGCAATTTCAATTATAGCAAAGATAGCTAATGTTCTTAATATTTCTTTTAATTCAAACCAGAATGTTTTCCTGTAAAAATAATGTCTAAGGCGAATTGAGTACCATGCTACACAACATATACCCAAGCAAATATGCAATGCAACCCAATCATTGATGTTATTATTGGGTATGCTTACTTCACCATACACCATGAAATGCTGTGCAGCAATAATTGTGAGTGCTATTGCAATAGTAAAACCAGTGAAATCAGATATGGCCAATAAAATACTGGTCCAAATATTTCTTGCCATACGAGTCATATGTCCTCACCAAGTGATTTTTTAAAAGTAATATAAAGATGATATTACTTATCAAGCTATTATAACTGATAGATAAATTATTATCTGTAGTAATTTAGACCGAGACTAATAGATAATTCGATTACTATTTTTGAAATTGTACCACTTTTCCTCAACAAAATTAGACATTTCATTTTTGAACCTTTCTTCAGAAAAGCGAATAGCATTTTCTCTGCAATTGCGAGGATCAAATTTATCAATATTCATTTCAAACTCTTGAACAGTATTAATAATGGACTCGATATCCTGTTTGTAGAAAAACATTCCAGTTGGTTTATTCACACCATATGGTCGAACAGTTTCCAATGCTCCACCTTTGCCAAACGCAATTACCGGAGTGCCACAAGCCTGAGCCTCAACAGGTGTAATACCAAAATCTTCCTCTGCTGCAAAAACAAACGCTCTTGCCTTTTTCATATATTCTTGCATTACAGCATTTGACTGATAGCCCAGTATTTTTATATTTGAGGTAGCCTTTGACTTAATTTTGGCCATTTCTGAACCATCCCCAATAACTACAAGTTTTCTCTCCGGCATCTGACTAAAAGCTTCAACTATAAGGTCCATTCTCTTATAAGGTACCATTCGAGAGGCTGTGAAATAATAATCTTCCTTTTCCTCATGCAAAGTAAAACGATTTATATCAACCGGAGGATAAATAACAGTAGCATTTCTACCATATACTTTTTTAATTCGTCTTGCTATAAACTGAGAGTTAGCAATGAAATGATCTACTCCATTAACTGTTCTATAATCCCAAATACGGATTTTATGCAATAACCATTTAGCAATTAACCCTTTAATACCTTTATTTAAACCTGCCTCCTTGAGGTATTGATGCTGGAGATCCCATGCGTATCGTATCGGCGAGTGAACATAACATATGTGTAATTGATCAGGACCAGTAATTATCCCTTTCGAAACAGCATGACAGCTAGAGAGTACAATATTATGTTTAGATACATCGAGTTGTTCGATCGCTAAAGGCATTAGCGGTAAATATTTATGGTAGTTTGACTTAGACCACGGTAATTTTTGTATAAATGTCGTAGTGGCTTTTTTGTCCTTTAAAAGAGAGCGGTCTTTTTCTGATAAAAAATCGACAATTGAATATATATCAGATTCAGGATAGATTTCTATAAATTCTTTAATTACTTTTTCAGAGCCAGCATAAGTTACAAGCCAATCAGCAATTATTCCAATATTCATGTCAAACATAACGTATCCTTCATCAAACTGATGGTGTTTCAAAATAATATAAAAGTATGCAAAAATAATTTATGTGAGAAATTATACATAAAAATTAAATTCATCTGTAATATGAGAGGTATTTTTCAGCAATAACCTCTGACTTAAATATTTCTGCATAACTCATAGTGTTTAATGGTTCTTTAATCCGCGATAATCCTTTCTCGAATCCATCGAATAAATCATCACATATTATAATATTATCCATTATTTTAGACAGCTCAGGAAGTGCACCAGAATCAGTTGTTATTACTATTTTATTAGATAATGCACATTCAACAACTGTTCTCCCAAAAGGTTCATTCCACTTTATCGGCAATACAACTAAATCAACAGAGTCCAGAAATTTCTGCAGTTCCATATAACCTTTCACTATTACGCCAGAACTGTTCGCCAAAAGCGAAAGCTCCTTTCCTGTTTCATTATTTAAAAATCGACCTGCGGAAATAAATTCATAATTATTATTACCTTTATACATCCGCGCTAAATTACAAAATTCATTAAACCCTTTTTCATATGTTAGTCGCCCAAGAAAACCTACTCTCTTTATTTTAGTAGAAGACGGCTCACTTATTATTTTGTTTACTGAATTATAGATTACACCATGTTTAGCATTGGCGAAAAAACCATTTCTTATATGTAGTTGAGATATAAAATCACTTATTCCAATATATACATCCACTCTATTGCTAAGTTTTTTTTTCAGGAATGACCAAAACATGACTTCAAGACTATTTACATTCATATTTTTATTATTTTTAAAAAGAGTACTGTTTGGATGAAATAAGTAATAGTCTCGAGATGTATGGACTAACCTGATATCATTTTTTTTTACAGCATTCCATACAGAGATAGAAAAACCTGAAAGGTTATTAGTATGTACTACATCAGGTTCAAACTTTTTGATTTCATTACTTACCTCTTTGCATATAAATATGTTATAAATATCTATTATATGCCAAAGTATTTTTTTTAAGGATGTTTTTTTTTCCTCTGAAAATGGCCAGTAAACATTCTTTAAGGGGAGGGTTATAACGTTTACACCATTAATTAATCTTTCTTCTCTTATTTTATTTTCACCTAACGTGACAACACACACTATGTTACCTTGGTTTATTAATTCCTCAGCAAGCAATTGCACTGAAATCTCAGCCCCTCCAACCCGGTAAGGATAATAAAGGGAATTGAATATCATTATCTTCATTTTTCATCCTTTGATTAGCAACTTAGCATATTAACAGCACAATAACTTAATTTTTGTAATCTCTCATATTCAACAAAAAAACACCATCTTCAAGTGAGATGGATTTTATATCCCCCCCACATATCAACTGAGCCTTTAAATTACTTCTTATATTTCGAATAATACATTGCTCAAGTAATTCTTTATTATCTAAAAAATATGTTGCGGCTTTCTTTTCTCGAAATTTACTCGTGAAGAAACCGAATCTATGCTCTTTGTTATTATCATCATTTCCATCATCTTTTAGATCATACCACCACACGCCTTTAATATAGTCTCTGGATTTTGCCATCAAGGTGTATTTCAAGGCGAAAAGAGCCGCCTTATCCTCTGTAACACCCCATCGTCCTTTATAGGTTGGCACGCCTATTTCTGTAATATATAATGGAATGGTTTTTTTATATTTTTGCTGTAATTTATTTTCAAACATATCAATAATTGCTAAATTCCCTTCAGCAGATTCTTTTATTGCTGAACCTGTATTATAAGTATACGGATGCAGAGATAGACCGTCTACATAATCCATAAGTCCCTTATCTAACAAACCAATAATCCATTCATTGTCTTTTTCATTATTTGGGTTGAATGAACCTGTGATTATTATAGCGTTTGGATCAATTTTTCTTATGGCCTGTGAAGTTTCTTTAACAAGTTTAAAATAAATATCGTCTGATGGCCTATTCTTGTGAAGTTTTGGTTTAATACCTGTTCCCAAAAGCCATTCATTCCATACTTCATAGTATTTAACTTTTCCTTTATATCTATTAGCCACCCATGATGCATACGCTACAAATTTTTCAATATCTTTATCATCTTGAGGATAACCACCATCAGTATATTTAAAATGCCCATAATCTAATATAAGCATAGATGATATATTTCTATATATGTTCGCAACACTGAAAAGATCATCATTTTTTTCTCTATATTTTGGAATGGAGTATACACCATTTCCATTATCTACATTCGTCCAAGGCAATTCATCTCTTATTGAGGTAAATCCATATTGCCTCACCAAGTCGATATAATGTTTACTATTTTCTGGATAATAAGAAACATGAGTACCAATACCTATTTCAAATTGACGAGAGTAAGATACATTGATGGAAAGGCCAATTGCAAAGGTGATGGCAACCGCAATTTTTATCATGCACGTATTAATAGATTGCAGTGAACTAATACATTGAAACTTACCGTTCATGTTATCTCCGGTATTGCTACATACTATTTAAGCGAGTTTAAAAAAGACTCTGCTTTGGCGATAGTTTTTTCCCACGAAAATATTTTTACTCTCTCTAATCCTTTTTGGCTAAGCGTTGCGCGTAACTCATAATCAAAGTACAATTTTTCTATAGCTTTCGTAATATCTTCTTCGTCATATGGATCAACCAAATATGCAGCATCTCCAGCGACCTCACCTAATGATGTATTTTCAGAGGTAATAACAGGTGTTCCACATGCCATAGATTCAATAACTGGTAACCCGAATCCCTCATAGAGGGATGGAAACAACAAAAACTCAGCACCTTTATAATACTCTGCAAGTTTTTTATTTGATAATCGTCCTGAAAATATAATTCTGGACTCAGCACTATGAATTTTTGCTAAATCAGTAAGAGCCTTGCTCTGTTCGCCGCTGAAAACTAATTTAACGTCTTTATCAATTTTAGCTTGAATAAATCCTAGCATTGATCTTTCTTCATTTTTATGCTGTTTTCTGTTTCCTACGACAAAAATGTATTTATAACCAGGTGAATGAGGTTCACAACTTTCTGAGAACTCTTGAGATACACCATTACTAACAACGATTATTTTTTCGGGTTTAACCCCTGACCATTCAACAATCCTTTGTTTTGAAAATTCGGACACAGTAAAGATAAAAGCACAATATTTACACGCTCTTTTCAAAACTATTTCATAGTAAATTTTCTTTAAAACAGAAGAATTATAAGATAAATCGATATGATTTAAATCATGTATGGTAATTATGCACCTTTTCAAGAAAAAATAGGGTGCATTGTAACCCGGCGAATAGAAGTAATTGCAATCTTTAGACAGGAAGTAAGTTAACTTTAAGACATCAAATTTGCCTGCAGGATTGCCACTTAATGGTAAGTCAACAAAATTAACATTAGCTTTACGAATTTCGTTCGCAAAGCGACCAATACCATGTTCACCACACCATCTGGAATCAAAGTTAATTATTTTCATTTAAAATGTTTATCCGTTGCATATGCTCAACTTCTGTTGAGCTATAAACTGACACTAAATAAGAATAGATAAATATCAGTGGGTACAAGTAGAATCCAATTAAACCTGCACTAGATATTACAAACAGTGCAGTTATGTATAAAGAATGGCAATAATACGTTTTCTTTTTGAATGAATTAGGCAACTTAAAAAGAAACAACAATAAAGAGAAAATAAAAAGGCTAAGTCCAACCAAACCGCAAAAACCATAGAATGCATAATATGTACTTTCGACCAAATATGCTTCATTTCCACCTTTACCAAAAAGAACATATACGAAATAGCTTTCCATATCCTTCAAAAGGATAGCAATTTGTGTTTGTCTCAAATCTATCGAACTTGTATCCGCGCCGAAGATAAATCCATTTACCTTATCTACAAACAAGACACCAAATCGCCCCATATACATCCATAAAGAATCATATACAAGATACCCTACATAAATCGCTATGATGCCCAGAAATAAAGGTATTGTTTTATAGCCGCCTTTTAGTGAGAACATCATTAACCCACCTAACCCAGCTAACATTATATACCCCGTCGCTGTGTTCTGCATAACAAGAACAATAATAAACATGACATTATAAAGCAATTTTTGTTTTTTATTTTTTATAAAGAAAGCTGTAAAAATAATTGCAACAATCAGAACAAAACTATCCATGGTTGGATAGCCAATAGACAATCTCCCGGCCCAATTTCTTGAGCTCAGATTACTTGATAACCCTGTCAAAATAAAAAAAAGTGTGATTAGGCAATAAACCATTGTGAAATTAGCATACTGTTTGGGAATTTTATAGTAAATATCAGGATACAAGATGCTTAGGAAATACAAGGAATTAATTAAGCAATAAAGTGCCACTAATTTTATCCATACACTCCAACCGCCGAACCCTAAAGCTGCTCTTATAATTGTCGTGTCGGCATATTTAGTTGTAGCAAAACTAACGAGCAATAAAAACAATAAAAATATATTAAACCCTATTATTATTCCCTTTCTTACTTTAGCTTTTCGCCTTAACATTAACATTAACATTAACATAAAAAGAGCAATTGCTGCTAACTCTTTAATATATGATATTGGATTATCAGGGAAAAAGGTATCCCTCAAACCATCTAAGGTTGCAAATAATAATACTAATGTAACAAGAAGATGAATGATTTTTTTCATGATTAAACTTGATTATATAAGGGTTTGTTTTACCAGATGATTTTCAATAATTATACTATCCCCGACCTCAATTTATATTATGCCATGTTCAACAAGTGAAGGGGCATGCTGCCCCTTATTCTGAGAGGGTTATTTTTTTTCATCCGAGTATGAATAACCATAATGGTTATATCCATATCCATAATAGCTACTTGCTTTCTTAACTACACCATTAAGAATGCACCCTTTTACAGAAACCCCACTTTGCTCAAAGCGTTTAATACTAACATCAATTTCCTTAACCGTATTTTCTTCAAAACGTGCAACTAACAATGTTGTACCAACATAGCGGCCAATAATTGCAGCATCAGTTACAGCAAGAATAGGTGGTGTATCAATAATAACCAAATCATAATTAGCACTTGCCCAACTAATTAATTCGGCAAAGTTTTTGTGCATAAGTAACTCTGCCGGATTAGGAGGAATAACTCCTCTTGAAATAAAATCAAATCCAGCATCTTTGATAATTTGCACAGAATTATTAATTTCAGTTTTCCCCGATAAAAGCTCTGACAAACCGTGTTTATTGTCCCCCTTAAATAACTTGTGAACATAGCCTTTTCGCATATCAGCATCAACTAGCAATATTTTTTTACCAGATTGAGCAATTATAGCAGCGAGGTTTGTACTAATAAAAGTTTTCCCTACGTTTGGGCTCGCTCCGGAAATCATTAATACATTATTACGAGATTCCATCATTGCAAAATGTAAACTCGTCCGTAACCCACGTATAGCTTCTATAGCTAAATCAGCTGGATTATCAAGTGCAAGTAAAGACTTATCCTCATGACGGAATGTTCTTCCTTTCACTTTCATCTTTGCAAGTGACTCAGAAACAGGCACACTCGCATACACATTGATACCAATCTCTTCTAATTGTTCTGGTGATTCAATACCTCTTCGCAAGAATACCCTTAATATTACTACACCAATCGATATTAAGATTCCTAAACAAAACCCAATAATAACAATCAAAGTTTTCTTTGGTTTAATCGGATTAGGATCTGTAATAGCATCATCTATAATACGGACATAACCAATAGCGCTCGATTTTGCAATACTAAGTTCTTGTTGTCGGTTTAACAACTGCATATACACGGCACGCCCCGACTCTACATCTCGGCCCAGACGTAAAACCTCCTGTTGTGTTGCAGGCATTGTTGAGACTCGTTTATTTAATTTCGCCTTTTCCTGTAGAAGAGTATTCCTTTTTTCTGCTAAGGCTTTATAAGTCGGATGCTCTTTTGTATATAGCTGTGAGATCTCTGCTTCCCTAAAAGTCAAGCTATTTAGTTGATTATCAACATTCACAATTTGATCAAGTACGGACTTTGCTTCCATTGTCAAATCAACAGAATCTTTTTGTCGTCTATATGTATTTAATTTATCCTCTGCTTGATCAAGCTCCATTCTGACTTGTGGTAGTTGCTTATTGAGAAACTCTAAACTTTTCTCATCTTGAGCCGCCTGACGAGCTATATTTTGATTTAGGTAATTCTCACTAATGCTCCGTAACAGCTCTGTTGTCCTAACCTGATCCTCTCCAGTCAGCGTCAAGCTTAATATACCGGCCCCTTTTCCTTGGTCTGTTACAGTAAATATTTTTTGTAAATCAGTTATTGCATTTAATCTACTTAAATATGTAATTGTAAAACTATCCCCTACTTTTGCATCCAACTCATCAACAAGTAAGGATATACCCTTTTCGTTAATTAATTCACCAACTTTACCGTTTATTACAGTATCAGTATCTTCAATTTCAATTTTAAAGTTACGACTATCTAATACAGTCAAATCCAGCTTTGGTGTTTTCCCATTAATTGCATCTATATAAAGACGACTGACATTTATCTTAGCTGGCTGTTCACCACTCAATCGTGCCCAACCCTTACCAAATATTGGGAAGAAATTTTGCTCAATTTTTGCTTGTAAGTTTAAATCATCAACTGTTTTTCCCAAGATCATTCTAGATTGTAAAAGAATAATTTCAGGAGCTGATTGTGGCTGACTATCAGGCAACATTTGACTTAAATCATTTAATAGAGTATTACCTTGCTTCTGTTCAATTTGTATTAATGAGTCAGCTTGATATATCGGCGTAGCAAACAATGAGTATATAATTGCTATAGCCGTAAAAAATATAGATAACGTTACAATTAGTTTTCGGTGATCTATTAATTCACCTATGATACGTCCCAGATCTATTTCATCTGAATTCTGTGTGTTTTTTTGATTCACAATAGAAGACATTAGTACAATTCCCGTTTATTTAGCTACTTAGCTTTTCAGCCCATTGCTGGCATGATTGCTCAATCAACTGATAAACAAACTCAAAGGCCTCTTTTCCTTGCCTATATGGATCTGGGATGTCCTTTTGTCCCATCCAATGACCAAGTAACATTGTCTTCCCTCTTACTTCAGGTGATATTCTCCCAATATGTTCGAGATGATATTTTTCCATAACTAGTATTAGATCATACTCTCTTCCCATTGCCGCCGTGTATTGCCTCCCAAGATGACCATCTAATGATAGCTCATTTTTATTTGCTACGGCTTGTGCACTTTTATCAGCTGGTTTATCAACTAAAGCACCAGTTCCTGCTGAATCAATTTTTTTGCCAGGCAATTTTCTTCTCAGAAGTCTTTCACCTATTGGCGAGCGGCATATATTTCCTGTACAAACAATTAATATTGAATCAAACATAATTATGGCCAAGTCTTGATATATCGAACAGTTTCTGTCATATCATGTACCCCGGAGATAGTAGGGACAAGCTGTGAAATGACACGATTCCATCTCACCAATGGTGCTGTTGTGACATAAACAATATCATAGGGTTGCAACTGGAATTCAGTGCCAAGGACCATAGCGGAAGCATCCTGAGCATTTAGCTGATATATATTTGCGATCTTGCCTTCTTTATCACCCTTTAACTGCCGTACTACGAAGACACCGGTAGCATCACTTAATGATTGTGACATCCCTTCAGCATTACCTAAAGCTTCAGCCAATGTCATGCCACTGCGATCCATCTTCATCGTACTCTGTTTGCCAACCTCTCCCATCACGAACACTTTCAGGTCGTCATTACGTGGGACAAACAGAATATCCCCAGGATAAAGAAGATGGTTTTGAGTGAGATCGCCTTTTTGCATTAACGCATACAATGAAATTTTTGTGTCCTTACCATTATGAGTAAGAACTACGTTACGCCAGTCTGCATCTGCTGCTAAGCCACCTGCAGCGTTGATCGCATCCATTACAGTGAGCGGTATATTTGTAATCGGCTGCTGACCGGATTTTGTAACTTCACCTGTCACGTAGGCTTTTTGTGATCTAAAAGCGGCAATGCTGACATCTACTTGCGGGCTTTCAATATAAGTTGTCAGTCTATTAGCAATTTCCTGTCTTACCTGAGTGAGCGTTTTTCCAGCAACCTGAACTTTACCAATATAAGGATAGAAAATAGTACCGTCTGAATTCACCCAGTTACCGGTATCACTTGCGCTACGGTACTGGCCAGCGGGCGTTGTTAACTCCGGGTGGTCCCAAACGGTGACCATCAATACATCACCTACTCCAATTCGATACTCATAGCTATTAAGTAATTGATCTAACTGCGGGTTTGGCCGCGCAAGAACAGTTTCAGGTCTAAGCTTCTCTACAAGACCCGGTGTCATCGGATATACATTAACCAACTTATCCAAATCGTAATCACTATCCGGAAGTTCAACTACATTTTTGCGTAAGCTGTTCAACCCCTGACCCGGAACAATAGTACAAGCTGTCAAAAAGCTGATTGCCACTGCCACTGCTGAAACCCTAACAATTTTTTTCTTCATAATGTCACATCATCAATAAACCAAATTATGTCAATTACTGATTCGCTGTATGAGTTCTTATTGATTCATCGTTAATAATCAATAGTTCCTGCACTCTTCTCAGCATCCAGCCTATAAACTAAATGGAATTTCTATCCCTGCGCTGGCACCAACATCGTCGCTATCGCTGTTATCGGCATCGGTGTACCAAAGATTAGTATTCAATCGAACAGATTTATAGACATCGCCACTCCAGCCCAACTGTATCCCTTTTAAGGTGTCTGAATTAGGAAACGCTTTATTGATAGACTGATTTTCCGGATTCACCTTTGCATATACCAGGCGGGTACTCCAGCGCTGATTATCTTCAGTAACCAATTCGATTTTACCTGCAAACAGCTGCCCATCCCCTCCCATGGCATCGCCTAGAGGATAGCCTTGCTGGTAATAACCATCTTTATAAATGTGATGGGTATAACTGTAATTGGTGCGACTCATATTAGAACGAGTATCGTGGGCCTCAAAGTACCAGTTAACCGCATCTTTACCCCAACCATGATGACCTTCGATACCGCCAAGATACATATTCGCGGAAGGTAAGAATCCTGATTCATCTTCGCCAATCATTTGGCCGTAGAAACTGATCGGCCATCCCAGAGTGGGCTCAAGTTTGAATTTGAAATCAAAACCTGCAAGCTGGTTGCCCGGTTCATTTGGATCATTTGATGAAGTATTATCTTTACCCGTAAAACCATCCCAGAAACTGCTAAACGATTCTGGCCGCCCTTCCCCCCCCCACTGCATTATGCGTGAAGCGCCAAGCTCAAGTGACTGGAAAGGTGTGAAAGTAAGACGTCCACCAAGGATCTTGGCATGCGGTACGGCCGTGTATTGGTTCATCTGGCTGGCGGAAATCTGATACTGCCACGGACCAATCCAGCGCAGCCACCATGTCTCCGGAGCAGCTTGTTCAGCGCGCTGCATTAAAAAGCCGGTCATCGGTCTGGCCGCATCACCGCGGATCAGGCTGCCTTCATAACCCGGCCCCCACCATTGCGGCACCTGACCGAATGATAACCACTGATTCCAGAACTTGACGGCGCCGTATGCGCCATTGGCATTAAAACGTGAACCGTTACTAATACGCTCGCCGCCTTCAACATTGCCCTGCAAATGCACATCCCACCACTCACCGCTGTTATTAAAAGCGAGAGAGAGCGAGTTATCAGCCGGCTGGCTTTGGCCAAAGCCCTGTGGCGTGCCTGGTTGGTCAGTCGACGTATAACCGCTAACGCGAAAATCCGCCTTCAAATTAGAAAGCCGTTGATTGATACGTGCCAGTACGACTTGTTCAGAGGAATATGAAGGTTTTGCTTTTTTCAACGCTCGAGTGATTTCTTCCTGACTGAGCGGCCAGGTGGAAAGACTGAGATGAATGACCCCACGATCGGAAAGCCATGCTAGATCGTTACGGAGTTCATTATCATTTTGCACCAATCCAGCTGCATATACCTGTGAGCTAACTGATGCAACCAGACCCAAAGCAAGTGCGATACGAGCAATTTTCATCATTGTTCAAGTTCCATTTACGAGTCCCTTCCCACCAGGTGGGTACGGCAATGGGGATTTTTAAGAATCAGGAGCTTATGAGTTCGACAAGCCTATTTTTTACAACAGCGATCCATTGCCTCGATAGACAACATCCTCAGGTACGAGCGGTTTGCTGTAAACGGATGTGAACTTAACGCATTCATAATGTAAGCGATATTGGTTGCCAAGGCTACTTTCACGGCCTCAATAATGTGCACATGATCAGAAGTCGATGACGTAGCTCGGCGTAGGGCTGATTGACTCAGGCCTTTTCAATACGAGGAAGACCGGGGAACTGGATACGCTACCGCCCTTGGCTTAACAGCTACCAACGCACTGTACCTCTTATCCAGCAATTTTCTTTACGTCCTGTTGTTGGTTAATTAACCACAACTATTATTTTTACCGCCTCGAGTTTACGAGATTCTTCCTGCAAATGGCAGTATAAATTTAACCACACAGACCTGTTAAGATGATATTTTTCATTTTCCCCGGCAGGACTTCATCCGTTAATAAGATTATTTGATGGATTCTTTCCCCATCCGGCATGATATTACCACCGCAACAGCATGGATACGTAACCGCATGATTATAAAGAAAATAAAATAATCCGTATGTTTAATGCAAAAAAACAACTATAGAGCAGTCAACTACAAAATATGATAGCCATCATTACCCACTTCGTTTATGGGTTCCAGAAAGATAACTCTGATTTCCAAAATTCCGTTTTGATTTAAGAATCATCCTAGCCGCAATATCATGATAGTTCGTGCTTTCAAGTATTCTGTTAACATTATTATGTTTCATCTTTATGAAAGCCACGATTCTATTATCCCTTAATTGTCCGCAGTCTGGCATTTTATCATACCAATCACCCCAGGCTGATAATGTACAGCTTTGCCGAATTGCATGATTAATATATATGCTTATGCAGATCGGCTCTGGTGAACGGTTTGTCAAATGGGCCGATCATGGTTGCAACTTCCCCCAGCAGCGATTGTGTTGGCGCTTTAGCCCCGGTGTTTAACAGCACGAGGGGAATGATTGCCATACTCAGCACGCCTGTCCATGAGATCTGCGCAGTGCGCGATGAATGCGCACGCCATTGCAACAGCAGAAAAATCAAGCTCCCGCAGGCTCCGAGGATAAATCCACTCACCACTTCCGATACCGAATGTGCATGAATCATCAAACGGGAATAGCCAACTATGACAGCAAGGGCATAACCTACGAATACGGCGCTACAGCGGACGGAGAAAGGCGCCCGTGAGGTTAACAGCCATAAAAGGATTGGCCAAAAAGCGGTAGAAAGTGCGGTATGTCCGCTGAAACCGGTAAAATCGATTTCCCGTATGCCAATACCCCAGCCCATAAAAGCCAGCTTTGAAATACACACGACAGTACCCGTAATGCCAAAAAGCAACGCCCATTGCCAGGCCAGCGTCCGGGATGCTTTACGCAGCGCCAGCACCGCAAACAGCACCACTGCACTAGGCAGTAGCACGGTACTATCGCCAAAAAAAGAGACTAATTGCCAGTTCATTTACGCTTCATCCTCTGACGATACATCCCTTTTCCCTGTATCTTATCCATGATCTCCCTATGGGCATATTCATCCATTAACATTACGTTTTTATGCATGTATCACCGTTGTTTAATGGGTAAACATGATCTCAGTCAAGTTTTATTTCGCATCGCTAGCTTTTGTTGCGTACATTTCGTTAAGAAAGCTCACACTAAGCAACTATCAGCTAAGCATTATTTTAACTCATCTGACCAAATGCCCGGCTCACGCCCTGCCCATCATCGATAAGCCATCAAATCCACATACTTGATAAGATTCAACTGAGATGAAAATCTCATTGCATTTACCGCACCGAATGCTAATAACCTCGGTCTCATTTCAGTTGGATCTTGTTACGCTGGCGCGACACCAAACATCTTGCTGTTATCTGCACGCCAGCTCTCGCTCGAATTAAGCGCTCAGTTTCACGCCAGCAGCTTCTTGATGCTCTCGCGGAATTTGGCCCCTTCTTTATGGTTACGT
>OGIV01000733.1_pt1 | contig 22839 bp, 34 predicted proteins | sample 1571861 | NCBI WGS metagenome assembly OGIV01 (sample SAMEA2582099, study PRJEB24529) | metagenome | biome: Human gut stool | place: China | collected 2011 | reverse complement strand
AAATAATAATCTTATAATCTAAACCATATTGCCTAACAAAGTCTTCCCAAAATCTAGAATTTAGCTCCCCTGCTAGGAATAGAAAATTCCCAACATCATAAAAACTTGTTGTCCTATCACTGTTTCGGTAGACAGTTCCGATTTGAGATTTAAGACCATAGAGAACCATATTTTTCTTCCATGTTTTAAATGGTTCCATAATTCCCCTTCTTCACCTTCCAATTCATGTAAGAGGTCTTATCCAATTCTGGAAATCCTCGCAACTCTGCCTTGGCCTTCAATACTAAAGGCGAAGCATTGTCTGCAGTAATTTCTTCCAAATTCAACCAAATTGCATTTGCTGAATCATTGCTCCCATCATTTACCTCTTGAGGAAGGGATTGTTGAGAGCTCTCGAAATCGAGCACCACATCATAAAAAGCCATGATATGGTGTACTGCGAAATCTTGCCCTTCTTCCTGAACCAGCACATCATAAATTCTAGGTTTTGAATAAGAGCTTATCGCATATCCTGTCTCTTCCAGAACTTCTCTCTGGAGGGTTTCTGTCAGTCCCTCACCGAGTTCCTGACTACCACCCGGTAGATCAAAACGATGTTGATAAGGTCCTCTCGTTTTCTCAATGCAGAGTAATTTTCCATTTTCAAAGCAAACGCCGTAGACGCCAAAGTGTTTTTTGATTTCCATATTCCACTCTTTCTAAAAGTCCAAGCTTGCTAGCTCACCTTATCCCTTAAAAGGAAAGAGGCTATAGATTTCATGCTCCTTGATATACTTCTTTAGTATCTCCATATTCTCTTCGATTTTTGTCTGGATATCTGTCTCTTCACAAGTTGACTCAGTAATAAAGAGGTGAATCTTTAATAAATCTGTCAGGTACAGCAGACGACGTTCCATTTCTGATTCAGGACTTGAAGCTTGCTCAATTTTTGCAAGCTTTTGCTCCAGGCTATCGCCATTCAAAAATCTCTGATGAACTCTCCTTCTTATGTTTCGAGTGGATTCCTCCCCTTGTTCTAATGGAGATAAAAGGAGTTTTTTATAGACGAATACCTGATTTTCTTTTTCTCTTTCCAGATAAGCCAATAAAACCAGAGAGCTATCAATAAAGGTCCAGGTGTTAAAATTCCCTTCAAATGGAACCTGTATGAGCCTATCTAATAATTCCTTAGCCATTTCCTCTTGACCATCCAGATAAAGTAAATAGGCCAGATGATTAAGCGATTCGAGATAGCTAGCTTGGGGCTTCTTATTCTTTTTTGGCACAAGACTGATATAGGATGCTAAGTCAACATCATTTTCAACCTCTTCGATTAGTTCTTTCACATTCATTTCTTTTCTCCTATCCAGTTCATTTTTTGTTATAGAGAAGGGCTTTAACTGCAAATCTATCTCAGCTCACTCTTACCTTAATAGAAATTCTTTCGCTGTCGCTTGGACGTCTAAGGAAAGGTAGCGCTCTATCAAGTCACCTGTCCCGGCAATAAATTCCTCCAGAGGGACATCTTCTCTTTGCTTCCACAAATTTGAAAAAGCGAAATAGAACTCAAAAAACTCCGTCAAACTTGCGCTGAGTTTGTAGAAACTAGGATCTCCAGGCCTGCCCGCGTAAACTGGAGAACTTTCATCTTTCATATCACAGAAAAGAATGTCGTCTGTATCTGTAGCAGCGAATATTTGAAATTGGCCACTTGTGAACTGCTCAAAATCCTGTAAAGCCCAACATTCGACTGTCCTTGCAGGAGAATCTAATGGCAACAAAATGATATTAAAATTTTGATTGGCAAAAAACAAATCCTTATTGAACTCTATGTGTTGATAGTAATCAAGCAATTCTCCTGTCAAATTAGAAGAATGGATTCTTAATTTTGCATCTGAAAAACTCACCGATTGGGGGATAAACGTTGTTTCCTCATAGAGTATAATGATCTTTTTTAATACAGTAACGACTGCCATTTGTCTCTCCTTGGTCATTTCTCTAAAGTCTCACTTTAGAATTCTAGCCATATCTTTAGATTTGGATTTATCTCATGTGCTATCTCAGCATGCTTCCTATAATCCATATCCAAGTAGCCTTGTTCATTCTGAAAAATAATGCCTTGCTTATAACATTTTTTAAAAGTTTGGAGCATAGATTCTAAAGAATTGTACTCAATCTGAGGTTCCTCCTCGTAAATATAATAACCAATCATTTCTCCCTGTGCTTCTATTGCTAGATTCATGGCATAAAAATCGCCACCACCGTTGGCAAAAATTGGAAACCAGCATTGATTCCAAGTAGAAGTCTTCCTCAACTCCTGATAGGTCTGGATACTTTCTTCCAGAGACATCAAATAGAAACCAGGAAAAAATGCCAGATCACCGAGTGTGATTCCCTCACAATCTTTTGACCCGTTTCTCCAAGTATAAAGAGCACGCAAGTCCTGAGTTGGCTGCAATGGTATTTCCTCAAACAATTCTTGAATCTGTTGTGAAGATATTCCCGGATTTAGATGTTCTAAACAAGGATGATCTAGCTGTTGGAAACATTTTTCAATCTCATTTAATAATTGGGGGATCATTTCCATTTGTTCTCCTTGCCTTGTAAATCATTAGAGACGAGTTACTTCGTCCCTAGAAAAGAGATTACGATTATTCAATTCCATCCTCTTTGTTATACTCTATCATGCATTTTACCGCATATTCCACCCATTCCCAAAAATCGTTAAACTCTTTTCGTTGCTCCCATCCTTCGGTAGCAAAATCATGAATGACTTGAACCTTATTGCCCTTTCCTATTTCAAAACAAGCTGTATCATCACAATCTCCTCTTTTAGCAAATGGAATCAACTTTCGGGTTGGGTACCTTTCCTGCAATCCCTCATACAAAGACAGGGCCCATTCTGAATCCAACAGATACCAACAATCAAAATCAACTAAATTGAGTTCGATCAATTTTTTAAACGATTCAGGATACTGGAATATCTTTTCGTCCATTAGATAATTTTTCATTTCTTATTTCCTTTTGGTAGAAGACTGATATAGGACGCTAAGTCAACATCATTTTCAACCTCTTCAATTAGTTCTTTAACATTCATTTCTTTTCTCCTGTTACTTCCTTTTATTAGGATATTGACCAGTCAATCAGAACTTTCATTCCACCCTAATAAGTAGTTTTGATTATTTCTCCCGAAAGAATATAGGTTTTAAAGAAGTTTTTAGGTACAGAGGCCATCTTAGGTGTAATGGATAAGCCATAGTTGGCAAAATCTAAAGCTAGCTTCTTAGAATCGATTGCATCATAATACTCAACATACAATCTGCATAAGTTCACTTTGGTGATAGAGAAATCTTTTAATAACCCATCCTTCTCAAGATCCTTCTCGGGATTTATGCTTGAAAATACGGTAGGATACGATGAATACTGATTAGTAAAATTGATGGCCTCTTGGACAGCCTTTTCCAATTCAGCTTGATCCATGCCATTTCTATTATTGATAGAACCTAATCGAGTCCTTAGAGCACAATCCACTTCTTCTAACAGTCCCGAGTCCAGAAAGAGGGGATGAATGCCAATATTAACGAAATAGGCAGTCCCATCTGATTTTCGTTGAAAATAGATCACCGTGTAAAAATCATGATTGATTTTATAATAGTTATTGGTTCGCTTTAGTCGCGAAAAGCCATTTTTTACGAAGAGTTCTTTGGCCTCTTTCATTTCATTACCTCTACTTCTAACAGGATGTGGAGAATTCCTCATTGCATTTTCCTAGGAATCTAAATGAACATAGGTTACACCTACAACTTTACCATTCTCAATATTGTATTGTTTCACTGTATCTATGTAGCCAATCAATCCTTCATCACTAATCTCTTCTAGCGTTGCTGGTACTATGTTGTCTTTTAATTTAAAATCCCTAGCTTTATTCATGTTACCTACATCCTCAATGGAGGTCCAAAAAAGCATATATTCATCGCAATAAAAATAGATTTGATCATCACAAAACTCCGGTATTTTACAGAACTCAACGCCGTCACTTTGCCTTTCTATCGCTCCACTATCTCGATAAACAAAGTAAGTTTTCTTCATATCTTATCTCTCCTTTTAGAAGCGTTTTCTTCTGATAGCCATTTTAGAGTTGGATTCCATGAAACAAACTCTGCTAGCGACTAGATTTAATAGCCTAGGTCTTTTAAAGGGACTGCTCCTGTAATAATATCAACAAAGGTTTCATAACTTTCTGGAATTTCTTTTCCTAGATCTATATCAAGTGTAGGATTTATATTTTTCCCTGCTAAATAACAAAGATATAAACGTTCATTTAAATTAGGGTATGTAGCAATAGTCATATCTTCTATATTTTCTATTTCATCCCAATGTTCTTGACTAATATTATCAATAAGGACTTTCTGAAATAATCCATGGATACGATTCTTCTCATAAACCTCTAGATCTCGCTCGACTAAAGAATAATAACCTACAGGAATTAGCACTTCTCTTTCTTTCCCATTTAGAAACAAAATTCTTTTTCTGGAACCCAGTCCCCCATATATCCATTTTCTTGGTAATTTATAATCTTTCAGCGGTTTCAATTCTTTCACTAGAGTGATATCACTAGATCGAATAAATTGCCTCGTCACTGCATGACAAAAAAGTATTTTATTTTCTGATAAAAGAACTCCTTGCCAATCATTATCTTTAGTGAAAAGATTGAAGCAAACTAGATACGGTTCTTTAACCATTTGGGCTAAGACATAAACATTATTTTTTAACCGAATGGATATCAACTTTCCTTCCTTCCAGGATGGAGCTCTTTTTTTTGATTCCGTCATAAAAATTGTTCCTTTCCCCTTTTTCTTACCATTAGGTTAAACACATCATCTCATTCAAATTTACCATCAAACAGATGAATAAAAACGCCTTCTTTCTCTATGAAGAATTTTACTTTTTATCTAGCTGTGTTCAGAAGAGTTCTGTACAGATTTATTGATGAGTAAATTGAATAATCGTTGATCTTTGATTCGAAGTTTGCGAAATTTAATCCATGAAGAAGTTTCAATACCACTATCCTCTGAAACTAGACCAAGGAAGTATTTAAAATCCATAACCAAAGAGACTTCTCTGCAACATCCACATCGGACAACTTATAGATGTTTTTCAATAAGAGACATTTGAACAGGATAATCGGAGAATAAGCCCTATATCCAAAGTCAGTACGACAATTCTTTTCTAACTAATTATAAATAAAGCTAAAAAAGTATCCCGTTAGCTAGTATAAAAAATGATTCTTTGAAACAACAATATCTTATAGACTTCGATAAAACTAGTTTTTATAGTAAACAGATTATCAAGCATTAAAACACCTCAACTTTAGTATACCAAAAAAGCCATCAAATGATGACTTTCTCAGTGAACTCCTTTTATAAGTGTTCTAATAAAACAGAAACTATTTTAGACTTTTATTTACCCATTCAATAAAATTACTTGTAGAATTTCCAGACACTTCTGCTTCTGTGTGTTGTTGCCCCCAAACAGTTGCAAAATCCACATTTTTAATACCGTAATTCTGTAAAGCAAGTGAAAGATTTAGCTCTGTAGACAAGGCTGTGTCTCCTTGACTAAGCCCTGAACGAATACGCCAGTATTTGGCTACATTTGAAGTCTGATATCCATCGTAGTAATTTGACAAATAGTAAAGAGGAGTATACATATTGATGCGATCACTTACGGATTTTCCTAGACTATCGGACTTAGCAAGATCTGTTGTAAAATCACTTTCGTAATCCGTACCTTTCACCAGACTTGCTAATAAACTGTCCCAATGGACACCTTGTCCATCTCCATATCCAAATAATTCGTTTTCCCCTTGAGATTTATCTAGGGCATCAAAGGCGGATAGACCTTTTGTAGCTGACTTCATATACTTAACAAAATCAGCCATACTTGTAATCGTAGCTTTCTTACTATTTGCGTCATATGTTACCCAAGTAGATTGACTATTAAGAGCGGATATATATTCCTCAACAGAATTATACGTTCCTGATAAGCTAAGAGAGATTGAAGAACCGCCACGTTGAATATTGTCAACTGCTTCAATAGGAGAACTGTTTGATTCAGTACCATTGGAAGAGAAATCGCTTGAAGGAGCTTGTCCACTAGGCGGGGTTCCTCCTGGAGCTTCTCCTCCACCAGGAGCACCTGAGGTTGATGCGCTTGCATCATATGGGAAAGTCGTATTTGCTAAAAAGGTATTTAGAGACTCTTCAACTGTTTGTTTAACATAGTCATAGTAACTTCCAGCTTGATATATTCCCTCTGTTGACTTTGTTAACTCCAAAATATTCCCTTTAGAATCCTTAAGTTTTAAGTCATTGATATACTTCGCGTAAGCTTCTGCTAAACCATCGGATATAGTTTGTTCTTCAGTAGATAAGTCAGAACGTGTAGAGCCCATACTCCATTCATAGGCTTCATTAGCAGTATCCAAGTTTGTAATTGGGCACCAAGCCATGACTCCAGCAACTGCATCTGATACACCTTCAACAGCGCCTATTTGTTTTAAGTAATCGTCGTATAGTGCACTATCTCCAGAAGCACCAATAATTGAACTTTGAGCTCCACCACCACTCATACCAAAAACAAAAATACGATCCATATCACCTGCTATATGATTTGCATTGTATCGTAAATAGCGGATAGCTGCTTTTGCATCTGTAACTCCACTTGGCGCTCCCGAATCACGGCCTCGCAGCCCAGCTGAGACATAAATAAAACCTTCATCTGTATAAGTTTTTGCCTGACTAGTATATTCTGTTAAGGCTGACATAGCTGAATATCCCGGTGTATTGATTGGAATAACAATCGGCGCAGTAGATGCGGTATAGTTCCCCACTTTTGCCTTGCTATTCAACTCTGCTGTATAAGTCCCATCACCATTTTCAGTAGCTGTCATATATGCAGCTGGAACAAAGATTGAGAGAGTTTGTTGTTCGCTATCAGTAGGACTAGCCACGTAAGAGATACCCACCTGATAATAAACTTGGTCATCCGCATTATATTGCCATTTCGTCTTATCTACCTTAGAAAGTGTTGTTTTAACTTCACCTGATGATAAACTACTAGTGCTAATTTTCGTTTGATTGTTTGACTTTGAAGCATTTGAACATGCTGATAGTAGAGCGCTAGCTGCTAATGAAGTTACACTAGCTGTAGCTATGATTTTCCTTTTTTTCATGACTTTAATTCCTTTACTTCTTTATTTTCTTAAAAATAACAACAGCAACTTAAATTTACCTTATAAGGGATCATTCAAACTAAAATAGAGGCTCTATAATTTCTGTAGTAGGTAAAATATTTTAGGTAAGGTGGAATTTATTTTGATGTGAAATTCTTTTGTTCCTATTGACTTCTCCATGTATTCTACATTGCTACTCTAAGATTGTGCCAAGTATCATTATATTTTGCTCGGATATCTGAAAGTCATCCATGAAATAGGGTAAAAAGTCATCAAGCAAGGGATGGCTAAGCCCGTCGATTGGGAGTCCTCTTTTCTGACGTTCTTTTAGTAAAACTAAGATTTCAATTGGGAAATACTGCCATAGTAAGGTATTGAATTCAACTAAATGACTATCTTTGGTGTTCGCTAAATGATAATCACACATGGATATAATTGTTTCTCTAAAAACATCAACATCCTCTGAAAAAATAGTTTCCATAACCTGTTTATAGGCATCATTCACATTATGATAAGGGTTCGGGTCCAAGGGTTGATATTTAGGATCACAAGCATTATCAAGTAGGCTAGCTAACCGGTCGCCCTGTCCATTTCCATAAAGAAAAACGACTAAAGGCAATAAACTACTAGACGAAAAGAAAATACATCTTTTCCCTTTTTCAACTTGAGCTTCTTTAAAATAGACTAATTTATCAATTAAAAACTCTACATAAGCATCATCTAAATAGGCAAGGGCAAATAAGATATTCAAACAAATATCTGTATCAAAGTTTGAGCCACCTTTAGCTAAATATTTAGCAGAAGCCATATCAGCCATTACAGAACAAAAACAGCCATTCAATAATAACTGGTAGTTTTCAGATGTTTTACATTCTATAAATTCAGCAACCAAAGTATATGGTCGAATAGCATGAATCATTCGCACATGTTTATAGGAGTACGTTTCTGTTTTTCCATTTTCCTCACAATTAACCACAAGGCTTTTTTCACCTGCTTTTAATGCTTCTAAAATTGCTTCAGTAACAAAAAGCTGTTCTTTTTCAAGAGCAAAATCTCTTGCCTTCAGTATTTGATTTTTGATAGTTGTTAATTTTCTTTTTTGATTTGAAAGTGTTTTATTCATATTGACCTCTAAAATTTCATTTCTTCCACTCAACTACCGCTGTTGAAGTTCATCTCTTCCTGTCTCCCTACATTATCTATGTATATCACAAGGAAGAATTGATCCACTTCCCATCATCGAGCCATTCTTTCTTATCAATCCACCATTTCCCCTTTTGAAACACCATTTGAAAACGATAGAGAGTTTCTATACCAGAACGATTCTCCTTGATATAAATATAAGCTTGATTCCCGTCATGCTCTTCATCAACGATGGGATGTGTTTCTAATTTATAGTCAAACGGAAACCGGACAGATAAAGATACTTCCCTTGCTCTGAGTGGTTTTTTTGATGTACAAAACTGATTAAAAATAGTAGCTAATTCATCCTTCAACATCTCTTTATAGGCTTGGTTTCTTAGGCTCCTAGTGGCCTTTTTCTCCCAAGAATACATAGCCTGCATAAACTGGAGTAAGGTTTCTTTTGCTAGATTCGTATGAGTCATGTTTCCTCCTACTTAGACAACGGGACTAATGGTTCGTTTATAATGAAGACATAGGTTATAAAAACCTGTATTGAAGACATGTTTTTACCCCTCTCGCATGCAAACATGTGCTAACTCACTTCTAAGAAGTTCCCTTTGCTTTTGATTCGTTCTTCCCGTTGTTAAAAATCGGAGATGTTTCAGACTCTTCAAGTAGCTAACTGTTGATGCGTAGTTAAAAATATTCGTATCGACAAAATCTAAAAAACGAAGCTCACTAGATGGCTGGATAAAATCCAATTCTGGTAAATTTTTATTTGCTGTAAATGAAAGATAGAGCAACTGATTTAAATCCCTTATAAAATCAAAGTCCGGCAACTTTACACCATAATCAAAGTGCAGATAACGCATGCCTTTATGAAAAGAAATGTTCTCTATCGTTTCCAAATTTGTCATAGAAGAAATCCCTAGAGCTTTCACACAATCATTTTGAGGTAAGATGATCTTTCTTACTTTTCTAGCCCCAACTAATAAAATTTTTTCTACTTGTTCGTATGTTGAAAAGTCTAGCACATCAGATTTATTTCCCATCAAGTAAATCACTCTCGTATTGCTAGGTAACGAAAGCTGATTAAAATCCACATCCTTCAGCATATCCTCTGGGTTTTCAACAATGTACTTTTGTCTTAATAAGCGATTGATATCGATGAATTCTTTATAAGTCAATTTTTTGTCCAATAATGGTGCAATCTCTTCTATAGAATGCAGAGGCTCCATTGCCATTAGTTTCTCTCTTTCGGAAAATCCTTCTTTTATGATTTCTAAATATTTATCTAAACTGGTCATCGTTCACCTCTTTTCATGAATATCATGCTTCTGTTTCTTTGTTCAACCTATCTATTTTTACAATGACACTTTTACAAGAAGACTACAGCACCGCTTGTCGCAAAAACTAACATCATGAATCTCAAGTGTATTCTTTTCTATATAAACATTATTCTGCTTGCTCAATCTCGATCAAAGATAACCTTGACTCTAGCTCTACCTAAATCGTCTAGATATTGCTCCAGTTTCGTAATCGACTCCTCCGAATCAGATAATTGAACTAATAAATCCCCATTAATTGTCATGACATCCTTTGTCGGTAAAAGCATGAGATTCTCAACGCTTGGATCATTCACAATCATTAAGGAAGGGGAATAAATACAGCTTGTGGAGAGGTCTAGATTTCCAAATCGCTCCCTAGCAGACACAAAAATAGATTCCATCCCACCTTGGTCTTTCAGAACAAATTCCCTCTCGAAAAATGCTTCAAAACTGTCGTAGATCTCGATGACATCCATAGTAATCCCATCTAAATAATAAACTTGGTGACTTTGAATGTTCCCATCTTTCAATCTATAAGCGAATTGATCTCCAATAGCAGACATACCAAAAAAATAGTAGTCTGATGCATAATCTCTCCAGACATCTTTCCATAGCCTATCCGAATTCCAAGAGTCCAGCGTGATGGCTTGAGCAGAATCTGTACCAAACAAACGATAATAGCCACCATAAAATTCCAAGCCGTTGGTTATGGAGAGCAAATCCAGGTGAGCTTGAGGAAACTGTCTGGCTTTGAGTTTTTCTAGTTCAAGAGCTGAAGCCCCACTTTCTTGTATGACCAGATCCTCACAACATTTTAAAAAATTCTTCATTTCCATTTGCTTCTCATCTCTCTCTATTTGGCTTTAACCCAGCATAAATGCTATAAAATCATTTCGATAGTCTTCAGGAAGTTGCTCCTCAATAATAGCCATGATTCCTGTTAAAAAACCTTCTTTATAGTCTGACAAAGCCTCATCAATGTAGATGTCATTCTCAAACTTGGTGATTTCTAGCTTTTTCATCTGACTATAGGTAGACAAGAAAGTAGATAAAGAGGGGCTTAAGCTATAGAGCTTGGAATTCCCAGGAATCTTGCCAAATACAGGACTAAGCTCGCTAGTTAGATCACAAAAAATTGGCTCATCGCCCATCATGTGAGCAAAAACCACATAACTCTCTTTCCAGCTAGGATCCTGCCATCCTTCTGATGCAGCTTCACATAGAGGGAGAGGAATTAGAGCAAGATCATAGGGAGCTCCTCTAAAATAAGCTTCTTCATCAAAGTCTAAATGCTGGTAGAACTCTTTCAATTGACCAGACAAATCTGGCTTTTCGACATGGAGACAGTCACTAGTAAATATAAGCTCTCCTAAGCCCTTGTTTCTATGATAGACTTCTACAAATTCCTTCAACAAATTGAGCATCATTATTGGACTCCTCTCACATTTTTGGGATTATATTTGGCTATTTTCAACTGACGATTACGTATCATTCTGACCGCTAGTGACAGCCTGAGCCCAAATTCGTTCAAATTCCTCTTGACTAATCTTGATGGAGTCTGATAGATCCAACTCATCTTTTCGACCATCATAGAGTAGAAACCCTACTTCTGGAACATAATCCTGTAGGCAAGAGGAAGCATAAGAGTGCCCATTCAAAACGTTAATTTGTCGACTTGCACGCTGACCAGTAAACTCTGTATAAATAACTCCTAGACCCGACATAAACTCACTATTGCCATAATAATAATATTCTTTTTCACACATTAGAATCTTCCTTTATCATTTGTCTCTCCAAGAATAGCATTCTTTCCTCTTTGGTGCTTTCATCAACTAATTCAATGTTAAGCTTTCACATTATAGAATCTACGGGTTTTTAGCCTTATTCTCCAAGACTCTCACTTCTACTTTATCCTCCGCTAAATGGAAATCCAGTACTTTTCCTGGTCTTGAAAGAAAAGTGTCAGGTCTCTGGTAGAAAATTCAGTAGAATAAGAGGGCAAAAATTCATCCAAAGACTCCATTTGAAACAAGACGTAAACTGGTGAAAACTCCCAAAAAACTAGGATAAACCGACTGCTATTGCCAACAATACTTTGAATTGGTCTACTTAGTTCTTGAGCAGTGTGGGCAACAGAAAACTCATAAAGACAAGGAATCGGAGAATCGATAGGATTCAACTCCCCAGCATACCAAGCAATTTCTTTAGGTTTATCGGTCAGAAAATGAACATCCTTTATTCCCTTCAAACCCTTGATTCGTTTTTCTACTTTTAATAAGGATAATCTCTTTTTTAAGTCACTCATTGTTCTCACTCTCTCGTTAGCTAAAGGGTGCTTGCTTCATGAGAAACATTGATAGGTCAGAATAAGTCTCTAGCAAAGCCTCATACTTTCATATTTACTTTTAATCATGTTATCTTAAATAGCAAACAGGATCCCTTCAAAATACCCTATCGGACAATGTCCCATATAATACAAGTTAACAATATTTTCCCAATAAGACCCTAACGACAAGGACTTTTCTACTAAATATTGTCTAAAAGCAAAAGCCATTCCCATTTTAGCAACATTTGAAAAATCATGCGCTCTGGATACAAACAGGCTTTTATCCATCTCTCTTGCCTTTTGGAATATAATTTGACTAGCTCTTTTCCTATAATATACAAGCTCCTCTGGAACCTTAAGATCCCCATAAAATGGATCTTTATCACTCAGCGACGATGGAAGCCAATTCATTTTTTTATATAGATTCTCAAAAGCTTCTTCCGTAGGATTTATAAAAGCTTCATTGACGTTTTTTATAAAGATAACATGATCTATCTGTTCAGTTTCTCCCATTTTAAAAAAGAAATCACTTTTTATAAGACGTTCAATCTCATCATCCCAATTCATCCAGTCTACCTCAATTCTGTCATTTAAAAAAATTATCTGATTTCATAACTAAATGTTGATTCCTCTTGCTTTTAAACTTTCAATAATTCTTTTTTCTAAATGAGAAGAAAGCCAAACTGTCCATTCTTCATAATCCTTGCTCTCCTCAAAAGAAATAAACTTTTCTTGACCATTCTGCCATAATCTAGGCTTTTCATGCGGTAAGGAAGGAAGAAGTAACTGTATTTGAGAAAAATGAGAATCTATTTCGCAGTCATACTTCTCTTCTTGTCCGACTTTCGGCCAACGTTTTTTATACATTCCCAGACCATTTATGGCAATTGGCGGAAATAACCTTCCTGATTGGATGATGTCCTCTATTTCAGGAGACAATCCATTGATTAAAGTAAAAACCTCTATGAGTATTCCTCCACCGCCAAGATCCTTAATAACTCTACAATAAGCGAATTTTTTATCTTCTCCTAAAAAATCAGACTTTTTAAATCGCGCTAATTCGGATCTATCAGATAAAAACAAAGGAATTGCGAAAATTTCTCCACCGGAAACATTTGCTAATTTATTTACCATAGTTTTTGAGCCTTAATTTTTTGTATTCTATTTTGTTATATTGCCATTTCTTACTATACTTGCTTACTTGCTATTGACAAGTATTTTATGGACAATAGCTAGTTTTTTTGGGTTCGTTCAGCAATGTTTTCAAACTCTAGCTTGCTCACAACCTCATTCTGTTTATCCAACAGATAAAGGAAGTTCCCTTTTGTTTCCAGTTTACCAAGCTTGGCCCCATAGTCCATCTCGTGAGCAGGGCAGGATTGAATCAACTGACGGATGCTCTTACCCTTATGCTCTATCCTCCAAAACAAATCCACCTTATCCAGCTGATGCTCCACTTGAATGGAATAGGTCGTGGATTGGATCTTCTTCCTTTTCCACTCCCAGCTATTTTCATAATCGTTTTTCTCTATTTCATTGACTACATCCTCTATCAAAGAGCAGGGAATAGAGAGCTCCTGAAACACGCTCTTTACCCCTTTTAGCAAGGCTTCTAAGAGCAGCTTTTTCTGTTCCAATGGACACAAAGTTTCATAGCTAGAAAAATCAAATGGGACCTGGACAGTATAGACACCAAGTAGGTTCATGATAGCTGGATTGCTAATCGTATCTACACATTCTACGATGATTTTCCAACAATCCTTGGTCACAACTGGTTCGAAGAAGCGCTCTACCATAGAAGTCATACATTTTGATTCATATGTAAATGCTTTTCTCCGTTCTTTCCAATTTCGTCGGTAGTCCTCAACTCTAGCTTCCTCGTATGTTAGTGTAGCTGAGTCCATTAACTCCTCAATCCTTTGTTGATTTTCCACATAGGGCTTATCTAATTCAAAATACTGTAACTTCATATTCGTGGTCTCGTGGTTTTTTTCTTGAAGAAAGGTTTAGCCTTAGGTCAAGGTCTGTTGTTTATAGTTTTTTAAATATGTAATGATTCGCTTTTCTACCTGTTAGGCATTCCAACTCCTTTAGGATACATACTGTTTACTCTCCTCAAAAGAGATTTCCCTTTCTTGACCATTTTCCCATAGTCGTGGTGTCCCTCCTAGCAATGGAGGATTGTTTGATCATCCAGAATCTCCGCAAGTAAGCTAGGAATTCATCTTTAAGTATCAATCTTCACTGGCCCAATCTCAGCAATTCTAATAAGGTCAGAAGATCCTGATAACATCACATCATTTTGGTTTATAAAATTGAATTCAACCTTATTCTCTAAAAAAAGCAATTCCAGTTGTCCATTCACCTTATGAATCCCCTTTGAATAAAAATGGATTTCATCTAAATTAAAAAACTCTAAATTAATTTTTATGGCATTAAATGCACTTTTCTGCCACTTTTCAGGGAAATTAGTTGGCAAATCAAATAAATAAAAGACAAGATCTAATTTGTAATCGTAACATAATACAGTATCAAGAAATACATTCTTCAATTCCAAATCACCATCAAACAGATGAATAATTTTTTCCTTCCCCACTGCTTTTTCAAACCATTTCACACTATGAACTCCTTTTAAAAAATTTATAAAAGTCTTATGTTTTAGATTTATTGTTTCGCTCTTTAAGGAGAGTTTAGAATAGACTAACCATCCTGACATCCTTCTGCTGCAGCTTCACAAGGAGGAGAGAGGAAACAGAGCAAGATCATAGGGAGCTCCTCTAAAATAAGCTTCTTCATCAAAGTTCAAATGCTGGTAAAAATCTTTTAGTTGACCAAACAAATCTGGCTTTTCGACATGGAGACTTTCACTGGTAAATTCTAACTCTTCCAAGCCCTTGTTGAGGTGATAGATTTCTACAAATTCCTTCAACAAATTAAGCATCATTATTGGACTCCTCTCACACATTTTGGATCATATTTGGCTATTTCCAAATGACGATTACGTATCATTCTGACTGCTAGCGACAGCCTGAGCCCAGATTCGTTCAAATTCCTCTTGACTAATCTTGATGGAGTCTGATAGATCCAACTCATCTTTTCGACCATCATAGAGTAGAAACCCTACTTCTGGAACATAATCCTGTAGGCAAGAGGAAGCATAAGAGTGCCCATTCAAAACGTTAATTTGTCGACTTGCACGCTGACCAGTAAACTCTGTATAAATAACTCCTAGGCCTGTCATAAACTCACTATTGCCATAATAATAATATTCTTTTTCACACATTAGAATCTTTCCTTTTCTACTTTTCTAAAGCAAACGACCTTTAAAATTTATCCCCTTACTTCCTTTCCCAGTCCGAGAAAATGGTAATGGCTTTTCATGGCATAGACTTTAAAAGAGACTAATCCTCCTGCCGTCCTTTCCTTTTGTAACGTCATTGATTAAGTCCTTGACGGTAGATATATCGAACTGACGGGAAAAGTCTACAATTTTCTCTCGATTTTTCTCAGAAAATAAATAAGATGCAGCTAAAATAAATAAAAATGGATTTATGACTTGACCAATATGCTCAAGGTATTTAGGCTGAGTCACATAAGACATAATTTTGTTAAAATCGTCATCTTTCAGCACAATCTTTCTCTGATATATCGCTGCACAGGCACCTGCAGCTTGAGATGAGTTATTCGATTCCAAGGACTCATAAACAAAAGACAAGTTCTCTGTTTCTAAATTTTCTAGATAAGCAATCGCTACTGCTAGAGAGCGATAGGTTACAGGGGTTGGAATATCTCTCAGCAGCAATGACTTGAGATAGGGGACTTCTTCTGTACAATCCGTTGCGGCTATGGCATAGAGTAAGTACATTTGTGATTCCCATGATTTAGGCTTTTCCATCTCGCCTTCCAAGGCTTGATGCAAAAATGGTCCATATCCTTTTAGTTTACCCTTTAAAATTTTTTTCGCAGCTTTTTTTACCAAGGGCGTACGTCCTGAAGTTAACTCATCTACATAGTCCATCTCAAACTCCTTTATTTCCTCTGCTTGCCAGTTCATCTTCCAATATTCTGTTATAAACTATACTTCCGACACAGGCTTCCCAGTCTAGGTCCTCAACTTCTTCCCTAGAAAAAATCTTAGGTTCTGTCCTACCATCTAGCCAGACCTTCCCAAATTGAAGACCATTTGGGTCTCCCCACTTAAAGGCTAAATCCTTAAAAGGGCTTGGATCAAAATCCGCTTGGTGAGCAATTATCTGCCAAGACCATACTGGACTTCGATCAAACAAGGTGTAAGAATCTACAATGATGGGCTTACCTATAAATTGAGCACGATTTAGCTCCTCAACTGTTATAGTAGGACTCGCTTGAAAGATATCGAAAAATTGAATGACATGACCAACATTCACTTTTCCAAGGATTTGACCAAATACAAACATTTCCTCCGAAAATTGATAGCAAAAAATATCACCAATTTTAATAAATCGAAGTTTTGTTCTTGGCTTTTCATTCCACTCACGAATCTTTATCTGGGGCAATTTTTTCTCCATAAGCAATTTAATTCCATTCCTACTGCTCTTTATTTAAGATATGAAAAAGATCATCTCTTAGAACAATTCCATCATCTTCTATCAAATAAGCTATGTGCTCCCAGAAGGGCAAGTCTTGTTCAGGGTGAGCTTCCAAGGCAAGTACTTGATGCATCAAGTTTGTTGCAATCTCTTCGACTTCATCTTCCTCAATTTCATAAAACTTTGCTTTCAAAAGAAAGATACTTGATAGAAAGAGCGAATAAGAGGAAACAAAAGTATGTAAGGAAGAATTGACATAAACCCTCGCTTCTTGAAAAACTTCCCTTCCTTCTCGATTGCAAAGTAAGAAGACTTGTTCCTCTTCTCCAATTACAAAAGCACCTAAAAAACACCGGCCAAAAAGCCTATAACTCTCTTGCTCTTTCCTTAGTTCTACTAGATCAGTAGCTACTTTAACAAAAGAAAATCCCATTTTAGAATAATCCTCTAAATATGCCAAAAGGTTGAAACGGACCTCATCAAGATGAAATGGTTTCTCCTCTGTAGATAGCACACAAAAGCCTTGCTCCTTCACTAATTCATCGATATTGACTGTCATTTTTCTATCCTTTCTTCTGCTAACTAGCTCTGATACTGTTCACATAAGAGCTAGTCAAGGACCCCGTCCAGTTCCAAACACTTGGCTACATCCTCAAAGTGTTCATCCCAGGCCCATTGGTAATCCTTCCGATTCAATAGATAATCCACATACTTTTCATTCGTCCAATTTTCTGCGTAAATAGTCAGAGCTCTCTTTTTCTCTTGATCTTGGATATCACCTATGTTCTCCAGGGCCTTTCTTGCACGCGCACTCATATTTTCTACATACAAGATATCTGGATCCTCTGGACAAATGGTCTCCGTCAAATCACAGAGTAGGAAATCTACAAAACTAAGATGAGCCACCGATAGATCTGCATACAACTTTTCTACTTTCTTTGTCTTCGACCCAAAGGTACATTCAGACAGTTTTCCAATAATTTTATTATACTGAAATTCTGGTAGGGGAAAGAAAATGTCGTGCATCTTGCACTGTTTAAAGAGGCATTCTCTGATTTGACTGACATCTTCTATAGATGGGCGTTTCATCTGACATGAAAGGAAGCTAGACGATATAATGTGACTGTCATAAAATAAAGTTCCATTTAAATTGCATCGTCTGAGAGTACAGTTTCGAATAACTGTATGATTTTTAAAGCTGATTTCCCTCAAATCACAGTTTTCAAAGAAGACATTCTCAAAGATACAGTTTTCAAACACGACTCGTGAACTCTCTAGTATTCTGATGCTTATATCCTTAAAGTGCTGATTACTGATAAAACGAATACTTCTTGCTTCCTCTATTAGATTTTCAATCGATAGCTTCTCACCGCTGTTTAGGATGATCTTGCCATCCTTTATGATAATCTCATCATTTTCTTTCATAATATCCTCCGTCTGCTTTCACTACAACTTTGGGTTATTACTCCTAGTAAAATCCTTTGTTCAATATCTAGTTCTATATTTAATTATCAAAAGGCAGAAAGGTATCATGCTCCTGATAATACTTCAAAGCCTCAACCAAGTCTTGGGGACTTGCATCTGGCTTTTCCTCAAGTGCAACCGAAAGAACATCAATCAACTGCTCTCCATAGTAGACTAGCTGGAGATCTTGCTCCACTACATCAGCAGGGTAAATATCACGGTCTTCCACGACATCAGGATAATTTGATACCCAATAGGACCTAGCTAGTGCTAGTTCTCCATCCTCCTTGCCATAGAGGCAAAAATCATCTGATACCAACTTGTCCACGCGCACCTGCTCGATGATCTGCTCTAGTGAAAGTTCTTGGTGTTTCCGCATCTCTTCTCCTTTTTAGTCTCACTCTTCAACAAAGGAATTCAAAAAATCCTCAAAAGATGGCCATTGACCATACAACTCAGCTTTTTCTTCTAAAACATAGAAGTAAACCTTGCCATAATCTTCTGCCCTTAAAGAAAGAGCATAGTTGCCCGATCCAGGATCATAGGCAAAATGGAGAAGGTCTGTAGCCTTAAATCCAGCAGGCACAGCCTCATCGTCAAACCATTTCATAGACTTCCTCATCTCTTCAAGTGAATCAAAGGAATTGAAAGGAAAGAGATGATAATCATCGTGAACACCCCTTACTTGGGGCTGGCCACCGTTGTACTTGAGATAAAAATCCTTCATGGCTTCCGGCAATTTCTTTCCAAGAAACTCCTCAAATTGTAACAGGTCTTCTCTTGAAACAGCTGGATCTGTGTCTGTCCATACGAGCATCCATTCTCCTTTTTGAGTCTCTCTTTCCATAGTTTGACCTCCATATTACAGGTCCCTTTTAGGCTATCATACCATAAGATTCCCTTTCCATAAAGCTAAAATAGAAAATGAGCCTAGCGGTTTTACTAGACTCATTTTATCCTTATTATTTTACTTTGTTATTTTACCTTTTCAACCCATACTGATAGCTCAATCAACCGTCTTAGACAGAAGTCTTGTCCTGGATCTGTGGGAAAGTCACACGAAAGAGACTTCCTCTCCCTTCTTCAGAAATGATCTTCACCTCTGCTCGATGCAGGTCTGCAATGTCCTTAATAAAGGACAATCCCAGTCCGATACCACTATTGAGGCCCTTATTCCGGGAATCCTCCACCTGGTAGAAGCGATCCCAAATCTTGCTCAGATGGTCTGGCCCAATTCCAATCCCATCATCCGCTACCTTGAGAACAGCACCATCTGAACTAGCCTCCAAGCGGATGGCAACCTTGCTCTTGGTAAATTTCACTGCGTTACTCAATAGATTGTCCAGCATCCGAGTAACCAAGACAGCATCCCCCTGAATCCAGAGGTCCGGCTGAATGCTTACTTCAAAGGCGATGGGGCTTTCTGCCCACTTCCTCTCCTGTCCCTGACAATAATTTGCTACCAGGGTTGATAGACAAATGGGTTTTAAATCCGACCACTGCAGGTGTTGGGCCTTGGATATTTCCAAAATCTGCTCGGTCATCGATTTCATTAATTTAGCCTGTCGATGAATAACCGTCAACGATTCCTTGGTCTCCTCTAGGTTGTCTGCATATTTGGAGCCAAACTCACTTTCCGATACGATGACTGACAGAGGGGTTCGCAACTCATGGGATACATTCTGGTTGAATTGCTTTTCTTTCTCAAAAGTCGACTGAACAGAAGAAATCAAATTATTAAATACCTTGGTAAGACGAGACGTTTCTACATAATCCTTCTGATGTTCGGTCGACACGCGCTTACTGTAGTCTCCGCTCTCTGTTATTTCCTCTGCCATTTGGGTCACCTCTCTGATCGGCAGGAAGGCCTTACGGAGGATCCGACGTCCTCCCCAGGCCATCCCAAGGATGGACAGAGGAGCTATAATGGCTAAGGACAGCAAGAAGAGACTCATCTCTTTTCCTAGGCCTGAAGCTAGACGCACACCCCGGACCCACTTGCCCTCACTCTCATTATAGACATCGAGATAATAATAGGACGCTTGAGAAGTACTGTAGGTCGATAAGGTCCCTGAGGACAGGCTCGCATTGGCATCAAAGCCACTTGGCAGAGCCCCCTGCTCCAACTCCCTATTTTGATTATATAGCGCAAAATAATTCCCATCATCAAAGGACTCAAACTCTTCCAAATCAGCAGCCATCTCCATGGTCTTCTGCTCTAGCTCTCCACGGGCGCTATAACTCGACCAAGTTCCTGAGATGATAAAGGAAGCTCCAAACATGAGGATAAATAGGAAGGAAACAAAGAGGGTATACCAGAGCGTCACTTTAGAGACGATTGAGGGAGAGTTAGAGGATTTCTTCATTTTTGAAAACATAGCCCAGCCCCCTTTTCGTCTGAATAATCGATGGATTCTGGAGTTTCTTACGGATATTCTTGACCAAAACATCGATGATATTGGACTCCCCAACATAGTCAAAATCCCAAATATGCTCACGAATCTGTTCCCGACTTAAAACCACATTGGGATGGCGCACCAGACACTCTAGTAACTCAAACTCCTTAGAAGTCAGGTCAACCAAAATACCCTTGTGTTGGATGGTCTTTTTTGCCAGGTCTAAGGAATAGTCACCAAATTGGACCAGGCTGGTCAAGGTTTCTCGATTATTTCGTCTCAGCATGACGCGAATCCGAGCCAGTAATTCATCAAATTCAAAGGGTTTGACCAAGTAATCATCTGCTCCAGCATCCAGTCCAGTTACCTTGTCTTCTAGGCTATCTTTAGCTGTTAACATGAGAACAGGAGTCTTGATCTGATGATTTCTCAAGTAGCTCAATACCCCCAAACCATCTAGCTGCGGCATCATAATATCTGAAATAATCACGTCATACTGGGACACACGAATGTAGTCCAAGGCTTCCTGACCATCATAGGCCGCATCGACACTATATTGCTGGGTTTTGAGCAATTTGACCAGACTACGGTTCAAGTCCACTTCGTCTTCAATCACTAATACTTTCATAGCCACTTACTCCATATTTATTACCTTATTATACCATGCTTCCATAAAAAATCTCGGCTAGGAAAAGCCTAGTCGAGATCTTACTTTAGTTAATCGTGATCCAGGTCCACATCTTCTTCCAACACGGTACCTGTATTGGCATCTAGCTCTAACTCAATTTCTTGATTGCCTTCTCGTAAGCTAACGCTATAGACAAGTTTACCATCTTCTACATCTAACTCTACTTTTTCGATACTAGCATTCGGATATTTAGACTTCAGCTGGCTCTCTACCTTAGCCAAGTCCAACTGAACACTTGCTCCGATTAATTGCTGATCTTCGCGATCCTGACTCAAATCCTTAGTTTTTGACTTCAAGATAGCACCAGACTGGCCATCGATCTTGTATTCTTTTTCATTTTTTCCATCCAAGATGGTCACTTCATACACTGCTTTTCCATGTTTTACTTCTTGCTCGTAGCCAATTACTTTTCCACCCTTAGCTTCTTTCAAAGCTTTTTCTTTAGCTTGTGCAAGGGTGACAGATGCAGTCACTGTTGAAGAAGTAGTCTTTTTACTTGTTCCAGTATTGGCAAAGGCTACTACAGAGCCTAGAGCTGCAGTTGAGAGAGAGAAGATTGCGAGACTTGCAACGACTTTTTGTTTAATTGATTTTTTCATGTTGGTTTCCAACTTTCTTTTTTTTCTTATCAAGTTCTTCTTGATGATTTTATTTTATCCAAGAAAGATGAATCCAAAATGAATGAGAAAAGTTTTTTAAAAAATTTTTAAAAAAAGACTGAGTGAGTCGGCTAGCTGTTTGCAGCTTGATTCCCCAGTCTCCTTCAGTCCTACTTCAGACTCCATCCGCCATCAATTGTCAGGATTTGCCCTTGCATGGCAGATGCCTTTCCACTGGCCAAAAAGAGACTGACTTCTGCCACTTCTTCTGGCTCTATCCAGCGTTTAATAGGGGTCTCGCTAGCCACCCAGTCTGCTAGGCCGCCTGGCTCAAAGTCCGCAGCGGTCATACCCGTTTTGACAGCACCTGGTGCGATACCAAAGACCTGAATCCCAGCTTCTGCATAATCCAGGGCTAATTGTTTGGTAAAGCCCGCTAGAGCATGCTTGGAAGAGGTGTAAGCGTGACCACCACCTCCTGCTAGGCTAGAAGCAATGGAGCACATATTGATGATGATCCCTTGCTTCTTCTCCAACATTTGAGTCAGATAATGCCGTGTCAGCTCTACCGGAGTCACATAGTTGATCTCAAAGATCTCCTGAATCTCCTGAGCGCTTTGCTCAAGAAGTGGTTTGTAGTCATCCAATACCCCTACCGTATTGCACAAGACGTCGACCTCAGGACACCAGTCAAAAATCGGCGTCAAATCCAAGGTCAAGTCCCGCTGCAAGAAGTGAAAATCACCTGGCAACTGGGGATCAGCTCCCTGGTCCACCCCATAAACCTGGTAGCCCTTTTCTAGAAAGAGGCGAGCTTGAGCAAGACCAATGCCAGAGCTCACGCCTGTAATCAAGACCTGTTTAGTCATGGACTTCCACCCAATCTGTCGCTAGGACGTCACAAGGAGTTGGACTCCACATAGAGAACCCTTCCCCCTCACCAGAAACGTTAATGAGGAAATAAGGGGTCACTTCCAGAGCCACTCCATTTTGCTCAATGGTATCAAAGAGTTGGACGTAGTTTTCTGCTCCACCCCATCCTGTTCGTACATATTTTTTCTTAGCTTTTAAGCCTGGTAAAATCTCTTCAAATGTCATGTTTTTCTCCTTTGTTATCTATTTAACTTTCTCC
>OGIV01000732.1_pt1 | contig 22856 bp, 14 predicted proteins | sample 1571861 | NCBI WGS metagenome assembly OGIV01 (sample SAMEA2582099, study PRJEB24529) | metagenome | biome: Human gut stool | place: China | collected 2011 | reverse complement strand
CGTTGCGGCGTGCAAAAAAAATCGCGCAATTTTGCGCTCTCGGGCGGCGGACATGACCGTTTGCGTCCGCTGGCGGGCAAAAGTGCTGATTTGCCGGTGCGCAGACGGGCGGGAAAATTTGCTCGTTTTGCGCTCGCTGATGTACAGATGTGCAAATGTGCAGGTATGCAAATAAGCAGACGCCGAGGAACACGGGGAATGTTACTATATATACGTATACGCGCGCACGCACACGCGCGCATGTCCTGCATTTTGAGGCGATATTGTGTGCATTCTACACTAACGAAGCGTTTCTATCTGATAATCAATGCATTTAGGTGTGTAGTCAGATAAAAAATTCACCTACACAAGAACTGCACGCGACTGTTGCAGAAACGCAAGCACAACTACGGGAGGGCGGATTTCCGGTATAGGGAGAGAAAATGTTTGGCACCTCCGACAGAATTTTCTGCCTGGCATGATAGATTTTTCTGTCTGCCGTTACAGGAAATGTATACTCATGCGTGCTGACAATGCAGGTTGTGAAACCGATGGCAAAAGCGCAGGCAGGTACGGTGTAGACAGTGCAGACAAAGTGCATACACTGTCTACACGCTTTTTGCGCTGATATTCAGCACATTACGAACAATAGTGCAGAGTGCAGACGAAGTAATAGTGCAAATAGTGCAGGCAGGGTGCAGATAGTGCAGGCAGTGTAGGTAGCGTGCTTATACTACCTACACACTTTTTTGCGCTGATATTCAATACATTACGAACGAAAGTGTAGGGTGTAGACAAAATGCACTTTTACCTTACACAAGCTACGTTTATGAGAGATGGCCTGGATTATTGCCGTGTTAGATCTCGACTTGATAAAGAATTTGTGCATACGATATAGACCTTGTGTACTGTCGCGTTAATATTTGTATAAAATGGGGGGTGTTTCTTAAATACCTATATTTGCATAAATTTAATTGAACTTACATCGCGTGCAAATAATCTATGGTTTTAGCGCCATCTTTGCGCCCTGACAGTCATTTCGCAGAATTACTGTAGATGTTTTAACAAATTGAGGAATTTCGGAGCCGGAACAGAGTTACTACCCCGCAACCTACAAGGTTAACACTCTACACTAATGCGCCACCACACTAAATATGAAATAACCTTTGCTACATGTTTCTGAATAAACTAACAACTTATACGAGTTTAATATCCCTTCTACTTACTCTAAATTCATGTTCGTTCTTCAAAAAAGACTTTTGCAAAGACGAAGCAGTGGAACAACCAGACAAAGCATGCCCCAATGTTTCGCTAAACGCATACATTGAAAACTCTGGAAGCATTGATGGTTACGTAAGTAGTGGCACTTCATTCAAGACTGGCATTTACACACTACTCACAAATGAGCACGTAAAAGCGCCCAAACTAAGCTATGTGAACGACAGCATATACAGGCAATCCTGCGATGCCCGTAACTTTATATTAAAGCTTACGCCGTCTACATTTAAGCAACAAGGTGGCAACAGAGCTTTCTCCGACATCTCAGAAGTGATTGAGCGCGTGCTGGGCGACAGTCCGAAAGAAGTTGCATTGCTGGCATCTGATTTTATCTTTTCACCGCCAACTGATGCTCAGAGTGTGAAGGAATACCTTAGTATGCAGCAGCAAGACATCAGCAATACCATGGGCAGCAGGTTCAAACAAGACAGTCACTTTTGTGTCGTAATACTACAAGGCATTTCGGACTACGCTGGCTACTACTGGAATGTAAGCAACACTAAATCAACCTATCATGGCAAACGCCCTTATTATGTGATGCTGGCAGGCAATCGCTCAGCTATAGCGCTGTTGTTACACTCAGCCATGAAGGGCGATACACATTTTATAAATTCATTTACAGAGGCTGGGCTGTCGCCCGTGAGGTACGAAGTTGTGAAAAATACAAGTGCCAAGTATGGCACCTTCAAACTGTGCAAGAAAAGCAAGAATGGCCTAAGACACCATCTGAAAGACTGCCATGCTAACAAGCGCAGCGGCAACTTTACATTTAAGGTATACGTAGATTATTCTTGTCTGCCATTGACCGACCAATATTTATGTGACGCCAGCAATTATGCCACCAGCACAAGTAGCTACAAGGTAACAAGCGTAGCGCCACTGAATGCCTCAGCAGATGGCTATACACACTGCATCACACTGACAGCGAACGACAGCAAACACCTGTGCGCCTCATCATGCGATATTTTGTTGAAAAAGTTGTTTCCGGCATGGATCGAGCAGTGCAATGACGCTGAGGGCACAGCACCATTACCGGGAAAAACGTTCGGACTGTTGCCATTGATGCGAGGTGTGCAAAAAGCCTTTTCAAGCACTGATGCGTGCTATGCCCGAATGAGGCTCTGCATTGAATAACCCTTTTGAACGCTTACTTTAGGGTGGTTCTAAAAAATTCTGTTTTTAGAGTTCTGCTATTCTGAAATGCGGTTTGCACGCTATCACAAGTTTTTTTGAAAGTTTGTTCGGTCACATAGCCCACTATGTTCCCTCACAAACTTTCAAAAAAAACACTTCCGATAGTGCACAAATCCCTATTTCAGAATTATTAAAACCACCCTTAACACAAACACATTTATATCATGAACGATTTCTTTTCGACTATTTACGGTTATGTAAACTGTTATGGAGATTCCTGGGACAGCTATCTGTACGACTGCAACGGCTATACTATGCTGGGTTGCACTACTGTTGGCATCACGCTGTTCATAGCATTGTTATTTTATTTATTGCCCACAGTGAGGTGTAGCGGCCGCAAATGGTGGTTGATATTTGGCGGCATCAATTTTGTAGTTGTAGCATTGACCACAGTTGCCGAATGCTGCACACTGTTTAACGAAGCTGGCAGCGACGAAGTAAGCGACTGCAGCTACGCCGATCTGTTTGGCACAGGAGTGTCCAGCGGCCTCATTAGCTTATTGCTGTTCGTGCTTTGCTCATTTGTTTTGTGCTTTTTCAGCACACACAATTACAAAGTTCCATTTAAGATGTGACGATAACCAAAGTTGCGGCTCATTCAAGAAATGATATTCTATTTTGAACACCTACTTACATTAGCATTATGGCAAAGCTATACATATTTGGCATAGGCGGCACAGGTTCGCGTGTGCTACGTTCATTAACGTTTTTGCTTGGCGCAGGCGTCAAGCTACCCAGTTTTTCAGAGGTTGTACCAATTGTGGTTGATGCCGACAGCACATCAGGCGACAAAACCGAGACCGTACAATTGATGGAAAACTACCAACGTCTTTACCAATTTACCGACCATACATCAGCTGCCGACCCAGACGGTTTTTTTGCCACCAGCATGTCAAGTTGTTGCCACGATGGTTTTACGCTCAACATACCCGGCGGCACGGCACAAAAGTTCAAGGACTACATGCACTTCAGCAGCCTTGACAATGCCAACCGCGACCTTGTCAAGATGCTATTCAGCGAGAAAAATCTCGAAGCTGATATGTCGGTAGGCTTCAAGGGCAACCCCAACATTGGCAGTGTGGTGCTGAACCAATTTATTGGCAGCGATGACTTTGCAGCGTTTGCCAACTCTTTTGCTGAAGGTGATGCCATATTCATTATCAGTTCGATATTTGGCGGCACAGGTGCGAGCGGTTTTCCTATTTTGCTTAAGAACCTGCGCGCCAATGACACGTCCAACGTGCCAAACGCCAATCTTATAGCCCAAGCTCCAATCGGTGCCATCAGCGTATTGCCTTACTTCATTCTTGACAATGTTGACCCCAACCGCGACGACCAAATAGACAGCGGCACCTTTATACAAAAGACGCGTGCCGCGCTCAAATATTACGAGCGCAATTTGGCCGAATTGGATCATATGTACTACATAGGCGATGATGCACGTCCCACCTACGACAACCACGACGGCGGTGCGCAGCAAAAGAACAAACCCAACTTTGTGGAATTTGTTGCTGCGCTCTCGATATTTGATTTTGCCAACCAAGCTTGTGACGGCATGACACACAATGCCAATAGCCGTACGGTATATCATGAATACGGCATTAAGGAGGACAAGCAGGAATTCAACTTCAGCAACCTTTCCGAACAAAGCGTTGCGCTCGTGCGCAAGCCTATGGCCAAACTGCTGCTGGCGCACAACTACTTTACACAGGCTCTCGACCAATCATGGAAACTGGCTTGGGCCAGTACGCACGAACCCATTTTTTCGCGCACTGTGCTTGAAGAGAAAGGCTTTTGGGAACATTTGACGAGCTTTACCACCGCCTACAAACAATGGCTGAACGACATGGCAAACAACAAGCGTCAGTTCGGCCCGTTCAAACTGACTACGGGCGAGAAAGACGTATTTGCCATTGTAAGCGACAAAGAACCTAAAAAGATCAAGGTACTGTCATACATCATGGACGACAACTTCAAATTGTTCAACAACAAGCTTGACAGTTTTAAGAAAAAGAAGGACTTCGGCAAATTGCCAGAGTCACTAAAGACACCTGCAGCATATTGGCTCAATCTGTTCTCGTTAGTGACCAGCAACCTTATTGAAGAAAAACTCAAAATCTGACACAACCTGCTATGAAAGTACTCAGACTTCATGATGGCACTGCATCGGGTGCCACAAACAATATAAATGGTTGGGGACAAAGCACAGTGATTTCGCAAAAAGCTGTTGAAACCATCACCGACCCCCAAGGCAACTGCGCACAATCAGAGATAACCTCCATACCAAGTCCATTTGCGCGTCTTGACCTTGTGAAGCAAAGTTTCAAATATGTCAATGACACACACGACTTTGACGGTAAAACCATATATCACCGCATGGTGTCGGACGCACTCGATGTGGGCGAAATATTTTTCAATATCAACAAGTACGGCAATCTGGTAAAGATTACCGAGTGGAACGTGGGCGAGATACAAAATCTCAAAGCCTCGACAGACAAGCAATTGCGCTTGTTGGGCAAGACACTGGAGCTTTACATACAATCAGATGCGGCCAATGGCAATGTGTACAATCTGCACAACATGAAGAGCATCTTCATACTGCAATACACTGGACCTGGTGCACCGGGCACGAGTGCGTTACCCGGCCACGTGATTGGCGCCACCAGCCCGTGTACACTATTCTTCACACCGGCCAATGACCTGGGATACGTGACAAACCAAATACTGTTTGATGGCAATAACGACCGCCCCTTTGACGGAGATTACAACCCGCTCTACAAACGTGATGCGGACTTTGTGCGCTACCTTGTGTGGCTGAGCAAGCAACCTGGCTTTGCCGAGGGGTACCCCGAGGTCAGCACCTACATCAGCGACACCATTACCAAACTCAACAGCATAGACAATGCTTTTGGACAGGAGTTGGCCAACATGACCGCAGCATCGCACACCGACACAGCCCCCGTTACAACAGACAATGGCAAGCCTGTGACACTGGCCGGCGGCTACCCCGTGATGTACAAGCGCTTTGATGCAGCACAAGTAAGCCAACACAGCCAGTTGGTTATCAACGCCACAAAATCCATTGAAGGCGACTTGCCCCTTGTGCTGCCCAACGATCACAGTTGCGACGGAATGTCCTATACCACATCAGAGTGGGACGGCAGCCTTGTCAAACTTGTACCATTTGAAGACAAGCGCGAACTGTCGGAGCGTATATTACCAGGCATCAATGTGCCCTACCCCTATCTAAGTGCAGGCGACTTTTTGAGCAACAATTTGTTGTACAGCAAGTACACGCTCAGTCCAACAATCGGGGGTACTGAGAACTACGTGACATTAGGCGACAGCGAGGCATTGCGACATTACCTGCTGCCCATAAGAGAGACATTTTTCCGTTACTTCAGTCTAGCTGATCTGAAACGTAATCTCAAGGCCGAGAAGTTGGGTATGGGGCAAATAAAGGTGACCTTGTTTATCCCCATCAAAGGCGATGGCCGTCAAAGAGACAAGGTAAAGTTTGAGCGCACCTATATGGAGGGCAAAGAAGACTCTATACTCCACGAAAAGTATGGACGCATCGTTGACATAGGCTATACGGGTGTGACGATACTGCCCCACATGAGATTTCCCGACAACGTCAAGCCTGATTACCGCATTACGCTTTCGATTGACGACAAGGTTGCAAGCCTTGAGGCACAGAACGACTTGCCTACCCTATCACTTGTGAACGACAGCGAACGGCTGAGCATGGACGCTGAAGTGTGCCGCAACTTTGACAGTTTGGGCAACCGGCTTGATGAGGGGACATGCCTGGCCAAGCAATGGTATACTGGAAAAAAGTTTACAGCCCTTGCCATTAGCTACAAGGGTACAGAAAACCTGCTCATACCCGAAATGAAGGAGGGCGGCGGCAGCAAGAGATTTGTGTTTGCTGTGGACTTTGGCACCACTAACACCCACATAGAATATGCGATTGATGGTTCAGCCCCCATGCCGTTCAACACTACTGAGGACGATGCCCAACTACGCCCGACCGAAGACATGAAGAGCTATGCCCCATGGAGTAATATGATGCGCGCCGACTTGATTCCACCCATCATTGGACGCGGCAAGGACGATGACTTGTCAATATCCTTTCCTATCCGCACGGCGCTTACGTCGACCCAGAGAGTGGACTGGTTGCGTGTCAAGCCATTGGTAGAAGCCAACATTCCCCTGTTCTACGAGCGCAAGCAACTGCCCAAATACGATGAGCCACCTACAACCGACTTGAAATGGAGCAATGGCGACGAGGCCCGTGCACAGATAGAGTGCTTCCTATCAGAACTGGCCATGATGATGCGCAACAAGGTGCTGATGAACAATGGCGACCTTAGTGCTACTAAGCTGGTGTGGTTCTACCCCACGAGCATGGTGGCTCAGATGGTGGGCGAATTTTCGAAGATTTGGAAAGAGGTGTTTAGCAAATACTTTGATGGTGCCGCGCCCGACCAGCTAAAATACATGCCCGAAGCCATAGCGCCGCTGCCGGCCTTCAAGACTGAATCCTCATCGGCCATTACGATAGACGTTGGCGGTGGCACGTCGGACTTTCTGTTTGCCGAGGGTAAAACCATTAAATGCATATCTTCGGCCCGCTTTGCCTCAAACAGCTTGTTTGGATCAAACTCTGCATTTGACACAGGCGACAATGGCTTTATCAGATATTTTAAGCCCCAATACGAAGCGGTGTCTGACTCGCAGGACTACCAAATGGTAATTGAAGATATAAGCAAGGGGAAAAATGCCTCTGTCAATTTGGCGTCGTTCTTCTTCTCTATAGCCGATAACACCATCATTGCCGATGAGAGCATACGCAGGCTGAATGACTTTAAGAAGAAGCTCACCGATTCGAAGGAGTGCAACATGGTCATTATTATTTACTACATGGCCATTGCTTACTATGCTGCCCAAGTGGTTCGTATGCACAACCTGAAGGAACCGCGCATTATTGGTTTTAGCGGTAACGGATCAAAGATTTTTAATATATTCTTTGACAACGACCCATCGAAGAAGTGCCTTATTGGCATGACGCAAAAGATTTTTGAACATGTGTTAGGTCACAATTATGATGCCGACGGGCTGGATCTGCTGATGCCGCAAGGCGATTCGCCCAAAGCTGCAACGGCCAAGGGTGGCATTGTGCTCATGTCGGACAACAAAGGCGACTTGAATGACGTGGACTACGATTATGTAGCAGAACACGCTACAACGTGGATCGGCACCAACGAAGATAACGCTATCAAGAGTTACAACGATGTGAACGACTGCTTTGAACAAGAAGTGGCAGTACATGTGAAAGACTTTATAGACTTGTGCCAAAACGTGCTTACGCAGTGCAAGGCTGACAAGTACATCAACCTGCCCGACAACATTGACAAGGTGTTTGAGCACTCGGCTTTTAAGCGCGACATTCAGAAATATGTGAAAGATGGCTGTGCACAAGTGGCTAACCCCAACTACGAGGTTTCGTCCTCGCTCTTTTTCATGCCGGTTGAAGGCATACTGCACAAGCTTACCAACGAATTACTATTCCCTAACGAGCACGCATGAAGCACTTATCAATGTTTTTACTACCATGGCTCGCCTCGGCACGAGCCATGGCTCAAACAAGGTGGCAGCAAATAGAGATTGGCGAAATGAGCTTTACATATCTTGAGGTGGGGCTTGCCATCGCACTCGTTTTGTGCATTATGCTCATTGTGGCATTATGGCGTAGTGATGGGCAGAACCTCAAGCGTGCCCGTAAAGCTGAGCAGGAAAGAGATGTTACACGAGAGCGCTATTTTGCATTGCAAAAACGACACAAGACAGGCTCTATCCCTGATGCCCAAGCAAGTGACATTAACAAGGACAAGGCACCACAGGACGGGCAAGAAGACATACTGCACGATGCGCGACCTGAAACACCGAATGATAACCCACCAGCAGAATCTGAAGGACCTGTTACCATTGAGTTAGACATTACGCCCCAACCCCAGCGTAAAATATATGCCCGACAAGATGCGCAAAATGCCAATCGGCTTATTGCACTAAGTGACACCTATGACATGTACGAACACTTCTTTGTCATCACGCTTGATGCGGGATCGGACACAGAGGGCGAGTTTGAGATAATTGCAAACAATGCGGCTAAGTTTTTCAGTAATTCAGACAACTCAAAGTGCTGCAAGTTCGAGACGAATGCCGACGCAGACAACTATCAGCAAACAGCCGGGAGGGTACGCATCAATGGCACGGCAGCCGAAGTTGTTGAACCTATAATCATCACTAATAAACATGCAGCACAGGGCAAATGCTAAACGTGTAAGCAAAATAAAATCAGAAAATACATGGGAACATTTTTCATCATTACAATAGTAGTGGTAGCTATCTGCATACAAGTATACTTTCTGCAGGATAGTGTTAAGAAGACAAATCTGCAAAAAAACATATTTTCAGATAAAGGGCGATATCGTTCTGCCAGGTATTACATTCCTGCCAACGAATTTGGTTATACAAGCTACGAAGAGCTGAAAAACAAGGGAGACTTTTATACAACTCCCATTCACGGCCTTGGATACGATTTGAACGGCAGAGGGGAAAAAGAGGAAATATCCCTTGTGAACATTGCTTCGAACAACGATATCGGCAAAGAAATAGAATCGTCTGTCAACAACTACCTTATACGCAACAAGGGGTTGGCAAGTGACTTTAGCATTATCAAAGACATTGTGGAGCGCAACTGCACCATGCTTGAGGACGAGATTGATACGCAGACGCCTTTTCCACTCTATATCGGATTGATGTGCACCATGCTTGGCATCATCATAGGCATTGGATGCATTGCTTTTGGAGACGGTGGATTTGCAGCATTTGTAGAAAAGCCGGAGCAACATATTGGGGCGTTAATGCGTGATGTCGCATTATCCATGGCTGCCTCATTTTGTGGCATTGGCTTTACCTCTACTATTTCGTTCATGGCCAAGAAGGGCAAAAAGTGTCTTGAAGAACGCAAAAATACGTTCTACTCCTGGTTTCAAGCCGAACTCATGCCTATCATTTCGCGTGAGAATGCCAGCGAGGGAGTACGACGTCTTGAGGATAATCTCAAAAGATTTAACCAAACTTTTACCCGTAATGTCAGCGGACTTAACAAGTCGGTTGACGACATAGCCAAAACAGCTGCCAACCAAAGCAAACTCATCGAAACGGTAGACAAGCTTGACCTTAACCAAATGGCTACAGCTAACGTGAAGGTGCTCACTGCATTTAAGGAGTCGATTGGCGAACTTGATCAGTTCCACGACTATCTGACATACGCCAACAAGCAACTTAAAGCCATGGAAGAACGTAATGACGCGGTGAGAGATGCTGTGGTGGCAGTAGATAATGGCGTGAACGAGACATTGGAGAAGCTAAAGAAGTCGGTTAACGAACAAATGCAAGCACTCAAATTGTCGCTGGCTAATTCGGCAGAAGAAATGAACCGCCTGGTTGAAAACGAAAAGCGACTCGTGGCGGGACAAGCGGGCAAGATTGATGCTTTTTATGACACACTGCGCGACCTTAAGCCTGTGATCGATGGGCTCAAGGACTGGCGAAAGGAGTTGCAAGTGCAAAACAGAGAATTGAACAGATTGGTGCAAACCATCGATGCCATGCCCCGCCCCGATGGCAAGGGCGGCAGCCAGGTAGTTGTGCGTAGCAAAGCGAACATTTGGCAAATGGTGATTGCCGCAGCACTTGTGTTGCTGCTCGCGGTGAATGGATTTAACGCATGGATAACCTATCATAATGCACCATCTGAAAGCCAAACCAAGTCTACCGAGCAAACTGACAAATCAGAAGATGCCAAGCAGCCTGCCGCTATCACCAACACGAAACTTCCCAATCAAGGCAATACACTGAAAGTGACCAACAATCCACAAACACCGCAAGAAACAGCAGCTGCGAACTGATTGAACCAAACTACACACATAAAATTATGAAGAACAAATCGTTTTTCTGGACCAGCTACTCAGACCTCATGACCAGCCTGTTCTTTGTGATGTTGCTGCTATTTGTTACCACAGTCATCATGATGTACGCCCATGGCAAGGCAAACGAGGAGGAGCTGAACAAAATACACCAACTGGAACACTCGGTTCAGGCTATTGACTCGCGTTATTTTGAATATAACTCGCAGTTTAAGAAGCATGTGCTAAAAATTGATGTGCAATTCCCCATTTACGACTCAAACATTGAGAGCATTGACCCTGCAGCCAAGCACAAACTTTTGGCTGCTGGCTCGCGCATCGTGCAGTTTATTGACAGCATCTATGCTGTGTATGAATCGCCTTTTCTTGTCGTGGTGGAGGGACAATCATCAAAAGGCCCCTACTGGCGCAATGTGCACGAAAACAACGATGTGCTAAGCTATGAACGCGCTCTGGCCTTGGTAAACTTTTGGGAAGCGCATGATGTCAGCCTGCGCGATGCCAACCATGCTCAAAAGTGCGAATTGCTTGTTTGCGGAAGCGGCGACAAGGGGGTAATGCGCATGATGCCCGATGTGCCGACTAATGCGAAGAACCAACGATTTTTAATTCATGTCATACCTAAGCCCGGCATGATTGAACATAAAACTTCTAACAATTATTCTTCCACTACTTTATCAACCAACAATACTGACATTCCATGAGGACACACATTCTATTTATAATCATTGCTATTTGCTCATTGTCGTTAACCACGTCGTGTACCAGCCGTGAACAAAAAGTTGTAAAACGCCTTGAAAAGCTGAGCAAAAAGCTTGAGCGTCAAGGCAATGATTACTCTATTACGCAATGGCAGCGCGCTGCCAAAGAATTCAAACAAATAGACGAGGAGATTGCCAAAAATTACCAAGACTTCACCCCAAAACAACTCCACGAAATCGGACGTCTCAAGGGCATTTGCGTAGGAGCATTCAGCCGATATCTTGAGCATATTGCGAAGAAATCGTCGAATGAGGCTGATGGATTTGTACAAGGGCTTGAAGAAATATGCGGGAAACAGGACGTATATCCATCTGACGATGCTGAAGAAAGCCCGTCCGAAGATTACTCTAAAAGTGATTCCGTCTACATCGAAACGGATTCGGTTTGTTAGCGATGGTTACAAAATGTATTATACAAATTGCTATGGGGCTGCTGCTATGGTTATTCGTGCCTGGCTGGATCACCCAAGGCAGTCGTAAAACGCGACAATGGATAAAGCTGGCTTGTAATATTGCGGGCATCGTCATGGTCATTAGCGGAGGTTTAAGACTGTTGAGTGCAGTTGGCTCTGTTATGTTTTAACCCTTACTGGTCGGTCTTAGAATCAACTAATTTCAGACACCTAACTATAGGGGGGGGAGGCAAGTACTACATACACAAAAAGTACTTACCTCCCCCCTACCCGCATGATGCAGCCAGTCAATTTGCGATTGTCTGAAAAACCAACTATCTTTGCACTGATACTATTCTTGCATAAATAACAACGTACTCAACACGATGATAAAGGCTCATTACCACCCCTATGCTATTACCCGACTGCTGATAGTCGTAACCCTGCTTATGTCTGCCACATTTGCGGCCGACGCTGAACGAGTTGACTACCAAAGGGCTGCAAAAATTGCCCGAAAGTATATTACGCTGCGTAACGACAAAAGCATTAAAGCACAAGCGGAACAACAAGAACATAGCACCGGCAATGTACCTTATTATATATTTAATGATGCACACGGACATGGCTTTGTAATTGTTGCAGGCAATGACGCCATGGGCGAAATATTGGCTTACGATACCGAAAACACGCTTGACACGCTGAATGCTAACCCTTGTGTAAAATGGCTATTAGAGGGGTACAGACAAGCATACTATGACATTGAGAGTGAAAAGGTGGCTACGCAAGCCAGCCCTCGCGCAGCAACTTTCAGCCAGACAGTGCAGCCTCTGCTCAAAACCAAGTGGGGACAATCGCACCCATTCAATGCTCAAACGGGGTATCCATACAGCGGTTGCGTGGCCACTGCCGTGGCACAAATGATGTATTACTACCAATGGCCCGCACACGGCTTTGGCAAGCATGAATATACCGTTACCTACGACCAAACTACCAAGAGTGCCGACTTTAGCCAATCATATTACGATTGGGCTGATATGCTGCCCGATTACCGCTATCCCGTGCGCGCCACCGCCACACAGGAGCATGCCGTGGCACAACTCATGAGCGATGTGGGCATAGCCTCATCTATGCAGTACACTCCCAGTTCGAGCGGCACACAGGGGCTTTTTGCATACCAAGCCCTGCAAAAGCACTTTGACTATACTGCGGCATACGTGACGAGGGCTGTGGAGGGCCCAAGTCGCTTTGCCAGCATATTGCGGCAGGAGTTGCTGAATGGCTGTCCCGTTTACCTTGAGGGGCGCCCCACCAATACCGCTTCGGGACACGCCTGGGTGGCCGACGGCTTTGACGAGAATGGCCTTTTCCACATGAATTTTGGCTGGGAGGGGCAAGGCGATGCTTATTATTCGCTCACCAATCTCAGTTTGTCACAAACCGGTGGTGAATTTCAGGGTAAGCCCCTGGCCTTTAACCGTGCCGTAACGGCCATTCTTGCACACCCCAACAATGGTAAATATCCCGATATTGACCGCGGCCTTTTGGAGGGTTCGCCCCAGCTCATGTTTAATGAGGGAGGCTCTGTCACGCTCAAGGGTGCTGACGACAAGAGTTTCAGCACCTCACAGTCCCAAACCATAGTGATCAACTCATTTGTAAACAGAGGCACTCCCTTTAAGGGCGACATTGGCATAGCCGTTTGCAACGACAGTGGCAAGTTTGTGCGCGTGGCCTATTCAGACGACCATGACAACGGCGGATTTACGGAGCGCATTTATGGGGCAGACCATGATGGCTTTATGGGGACTGACTATTTAGTAAATCAGCCACAGCACGTGCAGATGAGTTTGGCTGGCCTTGCCAACGGATATTATAGCCTTACCCCCGTGTGTGTGGCACGTAACGATGATGGTACATGGGGCGACCTGTTCAGAATGAAAAAGGCCCCCATCATTGAGGTGGAACTGACCGACGATGCAGGTCGCGTGTCTGAGGTGTGCTCCGACGAGGCTCACTTTCAGCTCATGGCACAACCACGCCTCAGCGGTGCGGCCGAACAGGGTGGCAGGGTGCAAGCATTTTTTACTGTTAAAAACCTTAATGCTGTGCCGCGCGACTGCTACATGAGGGTGCAGCTGCTTGATGAGCACCAGGCGGTTGTGTTAGATACCCGGGTGGACGAATGTACTGAAATAGAAGGATTTTCTGAAACTGAAATTCCCATCACGCTTTCACTCCCCGCCAGTCTTGTGCCGGGGCGTTACGAAGCGAGGCTGCTGCTTTCGGCCGACGCGGAGGAGTCTCTGTTTTACCCCATCAATAATATACACGACAAGGAGGTGCCTTACATTGATGTAGCTGAAGCAGAGGACAAACCGCTCATGGCCAAGGTTGAAGTGTTCATGGCCGACGACTCTAACGACAAGATTGAGAGTGGCAGTGTTGACCTCTCGCAAACGTCTCTTTTCAAACTTGCCGTGTCGTTGCGCACATCAGAAGACAAGTGTTACAGCGGACATATTACGATGCTGGCAGAAGACACTCAGACAAAAGAAAGGACTTATGTGAAAGGCATTGATGACGAGGTTGACGTGTCGTCATCTTACGACGTTCCACTATATAGCTATTGGCTGCGCAAGGATAATTTGCCATGGTACGATGGGCACACCTATCGCCTTATAGTTATGGGCCAGCTTGACGGGCAAGACGTTGAGCTGAACAATCCCGAGGCGGCCCCCTATTACCTGAAACGTGAGGGCGATGTGCTCACGCTCTTTCAGCAAGATGTGGTGACAGGGTCATCGTCAACCTCAACTTGTTTGCCCACTACTAAGCCATTCAGTGTGAGGCGCAAGGGTGACGATTTTATTATTTCGGCCCACGATTTGTTCGGTGTGAGCATGTACAACGTAAGCGGCAGATTGGTTAAGCGTGCTTTGTCTGCTAACGGACGACAGGGTGTGCTATCACTCCGAAAGTTGGAGCGGGGTATTTATTTGCTGCACATTGAGTGTGACGGAGGGCGCCATACTTACAATGATATCGTTTTGGTGAAATAAAGGTGTGGCTTTTAGGAAGAGGTTTGTTATACATGAAGTAAACAAGTATGCGCCTCGGCCATAAAAACGTAAGTCTTTAAGCCTTTCGTTTTGTATTGCGCTCGGTTTGCACTATCTTTGCATAAGATAGGCTGCGGTTCGGCATAACACTCAAACAAGCCGGACTCACATCATATAATATACGTATATTACTAACACCAACTGCCGTTGAGGCACTTGCCCATGAAAATCATACTCAACCCTAAATACGAAGCACTACGCGACTACTTGACGCACATCGAAGAACACTTTGAACACGAAGGGCGCGACATTCACTCAGGACGCAATGTGATACGCAGCCTTAAAGTGAATGGACTGACCATTTGCGTGAAACGCTTTGGACCACCCTCCTTCAGACGCAAAGTGCAACAAATGTTTTACAAAAAGTCGAAGGGAAAACTGGCATATCTGAGTCCGCTGCTGCTGCGTGAGCGCGGATTTGAGAGTCCGGAGTCGATAGCCTTTGTGCGCTGCCGCCACGGGTTGTTGCGCACAAACACTTACTTTGTGAGCCTGCTGTCTACTTACCGCTACAGCATGGACACGCTGCGTAATGAGACGGCTGATGTGCAGCACGAGGTGATAGCTAACTTTGCCCGCTATGCGGCCCGTTTGCACGAGGACGGTTTTTTACACCGCGACTTCTCATCATCTAACATTTTGTATGATGTGATAGACGGGCGTTACCACTTTTCGCTGGTTGACACTAACAGCATGAAGTGTGGGGCGGGTGTCAGCATTGAGGCAGGTTGCCGCAATTTGGCCAAGTTGTCGGGCGATGATGCGTTTTTTGCCCAGTTGGCAGAATGTTACGCCATGGAGCGCAAGGCAGACCCCGTGCGCTGCGCCACGCTGATAAATGAGGCAAGGGAGAAGTTGAAAAGACGGCGCGAGGAGGTGTGACTGGGCTAACCCAGAACAAAGCACTTCATCCTTTTATTTACCCGCTGGCGAGGTTCTTAGTTAACGGGGTAACAAGTTAACAAGTTGACAGGTTGACAAGCAAGTATGCTTTACACTACTTATTATGTTAAAGTCTGAATGGTAAGAAGCTTAAAAAGCTTGGCAAACTTACCCGTTAACCCTTTAACCGGAAATTCAGCCAACGCGTTTTTATTAAGAACATAAACACAGGTAATCTGTGTGAGGAATTGGAAATATATCAAACGACAATAAGAGACAACGAACCATGATGTGCCCCTACAAAGGCACAATGGACGTTGTCTCTTATTGTCGTTTGGTTTATCAGAACAATCAAAATATCTGACAAAAAGTATTGTTGTCGGAAATAATGCTTAATTTTGCATCTAGAGTTGGAGCTGGTGGAAATGCCCATCAGCTGTGAAGACTCTCAATGAATGAGCGTATTGAACGTTGTCTTGAAATAGAAATGTGGAAGTTTCGATATTCAGTAGGGCACACGTTACATTATCGCTCACGCATACTTTGGTATCATTGTATACGCTCCTCACGCCCTCCCTTTATAGGCGGCGTGGGGCAACGTGTGTTTTTCACAATATACCTCTCTACAAGCGTGGGCTATTGTCTGTTGCATACTGAATAGGTCTCTTCCACAACCTCTATTTCGGCAATGGGCGATAGTACCACGCTTTTTTCATGAACGTACAACAGTCATTGCTTTTATTAACCATGTCAATAGGGTACGTTGGCAAAAACGCTTTTATCCTATGAATTGCACTTAATTTAGTTATTTACAGAGTCAGTAGCTACGGGCAGGAAGTTATGATCATTGTTGTTTCTGTTTCTGTCACTGTTCGTTCAAAAACATTATCGTAGTCCTGGCAAATCAAAGAGAGACATCATTTCGCAAGAACAGTATAGAAAGTGATAGATACGTCTCGAAAAAGAACACATTAGAGAACCATTTAATACTACTCAACATGAAACATTTTTGTCATAAAATATGCTTGGTCGTACTAGCATGCTTTTCTTACTTATCGGCATCTGCTTATGATTTCGAGGCAGATGGCCTATACTTTACAATCATTTCACCTAAGGACCTGACTGTAAGTGTAGATGGGGCCGTAAATAAGGACACAGATAAAGTGGTTATACCACAAAACGTTGTTTATAAAAACAAGACCTTAACCATTACAAGGGTTGGTTCTGAGGCTTTTAAGAGCTATAAGAACTTACAATCTATATCATTCCCTAATACAATGCTATCAATTGGCGAGTCTGCATTTGAGGAAGATGAACTTTTGGCTGATATTGTGTTACCTGATAGCTTATTGAGAATAGGAAGTAACGCTTTTGCTAAATGTACAAGTTTGAAGACTGTTCGTATTCCAGAAAAGGTTGTTGACTTAAATGATAATGTTTTTTGGGGTTGCAGTGGTCTTATTTCTGTTACACTAAATGATAGTGTAAGAACCATTGGAGACGGATCTTTTTATGGAACTTCGATAAAAGAGTTAAAACTTCCGTTGTCGTTAAGTGATATTGGTGCACATGCATTTGAAGACTCCAAAATCCGAGAAATCAATTTTCCAAAGTCATTAACATCTATTGGAGAGAAAGCATTTATGAGTTCAGAACTCCTCCATATTGAATTGCCTATGTCATTAACATCTATAGGAGAACAAGCCTTTAAAAATACAAAAGTTCGTCAGATTGATGTAGGTGTTGAGAATATACCAGAATCTTGTTTCGAAAATTGCGACTCTTTAAAATATATCCGATGGACTGGCGAGATAAAATCAATTGGGCGTGATGCCTTCAGAGGGTGTAAATCTTTAGAAAGTTTTACAATTCCATCAAGTGTAACAGAAATTTCTACCTCAATTCTTTGGGATTGTCCGAATATATCAAAATTAACTATTGGGAAAGGGTTAGATGCTCTTCCTATTTATCAGGAAAATGAATATGATTACCAGTATGGATACGGATACCAAGGATTTAGACGTGAATCACTCACAAGTTATTATGATTATGCCAACTCAACTCATTACGGAACGGTAAAAAAATATTTACAAGGACTTAAAACTGTAATTATAGAAGATGCAAGTTCTCCCTTCGCTATAAGAGGTTTTTGTGTATCGTATGATAAAGATGAAGCTATTCCATCATTCGCTGATTTGGACTTGAATTATTATTATGTTGGTCGCCCTTTGATAGATATTTATTCTTGGGACGATAATTATTCTGATACATATTATGTAGAAGGCTCAGAAAGTAGAGGTCACATAAAGAAGCTTGAGATAGCTGGTATATGTACAGAAAATCCATATTTCTATCAAGAAGTAGATACATTAATTTTAGGAGCAAAGATTAAGTCCTTTGATGTAGATAATTTACATTTGGATAGTTTAAAGGCAATAGAATTTAAATCAACTACACCTCCTGAAGTGTTAAATGGTACTCATATTCCTAACAAGGTATATGTAGATGTTACCCTATATGTTCCCAAAGGTTGCAAAGATGCTTATAGCAATGACCCTGTATGGGGAACATTTTGGACAATTAAAGAATATGAGGTTACTGAAACTAATATAACGAATGTAACAGACACCCCCAAAGACATATCAATAACCACCCAAAATGGCTCAATCATAGTAAGCAATGCACCTCATAACACCCTTGTACAAGTCTATAATTTACAGGGCGCATTAGTTGCAAAATCACAACGTAGTGTAATAAGCGGACTATCTAAAGGTGCTTATCTTGTAAATGTTGGAGGCAGGACTTTCAAGGTTGTTCTTTGACAAGAATTATGTAATAAAGGATATAGCTAATAGACTAAAGTCTCCCACCTCTAGAAATAGTGGTGAGAAACTTTAGTACCTTTCATACAATAAACATAAAAATGACAGGATTATGGACATAAAAGAACTAGTAAACATACTCTCGAATAATTTACCTGCAAATTATGAAGGTGTTAGTTTTTATGATTTTGCAAAAAACAAGTTAGAGGAATATGTTACATTGTTGTCTGCTACCGATAAAAATGAATTCGACAATTTGCTTGAAGCTACAGGTGATTTGTGCCTAAATAAAAACAAAACGCAGAGACGTTTTGTTAATCTTATAAAGGTGATAAATCAAACATGCTTGAAAATTTTGCAATTAGCTTATAAGGGCGATATGTATAATGCTATCTCTACATTGTCAAAATTAATGACCGTATCTAAAGCAACAAAAGGGTATCTTGCAGATCGGTACTTATCCTATCTGAAGTTTGCAGCTGACGATGGGCAAATTTACTATAGGTGCCTTAAATTAAATTCTAATATAGAACCGAAAAATTGCAATCATCTACCTTATAATCTTCGACGCCTTGCAAGTCCTAATCGGTTTAATCAAATAGGATTCCCGTGTTTGTATGTTGCATCATCTTTAGATCTTGCAGGAAAAGAGTCTAATTGTAAAGTTTCTGAACATGTATATGTTGGCGAGTTTAAGTCCAAAAAGAATTTATACTATCTAAACTTTTGTATTCCCACTAAAGAGGAAAGAGAACAGATGACAGCATATGATACCTTCGAATATCTTGTTACATATCCACTTTTGTTACTTAGTCTTATAACCAAAAGCAATAAAGATTGTACTGGATTTTGTGAAGAATATCTATTCTCACAACTATTCTTTCATCTCTTATTCACAACAAAACGTAATGATATTGAGTATTGGGATGGAATACGGTACACATCAACATTGGATAGGAACGGATATAACATTGTGGTGCCTGCTTCATATAAACAGCAAGAACCACCAACAGGTGACACAATAAGTGATTTTATTGAAGAACGTTTCAAACAAATTCGGCAATATAAAAAAGGCACAATGGTTGCTCAACAATAACTAAATTAACAAAAAACAATTATGAAAGAAAATACATTAAACAAACAATTAACAGTTCTCATGTTCTTGTTGCTTAATTGCTTTGTGAGCTGTTCTGAAGATGATGACATGATATTAAAAACGGTTACCATCAATCTTACAGAAGCTGGAACATTACCCGACAAAATTTCGAGTAGCAATAAAAACAAAATTACGAATCTGAAGATAATCGGCGACATTAACGGTACTGATTTGCGCTTTATACGCGAGATGGCAGGTAAAAACGTTATAGGGTATAACAACTCTGGTAACCTTTCCAAATTAGACCTTTCAAAAGCTTGGATTGTCGAAGGAGGTGAAGCCTATTATCATAACAAAGATAATTATTACTATAGCAGCAATAACCAATTAGGGTGTTATGCCTTCGAAGGTTGCTTTTTAACAAGTATAAATATTCCATTAAGCGTTACATCAATAGGAGATAATGCTTTAAGCTGGACATCTTTAGAAAACATAAATATTCCATCAAGCGTTACATCGATAGGAAGGTGCGCGTTCGGTTATTGCGGCCATTTGAAAAGTGTAAACATTCCATCAAGTGTAACAGAGATAGGAAAAGCGGCTTTCAGAGAATGCGATTCTTTGACAAGTGTAAACATTCCATCAAGTGTGACAGAGATCGGAGAGTACGCTTTCCAGCGTTGCGAATCTTTGAAAAATATAAACATACCATCAAGTGTGACAGAGATAAAAGAATGCACTTTCTGTGACTGCAGATCTTTGGAAAAGATAAATATACCATCAAGTGTGACAGAGATAGGAAAAGCGGCTTTCGAAGACTGTAGATCTTTGGAAAGTATAAAAATCCCCTCAAATGTTACTAAGATAGGATATAGTGCTTTCCACGATTGTAAGAGCTTAAGAGCAATTTACGTATATGCAGAAAAAGTTCCTATTTTACCTTATAATAGTTGTGCTTTTGAAGGTTGCGACTCGAAAAAATGCAAAGTTTACGTCCCTATAGGTACATATGATGCGTATTCACGATCACAATTTGGATACTTTGAAAACATTGTAGAATTCGATGCCTCCAGTTTCCGCAATACAATAGCAACTGCCGAAAATCAAGACACAACTCATTACTTTGTGAATGATAAAGAAGAGCACACCCATTAAGAACATCGACCTCACGAAGAAGCATAAATGAAGGTAATCAAGCGACGAGGAGTACACCTCTTACCATTCCGAACAGAGAAGTTAAGCTCGTTAGTATCGATGGTACTACATTCTGTGGGAGAGTAGATATTTGCCTTCCTGTACATGTATGGCTAACTAAGTGTACAGTATAGATACTGTTAGCGGGAGAAGTCCTATATCAAACTGATCTTAAAAAAGAGGAGGTCACTATGATGATTGAATCCCATTTTAAGATTGAAATCAAGCTTGAAGAAATTCTTGCATGGATTCATATCTTGTGCGGTTTCTTCGCTTAATTATTCAAGCCTATCCTTTTGTCTTTTCAAAAGGATAGGCTACTTAAAATCGCATATGGTTCTATGATTTACCGAGAATGGGGTAATAGCATATGCGTGGAAATGCGGTTCCGTATGTCAAACACTAACAAAGAAAGCCTATGAAATAGAAAAAACTTATATAGGCGGTTGTTACAGTGGCTTGTTGTTTTATACCTGATCCTGTAACAAGTCTATTAGTTAATATTGTTGTTGAGATTGCTATAGACTTTTATTACCGCAAAAGATAAATCAGCAACAAGCGAGAAATGATAAATTAAACCTGAGAGTTCCATCTCTTTTAGTAAGGGGGTAGTAGGGTTTGTGCCGCATCACAAGCCCTATTCTACAATTGTTCTCTTACAAAAACAGTTCTTAATTACTAAAACTATCAACAATGAAAATCAATAACATTAAAATGTATAGCAAGGTCGTGTTAACGGCTTTATTACTCTGTATTCCTTTTTCATTTCTACAGTCGTGCAGTGATGATGATGAGAAACAGAACGAATTCGAAAAGATTATCACTCGAGGTGCATGGGCACAAGATGGTGACAACGATATCTTCATCTTTAACTCTGATGGTACGTGGTATACTTATGAAAGTCCTGAAGAATTTGGAGATAAAGAAGCTGGAGGATATGCAGGCACTTGGTCATACTCTAACAATATCCTAACATACAAACAGTTGTATTGTTGGTATGATGATGTAAAAGAACCTGTAGAAGACTATCAAAGATGGACAAAAGTGTACACCGTAACAAATTTTTCAAACGACTTCTTTTCATGTACACAAATTTCTCCAAAAGAAGGGAAAGATAGGGTGAAGAATTTTACGCGATTTAAGTAAACCAGAGTTTCTACTCCATATTTCTGGAAGTATACACTTTGGTTATAATGCCACAAAAAGATTTGGTATAATCAAGAGCTATTTTTAGTTGTTGGTTTTGTGGCACCACCAGACGATATTAAAAGAATAAATGAGTCAAAGTCTTATACAAACTTTGGCTCATTTACTCTTTTTATGGCGCTTCACAGCAGTTGGTCATTTCCAACAGCTCCGATCCTAAGCGCAAAGTTAAGTATTTATTATTTAAGGGTGGTTCTAAGAATTCTGCTTTTTGATTTCTGCTATTCTGAAATGTGATTTGCACACTCTCGGAATTGTCTTTCTGAAAGTTTGTTCGGTCACACAGCCCGCTATGCTCCCTCTCAAACTTTCAAAAAAAACACTTCTGATAGCGCACAAATCCCTATTTCAGAATTATTAGAACCACCCTTATGACAATGCCTTTTTCTACCATAAAATTTAGGGGTTAGGGTGATGCATACACTAAGCATATAAAAAGGCATCAAACAGTACCTCAACTGAAAAATAAGAACTTCCACATTGCTATTTCACGGTAGCTGCTCAATGCCTCTATTTTGCTTACTTTACTTGTCATTATGTATTTTGACGCTGCAAAAATACAACTCTTCACACTCTGTCACAAGCATATTGGCGTTGATTGTACAAAATGCGCGTTTATTGTATGAGTTGCTGCGCTGGAAGTGTTTTTTGTAATAGATGCTACCCAAAGCAGGCGATGCGACACTGCGGATACCACGTGCTGGGGCAATCGCGCGTTGTGAGGCAGGGTGTTCAAAATAGACATTAAAACGAGGTAGTTGGGGGGAATTCTAAGTTGCCTAAAACGCACTGCAAAAACGCAAGCACTAAATGCTACTTCAAATGCAAGCAATAAACGCTAACACCAAACGCTAACACTAAACGCAAGCAATAAACGCTAACACTAAACGCTAACACCAAACGCTAACACTAATGGGGGCGACGCGTCTCGCGTCG
>OGIV01000731.1_pt1 | contig 22858 bp, 13 predicted proteins | sample 1571861 | NCBI WGS metagenome assembly OGIV01 (sample SAMEA2582099, study PRJEB24529) | metagenome | biome: Human gut stool | place: China | collected 2011 | reverse complement strand
TCCTTTCTCTATCCCGACGCGAGACGCGTCGCCCCCATTAGTGCTTGCGTTTTTTGCAACAAAACCAGTCTCATTTTTGATGCCGATTTTGAACGCCCTACCTTTAACCCAATAACCCTCTAAGAGTTGGGCAACCAAAAGTAATCTTTTAACCCCCTAACCCAATAACCCTCTAACCCCCTCCCTCCTTAACCCCATAACCTCATAACCCCCTCCCCCCCCAATGAGCAACAAACTCACAACATACCTTGACCGCCACCGCCGCGCAGTGCAGCTCAAGCAACTCGGCATACTCAAGGCCATCGACGCCATTTGTCTGCGGCACGGCATTGACTATTGGCTCGACGGCGGCACCATACTCGGTGCCGTACGCCACGGCGGCTTCATACCTTGGGACGACGACATCGACATTGCCATGCGGCTCGACGACCTGCCCCGATTTGTTGAAGCAGCACGACGCGAACTGCCCGAGGGCCTTTATATACAAACACCCGACACCGACCCCAATGTGCGCATGCCCATCTACAAAGTGCGCGACACGGATTCCTTCCTTGTCGAAGCGGCCGACGATTTTAGCCGTCCCTACGGCAAGGGGCTGTACGTCGACATCTTTCCCATGATGCCCTACCCAAGCTGTTCAAAAGCTTTCATCAAGCGCGTGGCCAAAGGCTACTGCCGCGCCAACGCCATTCTGTGCAGCCAGCACTACTATTCCATGCGCTCATTTGCCGAATTCTTCTATTTCGGACTGAAACGCGCTTGGTGCAAACTGCAATGGAACGTGGCATGTGCGCTGAAAATGCGCAACGAATATACCTCGAACACGCTCAACAACAATGGCTACGGCATCATGCACCGAACAGACAGCATATTTCCTGTGCAACGCATCAAGTTCGAAGATGCTGAATTTAATGCGCCTGCCAACCCCGATGCCTACCTTACCGACCTCTACCGCAACTATATGCAGTTGCCACCCGAAGACAAACGCGGCGGACATGCTGTATTCTATTTGGAGGGGCTAGAGGGGGGATTGGGTTAGAGGGTTAGGAGGTTAGGGGGTTAAAAGATTACCTTTACTCATCTAATTCATAAAGGCGACTTTTTAACCCCCTAACCCAATAACCCCCTAACCCTATAACCCTCTCCCCCAACACCCCGAACTGAGCAATCTTTGGTAATCTTTTAACCCCCTAACCCTCTAACCTTCTAACCCTCTCCCCTAACATCCTAACCCTCCCCCCTAACCCAATAACCCCCTAAGCTCCCCCTCTATGGACATATCAATACTCATACTCTTCTTCAACCGTCCCGACGTGCTCGAGAAAGTCTTTGCCGAAGTGCGCAAAGCCAAACCCGCACGCCTGTTCCTCTATCAAGACGGTGCACGCGGCGAGCGCGATATGCCAGGCATCATGGCCTGCCGCAAGATAGTTGACAACATCGACTGGCCATGCGAGGTACAACGCATGTATCAAGAAAAAAACTACGGGTGCGACCCCTCAGAGTTCATATCACAGCGCTGGGTCTTTTCACAAGTGGACAAATGCATTGTGCTTGAAGACGATGACGTGCCGTCGCAAAGCTTCTTCCGTTTCTGCCAGGAGATGCTCGACCGCTACGAGCACGACGACCGCATCGGCATGATACAAGGCTGCAACTTTGAGGAGCGTACCGACGATGTAACCGAAGCCGACTACCTCTTCACCACCAACTTTGTCATATCGGGCTGGGCCTCATGGGCACGCGTTGTCAACCAATGGGACGAACACTACACCTGGCTCGACTCACCACAAACCGTGGCCGAACTCGAACAGCTGGTTGAGGAGCGCAAACTCCGCAGCGACTTCCTGCCCATGGCACGCGCCCACCGCGCCAGCGGCAAGGCACACTACGAGAGCATCTTCATGGCGCACATGTTCCTCAACTCGCAACTGGCCATTGTGCCACGCGTCAATCTGGTCAACAACATCGGCGTGATGGAAGAGTCGGTACACTTTTCGGGCGGTGTGCAGTCGCTGCCGTCGGGCTACCGCCGCATATTCACCATGAAGCGCTACGAACTCAACTTCCCGCTGCGTCACCCCAAACACATTATTGAGCATGTGCGCCACCGCCAGCGCATCTACCGCATAGTAGGCTGGCGTCACCCATGGGTCAAGGTGTGGCGCTCATTCGAGGAGCTGTGCATCAGTCTGCGCCACGGCCAGTTCAAGCACATCGGCCAGTCTGTGGCCAACCGCGTGCGCATCACCCTCAAGGGCAAGAGTTTCCACTAACGGGTAAAAACATATTTCTTAGAACAGCCCTAACACCTACCCATGCTCACACTGCACGCACTCACCACCGGCTACCGCCACACCATCATTAGCCGGAACCTCAACGCCACACTGTCACAGGGCACACTCACTGCCCTGCTCGGCACCAACGGGGCGGGCAAAAGCACCCTGCTCCGCACCCTGGCACGCTTTCAGCCCCCATTGGCAGGCAGCATCAGTTGGCAAGGCACCGACACCGCCCAACTTAGCGCACGCCAACTGGCGCGCACCATGAGCGTGGTGCTCACCTTCAAGCCCGAGGCCGAAGCGCTCACCGCGGCCGAGGTGGTGGAGATGGGACGCATACCCTACACTACCATGCTGTCGGGTACCACCGAGGCCGACCGCCAGGCGGTGGAGCAAGCCATGCAGCTCACACACACCACGCCTTTTGCCCACCGCCCCATCAGCACACTGAGCGACGGCGAACGCCAACGCGTGTTCATAGCCAAGGCGCTGGCGCAGAACACGCCCGTCATTCTGCTCGACGAGCCCACTGCCTTTCTTGACTTTCCGGCCAAGATTGCCACCATGCGCTTGCTCAAGAAATTGGCGCACGACGCACAAAAGACCATTCTGCTCTCCACCCACGATGTGGAACTGGCCTTGCACATGGCCGACAACCTGTGGCTGCTCAACCAACAGACGCTCACAAGCGGCTCGCCGCAGCTACTGGCTGCCAACGGCTGCATAGGCAGGTTCTTCAACACCGAAGGCGTGCAATTCGACGCAGCCACCATGCGCTTCGACATGGAAGGCTGACTCTTGAACTACTTAATAACCCGTTGGCAGATTTCTTGGCTAACGGGTTAACCCCCAATATAAATTTTACACCCACCAATGATAGTCTGCATAGCAGAGAAACCCAGCGTGGCACGCGACATAGCCAACATATTAGGTGCCACGCAGCAACATCAAGGCTACCTCGAAGGCAACGGCTACCAAGTAACCTGGACCTTCGGCCACCTTTGCGAACTGAAATACCCCGAGGACTACACGCCACTATGGAAGCGATGGTCGCTCGGGGCATTGCCCATGGTGCCGGCACGCTTTGGCATACGCCTGAAGGACGACCAAGGTGTGAAGGCTCAATTCGACGTCATTCAGAAACTCATGCAAAAGGCCGACCGCATCATAAACTGTGGTGATGCCGGCCAGGAGGGTGAACTCATACAGCGGTGGGTCATGCAAAAGGCCGAGGTTAAATGTCCTGTCGACCGCTTGTGGATTTCGTCGCTCACCGAGGAGAGCATACGCGAAGGTTTCAGCTCGCTCAAGCCGCAGCAGGAGTACAAATCGCTCTACGAGGCCGGGCTGTGCCGCGCCATTGGCGACTGGCTGCTCGGCATGAATGCCACACGGCTCTACACCATCAAGTATGGTGGCGGCTATGGAGCACCACCCTTGTCGATAGGACGTGTGCAAACGCCTACCCTGGCACTGATTGTGCGCCGCCAACTCGAAATCGAAAATTTCAAGCCCGAGCCTTACTGGGTGCTTACCACCGTCTATCGCGACACCACCTTCAATGCCGTGATGGCCGACCCCAATGAAGACGAGCCGGCTGCCGAAGGCGACGACAAGGGCGACAAGGCCAAACAGCAACAGCAAGCCCCTGCCCGACGCGGTTTTACCACCGAGGAGGAGGGGCGCGCCGCACTGGCCAAAATACAGAATGAACCATTTGTAGTGACTGCGGTGGACAAAAAACGTGGTACCGAACAGCCACCGCGCCTGTTCGACCTGACATCGCTGCAGGTGGAGTGCAACAAAAAGTTTGGCTATTCAGCCGACCTCACTCTGTCGCTCATTCAGTCGCTTTACGAAAAGAAGGTGACTACCTACCCGCGCGTTGACACCACTTACCTGTCCGACGACATTTACCCCAAATGCCCGGGCATACTGCGTGGCATACGCAACCAGTACAACGACCTGCTCGAACCGCTACGCGGCAACAACGGGGTGCTGCCCAAACGCAAAAAGGTGTTCGACACGAGCAAGGTGACCGACCACCACGCCATCATACCTACCGGCGTCGAGGCTAACAATTTGACCGACACCGAGCGCAACGTGTACGACTTGGTGGCACGCCGCTTCATCACGGTGTTCTACCCCGACTGCAAGTTTGCCACCACCACAGTCATGGGGCAGGCTGCCGACGTGCCGTTTAAGGCCACAGGAAAAATCATATTGGAGCCTGGCTGGCGCGCCGTGCCGCCATCGGCCGCCAAAATGGCTGCCACCGCCAACGACGATGACGACAAAAAGGACGAAACGGAGCGCACACTGCCCGACTTTGTGAAGGGCGAGAGCGGACCGCACCTGCCCGACTTGGCACAGAAAATGACGCAACCGCCCAAACCTTACACCGAGGCCACGCTGCTGCGCGCCATGGAGACGGCGGGACGCACTGTGGACAACGAGGAATTGCGCGATGCAATGAAGGAGAACGGCATCGGACGTCCTTCTACGCGCGCCGCCATCATCGAGACGCTGTTCCGACGCCAGTACATTCGCCGCCAGCGCAAAACGATTGTGGCTACGCCTACGGGGGTGCAACTTATCTCTATCATCAAGGAGGAGTTGCTCAAAAGTGCCGAGCTGACCGGACTTTGGGAGAAGAAGTTGAGGCAAATTGAGCACCACGAATACAGTGCCCCGCAATTCATAGCGGAACTTAAGGATATGGTGACGGAGGTGGTGAACCAGGTGTTGCGCGACAACACGAACCGTCACATTACACAGGACATTCCGCTTTCGGCGCAGCTCAAGGCCAAGGACGATGCGCCTGCAGCCAAAGCCTCTGCCGCAAACAAGGAGGCGAAGCCACGCAAACGCATCATTCGGGCCGGCAGTATCTGTCCGCTCTGTGGCCAGGGCAAGGTTATCAAGGGCAACACGGCCTATGGTTGCTCACGTTGGAAGGAGGGCTGCACGTGGCGCAAGCCGTTCAAGTGATGACGGGTTAACGGGTTAACAAGTTGACAGGTTAACAAGTAAGTATGCTATACACTACTTATTATGTTAAAGCCAGAATGACAGGAAGCTTAAAAAAGCTATGCAAACTTACCTGTTAACCCGTCAACTTGTCAACCCGTTAACTTGTTAACTTGTAAACTTTTCAACCTGTCAACTTTTCAACTATGCCAATGGGCAGACGCCGTAGCGTGGCAAGTAGCAACGCTACGGCGTCTGCTATAATTATATGCGAACGAACCCAAGCACCAAAACGCAGTTTACGAACCACCGCACAGAACAAAGCACGCATCATTTCTCGCTTTTTGTTTGTTCCGTGCTATTATTTTAGTACATTTGCAAGTAATCAACACACTTATCAATCAAAACGACATAATATCTGCCAAATATGATAACACTCGACTTGATATACAAAGCTTCGACGGTGCTGAAGGATGTGGTACGCCGCACACAACTCATCCCTACTCAAAAAATCAACACCGCAGCCAACGTGTTTCTGAAACCCGAAAATTTGCAAGTAACCGGCTCGTTCAAAGTGCGCGGTGCGGGCTTCAAAATATCACAACTCAGCGATGAGGAGAAGGCCCACGGTGTGATAGCCTGTTCGGCCGGCAACCACGCGCAGGGCGTGGCACTGGCTGCCAAACGCTACGGCATCCCGGCCCTGATATGTATGCCTTCGGGGGCACCCATCTCAAAGGTGGAGGCTACCCGCGAACTTGGCGCTGAAGTTTGCCTGGTGCCGGGCGTGTACGATGATGCTTACGCCAAAGCCATGCAACTGAACGAGGAGAAGCACATGACGTTTATCCACCCCTTCGACGACGAGCAGGTCATTGCCGGACAAGGCACCGTGGGTATGGAAATACTGAACGAAAATCCCGACATTGACGTCATATTTGTGCCCATTGGCGGTGGCGGACTGGCCAGCGGTGTGGCTTTTGCGGTTAAGGCGCTCAAGCCCTCTGTGCGTGTGGTCGGTGTGCAGGCTCAAGGTGCTCCGAGCATGCTGAACAGTGTAGACCACAACCAAATAGAAACGCTCACCAATGTGCTGACCATTGCCGACGGCATAGCCGTGAAGGAGCCGGGAGTTAACACTTTCGAGATTGTGCAGCAATATGTTGACGACATTGTGAGTGTGACCGAGGACGAGATATGCGCTGCCATATTAGCCCTGATTGAGCAACACAAACTGATAGCCGAGGGGGCTGGCGCTGTGAGCGTGGCCGCTGCCATGTTTAACAAGGTGGACATCGCAGGCAAGAATGTGTGTTGCATTGTGAGTGGCGGCAACATCGATGTGACTATTTTGAGCCGTGTGATTAACCGAGGTTTGATGAAGGGTGGCCGCACCACCGAGATGCTGATAGAGATGGCCGACCGTCCGGGTTCGTTGTTGGGTTTGTGCCAGGTTATATGTAAGTTGGGTGCCAACATCATTTCTATCCACCACGAGCGCAATGGTGAAAGTCCTGACGTTAATTCGTGCAACCTGCGCATGGTACTCGAAACGCGCGACCAGCGCCACATCGACCAACTGCACGAGGCCATCGAAAAAGCCGGCTACTCTATTCTTGCGTAACGGGGGGTACAGGCAAGTTTGTCATTCAAGGGCAAAAATAATGAAGCTCTGTTAGTTACCCATTAGTGCTTGCGTTTCTTCAAGCTCTAAACGTTAGCACAAAACGTTAGCATCAAACGCTAGCTCTAAACGCTAGTTCTAAACGCAAACACAAAACGCTAGCACTAATGGGGGCGACGCGTCTCGCGTCGGGAAAAGATGCAGTTTTTATTTAGTAGAGTTTGTATCCCCCCTTCTCTACCCCGACGCGGGACGCGTCGCCCCCATTAGTGCTAGCGTTTCTTCAAGCACTAAATGCTAGCACCTAACGCTATCTCTAATGAGGGGGGACACATTGACGAGGTACGGGGAGCATAAACGTAAGCAAGCTCCAATGCGATATGGCATCGCATTGGAGCTTGTTTGCGTTTACTATGTTTTGTATATGTGTGGCGCGTGATTACTTCACCACCTTGCGGCCTGTATTAGTGATGTACAAGCCCTTGGTGGGGTTCAGCACACGGCGGCCCTGAAGGTCGTAGTAGTAAACAGGCGCACTGATAGCCGGAGCTGTGGCATTGCCAATAGCCGTTACGTCACCAGCAGAACCTGGCACAAATACCTTTACAATGAAGTCTTTGAGGATCACACTCTTGCCCAATACACTTGTACCACCCGCCTTGAATACGGTTGATGTCTCGCACAAATCAGTAACTTCAGCCTGCTGTTCGGCAGCCTTGGCTGTGAATGTCTTGCCTGCGACTGTTATGGTCTGACCTTCTGTGGCTGATGAATAGGTAAAGGTGTAACCCGTAATGATGCACTTCTGACCATTAGGCCCTACGCCCTCAACCGATACGGTGTAGTCGCAATTACCCCCAACAGGGTGCCACATCAAGTAATCACCCTTATACACCTCAGAAGGCATCATGTTGTTTGCCCCTGTTGTGACCTTTATTTTGGGATTAGCCTCATTGCTCTCCCACAATTTGGCCAATACGTAGCCTTCGGGGAAACCGTTGTTCTTGCCTGTAGTAGGTGAAACGAATGAACCCGTCTGCAAAGAAATCTCGTAGTCCTTAATGCAAGTTGGGTCTATGTCCTCAATATTAATATCCTCAGGCGCTGGCGCATCTACTATGGCAAATTGGCAACCTTTGTCGTTACGGTCTTGGCCAGTTTCGTTTGTGCTCCAGTTGCACACACCATTGTTTTTATCTTTATTGGCAGTTTGGTTAAGCTGCACTTTGCCCGACGAGATGATAAACACGCCAGACACATTGGCGTAGCTCAGCGTCCAACCCTTGTCAGGACGGGTTGCGGTTGTTTTTATCATTGTGTCGTATTTGGCATCGGGACTCACGTAAGTTTGATCTGCACGATTGACGATGTCGAATGACTTGTCGTCACGCTGCACAAACTTCCACATGGTGTTCTTATACTTTGTATTCTGTCCTCCTATCAATTCCTTTTCAGCACCCTGCGAGGTATTATACAATGAGCCACGATTGGGGGTATAGAGCTGATACCAATGCTCTTCGGTGTCGTTTGACGCGAGCGGCATGTTGATTTTAGGCAACACGCTTGTAACGAGCGAGGCATAGGCACTGCTCTTTGCGGTGAGTTGCTCGTTGGTGGTGGCGGGGTCGGCAAGCAAAGCATAACCCTCGTCAATGCCAGTCAACACCGGGGCAACGTTAGCCGTAGTATACTGGCCAACGCTATTGCCAATGCTGAGGCTACCCGCCGTTTGCAAAGCACTTACCAATTTGCTGCGTGCATCAATCTTGGCTATGAGTTCTTCCACCTCAACGTCGGTTGTGGCAGTCACGCCATTTTCAGCACCAATAGCCTCGGCTACAACCTGCGAGAGTTTGGCGTAGCCACGGGCATTGAGGCGTCCGTTCATGTTGTAGTTTGCATTGAGCACACCGTCTTTCAAAAGCGAGGTGTATGAGCCTGGTACATAGTCTACGTTGTCCATGCTGGCCGCAATCTTTTCAATTTCAGCATTGAAGACGTCGCTGCGTCCTGCATTCTTAGCTTGTGTGGGCGAAGGTATTACAGCAAACAGTTTGATAACGGCATTGGGGCAATAGCTACGCACTTTCTCAACAAATGTCTTGTAATTGGCAGCCACCGTTGCCACGTCTGTTGCGTCCTGCATCTCTTTGTAACCCTGCATGATGCACACCATTTTGGGCTCTTTGTTGTCGGAGCGGCCTTTGAAGATGTTGTTGAGCATCGAGGTCATTGTGCCGAGGTCGTTGCTGGGGTAGCCCCAAGCGCCACCGCGCTGCTTCACATTGTTGGCATGGAGCAGTTCGTGCCAGTCATTGTTGTCGTCGCCGAGCATGATGATGTCGTCAGCCTTGACAGGCAGCGCAGCAAAGTAGGTGTTGCGCATGCCGGCTATGCCGCCGAGGCCGCCCCAGTTGTCGGCTGCGTCAGCAGGATATACGCAGTCTGAACCCACATATTTGGCTATTTCGTTGCACCAGATGCGGTAGCCCGTCATGCTGAGGTGGGTGCCGTCAGCCGAATATTTATGGCTGGGTATGCCTGGCAACAATGGGTAAAGGTCGATATAGGTAGCGTTGGCAAACTCGTTGCAGATATTCTTGAGCGAGTCGTTGGTAATGGGCACGTTCTTGGTGTCCTTGATGCTATTACCTGTACACGGCAGAATGCTTTGCACATACACCTTTGTGTTGGGACTTTCCTTCTGGCAACGCATAAGGGCTGTGCGCACGCTCTTGGCTACGTGTGCGGGAGTGTTCATGCCCGAGGTGCCAAGGTCGTTAGTGCCCATCATCAAGAATATTTTGGCTGGCTGGCCCACCAAGATGCTCTCGAAGTGCTCGAGCATGATGGGGGTTTCGGCACCATTCACACCACGGTTGACGATGTTGGGATTGTTGAAGGCTTCCCACCATTCGTGCATGTTGGTGATACTGTTACCAAAGAATACGATAGTCTTGTCGGTAATCTTGTGAGCCTTGAAACCGTTGTAGCGGTTATAGCGCCACGATGGGCCCTGAGCCCAAACGCTCATGGCTGCAAGGAATAATGCAAATACTGTAAGTAACTGTTTTCGCATGATGTATTGAATGTAAGTAGTTTATTGTATTTTTCGCGTTTAGATAGTTGCCTGGCGTGGCCTGCAAATATGCAGAAAGTATTTGCACGCCACACTTCGCTGCAAAGTTATAAATAAATAGGCGGACGATTAGCGCCCGCCAGTATGTTGTTTAACACAAAAACGCACAGCCTTGGTTAACACTTTTGCCTAAGCTACCATCAAGAACCATACTACAAGACCTATTGCTATGGTCAAGGCTATGATTGCCACTACGGCCATGAACATGCCAAAGGCGCTGGAAAGTCCAAACATTTGTTTGAAAGCATACCGGCGATTGGAGCGTGCCACACGTGAAAATTCTGACTGAGTCATATTACTGCAAGGATTAAGCGCATTGACGAAATCAGTAAACAAGTTGACAAGTTAACAGGATAACAGGTAAGTTTGTCAAGCATCTTTGTTTCTTTGCATTCATACTTTAACATAACAAGTAGTTATAGCAAACTTACTTGTTAACCTGTCAACCAATTAACCCGTTAACCCAAAATTCCGCCAACAGATGGGGTTAGGTGTTTGTTTGGCCTCGCTATATAATGTTCCGTTGCTTGCAAAAGTAATTATATTTTTTTAGACTGCATATACTAATTGGCCAAAAAGAGCAATCGTGCGTCACGTATGTTAACAAAACAACCCCCCAACAGGTTGCACGCTTGATGCTGCCCGTTGGGGGTTGTTGGTAGGGTGACCGGCCTGCGAGGGGCCAGTTGTGAGTTGACTTACTTCACGGTGATGAGAAAGTAGTTCTTCTTGCCACGCTGCACGAGGAGGTATTTGCCGTCGATAAGGTCCTCGGCCTTGATTTCCTGGTCGAAGGCGGCGAGCTTCTCCTTGTTAAGGCTTACGCCACCGCCCTGGGTGAGCTTGCGCATCTCGCCCTTTGAGGCGAAACACTTGGTGGCCTCGGCAAAGAGGTCTACGGCCTTTACACCTACTGCCTGGTCGCGGCTCACCTCGAAGTGTGGCACGCCGTCGAACACACTGAGGAAGGTTTCCTCGTCAAGCTTCAAAAGGCTGTCTTTAGTGGCCTTGCCGAAGAGTATGTTTGAAGCTTCGAGGGCCATTTCGTAGTCGGCGCGGCTGTGTACCATGCAGGTAACTTCCTCGCCAAGGCGCTTTTGCAGCAAGCGGCGGCCCGGGTCGGCGCGGTGCTCGGCTATAAGGGAGTCTATCTCGTCGTGCTCGAGCGAGGTGAAAATCTTGATGTAGCGCTCTGCCTCCTCGTCGCCCACATTGAGCCAGAACTGGTAGAACTTGTAGGGAGTGGTGTAACGACGGTCGAGCCATACGTTGCCCTGCTCAGTCTTGCCAAACTTCTTGCCGTCGGCCTTGGTGATGAGCGGACAGGTTAATGCGTAGGCGTCGGCCTCAGCACCAAGGGTGCGGCGTATCAGTTCGGTACCGGTGGTGATGTTGCCCCACTGGTCGGAACCACCCATTTGCAACTTGCAATTCTTGGTCTCGTAAAGGTGGAGGAAGTCGTAACCCTGCAATAGCTGGTAGGTAAATTCGGTGAATGACAAGCCATCGCGTGCCTCGCCGTTAAGACGTTTCTTTACGCTATCCTTGGCCATCATATAGTTGACGGTGATGTGCTTGCCCACCTCGCGTGCAAAGTCGAGGAAGGAGAAGTCTTTCATCCAGTCGTAGTTGTTGACAAGTTCTGCCGCATTGGGTGCGTCAGAGTCGAAGTCGAGGAAGTGTGACAACTGCTTTTTGATGCAGGCCACATTGTGGCGCAGTATATCCTCGGTAAGGAGGTTACGCTCAGCGCTTTTGCCTGAGGGGTCGCCAATCATACCTGTGGCACCGCCTACGAGTGCTAATGGCTTGTGGCCAGCACGCTGAAAGTGGCGAAGCATCATGACAGAGCAGAGGTGTCCGATGTGCAGCGAGTCGGCAGTAGGGTCTATGCCAACATATGCTGTAGTCATTCCCTTTTCAAGGAGTTCGTCTGTGCCTGGCATCATCTGGTGAAGCATGCCGCGCCATTTGAGTTCTTCTACAAAATTCATTGCGTGATATGTTTGTTTTGTGGTTGTTTCGTGTATTTGTTGATGCAAAGGTAATGCAAACCGCGTACAATGACAAATGAAAAGCTTAGTCTTTTAACTTGTCGCTGTACGCGGTAGGTGGAAAGAGGTACGTTGTCAGAGTGCGATATGCCTACTTGCCATATTTCTTCACAAACTTGCGGGCGGCAGATGGTGTACGCCAGGCACGTGTAAAATCGCCATTGAGTGTGTTGTCAAAGAGCAGGTAATCGGCATTGTCTATGCCATGCAGCACAACATTTGAGGCTGACCGTATATATCGAGCCCTCGTAGGATCGTTGTTAAATTCAGCATCACGTGCAATGATGTTTGCAAGGTCGGGCTTTACAGCTTTGTAGCGATTGCTGGCATCACGCACCATCAGCATGCCATTGCCACTGTTGATGTCTGCTGTCAGAGCCTGTTGGTTGCTGGCATCGATGCAAGCGGTAGTAGTCTGTTCGGTGTCGCCGCTTTCGAGGTCGGGTTCGAGGAAGTAGGACTTGTCGCAGAAGTGGTACTTCAGGAAGTTGAGCAGCGTGATGTACCTGGCTTGAGCTTGCTCGCGTTTGTCATCGGGCAGTTGTCCGTTGTCGTCCAAACTCTCTTCGACAAATTGCTCGATGCTCTCGATGGTGGGAAGCCCCTCTGCGATGGCTTTTTGCATACCCTCGTTAGTAGGCACGAAGATGGTGTAATTGAAGTTATGGAAGAAGTTGACCAACATGGTGTTAGCATTGCCATAACGTGCATAGCTGCCGCTGAAGTCGGCAAAGATCGTGTACTTCCGGTTCAGAGCCTCCGACGTCTCAATGTCAAATAGCTGATTTTTCAGATCGTAAGCACCGTTCAGCGCATTGGCACAATCAAAGAACATGCTAAAGTCATCGTTGGACTGAAGACGTTGGTACACATTTTGGGTGGTTGGCTGCATGGGGCGATCTATGAATACGCTTGTGCCTGTGCTGTTTTGGCCTACAAACTGCAAGGTGCAATCGTGTTTGTCGGCAGCATCTCTCTCGTTGAGGTCGATTTGCATACCACCATTTACCACGATGTTGGTGTTGGTGTGCTCCTTCATGTAGATGGGCATACCGCTGCGCGAAAGATACCAGTGCCGCTGGGTGTTGAGCAAACTATTCACATCTTGCAGCACAATGTGCTGGTCGAGCATATCGGTCAACAATTGGCGTTTTACAGGTCCAAAGTTGCCATTAGCACAATCATCGTTGGCATTACTTGAATATATCGCAGCCAGCGGTCTGGCTGTCTCGGTATTGCGTACCTCTTTGTAGTCATAGCGATAGGCTCTTGCCGCAACGGCTATTTGGCGTGTTCCATTAGAGCTGATACTGTCGGGGGTTAATGACCAATAACGCCACGAAACGCGGTTGTTTGAAGCCATGCTAATAGGGTCAACCAATCCGTACTGTTCCAGTCCCGCGTCAGTAGGCACAAACATGGTAAATGGTTTGTTGTGCATCTCGCGCTGGTAATCGGTAGAGAATGGAGAAGTGCTTCTTTTGCCATCGTAACGGTCGTTTGCGGTCAGTGCAGCACCTGCTACCTGGCCAGCAAGCTTGACAAAAGTAAGTTCGTTGCGCAGATCCTCGGCATTTGGCACAGCATCAACTACTACAATAATACCGTCAACAGCGGGAATGACTTGCTGCACCGCAAGCTTGTAGGCTTCGGGGGTGGTGACACCGGCTAACAACTGGTGTCCCTTGGCACTACGCATATTGCTATAACGACTCGGCAACACATCGGTGAATGATGTGCGGAACCACTCTTTGACAAAGGGCTGCAACACCTCACGCGGCAAGGACATTAGCATGGTGTAATAGTTATCCTGGTTAATGTCAAACGACCGAAGAGGATTATCGGTGGTTAAGAGGAATGCCTTCAGTGCCTCGTCGGTGGGCAGTATGATGGCTGGCGTTTGTAAAGTGGTGACAACTCTGTCAAGCAACGAATTACGGACAGTCATAGCAGAGTCGCCATCGTTAAACATTTGTTCTTTATAATATGTATATTCTGGGTCGTATTTAAGATAGTTGAACTTTTGTACCAAACTACTTGCCAATGAGCATTTTCCGCCCCAACGCACTTGTGCCAGGGCACACATGAGGTTGGGCTGTGGCACAACCACTTCGTCAACCAAATGCAGATAGCCATTTTTGCACCGCTGGTTTGGTTGGGTAATGTGGGCGTTGCCTATTTTGATGTGCTCTGAGCCCTCGGTGTCTGCTGCACCTATAAAAGCCAAGTCGTCATGGCTCAACCCATTGTATTGCCAATAGTCGTCATTCCATATCATGGTGCCGCCACGATAAGCCAATGCGCCATCTGTATTGTCGCCTACTGTGCCATACCCAATCCACACACCATCCATTATGTGCTGGTTGAGCTTTTTGGCGTAGTCTTCCCTACCACTATTGTCATCTGGCGGAAAGGTGTTGATATCTGTACCCCCCGTGTGTTTGTAGGGCACGAGATTAAACTGTCTGTCGTACCCCCAGGTATACAGACGCAGGTTACCCTTGACATTCTCGCTTACGTGCAGATTATTAGCGGTGACGAACCCCGGAATATAACTCATGTAGATAAGAGAAAGCTTTTGACTATCGCTCAGTTGATCATAACTGCTTATGGTATTGCCTTGTTGGTCAGTCCATACGTTGTGGGCAAAGAAACGGGCAAAGGCTTCGTCGTTTGGAGCAAACACCGTAAGCGTGTCAATGAAACCCATGTTTTTGCGTTCGTCGTCGGTGTACTTGTTCTCGAATGCGCGTTTTATGCCACCGAAAGAGTCAATCAAGCGCAAATAGGTGGTGTAGTTGCCTAATGCTTGCAAATTGTCATAAAGCGTGCTGCCAGTTTTAACCTTGTCGTTGGTATTGACCGTTGGCACGGGCGCCACCTTGATATTTTGCTTGCTGCCATCGTACATCTTGATGGTGCCATCTCTCTTTATTACGCGCACATTTTGCGCCATGACGCCTAATGGGAGTGTCGATAGCAGAACACAACCAAAGATGCGTCGTATGGTATGTTTGTATATGGTGTTCATAGTGTGTGAAATGAGTTGAATAAGAAATATTGTAGGGTGTGCAGTGATGCCGTAATGAATACGGAACAAAGCGTTACCACACGTCTTCACGATAAGGTTCACCTTCTACATCTACGAGCCGCGGCACGAACTCAATAAAATCGAGGTGCAACTGTGCTCGGCTGGCGTTGTTCAGTGATTGGAAACGAATGTAATACCTCATGCGTGGCGACATATTTGAGGTAGTGAGCACACGCCGCATGTTGCCACCATTATAGCTTCTACCCAACTCGCCACGGGCGGGGCTGTCTGTATAGCCAGCTATGTGGAAGTATGCTGGTGGCTTCATGTAGCCCAATTTGTGCAGCGCATAGTCGTTTTCGGCGCAAAGCGTTTCGTCGTAATTCAAATCGGCATCTTTTTTGGCAATGCGGTCGCTGGCCATGACGGGGTCGCTCTGGTCAAGCACCAGGGGTTCGCCCCAAGTGTCTTGATTGCCGGCCTCGTCTTTGCAAATAAAAGTGAGCAAGCTCTTGGCACGCAAGGTATTGACACCATAACCTATGCGCAGTTCGTAGGTGCCATAATGGGGCATGGCGGGCACTTCGAGCGTGAAGTCGTAGTTACCAGTAACAAGCAATTCGTCTCCTTGATAGTCTACCCAACCTTTGCGCACATATAATAGTTGGATTTTGGTGTCGGCGCTTACATTGGTCAGTGTGCTGAAGTAGTCGGTGGGGAAGTAGGCGTCCTTGCCACGCAAGTTGTTGCTCGCTATTTCGGGCAGCAGCGTGGTGAAGTCCATACGCACGCGCTCACTCTTCATGGCACTTGCATAGTCTGAGTTGAAACTTAGTATATTATCTATCGGGTGATAGCTGCCATATAATGCCACGTTATTATAAACAGAGCCGTCCACCTCGTTGCAGGCGTGAGCCAAAATGCCCTCTTGCAGTGTGCCTGTCTCGAGATAGGTGCCCTTCAAAGCGTTGTCGTACTTGCTAAAACGGTTGAGGTAGAATTGCCCGTCGGGCGTTTGCGTGATTTTGAGCAATTTGCTCTCTTGTGGCCAGGCAGTACGGTAGTAATCCCACACGTTGACGGTGTAGTTGGTAGAAGGTTCGTTTATATCCTCGCCCGTGGTGTAGCCATATTCTGTGGCATGCCGCACAGCACTGTTGTTGGCTAATTGCATGTTGCTGTTGAGCAAGTGGGTGGCCACGAATATGTTTACGGCATTATCCTTGTCGGTAAGGTCGCCAGGGTTGAGGTTGGAGTATATTTTTCCACATTGCTCGTTAAGTACTTGCTTTATGGCCTCCCAGTTCGTAATGCTTTGTGTGGCTTCATCATATACCGGCATGGGCACACCCCACTCTTTGTTAAACACTTCATCGGTCTCGGCAAAAAGGGTAAACCCTTGGCGGCGATATGCCTGGAAAGGGGTTGAGGTGCCAGTATTGTTGGGGTAGGTGCCAGCATGTGCTTTATATTTCTCGGCAAAAGCCTTTTCGGCTTTTGCGTCTGGCATCATCTTAGCCCCCCAACCTGTGACATCGAGCAGTTTAGCCCAAATGCGCATATTGGGTGCTTGCTTTAGGAGTTCGGCCACCGAGGGAGCCGTCACTTGTGAGGTACTACCGAACGTTGCTTTGTCAACAAATGCTATTTGGTAAATATCGGTCATGTCGTAAGTGTCATCGCCCACCATGATGCTATGTCCCGACTCGAGAGGTGATTGTGCCGCAGCTGTCAAAGGAAGCAATGCAGCCATGAAGGCACTGCCTATATGTTTGTACAGATTTCTCATTTTGCAATGATTTTGAAGTTAATACTTGCTGTGCGCACCACGTATGGGGTGGCAAGGCCTGTTGCAGGCAGTTGCAGTGTGGCACAACCTTGATTGTCAGCCTGGACGGTCATGGCCAAACGGCCTTGCAAGTCGTAGAGCGTCACCGACGACTTGGCGGGCAGATTTTTGATGTATAGTTTACGCCCATTCAGGCTGAACAATACCTGCTTGCCGGCGTTGGTGGCTGGCACTTCGTCTATGCCGGTAGCTGGATCGGGTATGAGTTCGAGCGACCAGTTTGCGTCGAAACTGAAAGTATAATAGCTATCGGGACTTGAAATAATGTAACCATTGCCTTGTTGATAGTCATATCCAACAAGAATGTACGGCACCTCTGCCTTGTCAAGGTCTTGTCCTAATGTGAACCACACAATCTCGCCTTCATTCGAGGTGAGTTTGACCTTGTCTTGCGCCAACGCCGGGGTTGTACTACATAAGAGCAAAAGGGCCGCGAGTGTATTTTTCATGCTTGTTTTCCGTCTCATTTGCCTAAGTTGTTTTTCGCAATGTTAATGTCTTGTTAACGTTGCAAGGTTAATAAAGTATGATAATATGGCAAATATACAATATTATAGACATTCGTTGCAAGTTCTAAGGCTATTTATGTTACAATATCTGTAAATATCACTAATTTTAATGAGCATACTAATAAATCGCATCATTCGAGCTTCGAATTTAGCCCGCGCTGCAAAAAAGGCGCAAGCACTAATGGGGGCGACGCGTCTCGCGTCGGGCTGATAGGTAATCTATTGAAGTTTCGGATTTAACAAGGGCGGGCTGAAAGCCCAATGGAGCACATAGCCCAGGGCAAGCGAAGCGACACCCTGGGTTATCGTGTTGGAGAAGTTGCGCCCTGTAAGGGCAAAAGCATTAAACCATGATGCAGGTATTGAACAATATGTGCGATGTTCCGCTTTAAGACCGCTAATTATTCTATCATATAAGAATAATAACATAAAGAATTAAAGCTTTTGCCCTTACAGGGCGCGGATACTCTGCTATGTAGGATACCCAGGGTGTCGCTTCGCTTGCCCTGGGCTATTTGCTCCATTGGGCTTTCAGCCCGCCCTTGTTAAATTCTAAACTTCACTATTTATTTGCCTGCAAAGTTACGAAAACCCCGTGGATAACCCCGTGCATAAACTGTGGAAAAGCTGTGGAGAGGGGTGGGGATAACCTATGCCCCCGCATGGCCGTATGGCCCAATATGGTTATCCACGAGTTCACAACGTTTTACGCAGTATTTCACCACCATAGTCCACAGTTTTCGGCCACTTTCCACAAACTTTTTTTGTACACCTAAAAGTTTTCAACAGGGTGTGGAATAGTCACGCCTCATGCCGCCAACCCACCTTTATAAATAGGCATTTTGCCGCAACCACAGGCTGTGGATAAAAATGTGAGTAACCCCGTGCAAAACGGGGATAACTTACTGACCAAATTTTGGGCTAAAAAACTATGCACACTTTCCACAGCCATATATACCCAACATAGGTATCTTTAATTTTAATCTATAGAATAAAAAAGAAAATAGAATAATGAGTATATGAGGGAATGAGCCGGTGTGTGGAAAAACCGTTCGCCCCCTTGTTGGCAGTGTGGTCGTACCAGAGTGTCCGCCCCGTGCCCCACCGTGCGGTTACGGCATGGGGTAAGCGGGTTTTCTGTTACGGGAGGGCGGTATTTCTGTCGGAGCAAACCGAATGCCGCTCCCTCGTAACAGAAATGCCGCTCCCCCGTAACCGGAAATCGGCACAGCCAGTGCCGTGACGCGGCAGGGGGGCAAAGGCCATTGGGCAACGGCTGCCAGGTGGTGGCACACGGCGTGAATGCACATCGCTCTACTTCCATATTTTACCACCTATGCCGTGTTTTCGACCACTTATGCACACGAACTAAATTATTTTTAAGAAAAAGCAGATTAAGACGTGCTAATAACAATAAATATTCATACCTTTGTGGCATAAGGCAAACACTTATTTACATCTAAAGGCATACGCTTGCCAGTATGATACAAGTTAGTTTGCGGAACTTATAGCGACAATTAAACACATTACTTAAAACCTATAACCCCTCTACAGATTATGGCAAACCCACTATTCAAGCACCTATTGGTAACGGGAATGCTCTGTGCCGGAACAACCCTGTTGTTCACTGGTTGCATTGACGATTCCTACGATCTCGATAAAGTAGACCTTACCATGAAACTCAACACCGACGGACTCGGTGTGAAACTTGGCAATACCGACCTCATTGCGCTGGCCGACATACTTGACGAAGACGAAACGGTGAAAACCGAGGCTAACGGACTTTACTATCTGGTGAAGGACGGCACCTCAAACTTCAACGTTAAGGTGGACAACATGACCACCAGTTTTAACGACACCAAGCTCGACATGGACGCGCCGGTACTCGAATATAAAGACGTAAGGGAGCAGCTGGAAGCCCACGGTGTCCCCGTGGTAGATGGCAAACCGCTGCCCATACCGGCCGACTTTGAGATGCACGGCAGCGCCGAAGGTAACCAAAAGATTGACTTCAGCATAACCGATGTGAAAGACGTGACAGAGGTTAAGACCATCGACCTGTATAAGTCGAAGGTGGCCTTGACGCTGAAAGAGGCCAATAAACCCAAAGAACTCAATCTGGGTGTGACACACCTTAAAAATATCCGCCTCTATCTGCCAAAATTCCTCGGTGTGACCGATGTGGCTCCAGGCTGGGAACTGAAAGAAGGCAATGTGCTTGTGTACACAAATAACGGCGGCATATACAACTACAACCGCAACAATTCTGAAATTTGCTCAGTCTACCTCAACAAGGTGGCGCTCGACCAAACCGAACATAACGGTAAGGTGGAGAATGGCAGCATTGAACTGACACCCGCCGAGCTTAATATAAGAATGACCGCCGAGCAAGTGTACTTTAAAAACCGTGCCGGCCGCGAGCTCAGCATGGAGGTAGGCAACCAGGCTTCGGTACGCCTCGACATAGAGTTGCCCAACAATGTGCTCAACATCAACCAGGTGACGGGTAAATTCAATCCGGCCATCAATCCCGACGACGAGCGTATCGACGTGAGCAACGACCTGCCCGACTTCCTGCAGGACAAGGAAGTGCGCATTGTGGCCACCAACCCCACCATACGTTTCCATGCCAACATGAGCACACTGCCCGTGGGCATTGACATGAGAGGTACGCTCACGGCAGTGAAGGAGAATGGCGCCTTTGAAAACGGTGCCACCACCAAGGTAGTAAAGCTTGACAAGGGCGTGATGGACATGGGGCGCGACAACTATGTGTACTACTGCAATCAGGGTAACACCCCCTACGACCCCGAAGGGGCCAAGGCCGGTGCTGCCACGGTGAAGAACACGGCTAACATTGGCGACCTCATTACCGAACTGCCCGATTACCTGGAGGTAAATCTTAAGAACAATCAAATCAACGTAAAGAATGAGTACTACACTGTGCAGCTTGGCCGCGACTATCATGTTGATGCCGACTACAGCGTGTTTGTGCCATTTGAGTTTGACCGCGGCTTGAAGGTGGTGTACAACGACTCTACCGAGAGCATGCACAGCGACCTCAAGGACCTCAGCGCCACTGGTACACTCGAGGTGATGGCCGATGCTTACAACACCATTCCGCTCGAGCTGCTCGTGGGCTTGAAGGCTGTAGATGTGGACGGCAATGAGGTGCCTGTTGAGTTCAACACCGTCGAGGCCCATGTGGCTCCGGGCCATGGCACCACCTACACCATGAACGGTGGGGTGAAGCAGCGCAGTGACTCAGAGGTGATGACGCCTATTAAGATTACTGCCAAACTTGATGACAAGGACTTGCTCAGCCGCATCGACAAACTGTGTTTCAACATACATGCCGACGCTACTGGCAGCAACAAGTTGGTGTCTACCCAGTACCTCAAGCTTAACAATATCAAGATCAAGCTCCATGCGGGTGTGATTGCCGATTTCAACTAAATCCCTTTCATAGTCTAATACAATACTCTGACCAATATGAAACTACGTCATATACTCTCACTGGCCGCCATGCTGGCATTGCCTGCTGCGGCACAGACCGAAGTGAGCACCACTTACTTCATGAACTCTTCGACCTCACGCCACGACATCAACCCTGCCTTGCTCGACAAGCCGTATGTGTCGATGCCGTTATTGCCACTGGGCGACTTCAGCGTGGGGACAACGGGTAACATCGGACTGAAAAAGTTTGTTTATAAAATGGGGCCCGACTGGCAGGGCTACGGCGAGAACGGCAACACCCTTACCACCTTTATGCACCCCAATGTGGACGCTGGTGAGTTCCTTGGCGGACTGAAGGACAAGAACCGCCTTTCGCTTAACCTCAAATATCAGTTGTTCGGATTTGGCTTCAAGGCTTTTGGCGGCATCAACTCGGTAGAGCTCAATGTGCGCTCCAACACCAATCTGTGTCTGCCCAAAACGCTGTTTGAGTTTATGAAGAACATCGGCAGCCAGGAGTACGACATTACCAACCTGGGTGTGCGCACTGAAAACTATGCCGAGTTGGGCTTGGGCCACTCGCACAAAATTGACGACAAGTGGACTGTGGGCGGCAAGCTCAAGTTCCTCTTTGGTTTGGCCTATGCCGATGTGTCGGGCAAGGACGTGCGTTTCCAGCTGGCCGAAGACAAGTGGCAGGTGAGCGGCGATGTGCAGGCTGTGGCCTCGATTATGAAAACCGAGTTCAAGCAGTCGGACAAGACGGAGCCTGTTGAGAATGTGCAGCCCGGCGAACTGCCGCGCCACCGCATCAAGGAGCTTGGCGACTTTAAGGCCGGTTTGGCTGGCTTTGGTATGGCCGTAGATTTGGGTGCCACCTACAAGGTGATGGAAGACCTCACGGTGAGCGCAGCCCTTACCGACCTGGGCTTTATAAACTGGAGCAATGCGCAGCACGCCTCATCGGCCGGCCATTGGGAATTTGAGGGCTTTGGCAATGGTAACTACGGTGAGGAAATACCCATCAACCAGGACGGCCGCGACCTTGGCGACCAGTTTAAGGACCTTGGCGACGACCTTGGCGATGCCTTTGCCGTGTACGACGACGGTGTGAAGTCGGCCACCCGTGCTTTGGCTGCTACCCTCAGCCTCGGTGCCGAGTATACGCTGCCGGCTTATCGCAACTTGCGTTTCGGTTTCCTCTATCAGAGCCGCATGGCGGGTCGCCACAGCTACCACCAGGGTCGTTTCTCGGCCAACGTGGCACCTGTTAAGTGGTTCGATGCCTCGTTGAGCATGGGCTTTACCAGCACAGGTGTGCAGGGTGGTCTTGTGGCCAGTCTCCACGCCAAGCACTTCAACTTTACCATCGGTACCGACCGCTTCTTTGGCAAATTGAGCAAGCAGGGCATTCCCCTCAACCGTGCCAACAGCAACATCGCCATTGGCATGTCGTTCCCGTTGTAGGATAATGTGCTAATGAGTTAATATGGCAATGTGCCAATATGTTAATGAGCTGACGCCGTAGCGTTGCTTGTTGGCATATTGGCACATTGTTATATATTGCTGTAGGGTGAAACGTCCAAGGCGTATCGTAATGCTTTTGCCCTTACAGGGCGCGACTGCTCCAACACGGGGGGACCCAGGGTGTCGCTTCGCTTGCCCTGGGCTGGGTGCTCCATTGGCCTTTCAGGCCGCACTTGCTAAAATAATAGTGGCCATTTCTATGCTCGTGATAGAGAGACCATTGTAGAACCTAAATACGACTTCGTTGCCAACTGTGGTGCAATAGGTCGTATTTGCAAGTACGGGCTGAAAGCCCAATGGAGCACCCAGCCCAGGGCAAGCGAAGCGACACCCTGGGTATCGCGTGTCGGAACAGTCGCGCTCTGAAAGGGCAAAAGCTTTAAGACATGGCGCAGGTATTGAAAGATATACATACGA
>OGIV01000729.1_pt1 | contig 22906 bp, 12 predicted proteins | sample 1571861 | NCBI WGS metagenome assembly OGIV01 (sample SAMEA2582099, study PRJEB24529) | metagenome | biome: Human gut stool | place: China | collected 2011 | reverse complement strand
GCCGGGTGATATGGTGATCATGCAGGTGCAGTCGGACAAATGGAACCATGCCGGGATTCTGCTGGAAGGTAACATGCTGTTGCACCACCTTTATGGCCATCTCAGCCAGCGTGTACCGTATGGTGGATACTGGTTAGACAGAACGATGAAAATCGTTCGATATCATTCTCTGTGTTAATCTTTTGCGAGATTTGAACTAAAAGCAAAAGGGACACAGCGATGAAGAAAATAGCTCTGGCATTAGCGATATTAGCTATAACGGGATGCGCGACATCAGCCGTTCCTCCGAGTAAAGCAATGCAGGCACCAAAGGAACGACTCTTAAAATATCAAAGCGACTCGGATGAATATGGCAGTCTAACTGTAATTCGAGATAAGGGTATGGTTGGTGGGGGGTGTTACGCAACAGTCTACCTAAACGGTGAGCGTTCAGCGAAGTTAGATACGAAAGAGAAAGCTACATTTTATCTTCCTGCCGGTGAATGGGCGGTTGGCGTAAACCTTGAGGGTAAAGGGCTTTGTAGCTATTCAGGGGATAGGCAGGAGAGATTTATTAGTTTAAGGAAAACCGAGCATAAATATGTTCGTATATTTACTGACGGTGATGGAAATATGGATATAAGGCCCACGACCCTTAATTAAAAAAAGCCCGCTAAGTGCGGGTTTTTTTATGGAGAAAAAATGCAAGAAGTAATGACGCGAATTGAATTGAGCGGACCATTAGGTAAAAGGTTTGGAAAAATTCACCATCGGCTAATTTCCTGCACACATGAAGCAGGAGAAGCACTGGCAAAAACCATCCCAGGCTTTGAAAAATTCATGATATCCAGTGAGGAGCGTGGATTAACCTATGCAGTATTCAAAGGTGACAAGAATATTGGAGTTGATGATTTAGGTTTTCCTGTAACCGGGGAAGTAATTCGTATTGTTCCTGTAATCATTGGTAGTAAAAAAGCGGGAGCATTACAAACAATTCTTGGTGCAGTTCTTGTCGTTGTCGGCGTCATTGTGGGTTATGTCAGTGGTGGGACTTTATCTGCAGTGGGGTATGGAGCAGCCAAATTTGGCGCGGCCATGATGTTAGGTGGTGTCGTCCAGATGCTTTCACCTCAGCCAGCAGGGCTGGCCCGTAAAGAATCCCCCGACAATAAAGCCAGCTATGCCTTTGGCGGTGTAACCAATACCGCCTCACAGGGTTATCCCGTTGGTTTACTTTGGGGTAAGCGGCGAATTGGCGGTGCGATTATTTCCGCCGGTATCTATGTCGAAGACCAGCAATAAATATATTCATTAAGTAATTCCCTCCAATTCAGGCCACCTTGCGGTGGCTTTTTTTATGGGCGTAATATGGCAAATAACATCATTAAAGGGCGTAAGGGTGGCAGCTCTAAACAGCGTACGCCCACGGAACAGCCGGACGATTTACAGTCTGTAGCAAAAGCCAAAATTCTTATCGCATTAGGTGAGGGTGAATTTGCGGGAGGTTTAACCGGGAAAGATATTTATCTCGATGGCACCCCTCTGGAGAATGCCGACGGTTCGCAAAACTTTAGCGGCGTAGCGTGGGAATTTCGTCCAGGTACGCAGGCACAAAGTTATATTCAGGGTATTCCCGGTACTGAAAATGAAATTTCCGTAGGGACGGAGGTTTCCAGTGAGACCGCATGGACCCACACTTTTACCAATATCCAGCTTTCTGCCGTTCGCGTCCGCCTGAAATGGCCATCCCTGATGAAACAGGAAGACGACGGCGATGTGGTGGGGAATACCGTTAAATACGCCATCGATTTACAGACGGATGGCGGAGCCTGGCAGACCGTACTGGAAACCGCCGTCTCCGGCAAAACGACTTCCGGGTATGAACGTAGCCACCGCATCGATTTACCGCAGGCAGGCAGCACCTGGACGCTGCGTCTTCGCAAGGTATCGCCGGACGCGAACAGCGTCAAAATCGGCGATGTCATGACGCTGCAGAGCTACACCGAAGTTATTGACGCGAAGCTGCGTTACCCACACACCGCGCTGTTGTACATCGAATTCGACTCCAGCCAGTTCAATGGTTCCATCCCGCAAATCTCCTGCGAGCCGCGTGGGCGTGTTATCCGTGTCCCGGATAACTACAACCCGGAAACACGCGAATACACCGGTACATGGACAGGAGGCTTTAAATGGGCTTGGACTGATAACCCGGCATGGATTTATTACGACATCGTTGTTGAGGGGCGCTTCGGTCTTGGTGAGCGTCTGACCAGCGCGAATATCTCCAAATGGGTGCTTTACCAGATTGCGCAGTATTGCGATCAGCTGATACCCGATGGCAGGGGCGGCGATGGTATGGAGCCTCGCCATACCTGTAACGTTTATGTGCAGGAGCGCAACGACGCCTACACCGTACTTCGTGATTTCGCTGCGATTTTCCGGGGTATGACCTGCTGGAGTGGTGAGCAGATTATCGTGCAGGCCGATATGCCGCGTGGTGTTGATTTCAACTATACGCGCGCGAATATTATCGGTAGCCCGCGCTATTCCAGCAGCACCAGTAAGGCGCGATACACCAACGCCCTGGTTTCATGGTCCGACCCGGATAACGCCTATGCCGATGCGATGGAACCTGCATTTATCCCGGAACTGGTTTCCCGTTACAGCTTTAATCAGGTGGAAGTCACGGCCATTGGATGTACGCGGCAGAGTGAAGCCCATCGTAAAGGGTTATGGGCCATTCTGACCAACAACAAGGACCGTATGGTCGAAATTGATGTTGGTCTGGACGGCAGGATCCCGCAGCCTGGTTACATCATTGGGCTGGGCGACGAACGGCTGGCCGGTCGAGTTAATGGTGGTCGTATCAGCGCGGTGAATGGACGCGTCATCACGCTCGACCGTGATATCGATGCAAAAGAGGGCGACCGTCTGCATCTGAATCTGCCGTCGGGTATCTCGCAGGCCCGGACCATTCAGTCGGTGAACGGTCGTCGGCAGGTGACGGTCACAACGGCATACAGCGAGACACCAGAGGCGGAGTGCGTCTGGATCGTCGAATATACCGACCTGGTGCCTCAGCAGTACCGCGTTATCGGTGTAAAGGACAACAGTAACGGCTCGTTCACCATCACCGGCGTGGCTCACGACCCGGATAAATTTGCGCGTATCGATACCGGCGCGATCATCGACCAGCGCCCGATTAGTGTTATCCCGCCAGGCAACCAGGCTCCGCCAGATGGCATCCTCCTGACGTCCTTCTCCGTGGTGAATCAGGGGATCAGCGTCGAAACCCTGCAGGCCAATTGGGACGCGGTACAAAACGCTATCGCCTATGAGGCTCAGTGGCGCCGCAATGACGGCAACTGGATTAACGTGCCGCGCAGCTCGACCACGTCATTTGAGGTCAGCGGCATTTATGCCGGCCGTTATCTGGTTCGCGTCCGTGCAATCAACGCGGCGGAAATTTCCAGTGGCTGGGCGTACTCGGAAGAGAAAACCCTGACCGGGAAAGTCGGCGAGCCGCTGCCGCCACTGTCGCTGACGACCGTTTCACTGACCGCAGGTATCGAAATTCGCTGGGAATTCCCTGAAGGTGCAGAAGATACCCAGCGAACCGAACTGCAGTACAGCCCGGACCAGAGTGGGAACGGTGCGATGCCGCTGACCGATTTAGCGTATCCGGGCAAACAGTATCAGCAGATGGGCCTGCAGATTGCCGCGCAGTTCTGGTACCGCGCGCGCCTGGTTGACCGCCTGGGCAATGCCTCGCCGTGGACCGGCTGGGTGCAGGGCATGTCCAGCGATAACGTTTCTGATTATTACCAGCAGCTCGACGACGCGCTTAAAGGCTCGGATACATACGAGGAACTGAACAAAGGCATCCAGGACAACAGCGCTGCTGCCGACGCCGCGCAACAGGCTGCGGACGCCGCCCAGGGAACCGCTGACCAGGCGGCGAAGGATGTCGCCGCGCAGGGGGCCATTGTCACGCAGCAGGGCAAGGACCTGGCTGCCAACATCGCCAAAACCAACGACACGACCAACAAGCTGGCGCAGGAAGTGAAAGACCGCGCTGCAGGCGACACTGCCACGGCGCAGAAAGCGGCCAGCGACACTGCTGCAGCGGTGGCGAAAGCCGAAACGGACGATGCCGCCGTGGCGAAGCAGGCCGCCGATAACCTGCTGAGTGCCAAACGCGAAGTTGAAGCGGCGATTGAGACGACGAACGTCACCATGCAGGATGGATTTGACAGCCTGGCGCAGCAGGTCGCGTCGATTTCAGCCGGTACCGGCGAGCAGTTCGACAGTCTCAAAATCTGGTATTTCAACAAGGGCAGCGAGGGGTGGAGTTCTGACGACGGCGGCACGAAACCGCTCCCGACAACCGACGACGGGTGGATCCTTCCTGCGGATGCCATTTCGACCATGCGCAGCCCGTCGGGCGCTGGCACGCTGATTGACGGCAGCGCCTATAAGTACATCCGCCTGCGCATCAAGAAAGTCGGCAACCCGGTCTGGGGCGGTCGGCTGTACTGGATTGGTGCTGATGAAACCGGCTGGACTGAGGGACGCCGTCTGGTGCTGCCCGTACCGGATTTTGACCCATCCACCGGCATCAGTATTATCGCGATCCCTGATATCCCGTGGCAGGCCTCCGGCAGTATCCGTCGCTTGCGTCTCGATTTCTCCCAGGGTGGAGCGGCTGACGCAGATAACTATTATGCCGTTGACTGGCTGGCCGTTGGGCGCCCGACCCCTGGTGCATCGCAGGCGCAGATTCAGGACCTGAAAACGGCGATGACCGCCGCTGATTCCGCCGAGGCGCTGGCGCGTAACCAGCTGGCGGTGCAGCTGCGCGGCAATGAGGAAGGGACAGACCCGAATAAACTGGTTTCTGGCCTGCTTTTCGAAGAGCGGAAAATCCGCGTGACGGCGGAGAAGGCCATCGGCTCCCGCGTGGATACGTTGCGCGTCGATTATGATAAATCCACGGCAGCGGCGACCCAGCGCATGGATACGCTGGCGAGCGACCTGCAGTCGACAGCCTCGAAAACGGATCAGGTCGCCGCGGACCTTGTTTCAGCGAACGGCGTCATTGCTGGCCATACGCTGGCCATCCAGAAAATCGAGGGTGACGTCCAGACCATCGACGGCAAAGTTCAGGCCAACGCCAGCCAGATTGCCGGGGTGGAATCGAAGGTCGATAACATCCGAATCGGCGGCGTAAACCTGATACCCAATTCCGGGGAACTGACCGGCAAATCGCCATCAGCAACCGAACGTTACCGGGGTAACGCGGTTCGCATCCTGACGCGTGCCGCCGGAGCGACTGATTTCGCCGTCCTCGACTACACGCTGGCCGCGCCGGTTGATGGTACCGAGTATGTTCTTTCGTTCTATGCGAAAGCGAAGACGGACAAAACGCCGGTTCGTTGTTTCCTGAATACGCCGGATGCCACAATTCGTGCTGAAACCAGCCAGGGCGTTATTGTGGAGCGTCCAGCCGGGTATAACGGCGATGTGACCGTAACGCTCTCCACGTCCTGGAGACGCTATTGGGTTAAATACAAACGCAAACCTGGCTTGTCCGGGACGGCGTACCTCGTTGTGGCCAGACTCGACGGCGCAGCTGCAGCGCGCGAAGCGTGGATCAGCTCTCCGATGTTTGAATCCGGCAATATTGTGAGCGACTGGAGCCAGGCACCGGCAGACAGCGCCAGCTCGGATGCCGTCCAGCAACTGACGACCCGCGTCACGACTGCCGAGAATACGCTGGCCACCACGGCGCAGCAGACGACGGCGCTCAAGTCACAGATTACGACCGGCAACCTCCTGCTGAATGGCGACCTGATTAATAAAGCGGATAACTGGCAGCTGTCCGGCACCGGCGCGGGTGCTCCGGTCTATGACGCGGTGATGAAAGGTCTCACCACGACCGAGCCGGCGATGCGGATCGCCAACGGAACAAAAATCCCGGTCGAAGCCGGTCAGGTACTGACGCTCACCTTCGGATTCAAGACGGACGACGCGACGATCAGTATCGGGACCCAGAATTTTACGATGGGCCTGATTGAGAATTGGGGGAACCCGACCGCATGGCTTACTCAGGACAACAACTGGTTTGCAGGCATCACCACTGGCTACCAGACCCGCACGCTGACGTTCATGATCCCGAATGACTTCAAAGGGAGGTGGTGTTACCTGCGCATGGCCTGTGGAGGATGGACGCCGTCGACCGCTCGTGTTTACCTGCAGGGCTTCATGCTGACCGCCTCAAACGGTATCGCTGGTAAAGCCGATGCATCAGCGGTGCAGGACCTGCAGTCGCAGGTCACGAAGAACGGTGACGACATCGCCACCAACGCCAGCGCGATCACCAGCCTGGGTGGGCGTATTGATGCCACCAATGCCGAGGTGGCGAAGAAAGCCACCACCGCCGCGCTGGATAGCCTGAAGGCCACCGTCACGCAGCAGGGTAAGGATATTGCTGCGAACGTTGCTGCGACGACGAGCCTGTCAGCAGATCTTTCTGCGATGAAGCAGGATGCAGACAACAAGCTGGCTGGAAACCTAATCCCGAATGGTGGGTTTGAGCGTGGCCTTGATAATTGGGTGACAGGTTCAACGACCGATGTTCGTGTGGATACAGCCCAACAACCCAGCTCAGGTAAAAAAATTCTTTACCTCAAGGCTCACAATGATCAGCTGGATGAGGTACGCAATACCACGATGGTGACGGTCGTCGCTGGCCGGACTTATAAGTTTGGAGGCTTCGCTCGAGCGAAAGACGGGACGGCTATCGTTACTGGCTCCGAGCAAAGTAACAAATTCCGGTTTGCGTTTAATGACAATTCGCAGATTCAGGAAGCCCGTATTGACCCAACAAAACTGCAGACTGGTTCTGTCTGGACAGAGGTATTTGCTAAGTGGAAGGCGAATAAATCGGGCGTTATGCAGATGAGCGTTATGGCTCGCCTTGCCTCCGGGGAGCTCTATATCGATGACATGTTCGTCATTGATATTACCGACCAGGAAAATATTAACGCGAACGCGACAGCGTTGACCAACCTGCAGACAACCGTCTCCCAGCAGGGCGATACGATTACCAGCCAGGGTAAATCGCTAACGCAACTGACCGGCAGAATCGATACCGTTAACACAGACCTGGGGAAACGAATCGACCAGAAGGCCGATAGCTCGACAGTACAGGACCTCAGCGCCACCGTGACCAAGCAGGGCCAGGATATTACGGCGGCGAACCAGGCCATAACCAGCCTGAAAGGACGCGTAGCGACGGTTGAGGAAGGGTTGGCCAAAGCGGCCACCGCCGATGCCGTGAGCAAGCTTGATACGCGCGTCACCAGTGCTGAGGGGAAAATTGAATCGCAGGGAGCGGCGATCACCGGAATTAATGTTGCGCTGAATTCGCAGACGGCAGCCGGTGGCGACTACATTCTGAACCCGACATTTGACCCCGCATATCCGTCGATGGGCTTTACCCGTCGGGATACGGTAGACAGCAACGACGATGATGGTATTCCGTATGATGCTGACATCCCGGCAGGTGCTCCGCGTCGCTATGTAGCACGACTGGCCTCACGCGATCACCAGCTCAATACGCCACCGTGGCCGGTAAAAGCGGGGCAGGTATTCGAGATTTCGGTCTGGGTAGCGGCAAAGGCAGGTTCCAACGCCGCATTTAACATGTACATCGGCTCGGCTACGGGACCGAATACGGGTGCCGTGGCGTACGCTGCGTTACCGGGTAGCGTTGCGCCCACTCAGACCTGGACGGAGAAAAAATACCGCTGGACGGTCCCGGCTAACTTCCCGCGTGGATATATGCGCCCGTTCCTGCAGGTGAACCAGAACGCGCTGTATGGCTCCGTATGGTATGCAACTGATTTCCACTGCCGGGAGATCACCGCCGCGCAGGGCGCACAGACTGCCGCCGACGCTGCCGCCGGTGCTGTGACCCAGCTGGATGCGAAAGTGACGCAGCAGGGCAACACCATTACCAGCCAGGGCCAGGCGATTACGGCCATCACTGGTCGGGTGTCGAATCTTGAATCCGGGCAGAGCGCGAACAGCGGCGCAATCCAGGACCTGACGCAACGTACTACGGTAGCGGAAGGGAAAATTGAAACTAACAGCCAGGCGATCACTTCCGTCACCGGCGCGGTGAATGCGATGCTCAATCGCGGCGAGAACCTGGCAAACGATTTTAATTTTATGAGCGGATCGGCGCTGTGGGGTGTCCAGGGGAATACGCGTAACAAGGTGGAGTTTGGCGACTTTGGCGACGGTAAACCCGGCGTCCTGATGACGCAGCTCGACAGCACGTTGTATACCGGCCTCTTTGCTAACCAGAAAGCGCCGCTGCCACACAATACCCCACGCCGCTACCAGGTCATCGTTAAGGCGAAGGGCGTATCCGGCGCGATGAATTTCATGGTTCGCCGGTTTAACTACCAGGGGAATGTGGCCGGGACGTATGAAAACCGCCAGTTCTCCGCCACGGACACCTGGGCGACGTACGCCGCTGAGTTTAGCGCGCCATCGTCGGCGACAGTGGATGGCTCTGTTTTTGCGCTCTACTGCTACCCGAACGCGTCGGTCATTCAGATTGATTACATCGCCATCTATGACATCACCGATGCGGTGGCCATCGATGCGAATACGTCTGCGGTCACGCAGCTGCAGCAGACGGTCACGCAGCAGGGCAAGGATATTGCTGCGAATGCCAGCGCCACGACCGCTGTTTCTGCCAGCCTTAATGCAGCAATGGCTGACGTGGATAACAAAATCACGGGCAACCTGATTTTAAACGGAGGATTCGAGCGCGACTTCACCAACTGGACCGCGCCAGCACAGGCGACAGTGATGTCGGCGCAGAATCCACACAGCGGCAAAAAAATCGTGAAATATGTCGCTGCTACCACCGCGACTCTTTTGTCGAGTGACACTTTTATTACTGCCGTTAAGGGCAGGACGTACAAGTTTGGCGCGTGGTTGCGGGCTAAGGCCGGGTCGACTATGCAACCGAACACGCAGCCGAATAACAAGGTTCGATTTGCATACCTCGATAGCTCTGTAATCGCTGAGGCGCGCTTCGACCCTGCCACAATGCCGACTGGCAGCGTATGGCAGGAGTACAGCAACACATGGACCGCCACTAAAGACGGCACCATGTCGGTCAGCATCAACGCGTTTTTGAATGCAGGCGAAATTTATATCGACGATGTGTACGTTATCGATATTACTGACCGGGTCGATCTCGATGCCACGGCTGGCGCCGTATCTAACCTGCAGTCGACTGTGACGCAGCAGGGAAAAGATATTGCCTCTAATGCCAGCGCGATCACGTCGGTCAACGCTTCAATCGGTGCGCTGCAGAGCCAGGGATTAACCCCCTGGTGTGATGGTTCCTTTGAGTCATACACCGCAAACCAGCAGCTGGGCAGCAGCTCGCTGGCGCGCGTCTCGACCGATGTTTACCGCAATGGCCAGAAGTCGCTCAAAATCACGCGTAACAACGGCGAGAACGGCAACAGCGACAAGATGATTGGGAACTGGCTTGCTGTTCGTGGTGGCGGTAAGTATCGGTTTTCTCTCTGGGCTTACATGGCCAGTGATATGTCGACACCGAACGGATGGAACGTGTCTGTCGGCCTCTTTGCTCGCGGAGAGAATGGCGGCGCAAACCAGTGGCCGGAAGCCGTCCGTATCTCCGAGACAAACATCTCGCGCGGCAAATGGGTTCTCCTGACGGGAGTAGCGACCGTCGGTGCCGACCGGAGCATTGCGCAGATGTGGATTTCCACCAGGGGGCCGAACGGGGGAGCCGGTTATTCGCTGTATCTGGACGATATCAGCATTGTCGATGTAACCGACGCACAGGAGGCGCAGGACACCGCCACTGGCGCAGCGAACGCCGTTACCCAGCTTACTGCGACCGTTACCCAGCAAGGGAAGGATATCACCGCACAGGCAGGGCAAATCACCAGCCTCGGCTCGCGTGTGGGCGATGCAGAGTCGCGCATCACGAAACAGGACGAAACCATCGCAGCTAACGGCCTGGCAATGGCGACCGGATTTAACCAGATGCGCAGCATGATTGGTGACAACAGCGCGGCAATCACCACGACGAACAAAACCGTTGCTGACCTGGAAAAATCAACCACTGAGCAAATCACCACGCTGACCTCGCAGGTCGGGGATATGTCTGCAACCGTTCAGCAGACGGCATCCACCGTGGCGGATTTAAACGGCCAGTTGGGAGCGCAGTGGGGCGTGAAGGTCAGCACGTCTTCAGGTGGTAATAACTACGTGGCGGGTCTTCAGCTGGGGATGAACGGCAGCGGCCAGTCACAGTTCCTGGTCCAGGCTGATACGTTTGGCGTTTATGTGCCTAACGGCGATCAAAAAAATATGGTCTTCGGTATCGACGGGAACGGCGCTTATTTTCAGCAGGCGATGGCCCGTAACCTGACGATTAACTTTGGTCAGATTTCTGACAGCCTGCAGTCAACAAACTATCAACCCGGCTCCACCGGCTGGCGTTTGCCAAAAAATGGGGCTTTCGAAATGAATAGCAATGTACCTGGTCAAGGGAGGATTCAACTGGATGAATCAGGGCTTAAAGTTTTTGATCAAAACGGTGTCCTGCGTTTTGTTGGTGGGCGGTATTAGCATCCTGGTTAGTGGTTGTGCAGACCAGCGTTACCAGCCAACTGAATGCACGGTGACATACAAAATCAATACCTATCCGGTAAACGGGCAGTACCAGCTAAAAATCAATGCGGTCAGGTATGACCGCTTTGGTCGCATGCAGGTGCGTGTTGCACCTCGCCAGGCAGTTCGTCCCGTAGGGCACTGGCTGGCGACCGGATTTACTAATAAGGACTGTAAATAATGGGCTACGGCGCTCGAATGTACGACGCCAGTGGTAGGGATATAACCGGGGTATTCACCCCGGTTTTTTTTCTCGGTTCTTACACGCAGGCTTCGGGTTATGTCAATTATGGAAATCCACCACCGGGTAAAGCACTACGGTATTACGTGGTGGGTACAGCGGACTGGAAAGGAACGCCAGGCAGTTCACCTTCAGTATCCATTTCTGGAGGGACCGCGTCGTGGAACGGCGTGGATCCCAACATGTCACGAATTGTTTTTTTCTTCGGTCCCTAATTATGTATGGAATGCAAATTGTTGATGAAAACGGCGCCATGTGGATGAGTCCTGATTTTACGCCGATGAATCTTATTGACCGGGTCGTTATTCCTGGTAATAACGGATATGTTTTTCAATCGCGTATACCCGACAACATGCAATGCATGTTTTTCATTCGCTTTGACAATGACGCGGTATGTATCACGCGCGAATTTTCACAAAATGGGTTTAAATGCCTTGAGATAATCCGAACTACAGGAACAGGAAATATCACGGTCTACGCCTTTGGAAATATAGTTATAGATGTTCCCAGGTATGGCGGTTTTATTTTTGATGCGTCAGGCCGGATGGTTTATCACGCAGGTATGAAACCTTTAGAAGTACAAACCGCAACTATTAGCGGGAATATGACTCCGCGGAATATGGGGCAACCTATTGCAGTTTCGCCATGCGCCTCTTCGCTTATTTCTCAGCGAACCGGACAGCTGTGGACAGTATTCAGAAGTTTCACTGGAGCCTATGGGAATTTCTTGTCGAATAACGCAATTCCCACTGGTCAATCCGCTGGTCCTGCTGGTTTTGTTTACCAGACCACGGCGCTGTTCATTTTTTCCAGTAAATATGACTGAGGGGCACTATGGCTAACATTAGTGACGAATTGGCGGCCAGTATTCAGAAGTGCTTCGACCGCACTTATGTAGACCTTGCGAACCAACAACAATTTTTGTTCGGGGTTGGCAACGTGACGATCACGAAGCCGGACGGTACAACGGGGACGGTGAAATCGTGGGCGCAGTTCCTGAGCGAATACGCCACGCGACAGCAGAACATTGACACGGCGCTGAAGGACGTAGCGAAGACGACGGTGGCCAACACGTGGACACAGGCGCAGACGTGGAATGTAAGCAGCACCTTTAAAAACAACCTGACGGTCGACAAGAATCTAACGGTTAACGGAAATTTAAACGGCGTACAGATTGCCGGGTCTCATATCGAGCTAACCGCGCCAACGCCTTACATTGATTTTCACTATGGCAATAGTACGGCTGACTACACGCATCGCCTCATCCCCGAAGACGGCGCGCTTGCCGTGTCACCTGGCTGGCGTGTGTACGGTAATCAGCGGACGTTTGGGGCTAATACCCTTGAAGGCAATCTCTGGTGGGGATTCATTGCTACGCGATTCGATGAACCTGGCGCGCCAGCGAACGGCACGATCCTGACGTCGCCTAATGCTTGTTGGCGGTTCAAGGTGCGAGGCAAAGACAGCAAAGGCGCAGAAGCAGGGATGGCGACGGCGTGGTTTGAAGAACAGGTCGGCACTAACCACCGCCTGACGTTTAGCGTCCAGGGATTCAACGCTAACCAGCAATGGTGGAGCTTTTACAGCGACGGAAGGATCGCAAGTAGTCAGAACGGGAACGTGCAGTTCCAGGGAACGTCTGACGCTCGCATGAAGCACAACATCAAACCGACCAACGGCCAGCTATCTGTTGAGCGCATCAGGGCGCTTGAGTTGGTCACGTTCGTCTATAACGACGACGAGCAGGAAAGGACGCGCCGGGGGATTATCGCACAGCAGGCGCAGGAGGTTGACTCTCAGTACGTGAAGAACGTCGAAATGTCATACATGAAAGACGGCGTTCAGGTTAAATTCGATCGCCTGCAACTGGATAATAACGTGATCATGATGGACACACTGGCTGCGGTAAAAGTTTTGATTAAGAGAGTAGACGAACTGGAGGAGAAATTATCTGTATTAGAAGAAAAATAGTGCATCATACAATTCAGCCTATTTCTAATGCCCCAATTTTTGATACCGTTTTATCAGACTAAGTGTAGGAGATTTTTCGGTACGTACTAAAAGTTTGGAACTGCAATGACTATAGTTCAAAATCACAATGATAAAAATCTATGTGATTAAATGTGCGGCAAGCATCGAAAAAAAACGTACTGAGTGATTTGCTAATGTACAATAAACATTGCAAACTAATATCTATAATTATAGATTTATTGGTTTTTGCTTTTCCTACGTGGGGTTATTACAATGGGTTTGAATTATAAAGCTATAGGGATTTCACACTTCGATGTTAATGAGTTTAATCAGCTTGCATTTCTTGCTCTTGGCGAATGTCTTGCATTGTTAATATTTAAAGGGAAGGATATTAATAAAGAAAATATGATGGAAACACTGATTTCAGAATTAGAAAGACAACATGATGATACTCATAAGGCATATCGGTTAGCCCTTGAAATCGTCGGGGTTTATGGCAGGTAACTTCTCTTTAATTGAAAAAGATGACTCGGAATTGTATCACCAACGGAGATATTAGGTGCAATGACATATCTGACCAGACGAATTTTTCTAGCATAAGATAAAGGTTTTAATGTATATAGTTAGTGCGCTAAGACGCACACAGCAATACGTCGCGAAGTAATTTCCTCCTGGTGTGCCTGCCAGGAGGACTTTTTACAAGCTTTGCGAATCTAGTCGTTTCACTTGGTTTTGGTACGGTCGCTGTTTAATGCATCCAGCCCTATAGTTGGACTAGCCCGAAGATCTTAAACATTTTCTGTCCTTACGATGAGGCCTGTTCAAAGGCCTCAGGACTTATGCTGCAGAGATGATTGTGATGCAGGTTTCGGGTATAAGCACTTTAATGTATTCGAAGATATCCTAACGAGCTATAACGTTGACAATGTTCTCTCCTGGCACAAAGCAGACGCCCATTTTCACGTGAATGCTTTGCCCTTGACTTGCCAACAACCGAATAGCTTGCTCCGCAATTATGGCTTTTCATTAGAATCTTCGTCACCAAATAAATTATAATAAATTGATTTTATTAGATATCTGTCAGAATCTATATGGTCAGCACGACTTGCATGCTCTAATGTTTCAAATGCTAGGGTATGTGCGGCTTCAGCAAACATCCCTGGCCAACCCGTACTCAGCATAGACAGTCCTTTAAGGACTCTTATCTGAATCTCCCTCATATTGGCACCATCGCGCGCGACAGGTGAGAAAAAGTCTTCCAGTAGATCGTTATTCTGAAGTGGTGCAACATGTACTGAAGGATATTTCACTTCTATTTCATCAGATTTATTCTGCGCATAAGCGGAAAGTATACGAACACCTCTGCCAATGACATCAATGGCGGTTCCAGGATCATTCACTGCGGGGGAAAGGGCCCGGCAGGCTATTTCGGCCATGACGCTAAGACAAAATCGGGGATCCTGAGCAAATGAACGTACATCCGATACAATGATCGTCTCAAGTAAATCGGTGCTGATTGATGACTCCTGGCTCTGACTCAGGTACAAAACTGGCATGGACGGATGTATGAAACTGCCTGGCTGCGCCACGAGGTATACATGACGGGGATCATTGGTCATCAACTTGCTGAGTTTCTCCATATCAATATATTCAACATAGCCAATCTTCTTCGGATAAACTGCAACCGTTCCTTTCGGCTGTTCATTGTTCTCAAGCCATGGATATCCGCCGAGACAGGGATTTCTTGCTCTCGCAATAAATGTTTCGATGGCCGCCTGTTCTACTTTTGCCGTTGTCTCACCTACCCTCCCCAGAGAGGTCAAATGCTGTATCCAGCGAAGCAATGTGATGAGGATTAAGGCAATGACAACCAGTGTGACAATGAATAAAATGACTCTTCCCCTTTCACCATAAGCTCCCATATTGAGGGCAATAATCCCTACCAGACTGAAGAGAAAAGAACCGATGAAGGTGGCCAGTACATTTTGTGTGGTTACGTCTTCAACAACTAAACGCGTAGCTCTGGGAGTCACATTAGTAGTGGCTGAACCGTAGGCTGTAACCATGATACTCAGTGAAAATGTGGTCACTGCCAGCATACTCGATGCCAATATGTTCAGAATGTTATCGACTGCTTCCGCACCCACCTTCACGGAAATCGACTCAGGTATCATTGATTTAAAAAGAATAGATAAAAGTGCCGTTATTATCGCAACAATAGCGAATAATGTTGCCCTGAACCATAGTTTTTTAAATGTCTGCTTCAGAATCCATTTCCAGCGTGAAATCATTCAGCATTCCCTCATATTGTGGCCGGGATAAATAATTGCCGCCCGCAGGACGGCATGTTGCTATTAACGAACCAGGTGCAGGAAGTGCAGGTGTTTTTCGTACTGGTCCAGTATGTCATTAATCAGCTGTTCTTGGTTCCAGCCCATCACATCATAATTTTGCCCGCCTTCTTTGAGATAAACCTCAGCGCGATAATATCGATGTTGTTCAGTCTGCTGCTCATCATTATCCATCGCGGCGAGCGCGAAGGTCGGTGAGCTATACCCGCGTAGCCTCACTTCATATATGAAATTCAGCTCGTTGCCCAAATCGACTTCAAGACGAATACGATCGTCGACTGCGTCACTAATGTGGCTTATCGTCCCCTGCTTGTTCAGTTCTTCCTGAACCAGCGTCATGGCGGGCTGGATGACGTCGTCCATAAAACGTTTCACAAGAGAGCGCTTCGGCAGATACGCTATATTGCGTAACCTTCTCTGCCAGGGGATTGGGTTACGTGCAGCCGTAGGAGCAATTGTCGCCATGCTCAGGCTTTCACGCTTGGTCAAATCCCGACGTAAAGCTTTTAAAAGTCCGTATATGGATATCAGTAAGATCACGGAGAAGGGCAATGCACTCGCTATTGTCACCGTTTGCAGCGCGCTTAGCCCTCCCGCAAGGAGAAGCGCAATTGCGACAATGCCCATGAGCGAGGCCCAGAATATTCGCTGCCAGACGGGTGTGTTTGCCACTCCACCTGATGCCAGAGTGTCTACAACCATTGCCCCCGAATCAGCAGACGTTACAAAGAAGACGATGACCATCGCCATTGCAATGAATGACAGCACGGAAGAGAACGGGAAATGCTCCAGGAAATTAAACAGGGCCAGCGCGACATCCTGCTGAACAGTATTGGCGAGGTCTGTGGCCCCCTGGTTCATAATGAGATGGATCGCGCTGTTACCAAATACCGTCATCCACATTAGTGTAAAACCTGCGGGAACAAACAGCACGCCGGTGACAAACTCGCGAATGGTTCGCCCGCGGGAGACCCGTGCGATGAACATCCCCACAAACGGCGACCATGAAAGCCACCATCCCCAGTACAGTAATGTCCACCCCCCCAACCAGTTGCTCGATTTAGGCTCATACGCGTAAAGGTTGAACGTTTTACTCACCAGTTCCGAAAGATAACCGCCTGTATTTTCCACAAATGACTTCAGCAGAAGCACTGTTGGCCCCAGACACAGGACCAGCGCCAGGAGCAACAACGCCAGACCCAGATTGAGCTCAGACAGGATACGTATTCCCTTATCCAGGCCGGACACCACTGAAATCGTCGCTAACCCTGTGATGACCACGATCAGAATGACCTGCACCGTTTCATTGATGGGCACCCCGAAAAGATGGTTCAAACCGGCATTCACCTGCAAAACACCGTAACCCAGTGATGTCGCAACGCCAAAGACTGTGCCTATAACAGCGAAAATATCAACCGCATGGCCTACAGGTCCGTATATGCGCTCGCCAATAATGGGATAAAGTGCGGAACGCAGCGTTAAAGGCAGACCGTGACGGTAACTGAAAAAGGCCAGGATCAGTGCCACAATGGCATAAATTGCCCATGCGTGCAGTCCCCAGTGGAAGAAGGTCAGACGCATTGCTTCTTTGGCTGCCGCAACGGTTTCTGGGGTGCCGACGGGTGGCGAAAGATAATGCATTACAGGTTCGGCAACGCCAAAGAACATCAGGCCGATCCCCATTCCTGCCGAAAAAAGCATCGCAAACCATGAGTGGTAGCTGAAATCAGGCTGTGCATGGTCCGGACCCAGCTTGATATCACCGTAGCGTGAGAGTCCAAGGAACGTGACACTCAGTAAAATCAGGGCCACAGCAAGGATGTAAAACCAGCTGGCGTTCGTGAAGATTTGTTGCTGAAGCAGTTTAAAATTTTTGTCGGCAATATCCGGGAATACGGCGGCAAAGGCAACAAGAAGGAAAATTAGCAAAGCAGATGTATAGAATACAGCTTTGTTAATCTGGCTTGTAGACTTCTTTGGGATTGTATCATTTTCACTCATAATCTTTTATTCCATTAATTAAATCCGCAATGGATAGAAGGTACTACCTCTCACATAGTAGCAAAGTTCAACTGACTATGCGGCGTTAATTGGAACGCATGGTGTAATGAGTGCCGATCCAAATCATCCTATATTCTAAGGGGGACTTAGTTACTCAGCCTGCCACTTCTTGGGGCATTTAATTTGCATAATCTGTATCAAAGCTGGGATAAGCGGAAATTAACGCCATACAAAGGAAGCAAAACACAATCCAATAGCCACCGCATACCAAGTTCAACACTTAAATCAATACACTGTGAGAATGACCGTGTTGCGAACGTCTCCTCAGGGTTGAATTTGTTCAGATTACGTTCAAATTTAAACCTGAAGGGGATGGAAAAATAATGGCGTATTCAAATCTTATGGCAAAAAAAAGTCCAGACTTTATATCTGGACTTAGATATCAATTTTGGCGTTAAATCAGTTATGGCGTAACGATGTCGAACCAGAATTCGAACTTGTCCATATAGCCCAGCATTTCATTGAGCTTATCGGCGTTACCGGTGATTTTCGCGTCGCCGTTATCGACGGCCTGCTTCAGCGTCTCCTCTTTGAGGATGATCTTATTCAGGGTGGCGCGGTTGAGAGCGATCGTGGTATCGGCATCTTTCGCTTCCGCGTTGGCGGTATGGTTCAGTACGCCGTTTTCCAGCTCCAGCTTATACTTGCCGCCGTCGCTGCCGAGATCGATATTAAAGACCGATTTCGCGTTACCCGCTTTCTCGCCGTTGATGTGCACCGCCAAATAGTCGAAGAACATTTCCGGGGTCATCGCGCGCACGGTATCCGGGCTGGCGGTGTTCGGGGTTGGCCCTTTCACCACGCCGTTACGCAGTTCCTGCGCGCCGGTGAGGTAGAAGTTACGCCACGGGCCGGATTCCGCCTGGTAGCCTAACTGTTCAAGGGCATCGGCTTCCAGATTACGCGCATCCTGGTTTTTCGGATCGGCGAAGACGATTTTGCTGACGACCTGGGCTACCCAGCAGTAGTTACCCTGGTCATAATCCTCTTTCGCTTTCTTCATGATGGCATCGGCGCCGCCCATGTAATCGACGAATTTCTTCGCCGCTTCTTCCGGCGGCAGTTCGTCGAGGGTCGCCGGGTTGCCGTCGAACCAGCCGAGATACAGCACGTAGGTGGCTTTCACATCGTGGCTAACAGAGCCGTAGTAACCGCGGTTAGCCCAGGTGTTGGCAAGGCTATCCGGCAGTTTGAATTTGGCGGCAATTTCATCGCGAGTCAGCCCTTCGTTAGCCATACGCAGGGTCTGGTCGTTAATGTAACGGTACAGGTCACGCTGGCTCTTAAGCAGGTTGACCACGTTTTCGTTGCCCCAGGTCGGCCAGTGGTGCTGAGCCATAATAATCTCGGCCTTGTCGCCCCAGCGTACAATTGCTTCGTTGATGTATTTAGACCACGGCAGCGGTTCGCGGATTTTCGCGCCGCGCAGCGAATAGGTGTTGTGCAGGGTATGCGTGACGTCTTCCGCGGATTCAATCAGTTTTTTCTCTTCGATGAACCACAGCATTTCCGACGGTGCTTCCGAGCCCGGCGCCAGCATGAAGTCATAAGTCAGACCGTCAATGACTTCTTTCTGCCCGTCTTTTTCAATGATATTGGTTGGGGCAATCAGGGTTACGGTACCCGCCGAGGTGGTGGTGCCAAGGCCGGCGCCGACCTGTCCGGTGGCCGATGGTTTCAGCAGGTTGCCGTACATGTAGCTGGCGCGGCGGCTCATGACGTTACCGGCCATGATGTTTTCAGCCACCGCCGCTTCCATAAAGCCGGACGGCGCGTAAATTTTCACTTTGCCGGATTTCACATCCGCTTCATCTACTACGCCGCGCACCCCGCCGTAGTGGTCAACGTGGCTGTGGGTATAGATAACGGCGACGACCGGTTTCTTACCGCGGTTTTTGTAATACAGATCCATGCCCACTTTGGCGGTTTCTGCCGACACCAGCGGATCCACGACGGTAATGCCCTCTTTACCTTCGATGATGGTCATGTTGGAAAGATCCAGATTGCGGATCTGGTAGACGCCGTCGGTCACCTCAAACAGGCCGCTGATGTTAATCAGCTGCGACTGCCGCCACAGGCTCGGGTTGACGGTATCCGGGGCTTTTTCACCTTCTTTGATGAAGGAGTACTGTTGCGGATCCCATACTACGTTACCTTGTTCGCCTTTAATGATCTCGGTGGGCAGGGCGGCAATAAACCCTTTATGGGCGTTGGTGAAATCGGTGTTATCAGAGAAGGGGAGTTGGTTATAGAGAGCGTCGTTGGCTTGTTTGGTGGCAGCGGTCGCTTCTTTTGCGGCGACTTCCGCCCATGCTGACAAGCTGATCGATGACAGCAAGCCGGCAATGGCTAAACCTTTCACTATGGGGGTCAATTTCATAAATTCCTCATCTGATGCGACATCAAAATCATTTGATAGGTTAAGGGCATTTACATCTAAAAATGAATATAACAAAAAATTTACATTCAGCAAGGAAAAGACTTGAACATACTGATAATTATCGCTTTTTGGAAACTACAGATATACATCTATTAGTTATGTAAATACTGGTTTAAGTCCATTTCAGACTGTTTGAGGCGGTAAGACACAACATTTCACTGATTAAATATAGTCATAAGCTCGTTTATTTCGAGGTTGGGCATATATTGAACACTCTCATTTTTAGATGAACAAATAATGCTATTCCAAAAAATAAGGATGCGGATTTGAGTCCGGCAACGTCCGGTTTTGGCACAGAGCTGCTGTTGCAGCCCTGACCACCTTAGACTCCAATCGATTTAGAGGGTAAACAAAAAGTGTTGGTATACTATCTGCGGAGAAGTGGATAACTTACTGAAAAATATGGGTGTGATAATGTCTAAATATACCAGTTATTTGTGCTATTTTATTGATTTTAAATGACGTGTCTCCGGTCTTGAAAACCGGCGACCCGAAAGGGTTCTAGAGTTCGAATCTCTACGCTTCCGCCAAATATGAAAAGGGGTTACCGAAAGGTAACCCCTTTTTGCTTTGGGTTCCTCCGGCACATCCCTGCTTCAACCTCTCTCGTCATTAATGAGTCTCCTCCTCCCAGTAGGGCGGCATCCCAATCTTTTCAACCATAAAGTCGATAAAGGCTCGGACTTTATGCGGCACTCTCCTGTTTTGCGGGTACAGCATCCAGATGGCGGTTTCGCCAGGGAACATACTAAATTCCCACTCCGGGAATACCCGTTGAATGAGCCCTTGTTCTTCTGCCTGCTGCGATAGCCAGTTCGGTAAAATCGCAATCCCGGTGTGATTGACGCAGGCATAAAGCATGGCGGCGCTATCGCTAACGCTCAGTCGGTAGTTAATCGGGATGCGCTGCCATTCATCTTCTGAACCCATCTTACGGGTATACCAACCGGCGCCATGCAGGCGAGAAAACATCACGATATTGATCTGCTGCTGGTCGGCGCCCGGCGTGGCAGAAGGGCGGTTTTCCGCAATCCACTGCGGGCTGGCCCAGGCTGAACGCGTCTGAGAAGCCAGTTTACGGGCATGAATCGAGGAGTCAGGCAAAATGCCGATGCGAATACTCAGGTCGATGCGCGCTTCAATCAGATCCTGCACTTCATCGTTAAAACTAATATCCAGCGAAATGTTGGGGTGCAGGCGAAGAAATTCATCAACAAAAGGCATCACGTGCAGACGGCCGAAGGTACTGGGTACGCTTAACCGCAGCAGGCCGGAAGGCTGTTTATCCAGTGCGGAAGTTAACTGACGGGTTTCCTCCCATTGTAATAACAGTTGTTGGGCGTGCGAATAAAAAAATGCCCCGGTTTCGGTTAATGCTAATCCACGGGTTGAGCGGTTAAACAACGTCACCTGTAAATACTCTTCCAGCTCGGAAATATGGCGAGAGACGGTGGATACTTCAATATTTAAGGCTTTGGCGGCGGCGCTGAAACTTTTATAGTCAGCGGCGCTAACGAATGTTCTGATTGCGGATAAATGGTTCATCTGCTCTACGTCTCTTTGATGATGAATGTTTCTCAGCAACCTGTTCTGGTGTAGTCAACTACGATAGCGGTCCTGATAACTCAGCTTATCACTTTGTTTTCTCCATTATTCCCGGCAATATCTATGGATAATAATTTTAGGGCATAAAAAAGGCTCCCCTGACCGCGGGAAGCCGGAAAATTGATAGTGATATTTTATTTTGCGCTGACGCGCCAGACGGTATTACCGACATCGTCGGCAATGATTAACGCCCCTTCATTATCCTGCGCGAGTCCGACCGGCGCGCCGTACAGCTCTTTCTCATCGCGAGAGACAAAGCCGGTGATCACGCTCTGTGGTTTACCGACCGGTTTGCCGTCTTTAAAAGCGACGAAGCTGACTTTATAACCATTCAGCGGCGAACGGTCCCAACTGCCATGCTCGCTGATAAACACGCCGCCCTGATAGGTTTGCGACAACATTTTTCCGGTATAAAACAGCATTCCCAGCGGCGCAACGTGGGAGCTCAGGGCATAATCCGGTTTGATCGCTTTGGCGACCATGTCCGGGCGCGGCGGCTGTACGCGGCGGTCAACGTGCTGTCCGAAATAGCTCCACGGCCAGCCATAAAACCCGCCATCCTGCACCGAAGTTAAATAATCGGGCACCAGGTCGGCGCCGATTTCATCGCGCTCATTGGCAATAGCCCAAAGCTTGCCCGTCTGCGGTTCCCAACCGAGTCCGGTAGGATTCCTGATACCGCTGGCGAAGATACGGCTTGCGCCGGTTGCCGTATCAACCTCCAGAACCGTGGCGCGACGATATTCAATATCCAGTCCATTCTCAGTGATATTACTGTTCGAGCCGACGCCCACATACAGCTTCTTACCATCCGGGCTTGCCAGTAACGCTTTGGTCCAGTGGTGATTGACGGTGCTGGGCAGGTCAGCCAGCTCGCTCCCCGCATCGCTGATATGTGTCGCCCCCGGCTGGTAGTGATAACGCATGATGTTGCCGGTATTGGCGACGTAAAGATCATCTCCAATCAGTTGTACGCCGAAAGGCGAGTGCAGGTGTTCAAGGAAAATATGTTTCTCCCAACCGCTGGCGTTTTTACGCAATAGCGTAATGCGATTCCCGCCTTTTCCACCTTTGCCTGACTGATTTTTCACTATCCCGGCAATCAGCTGTTTCGGCGTAGTCAGCGGTTCCTCGCCAGGACCGTTGCTTTCAACGACCAGAATATCGTCGTTTGGCAGGACATAGACCATTCTGGGATGCAGGAATCCATCGGCTATTTTTTCTATTTTCAGCCCCTGGGCAACCGCCGGTTGTCCATCTCTCTTCCAGCCCACGCCGCGGGGAACCTGCATCGGCGGCATCAGGAAATCCTGGGCCTTCGGCATTACGGGATCGGGCCCTACCTGCTGATCCGGGCTGAGTTTCGCTTTCTCATCGCATCCTGACAGCGCCAGCGCTGTGGCGAGCATAACGGGCAGGGGCAGGAGTAATTTATTCATGGCGAATCCCCTTATTATTAGCCAGGCAAGTGGAGCTGATAATATTGGCGACAAGCAGACAGATAACGGTAATCGATGAATA